>ENA-OPCM01001548-OPCM01001548.1-human-gut-metagenome-genome-assembly--contig:-NODE-1548-length-14811-cov-3.432095_pt1 | contig 14811 bp, 8 predicted proteins | sample MGYA00241252_ERZ501484 | MGnify/ENA primary metagenome ERZ501484 (study PRJEB25962, sample SAMEA2042583) | human gut metagenome | biome: human gut; feature: human-associated habitat; material: faeces...
TCGTCGGGCAGGCAAACCCTGCCCCTACAGCTGACGATGGGATAGGTCGGTTTGGTTTTGACACACTCCCTTTTTTAATGTGTTGTGTTGTGCTGTTCCTAGCTCTTATTTCTTATTCATGTTCATTTCGACGACAAAAGCCACCAATAAACCTACACCTCCCAACAAAAGGACACAGGCTCCATAAATAAGTGAAGCGACATCATTCATTCTGTAACCAATATCTACAGTTCCGGTATAACCGTTTATAGTAGCGGCACAAATCACATAACCGACCAGTAGTCCCAGTCCCATTCCTGTAAGCAAACATCCCAACTTCAAAGCCGAAAAAGAGAAGTTTCCAATCGAAGAAAAGTTAATCTTATGCTCCAGCATATCGGGAGTAAACTTCTCTCCCATCTTTTCAATAATAGTCAAACGTTCCTTTTTGCAGACAAACAGTTCAAACAGCTTGTAAATTCCCAAAGTGATAATGGCCAGAATAGTAGGCACCATAATAAAATCCATCATAATCGTTTCTATTTAAGTTATTAATTTTGTTCCTTTGTACCCTTTAGACGCCGCATCTCCGGTCAGGTTACAACTTTACGGCAAAAAATATTTTTTATTTCAAAAGTGTAACCTTATCTATATGCATGCGTCTAAAGAAGTGAAATGGAATACGACGAAGCACATATCATTCAAGATGTATTGGAAGGAAAAACTTCCCGCTATGAATATTTTCTGGACAAATACGGTCAGCAGGTATTTACCCTGATTGTTCGTATCGTTGCCAGCCAGGAAGATGCAGAAGAGCTTACACAAGATACCTTCCTCAAAGCCTTCCGGCACTTATCTTCATTCAAAGCGGAAAGCAACTTTTCGACGTGGATATACCGCATCGCTTACAATACTGCAATTTCGGCCGTACGAAAGAAAAAATACGACTTATTTGACATGGATGATACGCTGCTTGCCAACATTTCGGACGAACAAATAGATGATACGCTGAATGATGAGAGCGAGGAACAGATAGCCAAACTGAACAAAGCCATGAAAAAGCTTGATGCAGATGAACGGGCCGTCATTACCTTATTTTATATGGAAGACAAGCCTGTCAGCGAAATTGCTCTCATACTGGGAATGACAGAAAGCAACACAAAAGTGAAATTGCACCGTATACGCAAAAAATTGTATGTACTTATAACCAATGAAAAACTATGAACGAAGGACTAAAAGATAAAGGATTGAAAAGGGCAATAAAGGAACAACCTCAGTTTCGGCTGTCCACCAACTTTACTTTCCGCACCATGCAGAAAGTAGAAGAAGCCGCTCGACTTCATGAAAAGAAAATAGAACAAAGAACATTATGGGCAACCATTATCGCCTCCTTGCTCTTACTGGCCAGTGGCATCGCAGGAGTGATTTATTATTTGGGTGATAGCCTGACAGAGTTTATCCAAGCAATGCTTCCTTCGGTAACTCACGACATACAGATTCCTTTTTTCTACTTCTTGTTTGCCATAACTATTTTCTTATTTCTGTTATTCGACAGATGGATGAGGAAGCAGTATTTCAAACGACATTCTTCCTGAAAGAATTTCTTTATACAGGAAAAAAGACCTTGGAGTTTTCCGAAAATACAAAGGTCTTTTTGGAAAACTCCAAGGTCTTTTCTGAAAAGATGAAAGAGTTTTTTTAGGACTATTCCTTATGATAAGTAAGATTCACATCCTACGTTTCACACCAAGCTATTGTAATACAGATTATTACCCTCCCAATAAGTGTGAAACATACTTTCTCATTACTAGTCAGTAGGAATGCCCGTCATTTATAATCGGTTATTTCTCAAGTAAATCTTTCAAAAAGGCATCCAGTTCTTCGTCTAATCCTTTAAGCAGTTCATCGTTTAATAACAATGTGTCTTCATCATCCACCAATAAAAGTTCGGCTACCGTTTCTCTATCTTCATCTACCAACACAAAAGAATACGGCTTCATGATACAAAGATTATCCAACTTTCCGGATTCCTGCAAGCAATTGAGCTCTCCTCTCAGAATCCGTTCGGCAATGGCATAAAAATCATCTCCATCATAATCCACCCACTCTTCGATTATGGTACGCGACAATTCCTCGTCATCATCATTAAATAATACTAGTTCACCGCTATCCTGTTTAGGCTGCAAATGAATATCGGTAACTACTGTTTTCTCTCCGTCAGCAATAAATTTATCGATTGCTTCCTGAAGGGATGATACAATAGAAGCATGTGACTGTGCACTGAGTTTCATACCAAAATCAATTTTATTTAATTATTTATATTCAAAAGTACAAAAAAAATCTTTCCTGCAACATTTATTCCTTAAAAATTATCCTTGAAACGATTCATTTGTATGTTTAACTGAGGCAATTGGACCTGACGCTCCTTCAATTTCAATAAATAGAAAGCAATAACAGTAGCTTCTGTCGTACCGGCTTTTGCCAGTTTATCTGCTTTTTCCACCCATTCTATAGCAGTTGCAGGATTGTCTTTCATTTCATAATATAGCCCTATATTAAAGGCTGCACGCATTTTTTGGCGCCCTTTACCTTTATCGTATATCTGCTTCCACAACTCAAATGCACTATCCCAATTATTCTCGCGTACATACACTCCGGCATCGCGCATCCTCACATTGCCTCCGTCAAAATAAAAACGGGATACCTCCCTCCAATGCGGAAGAAGATAATTGACAGGCATGGTAGCAGCGTATTCCGAAGCCTCCTTTACGATTTTTTTATCTGATAAGGTAGGCTCAATTTCCCATGAAATAGTATCTTGCTTACTAAAACTGAGCATAGGACGCTCCCGAGAAGGTATATATATTCTGATAACGGGAGCCACAATGCCATCCACAGCATCTACCGAAAAACCTCCGTCAAATGTATCTATGAATAAAGCTCCCCGTTTGGTGTGAATATCCAATCTGTCGAAAGAGAATATTAAATCAACGCCCAAATCGGCAGCCAATTTCTGTACCTCATCCTGAGTCAGCATCACATCTTCACGAAGTTCGGTATCCTGCCCACGCAAAGCAGAGTCGCAAATAATGACTTGCTCAAAGTAATTAGCATTCGCTATTTCCTCCGCCAAAGCTTCGGCAGCTGTTTTGCCATCTCCTTTCAGTTCCATACTAATCACATCATGACTGTCTCCCACTTTATAGGCAGGCATGTTGTTCACCACAGCCACATTCCGCACTGCATCAGGAAAACTGACATCGGCAGCCTGCAACTGTTCAAAAGAAATCGTTTGCAAACTTCCGCATGAAGTCAAAACCAAACCGGTTACTATCGCTATTAATGAAATCGTTTTATTCATATCTGACCAATATTACTTGTTAGGACAAAAATAAGCTATTTGCAGGAACTTATTAGTTAAAAGGAATAAAAAAACGTCTAAGCAGAAAATTCTGCTCAGACGTTTCTATGAAATTGTCTATTTATCAGTCATTTTTTCCGTGGCAGTTCTTATACTTCTTGCCACTTCCGCACGGACACAGGTCATTACGGCCTACTGTCTTTTCTGCACGTACCGGCTCACGCTTTACTTCACGAGTATCGTGACCGGCTGCTGCCTGCTGATCGGGGTCACTTAAGTCACGCTTTTCCTCTCTATATTGCTGACGGGGAGCTGCCGGTTCGGGAGCTGCTTCACGCACTTGCTCAGGCTCCTGTACAGGTATCTGTCCGCGAGTCAATACGGAAATGGTATTGTTATTAATCTTATTGACCATATTATCAAACAGGTTCACTGATTCCAATTTAAAGATTAACAACGGATCTTTCTGCTCATAGCTTGCATTTTGCACAGAATGTTTCAACTCGTCAAGTTCGCGCAAGTTTTCCTTCCAGGCATCATCGATGGTATGCAGCAGGATGGCTTTCTCGAATGACTTCACAATTTCCTTACCTTCTGTTTCATAAGCAGCTTTCAGGTTAACAGAAATATTATACAAACGTTTACCGTCTGTAATAGGAATCATAATATTTTCATACATGTGTCCTTGCAATTCGAATACTTGTTTGATAACAGGGTTGGCAATCTGTGCCATACGTTCTGTCTTGCGTTTGAAGTTGGCCATTGCTGCCTCGAAAGTCAGTTCTGCCAAATCTTCCTGCTTCTTCGCATTGAATTCTTCTTCTGTGAAAGGAGGCTCCATTGCCAAAATCTGCAACATTTCCATCTTCACATTATCATAATCGCCCAATTCGACTGCATACACACAACGATCCCAAATCATATTCACAATATCCATACCGATACGTTCACCCATCAAGGCATGGCGGCGCTTCGTATAGACAGCGACACGCTGCTTGTTCATCACGTCATCATATTCAAGCAAACGTTTACGGATACCGAAGTTGTTTTCTTCTACTTTCTTCTGAGCACGCTCGATGGAATTGGAAATCATCTTGTGTTCAATCATTTCACCTTCCTTGAATCCAAGTCTGTCCATGACACCGGCAATACGGTCTGACGAGAACAAACGCATCAGGTCGTCTTCCAATGAGACAAAGAATACAGAAGATCCCGGGTCTCCCTGACGACCTGCACGACCACGCAACTGGCGGTCTACACGACGGCTCTCGTGACGTTCCGTACCGATAATAGCCAAACCTCCCGCAGCTTTCACTTCAGGACTAAGCTTAATATCGGTACCACGACCCGCCATATTGGTTGCAATGGTCACGATACTCTTCTGACCTGCCTGAGCAACGATGTCGGCTTCCTTCTGGTGCAACTTTGCATTCAATACATTGTGCTCAATCTTACGCATTGAAAGCATCTTGCTCAGCATTTCAGAGATTTCTACAGAAGTAGTACCTACCAGAACAGGACGTCCTGCCTTTACCATTTCTTCAATCTCTTCGATCACAGCTTTATATTTTTCACGCTTAGTCTTGTAAACGCGATCGTTCATATCTTTACGTGCTATCGGACGATTGGTCGGGATGACAACAACATCCAATTTATAGATATCCCAAAATTCGCCAGCTTCCGTTTCGGCTGTACCGGTCATACCCGAGAGTTTGTGGTACATACGGAAATAGTTCTGCAAAGTAATAGTGGCAAAAGTCTGGGTTGCCGCTTCCACTTTCACCCTTTCCTTAGCCTCGATAGCCTGATGCAAACCATCTGAGTAACGACGACCTTCCATAATACGACCGGTCTGTTCGTCTACAATCTTCACCTGTCCGTCGATCACTACGTATTCGTCGTCTTTCTCGAACATGGTGTAAGCTTTCAACAGTTGGTTGATGGTATGTACACGCTCGCTCTTGATGGCGAAGTTGGTCATAAGGGCGTCTTTCTTGGCAAGGCGTTCCTCATCCGTCAGGTCTTTTTCATTTTCCAGTTCGGAGAGCTGGGCGGTGATGTCGGGAAGTACGAAGAACGTAGGGTCGGCGGAGTTACCGCTAATTAAGTCTACACCCTTGTCGGTGAGGTCTACGCTGTTCAACTTTTCATCGATTACGAAATACAGCGGGTCGGTAACCTCGTGCATACGCTTGTTGTTCTGCTCCATGTAGATTTCCTCGGTTTTGAGCATACCGGCTTTGATACCCTGCTCGCTGAGGAACTTAATCAATGCCTTGTTCTTCGGCAAGCACTTGTGGCTGCGGTACAGGGCAAGGAATCCTTCTTCCTGTTCTTTCTTGTCGTTTGAAGCTATCAGGCGCTTGGCGTCGGCAAGGTATTGCGTGGCAAGTTTCTTCTGTGCTTCTACCAGGCGTTCTACCTGCGGACGGAGTTGCTCGAAGAGCTGGTCGTCGCCTTTGGGTACCGGACCGGAGATAATCAGCGGAGTACGGGCGTCGTCAATCAATACGGAGTCTACCTCATCGACGATGGCGTAATTGTGCTGGCGTTGTACCAGGTCTTTCGGGCTGATAGCCATGTTATCGCGCAGATAGTCGAAACCGAATTCGTTGTTCGTACCGAATGTGATGTCGGCATTGTAAGCGGCACGGCGGGCGTCGGAGTTCGGCTGGTGCTTGTCGATACAGTCTACCGACAGTCCGTGGAACATATATAACGGGCCCATCCATTCCGAGTCACGTTTTGACAGGTAGTCGTTCACGGTTACTACGTGTACACCGTTGCGGGTCAATGCGTTCAAGAATACCGGCAGAGTAGCCACCAATGTCTTACCTTCACCGGTCGCCATTTCGGCAATCTTGCCTTTGTGCAGTACGACACCACCGAACAACTGTACGTCGTAGTGGACCATATCCCAGGTGATTTCGTTGCCACCTGCTACCCAATGGTTGTGATAGATGGCCTTGTCGCCGTTGATTTCCACAAAGTCGTATTTGGTAGCCAGGTTACGGTCGAAGTCATTTGCCGTTACTTCGATCGTTTCGTTTTCAGAAAAACGGCGAGCCGTATCTTTCATGATAGAAAAGACTTCTGGAAGTACCTCTTCCAGTACCACTTCCATCTTTTCAGTGATATTCTTTTCGATCTTGTCAACTTCTGCCCAGATCGCTTCACGTTCTTCCAGTTCCTTGTTGTCGATGCCTTTGCGCAGTTCTTCCACTTTAGCGCGTTCATCGGCTACGTAATCCTGGATACGTTGTTTGATTTCATCAGTTTTTGCACGAAGCTCGTCATTCGAGAGCTTTTGGATTGACGGATATACGGCCTTGATCTTGTCCACATACGGGGTGATTTCTTTCAGGTCACGCTGCGACTTATTGCCGAACAGCTTCGTCATAAATTCATTAAATCCCATAACTTATTAAATTGACAATTGACAATTGACAATTGACAATGCAATTGACGATTTCAATTGGATGGTTACTAATTTTATTTGTTTGTATTTGTCAATGGATATTTATTTAGATGGAATTGTCAATTGTCCATTGTCAATTGTCAATTCTCTAAGTGGCAAGCTGAGGGACGCATTGGGTGGCCTGATCCTCAGCACATGGGTTACCGTTGGGGCTACCTCTGTGGCTTTTACTTCGCGGTAGATATGTTCCGGCTTGATACCGTTGCCCATAAATACCAGCGGGGTTATAACTGCATTATTTCGTATTACTTTTACTTTCGCTTTCGGATCGTCGTTGTTGATGGTCCATCCGGGCTGTAACTCGATGATCAGGTCACCACGGCTTGAAAGGTGGGTGCCGTGCAGGTATTTGGAAGTCTTTTCATTCCAGTTGCCCGTACGAAGGACATTCTCGGTTGCAACGAATTGCACGCCGCTGAATTCGCGCAAGAATTCGGCCGCCTTTTCCTGTATGACCGTCAGTTCCAGCTTCGCGTCTTCTATCGCTTTGCGGTTCAGATAGATATGGTTGTTATAGAATCCTTTTACCCAATTCGTATGTTGGCCGTAGATCGCCATCAAGTACATATTGAGTAAGGCGACGCAACGTTTCGGATGGAATTCGCCATTTGTCAGCTGCATGCCGTCAGGATATTCTTCTTCACTCTTATAATATCCTGAACCGGTAAAGACGATCAGCGTGTTGTTCAGTCCGACCTTCTTGTCGATCTTGTCCAACAACTGCTCCAGATCCTTGTCCAACTGATAATAGGTGTCTTGTATCTCGCGGGTGTATTCCTTATGCATATTGCCGCGATAATTGCCTGCATAATAAGTGATGGCAAGCATATCCGGACAGGAACGTGTACCGAAAGCCCCGTATTCGAGGAACTGAAGCGCCAAGCGGTTGATTTCCTTATTGATAAAAGGGGAGGTCTTCAAGTTGAAGAAACACTCGTTTGTATTTTCCTTGAATGTGTATTTGAAAGGAATTTCATCTAACACGTACGGAAATGCATTGAACTTATCCAGTGACAGGGAGGGAGTCCAAGTCATCTGCTCCAAACGTGCCGACAGAGATTCCGGGCCGTTGTTGTAGCGGTCCACATACCAAGGAAGCCCTTTGTAGTAGGTCGTTGTTGCCCATTTGCCGTTGTAATCGTCCATCCAGAAAGCACCGTTTGCCGCATGTCCGGCGGAAAGGATCGCACTTTCGGGGTTGGGAGCAATGGCATATACGTCACTTCTGCCTTTGGAAGCGATTTTCAGTTCGTCTCCGATTGTGGAGCTGATCAGTTTCCGGGGAGAATAATGCTCTTTCGTATAATTGCCGATATAGTCCGGGTCATATAAGACCGAAACTTCCTTTTCCTTGTCAAAATCGTAGATATTCTTTCCCGCTATTCCATTGAAGTTAGGATTGCTTCCGGTGAATAGGGTGGCAAAGGCACTGGCTTCATCTATGTCTGAGAATTCGAACCGTATGTTGTTATACACCAGTCCTTCATTCATCAACCGCTTGAAACCACGCTCGCCGAATGTATTATAAAAGTATTCTATATAATCACCCCGCAATTGATCGACAGTGATGCACACGACCAATTTGGGAGTGCTTTGTTGAGCCTCCAGGTTGGTTGCTGCCAGAATTGCGATGAGCGATGTTAATATTTTTCGTACCCGATGTTCCATATTTTTCTGTAAACGCCATATCCCGAACGGAGCCAAAGGCTCATTACCAACGGGATAAATGCTGTATTTAAATGCTGCGGAATGAAATGCCAGCCAGCCAGCATCAGCGTAAGCGCCGCAAAGTTAATAAAATGATAATAATATGCGGCCTTTCTTAACTTTTTTACTGTAAACAAAATAACAGCTGCTAAGTCAAAAGGTTGTAACCAGATAATATTCCAGTTCGGGCAAACGCATGGATGTGTCGAAACGAAACTCAGGAAAAACAGTACGATTCCTGCTATTCCAGCTGTGAAAAACAAGATGCAATCAACAATCCTGAAATAGGATTTATGTCGCCATTCAACGAATGTGACAGCCAGCACAACCAGGAAAAAGGCCCAACAGCAGACAAGCGGCGTAAAGAAGCCCGTATCCGGTTTTACGTCATCGGTGAGTCCGTTTATCAATGTTTTGGTTGAACTTACCAATTCCTTCCGAGAACCGTCTGCACCGGTAATGGTTGCCGTACCGAACGCTTCTTTCAGGTAGGGCGGTAGGAACATCATTTCATGGGGAGTCGCGATCCGGTCGGTCGGACTGCCAAGTGCCAGGTCACATCCGAACGTAAGCCAGGGTTTGTTGCGCGTACAGTAGTTGATGAGATCGCGGAACGTCTGCTGCTTGAACGGCACGTTATAATCTATTTTTCCACCTGCCAGCTTCTCGATGATGGCAGCGGGTCTCGTCGCACAATTGTCGAAAAAGAAATTATAACGGTATACGCGGTTTTCCGGCCGGTTATTGATCATCAACGCTTCCCATATCCGTGCTTTTCCTGCGGAATCGATATCCAGGATTTGTTCGGTGACTTCGCTTCCCCGCATCTCATATTCGATTAGGAAGTCGCGTGTATATTGCGCTGCCAGTCTGTAATCGGTTTCTCCTTTTGCAAACCGATAGATGAAGTTGGGCTTCGAGAAGTCGAATATCCCGTAATTAAATACGGTATCGAGTTTTTTCGATGCATCTCTTACCCGCAAAGCTGTATGTCCGTAGACCGTGTACACTTCGTCTTCCGATGGCGAAACTGTCAATAGGCTGATCTCGGCATCTTTGCTGAGCAACGGGTATTGCGCCTGAAGCGAGACGGCGGTAAAGAGTAGAAAGAGTAGGAATATATTTTTTTTCATAAACAGAAAGTTATGTGTATGCTGAATTGAATTGCCATTGCTTCTAATTATTAAACTACAAATATACGACAGGCCGGAGGAAAATGTATTGGGAATGTAGATTATTTTAAGAAAAGACAGACATTACAGCGTAAGAGCCATTTTGTAAATCCTTCTATCACTCTATCACTGCGAAGGTTATAGTTATTGATATTCAATCGTTAGAGGCTGTGATACAGGACGTTTTCCTCTATCACTCCTCTATCACTTCTGAAACATATGGAATTTATTATATAATTGATAGCTAATATGTTACCTTCTTTTGCTTTTGAGAAAACATATAAAATAATCGAATAAACAAATGTAAAAACGAATATAATAGGTATTAAATAGGTGAAATACGGTTCTTCATCTCACAAAAGCCCTCTCTTTTTTTAGCAAAGACAAGCACATAATTCCGTAAACACCCCCGTGTTGCCATCCTTTACACCCGGGTGTACCGGCCCTCTACACCCGGGTGTAAAGGATGGCAACATGGGGATGTCTGGCAACTAAAGTACCATGCCGGACAATAAAAACCATCCGGTTTTACCTATTTTATAGCCGTTTTTGCAGAAAATAATAGAGTAATTTGCAGGGATGGGAAACGGGATTTCCGAATTTTGGTGCGGTTGCCCTGGAAGTTCTTTTATATGCTGTGTTAATTTCTTATATTTGTGAACGATTTGGCATGTCTAAGAATGAATACACAAATAAAATCTATTATTCCTAAAAATGAACATCATGAAAAAAATCTCGTTAGCCTTAGCGCTTTGCTGTGCTTCTTTCTATAGCATGGCTGATCAATTGCCGCTTGGGGGATTTAGTTACGGACCGATGGAAGCACCGACCGGTAAAGAGTGGGAGTCGCCTGAGAACCTGGCTCTGAACAAAGAACAACCGCATGCTTATATTTTCCCTTTCCAGGATGTGGAAAGCGCTCGTAAGGTATTACCGGAAAACAGTAAATTTTGGCAGTCTTTGGATGGAGACTGGAAGTTCAATTGGGCGCCTGATCCCGATTCACGGCCGAAAGACTTCTATAAGACGGAGTTTGATGTATCCGGCTGGGATAATATCCCGGTTCCTTCCAGTTGGAATATTTATGGAGTCCAGAAAGACGGTAGCCTGAAATATGGAGTTCCGATCTATGTGAACCAGCCGGTAATCTTCCAGCATAAAGTGGCGGTCGATGACTGGCGCGGAGGTGTGATGCGTACTCCGCCAGCAAACTGGACGACTTACAAGCACCGGAATGAAGTCGGTTCTTTCCGTCGTAATTTCGAGATACCGCAGGATTGGGACGGACGCGAAGTTTTTATCAGTTTCGATGGAGTCGATTCTTTCTTTTATCTCTGGATCAACGGTCAATATGTCGGTTTTTCCAAAAACTCCCGCAATACGGCTAATTTCAACATCACTCCTTACCTCCGTAAAGGGACGAATGTGGTGGCCGCTGAAGTATATCGCAGTTCCGACGGTTCTTTTCTGGAAGCGCAGGATATGTTCCGCCTGCCGGGTATCTTCCGGACGGTCGCTCTGTATTCGGTTCCGAAAGTGTATGTGCGCGATTTGGTGGCGATTCCGGATTTGGATGTGACTTATACGGATGGTTCGCTGGCAATCTCGGCCGATGTATGCAACTTGGATAAAAAGGTTGCGAAGGGATATAAACTGGAATATGCGTTGTATGCCAATGAGTTGTATTCGGATGAAAACGTCAAAGTGGAAAATGTGCTTGTTTCGGCAGCGGTGGATGTGGTAAATCCCGGACAGATACAGACCACGAAAGCTGTCTTGAATGTAAAAGCTCCCCGGAAATGGTCGGCAGAGTTCCCATATCGCTATACGCTGGTTGCAGAGTTGAAGAATGCTAAAGGGAAAGTGGTGGAGACAACCTCTACGATCGTCGGGTTCCGTAAGGTCGAGATCAAGGATACACCGGCTGAAGAAGATGAATTCGGGCTGGCGGGACGTTACTATTATATAAATGGTAAGACTGTCAAGCTGAAAGGCGTGAACCGTCATGAATCGAATCCGGCGGTCGGACATGCCATCACGCGCGATATGATGGAAAAAGAGGTGATGCTGATGAAACGTGCCAATATCAACCATGTGCGTAATTCGCATTATCCGGATGATCCTTACTGGTATTTCTTATGTAATAAATATGGTCTTTATCTGGAAGACGAAGCCAATATCGAGTCGCATGAATATTATTACGGGGCCGCCTCCCTTTCACATCCGGTAGAATGGAAAAAGGCGCATGTCGCACGTGTGATGGAGATGGTTCATGCTAATATCAACAACCCGTCTATCGTGATCTGGTCGTTGGGTAACGAGGCGGGACCTGGTGAAAACTTCGTGGCTGCTTATGATGCGTTGAAGCAGGTGGATAAATCCCGTCCCGTCCAATATGAACGTAATAATGATATAGTGGATATGGGGTCGAACCAGTATCCGTCTATTGGCTGGACGCGTGGTGCGGTGAAAGGTGATTATGATATCAAATACCCGTTCCATATTTCCGAATATGCTCATTCGATGGGGAACGCCTGCGGTAACCTGGTGGATTACTGGGAAGCGATAGAATCGACAAATTTTTTCTGTGGCGGTGCTATCTGGGATTGGGTGGACCAGTCGATGTATAACTATGATAAAAAGACCGGTAAGCGATATCTGGCATACGGTGGGGATTTCGGTGATACTCCGAATGACGGTCAGTTCGTGATGAATGGCATTGTGTTCGGTGATCTGGAACCGAAACCGCAGTATTATGAAGTGAAGAAAGTCTATCAGCATATTGGTGTGAAAGCGGTCGATGTCAGGAAGGGACTTTTTGAGATATTCAATAAATACTATTTTAAGGACCTTTCGGATTATGATATAAGATGGTCGCTTTATGAAGACGGAAAGGAGATTCGATTCGGTTTGGTTAATTCCGGAACGATTCCTGCCCGTGCTAAAGCACAAGTGTCAATACCTATGCCTTTTGACAAGTTGAAGAATGATTCCGAATATTTTGTAAAGGTGCAGTTCCTTCTTAAAGATGATATGCCGTGGGCTGAAAAAGGATTTGTGACGGCGGAGGAACAAATTTTGTTGCAGGAAGCTATGGCGCGTCCTTCCATCAGTGCCGTGACGGCTTCTGCCGGAAAGGTGAAGTTGGATAAATCGGATACTTCGATTAAAACGGTGAGTGGTGACGGTTTCGTTGCTAAGTTCGATATGGAGACGGGTACGATTTACAGCCTGGCCTACGGAGGCAAGACGATTATAGCCGATGGAAATGGTCCGAAGCTCGATGCTTTGCGTGCTTTTACCAATAACGACAACTGGTTCTATTCGCAGTGGTTTGAACACGGCTTGCATAACCTGCAACATCGGGCAACGAATAGTACGGTTTTGGAAAGAAACGACGGTACGGTCGTCTTGGCTTTCACTGTCGAATCGCAGGCGCCGAACGGTGCTAAGATCAAAGGTGGAACCAGTACGGGAAAAAATAGTATAGAGGAACTGACAGATAGGAGATTCGGGGAAAATGATTTCAAGTTTACGACGAATCAAATCTGGACCGTTTATCCTGACGGGTCTGTCGAGTTGCAGTCGAGCATCACTTCTAACCGTCCGAGTCTGGTATTGCCACGCCTAGGATATGTAATGAAAATCCCGCAGCAGTATGCAGACTTCACTTATTACGGACGTGGCCCGATCGATAACTATGCTGACCGCAAGAGCGGACAGTTTATCGAACAGCATAGGAATACGGTGGCTGGCGAGTTTGTGAATTTCCCGAAACCGCAAGATATGGGCAACCACGAGGATGTACGCTGGTGTGCCCTGACCGATCCGGATGGCGAGGGTGCTGTGTTTGTGGCTACCGACCGTTTGTCTGTATCGGCTCTTCAATATTCTGCGTTGGATTTGATTCTGGCTTCTCATCCCTACCAGTTGCCGGTTGCAGGGGATACGTATCTGCATTTGGATGCGGCTGTGACCGGGTTGGGTGGTAACAGTTGCGGACAAGGCGGACCGTTGGAACAGGATCGCGTCTTTGCCGGACATCATGACATGGGCTTTATAATCCGTCCTGCCGGAAAAGATGTAACCGTTACGGCAAATGTTGCACCCGCCGGAGAAATGCCGTTGACAATCATGCGTAATCGCGCCGGATCCGTTGAGCTCTCATCGGCTCGTAAAGACGCTGTGATTTGCTATACGGCCGACGGGAAAGGAAAAGCGAAGGAATATTCGGAAGCCATACCGTTCCGCAATGGTGGTACCGTAAAAGCCTGGTTTAAAGATAATCCGAAAATCAATGCAACGGCTTCTTTCAGCAAGATCGAGAGTATTCAGACGGAAGTGGTCTATACAAGCAGCGAAGAGTCCGGTTACGGAGATGCCAAGAACCTGACGGATGGTGATCCGAATACGATCTGGCATACGATGTTTTCCGTTACCGTTGCCAAATATCCGCATTGGGTGGATTTGGATGCAGGGGAAGTAAAACAGATTAAAGGTTTTTCATTCCTTCCCCGGCAGGACGGATCGAATGGTCATGTCAAGGATTATTCGATTAGTGTCAGCCTGGATGGTAAAAACTGGGGTGAACCGGTCTTGAAAGGTACTTTTGAAAATAACCAGAAGGAAAAGAAAGTGCTGTTCGATCAGCCGGTCAAAGCCCGCTATATCCGTTTTACAGCATTGAGCGAGCAGCGCGGACAGGATTTTGCATCGGGTGCTGAATTGGTGATTCTGGCTGATTAATTGAACTTTATATTATGTGATGGAACAGGAGAGGAAGTCATTCCTTTCCTGTTTTTTATACTTTGTGCCTTCGATATGTCTGTTATCTCATCATTTTTGTTTTTCTTTGCGGAAAAATTCAGACACGTGAATCTCATTATAGAACAAGGAAACACATCATCGAAAGTGGCTGTATACAATAAGAGGCATATGGAGGCTTCTTTTGTGTTTAAGAAATTCGACGTGGAGGTTGTCTCTTCTATCTTTAAGAAGTACCCGCTGACGAAAGGGATATTCTCGACAGTGATAGATAAAGATGACGAATTGGTTGAATACCTGGGAAGCAATCTTCGGAATTTTGTGTTTTTGGACGAAACGGTATCTCTTCC
>ENA-OPCM01001551-OPCM01001551.1-human-gut-metagenome-genome-assembly--contig:-NODE-1551-length-14777-cov-2.702146_pt1 | contig 14777 bp, 15 predicted proteins | sample MGYA00241252_ERZ501484 | MGnify/ENA primary metagenome ERZ501484 (study PRJEB25962, sample SAMEA2042583) | human gut metagenome | biome: human gut; feature: human-associated habitat; material: faeces...
GCGCGCTTCATCAACGTAAAATCGGCCTTGAATTGCTTCTCGTTTTCGGGAATCCGCTGCCAGAACTGGGGAATTCCGTTCTTCGACGGAACTTCATAACCGGCCGGAATCGTGACGAACACGAACCGACGAAGCTTCAGGTCGCTGAACAACTGCCAATTGCCTTTCGCATCGGTTTCAGTAGTCTGCATGCCGTCACTGACAAGTACGCCCGCTATCGGTTTGCCGTAGTTGTCCTGAACCGTACCATAGAGCGCGGCCTCGCTGTTAAATTCTCCCTCGGACGAATTTCCGTCCAAATTGATTTTTGTGGCGAAGTCGTCCGCACAACCGCACAGACATAACGCCCCGATAATGAATAGAAAAATAAAAATACGCTTGTTCATTGGTTTCAATTTTAAATGGATAAAAACGGCCCCGAAAGATCACCCTCCAGGGCCGTTTTACAAACATGAATGAAGGGTTAGTCCGCCAGAACCGGGTAGGTGCCCGAACTCTTCCAACGGCGGAGTACCACGCCTTCGGGTTTCTGGCTGAACGTCGCACTGTTGAAAATATCCACGCCGGCATTCAACGCCTCGACGAAGCTGCCGTACTCCGTGTTATTCGAGGGTACGCTCACGCTGCCCGACATCATCTCTCCGAGCGAGAGGGCTCTGGAAGTCTGCGTCGGCCATACCGAAGGAACATTGCTGCCGGTGTTTTTCGCTCTTCCCACAGCGACGCCGACCGCTGAATTGCCGTAGATGTTCTGCAGGTTGCTCTTCTTGACGTATCCGACAGCTCCGCCGTACATGCCCCCGGAGACAACGGTCGCCGTTGTCGTATAGCAGTTGACGGCAAACGAGTCACTGCCACCGTAACCGATGATGCCGCCGGTATTGGGCCCCGATGAAACGAGCGACTCCATCCAGCTGTAACAGTTGATGACGAAGGCTTTTGCATTGGTGTTGCCGCCCGTCGAGATGCAGCGATTCCGTTCGGCGGCTCTCGGGCGGCTCTATCCCGTTCGCTGGACGGAGGTTTATTCTACGCCCCGGCGCGGGGTGCGGCGTATCCTTGCGGAGTTCTGCACGACGCCCGTACCGCCGCCGGAACCTTCGCGGCTCGTGATCGAACTCGGCGGCTCGGACTCCTATACGGAGGATTACCGCCGTCTGACGGGGGATTTCTACCTTAAATTTTGATTATACGGGCAATTCGTATAAATTTGCATAAATTAAAATTTTCCGTGAATATGAAGAGAATGTTATGGATGCTTCCGCTGCTTTTCGCCGGGATGACGGCTGCGGCCCAGAATCAGGATATGGCCCGATTGGGAACCTATATGGACAACGGCGAGTTCGTGGTCGGCACGGCCGAAACCGTTCTTGCGGCCGATATTACGGTGCGTTGTGAGAAGATCGTCTGCGGTCCCTATGCCCGCTATGCCCAGAAGTTCCTCGGTCTGCGTGCGCCGCTTACCGATAAGACCGTCTATACGGTCGCCGATGCCGCCATTGCGTTGATGCCGGGCGAGCGATACGTGACCGCCGGGGAATTGCCCGCTTCGACCTGTCGGGTGGAGAGTTACGAGGCTCAGGGAGCCGATTTCGCCCGGTTGCAGACCGATCGTCTCGACATGACCGAAACCGATCTGCAAACCGCAGCCCGGAATGCCGCCGCCGCGATTTTTTCGTTGCGTAAACACCGTCTCGACCTGATTAGCGGCGAGGCTGGAGAGAATGTCTTCGGCGCGGGACTTCCTGTGGCGTTGGAGCGTCTCGACCGGCTGGAGCAGGAGTATCTGGAACTTTTCCTCGGCCGGCGTGTGGTGACGACCGAAACCCGCCGTTTCCGCGTGACGCCCGCCGAGGGCAAATTGCAGCAGATCGTCTGCCGTTTCAGCCCCGATGCGGGGTTGTTGCCGGCCAACGACCTGACGGGAGATATCGTGCTGTTGCAGTACGAGCCGCAGGGTATGGCTGTCGATGAAGCCGGCGTGCGTCCCACTTCCTCTACGATTCCGTACCGTATTGCCGCTCTCACGCGCTGTTCGCTCATCGCTGCCGGGCAGGAGCAGGCCGCGCAGGTGCTGCCCGTTTTCCAGTTCGGCCGTACGATCGCCCTTCAAGTTCCCAGAAACCGCTAAACTATGGACTATACGTCGCGGATGGCTGCCCTGCTGGGGCGTTTTCGCCGGGAGCGGAACGGCGTGGTGGCCGATACGATGCAGTATCGGGGGAAAGCGTATGGACTAAATTACGGTGTGAGCCTGCCGACGATCCGTGCTGTCGCGCGAGCCGAGCGCCCCGATTCCGACTTTGCCCGTTTCCTCTACCGGCAGGATGTGCGGGAGCTGAAATTGGCCGCTTTCTGGATCGCCGATCCCGTGCAGGTGACTTCCGTCGAATTTTCCGACTGGGGCGAAGGTATTGCCAATTCGGAGATGGCCGAAGAGTGCGCCTTCGCGCTGATGTCCCGGTCGCCGCGCGGCGACGAGTGGGGCAGAGCCTGGTGCGATACGGGGAACGAATTGCTCGGGTATGCCGGCTTGTTGGCTCTTTCCCGTATTCCGCATCCCGATTTCAGTTCCTTGGTCCCGGTGCTCCGGCGGCTGGTCGTGACGTATCCCGAATCGAATTTGGTCGCGCAGGGTGTCGTGGCGCTGCTGGCGGCGATCATGACGAATCCCGCCGTACAACGGCAGGACATCGAAATATTCCTCTCTTCGCTCGGGCCGGGAAAAACGGCCCGTTACATCGAGGAGGAGATGACCTGGCGGCTGGAGTACTAATTCAGGCAGACGTGTTCGACTGTTTCGACCTGTTCCTGGAGCGCCAGCAATTCCTGATAGGTCAGCGGGCCTTCGCAGCGTCGGATCTCATCCCCTTTGCGGAAGTAGATCAGTGTCGGCGTCGTGCGGATCATATAACGGTAGAGCAGGTAGGCATTCTCGTCCGCGTCGGTGTTGATCCGGTAGATGTCCACGCGTCCGGCCATGCGGCGTTCGAATTGGTCGAGCACAGGCTCCATGGCTTCGCACGGAACGCATTGACTGGTGAAAAAATAGATCATCGTGATCGCGTTGCGACCTATTATCTTATCGAAATCTTTCATATTTAAGCGGTATTTTTTGTTTTTGCCGATTTTCGAATCCTTTTCTGAATGACAGGTGCCGTATCTGTTTCTCGAAGAACTCTTCCTTTTTGAGGGAAGTACCAAAAATAGTGCCCCGATGAGTTATCATCGGGGCTTCTCGTGCAAGTTTTCAAAAGATACCGGGAATTCTGCCTATCCTTCCGCGAACAGGGCACGCGGCAGTTGGTCGATGCTGTTGATCGTGACGATTTCGATACCTTTGGGTTTTTTGATCGAACGGCCCAGGTAGCCCGACACGACGATCCGTCTGAACCCGAGCCGGGCAGCTTCGCTGATACGCTGTTCCGTACGGGGGGCGGGGCGCACTTCGCCCGACAAGCCGATTTCTCCCGCCAGGCAGATCCCTTCGCCGATCGGACGATCGTAGTAGGAGGAGATCACCGCTGCCGTGACCGCGAGGTCCAGTCCCGGATCGGCGACCTTGAATCCGCCGGCGAAGTTGAGGAATACGTCCTTCGAGAACATCTTCATTCCCACGCGTTTTTCGAGCACGGCGAGCAGCATGTTCATACGTTTGTTGTCGTAACCGGTCGCCGTGCGCTGCGGAGTACCGTAGGCCGCGTTGCTTACCAGTGCCTGCACTTCGATCAGGTAGGGGCGGATGCCGTCCACCGAAGCTCCTACGGCGATGCCGCTGAGCGGGGTTTCGTAGTGCGAAAGCAGGATTTCCGACGGATTGTCCACCTCGCGCAACCCTGCGTCGAGCATCTCGAAAACGCCGATTTCGAACGTAGCTCCGAAACGGTTCTTGATTCCTCGCAGAATACGGTATATCAGGTTGTTGTCCCCTTCGAACTGAAGTACAACATCGACGATGTGCTCCAGGATTTTCGGGCCGGCGATCGTGCCGTCCTTGGTGATGTGACCGATGATGAAGATCGATGTTCCGGTCGCTTTGGCGTATTTGAGCAGCGATGCCGCACATTCGCGGATCTGCGAAACGCTCCCGGCCGACGATTCGATGATGTCGGTATAGATGGTTTGGATAGAGTCTATGACCACCAGGTCGGGCCGTTGCTCTTCGATCTGGGCCAGAATATTTTCCAACAGAGTTTCGGCATAGATCAGACACCCTTCGTTGCCGATGCCCAGACGCAGGGCCCGCATCTTGATCTGCTCGGCCGACTCTTCGCCCGAAACATAGAGGGTTTTCAGGCCGTTGTCCGCCAGGGCGATTTGCAGGCTGAGGGTCGATTTGCCGATACCCGGCTCGCCGCCGAGCAGCACGAGGGAGCCGGGCACGAGCCCTCCGCCCAACACGCGGTTCACCTCCCGGTTTCCCAGGTCGATGCGGCGGTGTTCGCTTTCGTGGATGTCGGCGATTCGCTGCGGACGGGCTTTGGGCAGGTTGGCGACAGTCGCAGGTCCGCCGCCGCTTTCACGGGCGATCACCTCTTCGGTGAATGTGTTCCATTCCCCGCAGGAGGGGCAGCGTCCCAACCATTTGGGGGCTTCGAAGCCGCAGTTGCGGCAGAAGAATGCTTTCTTGACCTTTGCCATGTCGTATCGTTTTTCCGGGGAGTGCCGATGCTGCCGCGACGGGCATCCGCATTCCTTGTTATAATCCCATTTCCTCGTCGATCAGAATCACGGTAATCCGCTTGCGGGGAAAGCAGCGCTCCATCCGCAGATGCGTGTTGCAGATGCGCCCTTCCGAGTCGCAGTCGGCGCAAACGCCCGTCACTGCACAAGGGGTTTTCTGTCCCAGCCGGGCGACGTTCCGGGGTGCCGCGATGTCGCGGATGCGTGCCTCGGCCGCAGCGCGTGTCGCCACGATCTTGTTGCGCCCTGCGACCAGCAGCACCTTGCGGGGGCCGAAGGCGATCGCCGCTACCCGGTTGCCGATCCCGTCGAGCCAATAGAGCGCTCCCTCTTCCGTGATGGCATTGATTCCCGAAATGTACAGATCGGCCAGCAAACCCTGTCGCCGGATCTCGATCCGTTCTTCGGGCGGTAAGGTGTAATCCACTCCGTCGAACAGGCGGTAACGCCCCTCCCGGCGAAGCTCATCGACGATGCCCGTCGCCTCCATCGTCATGGAGCCTCCGAAAGAGATCGTTTCCGGGGCGGTGGCCCGGATCTCTTCCCGCAGGATCTGCCGGGCCTCTTCGGTCGTTGCGGCGATCCGGACTTCGAATCCTCTGCGGAGGAGGTTCTTGCGGCACTGTTCGAATGTTTCGTTCATATCGTCAGTAGAAAATCGTAATCTTCGGTTTCGTTCTCTTCAGGGGCCTTTACAAGCCGAGGTCTTCGTCGATCAACACCACGGTAATCCGCTTGCGGGGAAAACAGCGTTCCATCCGCAGGTGCGTGTTGCAGATACGGTCTTCCGAATAGCAGTCGGCGCAGACACCCGTTACGGCGCAGGGCGTGCGGAATCCCGGATGCCGGGCTATGTTCTGCGGGGCCGCGATGGTGCGGATCCGTTCTTCGGCCGCTTCGCGGGTCGGTGTAATCTTGTTGCGTCCCACGACCAGCAGTACTTTGCGCGGCCCGAAGGCGATCGGGGCGATGCGGTTGCCGATCATATCGAGCCACAGCAGGGCACCGTCTTCCGTGACGGCGTTTATACCGGTAATGAAGAGATCGGCCAGCAAGCCCTGGCGCCGGATTTCCAGCTTCTGCGGCCGAGGCATCGCAGGGTCGAAACCGTCGAACAGGCGGTAGTGGCCGTCCCGATGCAGGTCATCGACAATACCCGTGGCTTTCATCGTCATCGAATCCCCGAAACAGATCGTTTCCGGGGCGGCGGCCCGAATTTCTTCCCACAGAATTTGCCGGGCCTCTTCGGTCGTTGCGGCGATCCGGGCTTCGAATCCGCGCCGGACGAGATTCCGGCGGCAGCGTTCCAATGTTTCGTTCATGGCGGCGTTATTTGATGAAGAATCGGTAAATGTCGTTTCCGTTGGCATAGACCAGCAGTGCCAGAATAATCATCAGGCCGACGTATTGGGCCACTTCGAGGAACTTTTCGCTCGGCTTGCGGCGCGTGATGATCTCCCACAGGGTGAACAGGGCGTGTCCGCCGTCCAGTCCCGGGATCGGGAGCAGGTTCATCACCGCGAGGATGATGGACAGGAAGGCGGTCTTGAGCCAGAAGTCATGCCAGTCCCAGCTACCGGGGAAGATGCTGCCGATAGCCACGAATCCGCCCAGTTCCTCGTACATTTTGGTTTTGGGCTGCACGATCAGCTTCAGTTGGTCCCAGTAGCTCGAAATCGTCTTTCCGGCCTTGTGGATACCTGCCGGGATGGACTCCCAGAATGTGTAATATTGTGTTCGGAGCGAATAGGGATTCGTGACCGTCACACCGATCCGTCCTTCGGCATCGACGGGCAGTGCGAGCGAATCGATGAGCGCACCGTCGCGGCGGACGGTCAGCAGAACCTTGTCGTTCTTGTGTTTTTGCAGGTAGTCGCGGTATCGGGGGTAGTCCGCGTCGCGCAGATCGTCGATCGCTACCACTTCGTCGCCGGACTCGAGGCCCGCTTCGACTGCCGAGGTGTAGGATACGCTGTCCACGATGAAGGGGAGCCGCAGGGTGAAGAGGTCCTCGTAAGCCTTCTCCTGCCGCATACGGAGCAGGGATTCGAAGGGAATGTCGAGCGTTACCGGCTCTCCGCCCCGTTCGACTACCACGCGGCGGCCGCCGTCGGTAATCAGCAGGTCGTTTTGTACCCGCATGACGTTGTCGATCTCCTCGCCGTCGATCGACACGAAACGGTCGCCGTCCCGGAAGCCCATTTCGTGAGCCGTCGGGTTGAAATTATAGCCCCATTTCGCGTCCTGGTTCGAAAAGTAGGAGTCGCCCCAGGTGTAGCAAACGGCGCAGTAGATGACGATGGCCAGCAGGACGTTCATCATGACGCCGGCCACCATTACCAGGAGCCGCTGCCAGGCGGGTTTGGCCCGGAATTCGTCGGGTTTGACCGGCTGTTTCATCTGTTCCTTGTCCATCGATTCGTCGATCATGCCGGCGATCTTGACGTAGCCGCCCAGCGGCAGCCAGCCCAGACCGTACTCCGTGTCGCCCCGCTTGAACTTGAAGAGCGAAAACCACGGGTCGAAGAAGATGTAGAATTTTTCGACGCGGATCTTGAAAGCCCGGGCCATCAGGAAGTGCCCGAGTTCGTGAATGCCCACGAGGATCGTGAAGCAGAGAAAAAGTTGAGCGATTTTGATAAGAATATCCATTGCTTAAGCGTTCGTTTTTCAGTTTGTTTTCTATGTCAGGTACGGCGGTAACCCCGTTCTGTCTTTACCTGTCGAAAACATTTATTGTAAGAATGTTCTTTGCCGATAATCAGAGCCGCAGGTATTCGGCGGCCAGACACCGGGCTTCGGCGTTCGTTTCGCCCAGGTCCCCGAGGGACGGCACGGCTGCGAACGAGGATTTGCCCAGTGCGTATTCGATGCTGCGCACGATCTCCAGATAACCGCACCGGCGGGCGAGGAAGGCTGCCACGGCCACTTCGTTGGCGCCGTTCATCGTACAGCCGGCCGTGCCGCCGCGCCGCAGACAGTCGTAGGCGAGGTCGAGGGCCGGGTATTTGATCCGATCGACCTCGGCGAAGGTGAGGGTGGGGTGCTCTGCGAAGCTGAAAGGCGCCACCGGACGGTCGAGGCGCTGCGGAAAACTGAGCGCATAGGCGATCGGTGTCCGCATGTCGGGCGATCCCAGCTGGGCCTTGATCGCTCCGTCGCCGAATTCGACCATCGAATGAACGATCGACTGGGGGTGTATCAGCACCGATATCCGTTCGGCCGGTACGCCGAACAGCCAGTGCGCCTCGATCACCTCGAATCCTTTATTGACCAGCGTGGCGCTGTCGATCGTGATCTTGTCGCCCATCCGCCATTGGGGATGCTTCAGTGCCTGTTCCACCGTTACGTGAGCCAGCTCCTCGCGGCTGCGGTCGCGGAAAGCTCCGCCGCTGCAAGTGACGATCAGCCGTCGCACGGGCGACTTTTCTCCCGCCAGGCACTGGAAGATCGCCGAGTGTTCCGAGTCGATCGGGACGATCGGGGCTTTGTGCCGGGCCGCAAGCACTGGAAAATAGCGCTGTGCTCGCTGTCCACGGGCAGCAGGTGGACGCCGTGCTTTTTGACAGCATCGGTCACAAGATGGCCGCCCGTGACAAGGCTTTCTTTGTTGGCCAGCGCCACCTTTTTGCCCGCTTCGACCGCCGCTATCGTCGGCATCAGGCCGGCGTAGCCCACCAGGGCGTTCACGACTACATCGACCTGCCCGCTCTGTACGACTTGCCGCAGGGCTTCCTCGCCGGCATATACCTTGATCGACGTGCCGTCGAGTGCCTGCCGCAGGGCGTCGTATTGCCGTTCGTCGGCGATCACCACGCTGTCGGCGTCGAACTCCACGGCCTGCCGGGCGAGCCGCTCCCAGTTGCGATGGGCCGTAAGGGTCGTGATCTCGAACAGTCCGGGATTTTCCCGAACGATGTCGAGGGTCTGTATTCCGATGGATCCGGTCGATCCGAGCAAGGCGATTCTTTGTTTCATAACGAAGGTCAGAAGACGATATAACTCTCCGGATCGACGGGCTTGCCGTTGCTCCAAAGTTCGAATTCGAAAATTTTGGCGTCGCCGCCGTCGGCCAGCACTTCCGTATTGGATCCGATGATACCGCCCCGTTTTATTCGCTGTCCTTTGGCTACTAACGATTTGGACAGGTTTTTATAAATCGATATCAGGTTGTTGGAGTGTTGTATTTCGATCAGGTAACCCGTTTCGGGGGTCCAGAGATTCATCACCACCACGCCGTCGTCCGCCGCGACGATCTGGGTGTCGGGCGATGCGGCGATGCGGATACCGAAATTCTCGCGTTTGATGTCGAACCGCTCGATGACGATGCCTTCGATCGGGGCGACCATTTCGATGGGCTTGCGTGCGGCACCGCCGCCTGTGCTCTGCCCGAGGCTGTAAGGACCTTCTCCCTCCAGTTCGGCCCGCAGCAGCGAATCTTCGCGGCTGGGCACCACGAGTGTCTTGTTCGTGCGGGTGCTGTCCTCCTTGCCTACGGTTCGCACCACCGGAGTCTTGCCCTCCATGATGAGGGCGATGTTGTTGTTATAGGTAATCATGTCGTTCATCATCCTCTCCATGGAATCCAGACGGATGACGCTTTGCATCAGATTTTCGCGCGAGCGGGCCGCTTCGACGCGGTAGCCGGGCAGGAGTTCCAGCACCGGCGTATAGGCCACGATCGACAGAATGAGGATGAAAAGCAGCAGCGCGAAAGCCAGAAACGCGGCGAGCAGACCTGCCGGGGAGATGTGGGTGTACCACTCCTCGACGTTGTCGGTCGCATTGAGCATGCTCAGGCGGCGTTTGCGGGAGAAGCGTTTCCACCACGAGGATATGGAATGAAATGCGTTCATGGTTCTGTTTTTGATCGTTGTTTGCGATTGGACCGAAATCCGCAGGGGTTTCTGCCGGTCGAAAAGCCGGGGCTGTCCGTTTCGTCTTTCCGGTCCGGCATATCGAACGGGGCCGATGGTATTCCTGCCTTTTCGCGCCGGAAAGTTGAATTGTACAAAGGTAACAATAAATCTTTGAATTTAATGCCGGTTTCCTTACCTTTGTACGTTTCTTTGAAACGAGTAAAAAACTGAATATAGTATGATAAAACCGACATTATTGGTGCTGGCTGCCGGCATGGGATCCCGTTACGGATCGCTCAAGCAGATGGACGGGGTAGGTCCCGGCAACGAAGCCATCATCGACTATTCCGTATATGACGCCATTCGTGCTGGCTTCGGCAAGGTGGTATTTGTGATCCGCCACAGTTTCGCTTCCGACTTCCAGGAGGTTTTCACCGAAGAGCGTTTCGGCGGCAGGATCCGCGTGGAGTATGTCTATCAGGAGCTGGATTGTCTGCCCGAGGGGTTCACCGTACCCGAAGGGCGTGTGAAACCCTGGGGAACGAACCATGCGATTCTGGTGGCGAGGGATGCCGTTCACGAGCCTTTCGCCGTAATCAATGCCGATGATTTTTATGGAGCGGAAGCGTTCCGTACCATCGCCGAATACCTTCGCGGATTGGATGGAGCGTCGGGACGCTATTGCATGGTGGCGTACAAGTTGAGCCGGACGCTTTCCGAAAACGGGACGGTGTCGCGCGGCGTCTGTTCGGTGAACGCTGCCGGCGACCTTACGGGAATGGTCGAGCATACGCAGATCGAACGCACGGCGGCCGGGATCGTCGATCACGGTGCGAACGGGGATGAACCGTTGGCCGAAGATACGCCCGTGTCGATGAACCTTTTCGGCTTTACTCCCGATTACTTCGCCCACTCCGAGGCTTTTTTTCGGTCGTTTCTGCAGGAGAGTGCCGGGAATTTGAAAGCCGAGTGCTATATCCCGTCGATGGTCAATAAGCTGATCGCCGACGGCACGGCTTCCGTTCGGGTCCTCCGTTCTCCGGCGCAGTGGTTCGGCGTGACCTATAAGGAGGATAAACCGTTGCTGGTCGCTAATTTGAAGAAGATGATCCGGGCGGGGATTTATCCCGAATACTTGTGGCGATAGACAAATCGTCGTCGGTCCGGTAATGGAAAATCGCCGATCCAAACGGATCGGCGATTTTGATTGGTTTTCCTGCACTCGACGAAGTCGGTTTGCGAGTAGAAGGCTTTTACAAGTTTGGGTGTCGTCCCAAGTCCTGATCGAAAGACCAGGCTATTCCGTTCGTCTTTCGCTTTCTGTGCCCGATGCCCCTGAAAGGCCGCTCGTTGTTGTTACCAGCCACCTGTCAGCCTCTCTAAAACGAAGTTTAGGCTCTCAACCACCTGTCCGCCGGCTCCGATTCGGAGGTATTCGTGATTCCGGGACAGGTGAAATACCCGGGCTTAATCCAGGTAACCGGCTTCTACCAGTTGTTGGCGGATTTTCACCCAGTCGGCTACCGGACGGGCTACGCCGTCCATAAAGCGGATCGGACATCCCAGTGCACTGTCGTCGATATAAAGGTCGGCGTGGACTTTCGGCGACGAAGTCCAGGACTTCTGCCCGGGATTCTCGTTGATGGCGTACAGCGGAATTTTCTGTTCCTTGAACCATTGGACGGCTTTTTCGAGTAGTTGTCCGCTGCGCATGGTGTACAGGATGAGTTTGCAGTCGTTCGCCACGAGCTCCTTGAGTACGGGAACCGCATCTGCGTCCATCCCCATATGCGGATAGGCGTGTGTCACGACGGTTCCGTCGAAATCGATCGCTATGATTGCTCCTTTAACGGCCATATCGGTTATTTCTTTTGAAATTTATTACGTGTCCATTCGCATAATTTGCCCCAGAAACCCTTCTTTGTCGTGGTTTCCTCTTCGTCGAGGCCATACCCGTAACCATAGCCGTAGCCATAACCGTACCCGTGACGCTTTGTCGAGCTGGCTCCGTTGAGGATGATGGCCATGTTATGGAATTTCTTTTCGCGGTACAGCCGTTCGATATCCGGCAACTGACGACGGTCGAGCAGGCCTTCCCGTACTACATAAATGCTGAGATCTGCCAGACGGTCGGTGATGATGGCGTCCGCTACGGCCATCGCCGGGGTGCTGTCGATAATTATGTAGTTGTAGCGTAGTTTCAGTTCTGCGGTCAACTCTTCCATCCGCTGGCTCAACAGCATTTCGCTCGGGTTGGGCGGCTGGATGCCGGCGTAGATGATGTCGAGGTTTTCCGACAGTTTGGATTTGCGGATGATCGCCTGAAGCTCCGTATTTCCGGACAGGTAGCTGGAAATGCCGTTGGTATCTCCGCCGTGCCCCATCTGTTTGGAGAGGGTGCGGCGCCGCAGGTCCAGGTCCATGATGACGACCTTCTTGCCCGTCGTGGCGAACGTCATGGCCAGGTTGGTCGAAACGAACGTCTTTCCGGCGTGGGGATTCGACGAGGTGATCATAATAACTTTTATCTCTCCCTTGCCCAGGTTCATGAAGTTCATGTTCGAGCGGATCATGCGGAAAGCTTCCGACACCGGATCGCGGCCGTTTTCGCGTACGACGAAGCTGCCCCGTTGTTTTTCTCCCGAATATTGCGGAATATCCCCCAGGAACGGAACCGCAAGGTTGTCCTCGATGTCCTTCCTCCCCCGGATCGTGGTGTCGAGTATCTGGATCAGGTAGATGATCAGGAAGGGGATGCCCAGTCCGAACAGGAAGGCGATTCCCGCAATCAGCACGGTATTGGGCGACACGGGGCGCGGGGAACCGTATGCACTGTCGATCGTGCGCGAGTTGCTTTCCGTGATGACCATCGTGATGGCGTTTTCCTCGCGCTTGTTGAGCAGGTAGAGGTAAAGTTCCTCCTTGATTTTCTGCTGACGGACGATGTCCAGAATCTGTTTTTCCTGCGTCGGTACCGAGGATATTCGTTGATTGGTCAGCGCCTCTTCCTTTCGTAAAGCGGCCAGTTGGATCTGCAACGTGGAGATATAGGAGTCGAGCGTCGCGATGATCGACCGGCGTGTGGAAGCCAGTCCGTTGCCGAGATTCTGAATGATCGGGTTGTTCTCCGAACTCTCGGAGTTGAGCTTCATATAGCGTTGCAACTCGGTATTGTAGCCCTCTATCTGGGAGTTGATCGCCGGGCTGTTGATCGAGAGCGTTCCGGGAATCAGTTCATTGGTTTTGGTCGGGTCCAGCAGGTATTCTTTGAGGAATTCCGTCATTCGGATCTGGTTTTCCAGCGAGAGGCCGTCGGTTTTATATTGGGCGCTTTCGGTAATCGTCTGCTCGGCTTCCGATACGATATCGTATATTTTGTTGTCTTTTTTGAATTTTTCGATGTTGCGGTCCACTTCGCTCAGTTCTTCGGAAATGATCTCCAACCGATTGTCGATGAATTGTCCCGTGCTTTCTGCGATCCCCCGTTTATCGTCGATCGCATCTTTTTCGTAAACCGCGATCAGCGTATTGATGACATCTTCCGCTTTTTTGGGAACGGAGCTTTTCATAGAAATGGTGATGATCGAGGCCTGTTTGTTGGCTACGAAACTTTTGACTTCATGCTGGTAGAACTGCGTTACTACGCCCAAGTTGCCTTTGGTGACCCGGATCGGAGCCTTTTCGTAGTAATCGGGGGACATATAGAGAGTCGGCCGGATAATCATTTGGCCGACAGGCGTGGAGATCGTATCGCCGAATACGGCCGAAATTTCCTGCTTGAATTTCTGTTTGTCGGGACCGAATATTTCGAAGTAGTTGAGTTTTACGATGCTGTCGGGGCGCAGCGAAACTTCGAACCGGAATCCCTGCCGGTCGTTATCGTTGATGAACTCCACTGCGATCGGACTTTGCCCGTAGAGATCCTGGGGACGTAATCCGTCCTTCGTTTCGTATTGAACGGTCAAACCCAGCTGTTTGACCACTTCCGTCATCAGGCGGCGCGATTGGAGAATATAAATTTCGTTGTCCACATTGCGGCGCTGTGACAGGCCCGCCAGGTCGCTCAGGGTCGCCAGGTCGGTATCCCCTCCCTTGCGGCTGTCTTTCACGAGGATGTTGGCCGTGCGGCTGTATATTTTCGGGGTGCGTAAAATGTAGATGTAACCGCATCCGACGCAAACGAATACCGAGATGACGAACCAATACCAGTTGGCGATTACCGTCTGGATCAGATCGTGCACCGAGAAAGTAATGTGTTCCTCCTGCTTTGTATCGCTGTTCGCGGAGTTCGGGTTGATATTGTTAGGTGTCATGCCTTGTTGTGAAAATTAACGGGTGAGTGTGACGATCAGAGTCGCTACGGACACGGCGGTGCTGACCAGCGAGATATAGAAACTGCGGTTCTGGCTGATTTCGCCGGCCTGGGCCCGGTACTTGTTCGGCTTCACGTAAATTACGTCGTTCTGCTGGAGATAGAAATAGGGCGAATCGTAAATGTCCTGCGAAGTCAGATCGAGAGATGCCGTGGTGCGGACGCCGTTTTCCTCCCGGATTACCTTGACGTCGGAGCGCACGCCGTAGATGGTCAGATCACCTGCCAGCGACAGGGCGTCCAACAGGGAGATGCGGTCGTTGGTGATGTCGTACTGTCCGGGACGGGCGACTTCTCCGATGACCGAGATTTTCATATCGGCGAACTGTATATTGACCGTCGGGTCGCTGATGTATCCGCCTTCCCGGATTTTGTCCGCGATTTCCTGAGCCAGTTCGCTGCGGGTCTTGCCCTTGCATTGAATGGGGCCGATGATCGGCATATCGAGGTCGCCGTTTTCATCGACGGTCCTGATCTGTAACGACGCACTGTTCGACGAATAGGTCGAAAGAGGCGTTCCGGTCAGGGAGTTGAGAGAGGTCGATGTATTGAACGGCGCAGCCAGTTCCGGGTCCCGGCTGTTGACCACGACGGTCAGACGGTCCAGCGGCTTGATGCGTATTTGATAATCCTGGGCGATTTTGATCTGCTCGTCGGCTTGAGTGTCTTGCAGGTAGATCACGCGCTTCTGGGAGGCGCATGACGCAAGAACGACGACCCCGAGCAGGAGGGCGAAGGCCTTTATTCGTTTCATTTCGAAATAGTTTTGTAGTACACGTGTAATTTTGGTATGCAAAGGTAGAAAAAATATATCCTTAATTCCGCAACACTTTGATTTAACTTTATTTATAAGTACCTGAGCA
>ENA-OPCM01001555-OPCM01001555.1-human-gut-metagenome-genome-assembly--contig:-NODE-1555-length-14725-cov-4.805249_pt1 | contig 14725 bp, 10 predicted proteins | sample MGYA00241252_ERZ501484 | MGnify/ENA primary metagenome ERZ501484 (study PRJEB25962, sample SAMEA2042583) | human gut metagenome | biome: human gut; feature: human-associated habitat; material: faeces...
ACTTATATTTTTGTTGAGCGTAGGTGCACTTGGATGTCTGGTCTATTATATTAATCGTCCGGCATACCATAATCTGGACTGTGTTGCTCTTCTGGCTGCGATTTTGTCGGCATATTTCGGCCAGTACGGTCTTAGATTTATCAGAAACAAAGAATGGAAAAATTTTGGGAAAATTTCATCGACGCATGTGTTTCGGGCAGGAGTCGGACTGATCTGTACAGCCGCTGTACTTGCCATGTCTACAGGCACAGTGCTGCAGTTTGCTCAGAACAGTCAGATAAAAGAAAATTTTCACGACATGGAAGATTTTGAAGGGCTGGCAGCTCAGGTGGCTGAGATGGTGCCGGGAAACACACCGGCGTTCGGAATCAATATACCGGAGATCTACAGTCTGCTTCAGCGGAGAACAGAGTGTTTTACAATGGATTTCAGTGATATGCTCGTTCGCCCGGACAGTTTGAAAGAGCTGAAAGACCAGCTGGAACATGCGGAAGTGCCAGGGGCATTTACCGGAAAATCATCCATGAATATCTGGAAACGGAATGATCCGGAAACATATCGGTGGTTCATGGATCATTATGAACTAAAAGAGACGATTCCTTTTTATGGGGAAAAGTTTCTGTACTATATAAAAAAATAAAATACAGAAGGAGACTATTATGTTTGAAGAAATGACAGAACAGCAGGCCAGAGAGCAGATTCTGGAAATGACAAGAAATTATTGTGAAAAATACCATAACAAAAAGAAACCATATCAGAAAGGTGACCGTATCCCGTATGCGTCCAGAGTTTATGATGCAGAAGAAATGGTAAATCTTGTGGATAGTTCCCTTGAATTCTGGTTGACCGCAGGACGTTATACAGATGAATTTGAACATGCATTTGCAAAATATCTCGGTGTTCGTTACTGTTCCCTGGTAAATTCCGGTTCCTCTGCAAATCTGCTCGCATTTATGACACTGACATCTCCGCTTCTGAAAGAACGGCAGATTCTTCCGGGGGATGAAGTGATCACAGTTGCGGCCGGTTTTCCGACTACAGTTTCTCCGATGATCCAGTACGGTGCGGTACCGGTATTTGTTGATGTAACGATTCCACAGTACAATATTGATGTAACAAAGCTTGAAGAAGCATATTCAGATAAGACAAAGGCTGTTATGATTGCACATACACTTGGTAATCCATTTGATTTATCAGCAGTTAAGGAATTCTGTGATAAGCACAATCTCTGGTTAGTAGAAGATAACTGTGATGCACTTGGTTCAAAATATACAATTAATGGAGAAGAGAAGTTCACAGGTACAATCGGTGATATAGGAACAAGCAGCTTCTATCCTCCACACCATATGACAATGGGTGAAGGTGGTGCCGTATATACTAACAACCCACTTCTTAACAAGTGTATCCGTTCATTCAGAGACTGGGGACGTGACTGCGTATGTCCTTCTGGTAAGGATAATCTCTGTGGACACAGATTTGATAAGCAGTATGGCGAGCTTCCATTAGGATATGACCATAAGTATGTATATTCACATTTTGGTTATAATCTCAAGGCAACAGATATGCAGACAGCAGTAGGCTGTGCACAGCTTGAGAAGTTCCCTTCATTTGTTGAGAGAAGAAGACATAACTTTGACAGATTAAGAGCAGCACTTGCTGATATTGAAGATAAGGTAATTCTTCCAGTTCCTTGTGATAATTCAAGACCAAGCTGGTTTGGTTTCCTTATTACAGTAAGAGAAGGTCTTGACAGAAAGGCAATCGTAGAATATATCGAAAGCCACGGTGTCCAGACAAGAAACCTCTTTGCTGGTAACCTTATAAAGCACCCTTGCTTTGATGAGATGAGAGCAACAGGAGAAGGCTACAGAGTAGTAGGAACTCTTGACAACACAGACAGAATTATGAGAGATACATTCTGGGTAGGTGTATATCCAGGAATGACAGATGAGATGATTGATTATATGGCTAAGACAATCAAGGAAGCTGTTAATCAGTAATTTATGGTCATAAGGAAAGTACATTAATATGGGTAAGACAATATACGGTTTTATTGAAAAAATTTATATGTTTTTTGTTGAGCTGCTTTTTAAGATTATCAAAAAGGACTTAACAGACAAGAAAAGACAGACATTCAAGGAATTCTTACAGTTTGGATTAGTAGGTGTGTCTAATACAATTATTTCTTATTTACTTTATGTTGTAACACTTTTGCTTGTATCTAAGAGCGGTGTAAAGTTTGATTATATCATTGCGAACATTGTTTCCTGGTTACTTAGTGTTCTTTGGTCATTTTACTGGAATAACAAGTTTGTATTTAAGAAAGAAGAAGGCGAAAAAAGAAATATATGGGCAGCATTATTTAAGACATATGTTTCTTATGGATTTACAGGATTGATTCTTAATAATATATTATCAGTATTGTGGGTATCAGTTCTTCATATAAGCAAGATGTTAGCACCTATTATTAATCTTGTTATAAGTATTCCTATCAACTTCTTTATGAATAAGCTTTGGGCATTTGGCAAAAAGTAATTAACTAATTATGATGGAAGGTAAGTAACTTGGGTAGAATTCAGCTATTAGATTGTACATTACGAGATGGTGGATATGTTAATGACTGGAATTTCGGTCATAATAATTTAATAAGTATATTTGAAAGGCTTGTAAATGCCAGAATTGATATAGTAGAAGTTGGATTTATTGATGAAAGAAGAAAGTTCGACATCAATAGAAGTATCCTTCCTGATACCAGAAGCTTTGAAGAAGTATATGGTAAATGTAACCATAAAGATACTATGGTTGTAGGTATGATAGACTACGGTACTTGTAGTCTGTCTAACCTTCAGCCTTGTAATGAGTCCATATTAGATGGAATAAGGGTAATATTTAAAAAAGATAAGAGAAAAGAAGCTGTTGAATACTGTGCCAAGGTAAAAGCACTTGGTTATAAGGTATTTGTACAGCTTGTTTCAATTACAAGCTATAATGATGAAGAATTGCAGGATTTAATAAAGCTTGCTAATGATATAGAGCCATATGCAGTATCAATGGTTGACACATATGGTCTGTTGCAGAAGGATAGTCTTTTGCATTATTTTTATATGCTTGATGAGGGGTTAAAGGAAAATATAAGTCTTGGATACCATTCGCACAATAATTTCCAGAGAGCATTTGCTAATTGTCAGGAAATGCTTCTATGTAATACGAAAAGAGATGTACTTGTAGATGCTACAGTATATGGGATGGGGAAAAGTGCAGGTAATTGTCCGATAGAGCTTCTGGCTATGCACCTTAATGATTATTATAATAAGAATTATGATATAAGCCAGATTTTGGAAGCCTTGAACTGTAATATTATGGATATTTACAGAACTAAGCCTTGGGGCTATAATATGTTCTTTTATATGGCGGCATTTAACAGCTGTCATCCAAGCTATGTTTCATATCTTATGGATAAGGAAAACTTATCAATAAGGCAGATTAATGAAATATTATCTGAACTTGCTAAGAGTGAAGATAAGCAGCTTATGTATGATGAGCAGTTTATAAAGCAGTTATATGATAATTACAAGAAAATAATTACAGATATTTCAGATGAATCATATAATAATTTAAAGAAAGATTTATATAATCAGAATATCATTATAAAAAGTGCTGGGGTTAATCAGGATATTATGGTTAAGCCTGATGTAGATGACAGCAAAGTAACAGTATCAGATGATAACAGAATTTATAAGGGAACGGTAATATGGGTTAACAGTCTTGCTAAAGATATTACGATATCGTTTGACAGTCTGACTGATAAAGGCATAGATGATAAATCAGACCAGCTGGATGAGTATGTATTTATCAGTGACAGTAAAAGCTATGTTAATCTGTCAGCACAGTTATCAGACAGACCAGATACAGTAAAGATTATTACATTAAGTGATGTTACGCCTAATAATGGTGACCATTTTGATTATGTATTTGATAAAGAAGAATTCAAGAATACTACTGGCTCAGATGAAGCTGGTGATAATTCATTATATATATTAAAGTTGATTTTAGGAAAATGCGGTTTTATCATATAAATATCACAAGAAAAAGGAAATAACTATGGGAAAATATGAGATAGCGGTATTTGATGTAGACGGAACACTTCTTGATACAACAGAAGGGGTTCTTGCATCAGTAAAATATACAATAGATAAGATGGGATTTGAGCCATTAAGTGAGGATGTTTTAAAGACATTTATCGGACCACCAATTCAGGACTCATTCGCTAAAGCATATAATCTTAGTGGAGATATATTACAGGACATTGCAACCTGTTTTAGAAACAGATATAAGGATTATGAGCTTCTTAAGGCAGTTCCATATGATGGAATATATGAAGTGTTTGACAAGCTTATGGAAAGAAATGTAAAGCTTGCGGTAGCAACTTATAAAAGACAGGATTATGCTGAGGCAATTTTAAAGCATTTTGGATTTGATAAGTATACTAATATATTATATGGTGCTGACCATAATAATAAGTTAAAAAAGGTTGATATTATTGAGAAATGTATGGTTGACTTAGGAGTTACTGATTATTCTAATGCAGTTATGATTGGTGACAGCAGTCATGATGCTATCGGTGCAGAAGAGATTGGCATGGATTTCATAGGTGTAACTTATGGATTTGATTTCAGGGCACCAGAAGATGTATACAAGTTCAAGGCAGTAGGAGCGGCGGCAATGCCTTTAGACCTGCTTAATTTAATATAAAGATAGAATATTATTAAAAGGATGGATAAACATTATGAGAATGAAAGTTGCAAAATATATATCAGAATTCTTTGTTAAGCAGGGTGTAACCGATATGTTTATGATAACTGGTGGAGCAGCTATGCACCTTAATGATGCATTTGGACATCAGGAAGGCTTAAAGATTACTTATAATCACCACGAACAGGCTTGTACAATTGCTGCAGAAGGTTATACAAGACAGACAGGAAAGATTGCTCCTGTATGTGTAACTGGTGGTCCTGGCGGAACTAATGCAATTACAGGTGTATTCGGTGCATATGTTGATTCTATTCCAATGTTTGTTGTTACTGGACAGGCTAAAAGAGAGACAACAGTATGGTCAACTAACCTTCCGCTTCGTCAGCTTGGTGATCAGGAAGTTAATATTACATCAGCAGTATCTACTATGACTAAGTATGCCAAGATGATTACAGATCCTATGAGTATAAGAAAAGAAGTTGAGAAGGCTTGGTTTCTTATGCTTAATGGACGTCCGGGTCCGGTATGGCTTGATATTCCTGGCGATGTTGCCTCAACATTTATTGAAACAGACGATTTAGAGGGCTTTGACAAGCAGGGTTACATTGATGAACACTGGGCATCATTTAATCAGGATAATCCGGTATATGATGAACAGTATACTAAGGATGTGCTTGCTAAGATTAAAGAAGCTAAAAGACCTGTAATACTTGCCGGAACAGCTATAAGACACGCTGGTCAGCAGAGTGAATTCATTAAATGTATTGATAAGCTTGGAATTCCAGTTGTTACAGCGTGGGATGCACACGATATTATATGGGATGAGCATCCGTTATATTGTGGAAGACCTGGTACTGTAGGTACAAGAGCAGGTAATTTCATAGTTCAGAACGCAGATTTACTTATTGTATTAGGCTGTAGAATGAATATTCGTATGATAGGATATAATTTTGGCGATTTTGGCAAAAATGCTTATAAGATAGTTGTAGATATAGATGCTGCAGAGCTTAATAAGCCAACAGTGAAGGTTGATTATCCTGTTCACGCAGATTTAAGAGATTTCTTCAAGTCTGTTAATGAGGCAGAATATGAGAAGAATGACAGCCATAAGGAATGGGTTGACTGGTGCAGACAGTTAGATAAGAAGTATCCAGCGACACTTCCAGAATATTATGAAGATAAAGACGGCTTAAATCCATATGTATTCACAACAAAGTTATTTGAGGAATTAAATGAAGATGACAGTGTTGTGTGCAGTAATGGTGCGGCGTGTGTTATAACATTTCAGGCGGCTGATATTAAGAAGGGTCAGAGATTATATACTAATTCGGGTTGTGCGGCAATGGGTTATGGACTTCCAGCAGCAGTAGGAGCAAGCGTGTCAGAACCAGATAAGAGAATTATCTGTGTTGAGGGTGATGGAAGCTTTATGATGAATATGCAGGAGTTACAGACTATTGTATACAATAATCTTGATATCAAGATATTCCTTATTAATAATAATGGATATCATTCTATCAGACAGACACAGACTAATCTGTTTAAGGGACAGCCATATGTAGGAATTGGTGGAGGATATGGTCTTAGCACACCAGACTTCTCAAGAGTAATACCAGCTTTTGATATTCCTTATTACAGAATAGACAGACTTGATGGCATTAATGAAACTATAGATGAAGTTATTAACCATAAGGGTCCTGTATTCTGTGAGGTAGTTGTAGACTGGCACCAGAATTTTGCACCAAAGTCAAGTTCAAAGGTACTTCCAGACGGAAAGATAGTATCAGCGGCAGTTGATGATATGGCACCATTCCTTGACAGGGAAGAATATGAAAGCAATCATCTTGCATAACTGTAATTGATAATTTATAATCATTCATTGGGACAGCGTAAATATCAGTAATGATAGTCTTGCTGTCCCATATCAGGATAAATATAGAAACCAGTATATAGAAATGGGGATTTTAATGAAAAGAGCGGTAATTACAGGACCTACAGGTTCTATTGGATTAGCACTGATTAATGAACTTGTATCTAACGGAGTAGAGGTTGTTGCTGTTGTAAGACCTGGTTCAAGACGTGCAGACAGAATTAAGACAAGTGATATGGTAAAGCGTGTTGACTGCGATTTGTCAGAGCTTAATAAACTGCCAGAGCTTATTCGAGAGGGAGCTGATGTGTTCTATCATTTTGGCTGGGACGGAACATTTGGCAACAGCAGAAATAATATGTATGGACAAAATCTTAATGTAAAATATGCACTTGATGCGGTTGAAGCTGCTTTTGCACTTGGCTGTGATACTTTTATAGGTGCTGGTTCACAGGCTGAATATGGCAGATATGAAGGCTCTTTGAATGAGAGTGTTCCTGCATTTCCTGAAAATGGTTATGGGATTGCCAAGTTATGTGCTGGACAGATGACAAGAATTGCCTGTAAGCAGAAGGGAATGCGTCATATATGGACAAGGATACTTAGCATATATGGTCCTTATGATGGTGAGAATACAATGGTTATGAGCACTATTTACAAGCTTCTTAATTCAGAAAAGCCATCTTGTACTAAGGGTGAGCAGATGTGGGATTTCCTTTATTCAAAGGATGCAGCATTAGCAATGAGATTACTTGGTGAGAAAGGTACAGACGGTAGAACATACTGCATAGGAAGCGGTAAAGCAAGACCGTTAAAAGAATATATTGATATTATAGGACAAAATGCCAATAAAAATGTCACAATAGGATATGGAGATATTCCATATGGTCCTTTACAGGTAATGTACTTGTGTGCAGATATTACAGCGTTAAGAGAAGACACTGGATTTGAGCCAAGGTATTCTTTTGAAGATGGTATAAAAGAGACAATAGAATGGTGTAGAACACAGAATTTATAATATCTTAGATGTAATAAAGAAGTAAGAATGGAGATTAAGATGAAGAAGATTAGTATTATGGTACCTTGTTATAATGAGGAAGAAAATGTTATACCTCTCAGCGAAGCGTTGATAGAGATGTTTGCAAAGGATCTGCCACAGTATGATTATGACATAACATTTATTGATAACGACTCAACTGATACAACAAGAGTTAAGTTAAGACAGTTATGTGAGGGTAATAAGAAGATTAAGGCAATATTTAATGCTAAGAATTTTGGACAGTTTAATTCTCCATATTATGGTATTATTAATACAGATGGCGATTGTACAATACCAGTATGTGCAGACTTTCAGGACCCTATTGATGTAATTCCAAGACTTGTAGCAGAATGGGAAAAGGGCTATAAGATAGTATGTGCAGTAAAGTCAAGCAGTAAAGAAAGCAAGATAATGTATTTCTTAAGAACCTGTTATTACAAGCTTATTAAAAAAATGTCTTCTGTTGAACAGATAGAGCATTTTACAGGTTTTGGTTTATATGACAAGTCATTTGTACAGGTTATGAGGGACTTGAAAGATCCAATCCCATTTTTAAGAGGTGTTGTTGGAGAATTAGGGTTTAAGAGAACTGAGATTGAGTATACACAGGCACAGAGAAGAGCAGGAAAGACACATAATAATTTCTTTACCCTTTATGATGCTGCAATGTTAAGCTTTACATCATATACTAAGCTTGGATTAAGACTTGCAACATTTGTTGGTGGATTCTTTGGTCTTGTCAGCATAATTGTTGGAATTGTATACCTTGTTCTTAAGCTTGTATACTGGAACAGATTTACAGCTGGGATGGTTCCTCTTATTCTCCTTGTCAGCATATTAGGTTCATTACAGCTTATATTCATAGGTCTTATGGGAGAATATATATTAAGTATGAACCAGCGACTTATGAACAGACCATTAGTTGTTGAGGAAGAAAGATTAAATTTTGATGATGCTGATAAGTCAGATAAGTAATAGCTGATTAACAAGATAAGCAGTATCATCTAAATTACTGGATAAATAGTAAGAATAATATCAGATAATATATTAAATAATTAAGCCACGTCAGAGGAAATGCTCCTGATTACAGGAATAGCTTTGATGTGGCTTTTATACTGTTAATTTGTCTTATATTCTGTTATAATACTTATAAAAAGTGGGTTAGATTGGAGGATTTGATTATGTTAAAAGATTGGAACAAGGTAGAACAGCCAACAGCAGAGGAAGCGGATAAAAGACTTGCCAATGCAAAGAACAGCCTTTTACAACAGCAGATTGCTATGAAAGAAAAGAAGCTTCCAGTAATCGTACTGCTTGAGGGCTGGGGTGCGGCAGGAAAAGGAAGTGTGCTTGGAAAGTTAATTAAGAATATAGATCCACGTTTTTTCAAGGTTGCAGTTATGGACGAACCGACAGAGGAGGAGAAAAGAAAGCCGTTCCTTTACAGACATTTTGTAAAAATTCCAGAGGCAGGAAAGTTCGTGTTTATGGACAGCGGCTGGATGTCAGAGGTTACAAGCCAGAAGTTAAGCGGCGAGCTTTCAGAGGAAGAATATAAGAAGAGGATAGAGAGTATTAAAAGATTTGAACGACAGCTTACGGATAATGGATATCTCCTGCTTAAGTTCTTCTTTAATATTGATAAGAAGGAGCAGAAGAAGCGATTAAAGAAGTTAGTGGAAGATAAGAATACAGCATGGAGAGTAAGTAAGCACGACAGATGGCAGAATAAGCATTATGATGAATGTATGGAAGTGTATGACCAGTTTCTGTGTGATACCAATCATTCGACAGCACCCTGGTATATAGTAGATGCGAAGGATAAGAAGTGGGCACAGTTACAGATACTAGAGACTATAGTACAGGGCATTGACACAGCATTTGCCAACAGTGCACTGTCAGTTCCGCTTCTTCAGAATGCATTCCCATTAAAGCCAATAAGCAGGTTAGATGAGGTTAGCCTTGATAAAAGCCTTACAGATGAGGAATACGAAAGGCTTCTTGACCTTTATCAGAAGCGTTTAAAGGAGCTTCATAATGAATTATATAGAAAGAAGATACCAGTTATAATTGCATATGAAGGCTGGGACGCGGCAGGAAAAGGCGGCAATATCAAGAGAATAACAGAAGCACTTGACCCAAGAGGTTATGAAGTGCACCCAATAGCAAGTCCTGAACCACACGAGAAATCAAGACATTACCTTTGGAGATTCTGGAACCGGCTTCCAAAGACAGGACACGTTGCAATATTTGACAGGACCTGGTATGGACGGGTTATGGTTGAACGTCTTGAGGGTTTTTGCAGTAAGAATGACTGGCAGAGAGCCTATGTTGAGATTAATGAATTTGAAAAAGAACTTTCCGACTGGGGAGCAATTATTGTAAAGTTCTGGGTTCAGATAGATAAGGATACACAGCTTGCCAGATTTAAGGAAAGAGAGAATACACCAGAGAAACGTTGGAAAATCACTGATGAGGACTGGCGTAACAGGGAGAAATGGGACAGCTATGAGGAAGCCGTTAATGAGATGTTAGAAAAGACTAACACGTCATATGCTCCGTGGCACATACTTGAGTCTAACGATAAGAAGTATGCAAGAATAAAAGCACTTAAGACAGTAATTGAGGCAATTGAAAAGTATGAAGCTAAATAAGAAAAGATTATAACAGGCATATTAATAGCAGTATTAGTATGTATAATAGCAGGAAGTGCAATGTATGTTAATGATTGTTATCACACAGATACAGATAACTGCACAGCATATCTACAATTGTATTTCTTGTAAGAAAAGGCAATCCGAAAAACATTCAGGACTGGAATGACCTGATTCGGGATGATGTGGATGTCATTACCCCAAATCCAAAAACTTCCGGTGGTGCCCGCTGGAATTATATGGCAGCCTGGGCTTATGCCAATGAGAAATATAACGGCAACGAGACAGAGATGAAAGCCTTTATCAAGAAGCTTTACAAAAATGTCCTGGTTCTGGATTCCGGAGCAAGAGGTGCCACAACCTCTTTCGTGGAAAACGGGCAGGGTGATGTACTGATCGCATGGGAAAATGAAGCCTATCTTTCCGTAAAAGATTATCCGGACGACTACGAGATCGTAACACCAAGCATCAGCATCCTTGCACAGCCATCTGTAGCAGTAGTCGATAAAGTCGTAGACAAAAGAGGCACCAGAGATGTGGCAGAGGAATATCTGAATTATCTCTATTCCGATGAAGCACAGCGGATCGCCGGTGATAATTATTACCGTCCGTCAAACCAGGATATTCTGAAGGAATACTCCGATGTGTTTGACCTGGACATCAATCTTGTCACCATTGATGATTTCGGCGGATGGAAAAAGGCACAGGAAACACATTTCTCAGATGGAGGGATTTTTGATCAGATTTATGAAGGATAGACAGCAGAAGATATAGTTGGACACAATAACACAAAGAAGCTGCAGAACAGTGAAAAAACAGAGTCTGCAGCTTCTTTTATATAAATATTGTGAATCACAAGGGATCAGGCATGGCTTCCTTCGGTCAGGGAACAGCCGTCCATCATACGGATCCCGTTTATGACATCCAGATAAGTGTCATACATTTCCTTCCATTCATCAGAGGCATCCTCGGAGTACTGGCTGATGGTGGACAGAAGATCGTATTTTTTGCCATCGACTGTCTCGATGCGGCCGAGATAGCCCTGCCATACACTGTCCAGAGGCTGGTCTTCACCATCGTAATATCTGGCTTCCAGTGTCAGCACAGGAACATCCTCATTGTAATAAGTCAGTTTATATCCACCATTTTCGGTTTCGGTCGTTTCATAACGGCAGAGATATTTCCAGCGCTCCGGAGTGAGGACCTGGAAGTAATCCGTCATGGCCATATCCACACGCTCTGCGTAAACGAAATCTATGGATTTGATCAGCTCTGCAGCTTCCTTTTCAGCGGCCTTATCATAGGTGTCTGACGGAGTCAGGATAAAAAGTCCAAATGTATAATCGTCAGTCTGGCATACAAGAGCATCTACATTTTTTTCTTCTTCGTTGACTGCGGTTAAATATTGATATTTCGTAGCAGGATAAGATTCAAAGGTAAGGTCCTTTTTTGTGATGATCTCACCCTTTACCGGATAGTATTCTGCCAGAAAACCCTTCAGGGAAGAATCCTCCAGAGAAGAATTAGCTACTTTTAAAACAAAGGCAGTACTTTTTCCTTCATTTACAGAACGCTGCTCGAAATAACCTCCTTTTTCGGGCATGGATTCTCTGATCGTATCATCGGCAGGGAATCCAACCCGCATATGAAGCTCGCCGCGCTTTTCCGATTCAGAGGAATCTTCCGTGTTTGTATCGGAAGAGGAATTTGGGTATGAAGAATCGGAATCCTGCGAGGAGGAGTTTCCACTGGTATCGGAGGATTCTTCTGAAGAATCTCCGGAGGAGGAATCAGTTTCAGAATCGGAATATTCCTGAAGATTGCCGTAGTCATCAATATAATATTTATCTCTGGAGCCAATATATGTGGTTCCGGTAGCATCCTCCAGCCACACACTGCCATCCTCATAATAATAATGAGGTTCAAAATAACCGTCCTGTTCGGTCCAGCCGGCATCGTTGCCTTCCATCAGTTCACCGGAATCCGGATCAGGGGCATAATTACCTTCGCCGATATATTCATCCTCGGAACCATTGCGGTACCAGTAATCTCCGTTTTCATCCTGCCAGATGTACTGACCGTCATCGGTTGGAGGGTCAGAAGCGAGGACCGGGACTGCAGATATGGAAAGAGCGATCAAGCCTGTTAAAAGAAATAAGATTTTTTTATGCATAGGCACCTCCTGATAAAAAGAACTTGTCTGTTAAGTATATTGTAACAGACAGATTCTGATATTCAGAAATGTGAAGAAAAAGAGACATTTACCGGCAGGTAAAAAGATATCCCTTACCATAAACCGAGACAATGTCATATTCATCGGTATCCTCGGCACCGATCTTGACACGAAGATTAAAGATATGCCGCCGTACCGTGCTGGTATCTGTTCCTGCACAGCTACCCCATACCGCTTCGTAGAGCTCCTTTGCAGAAAAAATCTTCTCCTGGTTTTCTGCAAGGAGACGCAGCAGAGAGAATTCGGTCCGGGTAAGGCCTGTGTCGGCATTATTGAGATATGCATGGCCGTCCGAAAGATCCAGCCGCAGGCTTCCGATGGTGATCTGGTGGGAAGCCTGAAATTTTTCTTTTATTTTTTCTTCCATTCGTTTCTGGCGTTCCAGAAGCATCTGGATCACGGCCAGAAATTCATCGAAATTATAAGGTTTGGTGAGATAATAGTCGCCTCCCTGCTGAAGTCCTTCTACCCGATCCCGGATATCACTTTTTCCGGTGAGAAAAAGAACCGGATTCATGGTTTTTTCGCGGAAGCGGCGGCAGATATCCAGACCGTTTCCGTCCGGAAGCATAATGTCCAGGATAAGAAGATCCGGCAGCTGTTCTTCAAGCTGATGATAGGCTTCGGCGGCTGTCTGTGCAGTGTGGACATCGTAGCCACGGCGCCGCAGCATCCGGCAGTTGGTATTCAGCACCTGTTCTTCATCCTCGACCATAAGGATAAGTGATTTCTTTTCATTCATTTATGATTCCTCCTCCGGAAGTGAGAAGAACACCTGAGTTCCCTCGCCTTCTTTGCTTTTCAGCCATATTTTGCCGCCGTGGGCAGTGATGATCTGATGACAGACATAGAGGCCTATGCCGTGCCGCCAGTAATCTTTATCTGCAGAAACATAACCCTTGAGTGCGTTTTTTCGCATTTCTTCTGACATGCCGGTTCCGGTGTCGGAGACGCAGATGGTCTGCCAGCCCGGTTCACCTGTAAGGGAAATGGTGATGGTTCCGTTTTGGGTGTGACGCTCTGCATTGGAGATCAGATTGGTGATAACCTGGATCAGCCGTTCCGGGTCTGCAGAGATTTCCGGGAGGTCAGATTGTGTCGTAAGGACCAGCTGGTTATTCCCGGGACTTGGATGACTGCTGAAATCTTTTTCCACAGAATGTAAAAGTGCTCCCAGATCTGATGGTACAAGAGAAAGGGCCAGCCGTCCCTGCTTAATGGAAACGGTATCCATCAAATCCAGCACGATCCGGTCGATCCGCATTACCGACTGTTCAATGGTACGGAGATTTTCCTGCATAAGAGAGAAATCCAGAGGTTCTTCCTCAAGGAGCTCGGAGGTGTCCCGCGCGTGGAGGGAAATGGAACTCAGAGGATTTTTAATCTCATGGGCAACGGTGGTCAGGAAGGTAGACTTGGCATTGTCAAGGGAGCGCAGCCGCAGATTCTGTTCCTCCAGAAGGAGCTGCTGCTGGTTATATTCCTTCAGATGAAAATAGAGAACAATGCCGCAGACAGTACTTACAGAGACAAATGCCAGAAGAATATCTGCCAGCCGGTCTGCTTCCGTGGCAAAAGGAGTTACAGTGTCCGGGAAATGGTATGCAACCAGACACAGTCCCATATAAAGGAGAATCTCCAGCAGGGAAACGATCAGAGCGCGTCTTTTTTCCAGCATCAGCACGGTAAAAATAATGGCAAACACGAAGAAGGCCGGCATACCGCCATGATATCCGCCGCTGGTAAAAAACATCACCGGAAAAACGATCAGAAAAATCATGACAATGGTGATCAGATAGCATCGCTGATATTTCCCACTGTAATAGGAATAAAGAAAAAGTCCTCCTGAGACTGCGACCAGCACAATGTTGATCAGGACATTTCCCCAGGAACCAGTTCCGAGACTGAGAAAGGCCATAATCAGGCTGATCACAGTGCCTCCTAAAGCCAGGATATTAAACAGCCGGACACGAAAATCAAGGGTGAGACTGAATAATGAGTGAAAAAAATGATGTATTTCCTGCATTGAAAAATCCTCCGGTAAAAAGAAAACAATGGGAAAGTTTCTGAAGTTACTGTGATTTTATCACAAACAGAGTAAGAAAAACAGTCTGGTTATGTGAAATCGGAGGAGGCGTGAAATGTAATGGAAACTGGATTGGAAAAAATATGGAAAA
>ENA-OPCM01001563-OPCM01001563.1-human-gut-metagenome-genome-assembly--contig:-NODE-1563-length-14634-cov-2.826531_pt1 | contig 14634 bp, 15 predicted proteins | sample MGYA00241252_ERZ501484 | MGnify/ENA primary metagenome ERZ501484 (study PRJEB25962, sample SAMEA2042583) | human gut metagenome | biome: human gut; feature: human-associated habitat; material: faeces...
GACTACGGCCTGCCACAGCGGAAAGAGGATACAAACCATTTTACAAATTTCATAACATGATTCAGAAGATCGACAAAAAAGCGGTTCAGGATGCCGTGCAGATGGCATACGACCGCTGCAAAAACGAAACCGGCGGCAAAAACGCCGACTATATCCCCTATCTGGCCGATGTGCCGTCGAACTTGTTCGGCATCGCGGCCTGCCTCCCCGACGGCGACGTGGTGGCCGTGGGCGACACGGACTACAAGTTCGGCATCGAATCGGTGTCGAAGGTCCCCACGGCGATCCTCGCCATGAACCAGTACGGCGGCCAGGAGGTGCTCGGCAAGATCGGCGCCGACGCCACGGGACTCCCCTTCAACTCGATCATGGCCATCCTGCTCGAAAACGACCACCCCTCGACGCCACTGGTGAACGCCGGAGCCATTTCGGCCTGCTCGATGATCAAGCCCGTGGGCGACAGCGACGGCAAATGGAAAGCCATCGTCTCGTTCATCGCCGACCTCGCGGGATCGGACGTCGCGGTGATCGACGAACTCTACAAATCGGAGACGGCGACCAACTTCAACAACAAGTCGATCGCGTGGCTGCTGAAGAATTACAACCGCATCTACGACGATCCCGACATGGCGCTGGACATCTACACGCGCCAGTGCTCAATCGGCGTGACGGCCCGGCAGCTGGCCACGATGGCCGCGACGATCGCCAACAGCGGCGTGAACCCCGTGACCGGAAAGGCCGTGTTCAAGCCCGAGCTGACGCCCAAGATCGCCTCGATGATGGCCACCGTCGGTTTTTACGAGCATACGGGCGACTGGCTCTTCAACACGGGCCTTCCGGCCAAGACCGGCGTGGGCGGCGGCATCATGGGCGTCGTTCCGGGCGTGATGGGCGTAGCGGCCTTCGCACCCCCGCTGGATGACGCCGGCAACTCGGTCAAGGCCCAGGCTGCCTTGAGCGACATCGTCGGACGGCTCAACCTCAACATCTTCCATCCGCGTAAAAGCATCCTGGCAGAACAGGCATAGGAGGATCGTTCCGGAATGAAAAAGGCTCGCTGTACAGCGAGCCTTTTCGTATCTTGCGATTACCACACGACACCGTCCCCATCGTGGAAAAAACCGCACACGAGGGTCAGGTACTCGGGCATTTTTCCGTCGGCTCCCCACTTGAGTTCGATTCCGAACAACTCGGAAGTCGTGCGACCTATGTCGAAGCCGCAGGCTTCGAGCGACGGACGCACCAGTTCGGGATGGCGGCACGGGTTCCCTTCGGGGCGTGTACAGGTACCCTCGGGACAATAGAGGCAACTGCCGACGTAGGCGAACGAACGTCCTCCGTATCGCCGCTCCATCTCGAGCAGACGTCTCTCGAGCCGCTGCCGTTCGGGGTGGATCAACCGCTTTGCCTCCGCAATGGGAAGGTCGCGCTGCTCCGGAGCGATCTTCGTAGCAATAAGCAATGCCCTGGAATACCGGTTCAGATACTCTTCGACATCGAAATCGAAGGGAGGGCATCCCCAACTGCACCCATAGTTCGGACAGGCGCGGCAGCAGCCCTCGAAACGCTCGGCATCGCGGAAACGGGCTATATAATCGGCGACGGAAACCGTCACGCTGAAATCTTCGGCTCGGTATGGGATCATATTTCGGTAAAGAGATCGAATTGATGCAGAAGCGTAAAAGTGAAGAAAACCCCGATGACGGCACACAGGACGGCAAGCAATGCATTCAGCACACGCGGGGAGGGTTTGGTGGATTCGCAGGCCCGATTCCGGATATAACGCCGGAAAAAGAGGAAGAGAGCGGGTACGACGCTGCACGCCAGCAGAAAATCCTCGGGAATCCCGAAAAAATAGACCTTCGAAAGCCCGATCAACGCCCAATGGCAGAGGAACGTCGCCAACACGATATTCGCCCGCTCGGAGAAAGCCAGCATCAACGCGACGGTGAAGACCGCGACCGAGCAGGGCATCACGGGCGAGGTCATCATCGGAAAAGTACGCCCCAGGGCCAGCGAGAAAAGCGGATAAACGAGCGGCATACAGAACAGCGCCAAAGCAAACTGGGAGTGTCGTCCCGTGCGCCCGAGCGAATCGTGTCCGGCCGCCAGATCATAGATCCAAATACAGCCCATGACCGTCCAGAACAAGGCCAGAATATCGTAATGTTCGCGCGGAGCGCAATAGAGAAAATAATATACGCCCGCGATCCAGAAATTCAATGCGGCCATAAAAACCTTCATCGCCACACGCACCGCACGCGTCGGACGCAGGTAAAGCAAAAGGGTCAGTACGGCGGCGACCACGACCAGGAGGAGCTGCACGGGCCACGTGGCGGCGTTGTATGCGGCGATCGTATTCCAGAAAACATCCATACGAAAAGAGTTTACTTGCGGTTCTGTCTGCGTCGTGTGAGCGAGAAAGCCCGGCGGTTGAAGATGAATATCGGCAGCGTAGCGCCCGCAGCCAACAGGATAATCACGCTGAACGACACGGTGGCATTCAGGAAAAACTGCTGCATATATTCCAGCCCCTGTCCGGGATCGTTGAGCGATTGCAGAAACATGATGAGGGCAAAGACCGTCTTGTAGGCGTAGATACCCGGAACCATCGGCAGCAGGGCCGGAATGTAGAGCACGGTCATCGGACAACGAATACCCCGTCCCAACCAAAGACTGCCGAAACCGATGACGACGGCAGCGCAGAGCGAAGCCGTAGCGATGTCGATCCCCGCATAACTCATCAGGCAGAAACGCAGGGCATGCCCGACGGCCGCCAACAGGGCGATACAGGGAAATGCCCGGACCGGAGGGTCGGAAATCGCCCCGAATCCGATAGCGGCCACAGCTGCGAACAACCCGTCGAGCAGAATATCCACCGCAATCATAGCAAACTGTTTTTAACGATCATCAACGTCGCCGAAAGACCTACGGCAATGCAGACGATCAGCAGCAGAGCGTTTATCAGACGGCTGCAACCGATCAGGATATGCCCTTCGACGATGTCGATCACCCCGTTGATGAGCGGAACGCCCGGGACGAGAAAGAGCGGGCTGGTGGCTATCGCAACCTCGGCCGTACAATCGAAGCCCAAGGCCGACGAGGCGCAGAGCGAAGCCAGAAAGGCGGAAAGGATGAAAACCAGGAAGTGATTCACGGCATGCGCCTGCATCCACTGCCGGGTGGAAAAACCGACGAGCGTCGAGGTGAAAACGATGCCCACGGCCGTCCAGTCCCCGCCGAACAGACGACAAAAGGAGGCATTCGCCAGGCCGACCGTCAGCAGGACGAAAATCGGGTCCATACGCGGCTTGGCGATCAACTCTCCGTAACGGTCGCGCAGGTCGGTCAGCGACAGGTGTTCATCGACGGCATCCCAACTCAAAGCGCTCAGATCCGAATTACGTTCGAAGCTGATAGGCAGCGCAGGGATCTTCACCACACGGGTAACGACTTCGCCGCTCCGTTCGTCGTGCACGGTGATGATTATGCTTTTCTGAAAACTCGACAACTGAATATCCACTCCCTGCGAGGTTCCGATGCGCTGTGCGTTGCGGATCACACGCGAAGTGTGCACTCCCGATCCTAACAGATAGGAAGCGTATTCCGCAACGAAATCGAGAATGTCGGTGAGCTCCTGTTTTGTTTTCATGACGGCACAAAAGTAGTGTATTCCCGCCAAATCGGAAACAACCGGCGAAAAGAAAAATTCCCGGAAAGAGTTTTTGTTTCCTGAAAAATACCGTTATATTTGCGGCAGATTTGGTTTCCGGCTCCTTATGCAAGGAGAGGAATGAAAAGGGAATCGGGTGTGAATCCCGGACAGTCCCGCTGCTGTGAAGCTCCGCGACGTTTCGAACATCTCTGCCACTGGTCCGCACGGACCGGGAAGGCTTCGGAACAGGAGTGAGTCAGAAGACCTGCCAGATCGATTCGATGTCAAAGGCGCTCGTGGGTTAGGCGTTTGATTTCGGTTGTGTTTCGCTTGATAAATTTTAGGAAAACCGTCCCGACACAGGGATCGTTGTACCGTTCCGGTACAAGAGATTTCCTCGTCTGCCACAGCGGTATTTCCGGTAATGAACGACAAACGAAAGTGCGGCGATAACCATTGTTACTGCCATAACATTCAAGAGATTAGGATGTCGCCGCACTTTTTTTTAACCGATAACGATGAATATCATACTCTATGGAATACCGGCCGATACAGCCGAGCTGATTGCCGGACGTTACGACCTGGAACTCATTCATTCGATCGAAGAAATCGGAACCTGCGGAGCGTTGCTCCCCGTCCCGAAAATAACCGCACCCCGGCAGTTGCTGGCTCTTTACAACGCCTTGATGCGTCACGAGGATGCGATCGATGCAGTCATCATCTGCGGGTCCGAAACCTGCGGTGCGGCCGGCACGATATGCTACGGGGCTCCTCCGGGAAAAATCTTCACACTCTGCGGCGATCCGGGAGGCGAAGAGCTGGAAGCGGAGTTATTCCGGCTGCTCGATGCCATCTTCACGCAAGCCAACCGGATCAACCTCTGAAACGACGTATTCCCGAAAAAACGAAAGGGATTCTATTTTCAAATTTTTTCCGGCACGAATTTGCTCCGACCTTTTCCGCCTTTGCAAAAAATCCGCTGGAAAGAATTTCCACAACCGGCTGTCACCTCGCAACCGGCCTTGCTCATGAGAGCAAATATACCCCGCTTCGATTCGGATTTATATCGTCTTTCCGGACAGCGGTCGCCCTCGGTTCCGCCCAAATTTATTTGGCTCTGCCACAAACCTGCACTATCTTTGCCGCATGGACTCAACGAAAGGATATATTCACGTCTATACCGGAAACGGCAAAGGCAAGACGACGGCCGCGTTCGGACTGGCCGTGCGAGCTTTGTGCGCCGGCAAAAGCGTTTACATCGGACAGTTCGTCAAGTCGATGCGATACAACGAAACGAAAATCGGGCAACTCTTCGACCAAGTGAAGATCGAGCAGTTGGGTCGGGGATGTTTTATCGGCAAGGATCCCGAAGCGATCGATATCCGGATGGCACGCGACGGTCTGACCCGCTGCGCCACCCTGCTGGAGAGCGGTGAATACGACGTAGTCATCCTCGACGAACTGACCATCGCCCTGCATTTCGGACTGCTGACGATCGACGCCGTACTGAATGCCCTGAACCGCCGTCATCCTGCGGTAGAAGTCGTCGTCACGGGACGTTACGCCCCGCAGGAACTTATCGACGCGGCCGACCTGGTGACCGAAATGCGGGAAATCAAACATTACTACACGCAGGGCGTCCTTTCCCGCGACGGGATAGACCGCTGACAGGCCAAAAGCGATCGTCATCGCCCGACTGCACACGGGCGCGAATAACAGCAAAGCGAACTCCGCTGAAAAAAACAGAACCTCGAAGCAATGCAATTTCGAGATCCTGTTTTTTTCGTTCTTTCCGAAGATTCCGGTAAATCGGACATCAACCGCACATCGGTCCTCTCCCACTCATCCGAATACGATCGCTCTCTCGCACGCAAATCGCCGGCATCGCATGCCAGGCGCAAAATCCTTGCGGAAGCGACACAGCACCTCTCCTTCTCGAACCGACCGAACATCCGGTCCGTTGCGACTCCCCTCTACACTGACCGATCCGTTAAAAGCGGAAGCGAAGACCGGCGACAAGCGATCCCATCGTACCGATTCCCGCTTCGGCATAGGCCGCGACCTTACCCCCGATTTCGACACCGATCGGCGAAACCTGAAAAGCCCACTGCCGGGCCGATTCGCTCTGCCCCTCGCCCGAAGATTCGGTGAAAGTCAGTCCGACACCGACGCGGGAATAGAGCGACAGGATACGCAGGTTGAGCCAGCGCATCTTCAGGTGCGGCATGATCGAATAATAGTCGGTCGAGATTTTCTTACCGGCCAACCGCTGATTGTTACCCGAATAGACGAAAGTAGCGCCTACACCCAACCCGCCGACGATACGGAAGGTGTAATTGACCGACACACCGCCCCAGCTGTCCATCGACGCATCCTTCATATCGAGCACGTCGAGCAACTTATCGCTGTAAGCGTCGATCCAGTCGGTCACGGGAGCGACACCGTACCCCACCGAAATTTCACCGCGCCCCAACTGGGCATGAGCCAGACCGGGCAGACCGAGCAACGCGACGGCTGCCATCAGAAGTACTTTTTTCAACATAACTGTCTCTGTCAGGATTTATAGGATAATACAAATATTTTTTAATAAATAACCCGCCCTTTCGTCACGGCACAAAATTCCCGCCAAAATCAATGAGAAGGGAAGCGAACGACCGCTTCCCTTCTCAACATATATCGAATTCAAAAGTTTCGCCGGTACAACGCACCGCTTCCCTTTCAAAACATCCGACGGCAATTAACCGATCGCCTCCTCCTGGCCGACCTTTTTGAACAGATCGACATCCTCGACATCCGAATGCATCAGGTAATTGTAGGCTTCGGCGACTTTGCTTTCTGCCAGTTTACAATAGATCCGCGCGGAATCGATGTATTCGGCCGATTCTCCAGCCTGACGAGCCAACAGGTAAGTAATGATGATATGACCGGCAGTTTCCACCAGACGGCGGGCATGGAAATCCTTATAGCCGCTGCACTCCTTCTCGAGAGTTTCGACACGGGCGACCATCTCCTCGAACCTCACGCGCAGGTCGGTCAGTTTGCTCTTCACGGCGCACATTTCGGGGGCATAGTCCGCAGCCTCGTAGGTCTTGATCTGCTCCAGGAACGTACCTTTGGTCACGGCATTGATCGCCGCAACGACCTGCAACTGCGAAGTACCCTCGTAGATATTCATGATACGGGCATCACGGTAGAGGCGTTCGCAGGGATAGTCCTTCATGAAGCCCGAGCCGCCGTGAATCTGTACCGCATCGTAAGCGAGCTGGTTGGCATACTCCGAAGCGAAGAGCTTTACCAGCGGCGTGAAACCGTCGGCCAGACGATTGTAGAACTTCATCTCCTGGCGCTCCTCCGGTTCGAGCGAACGCTCCTGCGCGATGTGGCCGTACTGCTTGTAAATCTCGACGAAACGGGTCGTTTCATAGAGCAGCGCGCGGGCACCCTGCAACTTCGCCTTCATATTGGAGAGCATCTCCGCAACGGCGGCGAACTGAATGATCGGCTTGCCGAACTGGGCACGCTCCTGCGCATACTTGAGCGCCTCGCGGTAAGCGGCCTCGCAAAGACCCACCGACTGTGCACCGATACCCAGACGGGCAGCGTTCATGAGCGACATCACGTATTTGATCAGACCCATCTTACGGTCGCCGACCAGACGGGCCGGAGCGTTGGTGAAGACCAGCTCGCAGGTGGGCGAACCCTTGATACCGAGTTTGTTCTCGATACGGCGCACCTTGACGCCGCCGTCACGCTTGTCGTGCACGAGCATCGAAAGACCGCGTGCGTCCGAAGTTCCCTCTTCGGTGCGGGCCAGCACCAGCGAAATATGACCGTCGCCGTTGGTGATGAAGCGCTTCACGCCGTTCAGCAGCCAACGGCCGCTCTTCTCGTCGTAAGTGGCCTTGAGCATCACGGCACCCAGATCCGATCCGGCGTCCGGCTCGGTGAGGTCCATGGCGCAGGTAGCGCCCGCGGAAACCCACGGCAGGAATTGGGCCTTGATCTCCTCCGAAGCGAATTCATTGAGCGTTTCGGCACAGTCCTGCAAACCCCAGATATTCTCGAAACCGGCATCGCCGCGTGCCACCATTTCGTTGGCGACGACGAAGCAGACCAGCGGGAAATTCAGGCCGTCGTACTCGTAAGGCAGGGTCATGCCGCTCAAGCCGGCCTTGGTAATGGCGTCGATGTTGCGGGCCGTACCCTCGGCGTAAACGACATGGTCGTTCTCGACTCTGGGACCTTCGTGATCGACGCCCTCGGCATTGGGGGCGATCACCTCGCCGCACACTTCGCCGGCGATCTCCAGCACGCGGCGGTAGTTGTCCATCGCGTCGTCGAAATCCTGCGGCGCATAGTCGTAGAGGTCCTTCTCCGCGAAACCGCGCTCCTTCAGCTCCACGATCTTGCGCATCAACGGATGCTGGAGGTGGAACTGCAAATCCTTGTTATCTGAAAAGAAATTAGCCATAATTAGTTGTTTTTAAGATTCGTAGGCTCCTGTTTTGGGGTAAATTCAATACCTATGACATAGAAGTGGGGAATGTTGCCGACAATTTCGCCCGACAGGTCGGGCGCGATCTCGTTCTCGCCGCAGAAACGGAACAGATTGTGCTCCGCATCGAACCACATCGAACCGTAAAAGACCAGCGGAATGAACTTTCCGGCCTCGAACGAGTCGATCCCGAACGGACGGGTGCAGTACTTGGTAAGCGTATAACCGCTCGACGAAGTCACGCTGCGGAGCTTGAGCCGCTGACTGGCCTCCCGCATCTCCGGGATACTGAAATTCAGCATCGCCGTCGAATCCGTCCCCGAAGGATAGAATCCAATCGTCAGTTTTTTGGCCAGCATGTAAATGCCCGCCTGCGGATCGGCCATCTCGCCGGGCAGGATTTCGCCGCGCACCTTCTCGGGGAAATCGCTTACGAGCAGTTTGTTCGGCCCGCAGGGAAACTCCCGGGAACGAATCTCCACGCCCGATTCGTACTCCTTGATATATACCGTCATGTCATAGCGGCCCGGTCCTTCGAGCAATTCCGACAGGTCAAAACCGAACGCCTCGTAACCGGCAGCTTCCAGCAGGGAGCGGAAGTCGTCGAACCCGACAGGCCGGCTCTTGATCTGCTGTCCGGAAACGGACGCAGAGAGGAGAAGCGTACAGATTACCGTCAGAAGCCTGCGCATCGCTATTTCGAGTTTTGTTTGTAGTACTTGATCATCTTGGGGATAATCTCATTGACATCGCCCGTGATGGCGTAGTCGGCGATCTTGTTGATCGGCGCATCGGGATCGGTGTTGATCGAGATGATCATCGACGACTGGTCCATACCGGCCGTATGCTGGATCTGGCCCGAAATACCGCACGCGATGTAGAGTTTGGGACGGATCGTAACGCCCGTCTGACCGATCTGGCGGGCATGCTCCGTGAAACCTGCGTCCACCGCAGCACGGCTCGCGCCGACTTCGCCGCCCAGCACCTCAGCCAGTTCGTAAATCAGCTTGAAATTCTCCTTCGAGCCTACGCCGTAACCGCCGGCAACCACCACGCTCGCGCCTTTGATATTGATCTTGCGTTCTTCGATCTGGCGGTCGAGGATCTTGACCACCAGGTCGCTCTCTTTCAGGAACTTCTTCCAGTCGATCGGCTTCACCTCGCCGGCACCCGGTTTGGCTGCGTACTCCTTGCGCATCACGCCCTCGCGGACGGTCGCCATCTGGGGACGGTGGTCGGGGTTCACGATCGTCGCAATGATGTTGCCGCCGAAGGCCGGGCGAATCTGGTACAACAGATTCTCATACTCCGTACCGGTTTTCGCGTCCTTATGGTCGCCGATCACCAGTTGCGTACAGTCGGCCGTCAGACCACTGAACAGCGCCGACGATACGCGCGGAGCGAAATCGCGGCCGATGGAAGTCGCACCGAAAAGGGCGATCTGGGGCTTCTCCTGCTCGATCAGACCGCACATCACAGCCGTATGGGGCAACGTGCGGAACGGAGCGAACTCCTTGTCGTCGGCCGTCCACACGGTATCGGCGCCGTATTTGGCCAACTCCTGAGCGATGTCGCCCAGATTATGACCCAGTACGACGGCTTCGAGCTTCACGCCGAGCGTCGTGGCCAGCTCACGGCCTTTGGTCAGCAACTCCAGACTCACGTCCGCAGGTACCCCGTTTTCGAGTTCTATATATACAAATACATTATTCATATCTCGTTTCCTCCCTGATTAACCGAGCGTGTGGCTCGCGATAAGTTCAACCATCAATTCCTCGATCTGCTTGTCGTCGGCAGTCAGTTTCTTGGCTTCCTTGGCCTGGAACACCACATTCTCGATCTTCTTCACCTTCGTCGGGGAACCGGTCAGGCCCAACTGGTTATCGTCCGGATCGACATCGGCGGCACTCCACTCGAAAATCTGCAGGTAGGGCTTCGACGCGGCCATCTTGGCAGCTTCCGACGTCGGTTCCGCAGCGATCTCGGAGGCCGTCATGGCATTCTTGAACTTCATCACGCGGCGGGCGTTCTTCGGGCGGCACTCGGCAGCCGAAGCATTTACGGTCACCACGGCGGGAATCGGACATTCGACCACTTCGGTTCCGTGCTCCAGGCGACGTTTGATGACCAGCGACTTATCTTTGATCTCGAGAATCTCCTCGGCATAGGTCACCTGCGGCAAACCGAGCTTTTCGGCCACCTGCGGACCTACCTGGGCCGTATCGCCGTCGATGGCCTGGCGGCCTGCGACGATCACGTCGGGCTGAATCTTGCGCAGCGCACACGAAAGAGCGTATGAAGTAGCCAGCGTATCCGAGCCGGCGAATTTACGGTCGGTCAGCAGATAACCTCCGTCGGCCCCCCGGAAAATGGCGTCGCGGATGATGTCGGCGGCACGCGGAGGACCCATGGTCAGGATATGTACCGTACTGCCTTCCGTTTCGTCCTTGAGAAACAGGGCAGCCTCGAGTGCATTCAAATCTTCGGGATTGAAGATTGCAGGCAGCGCAGCGCGGTTGACCGTCCCTTCGGGGGTCATGGCATCCTTACCCACGTTGCGGGTATCGGGAACCTGCTTTGCCAGGACAACAATTTTCAACTGTTTTTTCATTTGTACTATTTTAAATGAATAAATTTTACTCGTATCTGTATTTACCGCACGATCGTTTCATCGCGGTCGGGGCCTACCGAAACAATCCGCACGGGCACGCCCGTTTCCCACTCGATGAACTCCACATAAGCCTTGAATTCGGCCGGGAAATCCTCGTAGCGGCGGAATTTGCGAAGATCGCATTTCCACCCCTTGAACTCTTTATAAACAGGCACGATCGGAGCATCTACTGCATAAGGGAAACGGTCCGTACGCTCACCGCCGATCTCGTAGGCCGTAGCCACACGGATCGTGTCGAAATCGTTCATCACGTCGCTCTTCATCATAATCAACTGCGTCACCCCGTCGATCATAATGGCGTACTTGAGCGCCACCATATCCAGCCAACCGCAGCGGCGTTCGCGCCCCGTAACGGCTCCGTATTCATGGCCCAGATCCCGCAGACGGGCGCCCGTTTCATCGAACAGCTCGGTCGGGAACGGCCCAGCCCCCACGCGGGTACAATAAGCCTTGAAGATACCGAACACCTCGCCGATACGCGAAGGAGCGATGCCGAGACCCGTGCAGGCACCGGCACAAACCGTATTGGAGGAGGTGACGAAAGGATAGGAGCCGAAATCGATGTCCAGCAGCGTACCCTGGGCCCCTTCGGCCAGGACGGGCTGCCCTTCGGCGAGCAGCCGGTTGATTTCGTATTCACTGTCGATCAACCGGAACTCCTTGAGATACTCGACCGCATCGAACCACTGGCGCTCGAGTTCCGCGATATCGTAAACATATCCCAGACTGCGGAGCGTCGCCTCGTGACGGGCTTTCACCCGGTCGTAAACGGCCCGGAATTCAGGACCCAGCACGTCGCCGACACGCATACCCGTACGGCTTACCTTGTCCGTATAGGTCGGGCCGATCCCCTTGCCGGTCGTACCGATACGGGCGCTGCCTTTGGCCGCCTCCTGCGCGGCGTCGAGCATCCGGTGAGTCGGCAGGATCAGGTGGGCCTTCTTGGAAATTTGCAAACGCCCCTTCAGGTCGTGGCCGCTCTTGGCCAGCGCCGTAGCCTCCTCGCGGAAAAGAATCGGGTCGAGGACCACCCCGTTGCCGATGATGTTGGTTTTACCGCCCTGAAATATGCCCGAAGGAATCGAGCGCAGGACGTACTTTTCGCCGTTGAATTCCAGCGTATGGCCCGCATTGGGACCGCCTTGAAAACGCGCAACCGCCTGATAACGGGGAGTCAGCACATCGACAACCTTGCCTTTGCCCTCATCGCCCCACTGCAGGCCGAGTATGACGTCAACTTTATTCATGATCTTTTTGAAAAATTTAATCGCAAAAAAACGATTTTGCCTTCAAAGGTACTAATTTTTCGTTAAAAACCCCTTCGGGGCTGTCGAAATCTCAAAATTCCGACACAAAAAACAAGTGTCCCCTTCGAAGACACTTGCTTATGGTTTAACCGTCAGAATATTCCGAGCTACAAATCCTCCACTTTCGTACCGCCGTCCACGTTCAGGTTCAGGATACGCTGTCCCGCCCGTTTGTAGAGCACCGAAAGGCTCTCGTTAGGGACCGTATCGACACGGATCATGTCCGTAGCACAATGGCTGATGTCGAGCGATGCGAAGCGGTTGCCGCCACACCAGAGATTCTCCAAAGCCGCATTGGTAGCCAAATTGATATAAGTCAGGTCGTTATTGCTGCAATCGAGCCGGTTTAGAAAGCGCAATCCTTTGATGTCAAGACTGATAAGCGCATTTCCGCTGCAATTCAGCTGCTCCATGAAAATACATTTGCGCACGTCGAGCGCGACGATCTCGTTGCCACTGCAATCGAGCTTGCGCAGAGCCGTGAATTCCTCAATCCCCGCCAGCGTCTTGACCCCGAGCGACGAACAGTCCATATCCCAGACCCGCTGGGCCTCATAACGGGAAATACGACCGTCGCCGTTCAGATCCCAATGCTCCAAACAGTATGCTTCGAAGGCCGGATCCGCAAACCGAAGATAAACGTACCGGTTATCTTCATCGCGCGAATCCTCTCCCAGCCCGCAGGAGTGCAGCGGCAGGAAGAGAGTCGCAAGCAGAACTCCAAAACCTATTTTTCGGATGAAAGGATTCATTTTCAGCGATCGTTTTCCATATCGGGTCGTCCGGAAACATTCGGCTCGGCCGGAGGAGCGGAAAGATCGACCTTTCCGCCGTCTTTCGCACCCGCCAGGGTGGAACCGCGCTCGTCAGAACCGAATGTCATCCAGGCTCCGAACACACCGGACCTCGAATAAATTCGGTCCGCCCCACCTTTCGAAAAATGTCCGAATATCCCCGATAATAATATTATTGATGAATGGGAAAACAATTTCCGTTCCGAAAACTACATGTCGTCCCGGTCCTCGTCGTCGCCCGAATTGTCGTCGTCCTGCAAATCGTCGGCGCCTTTGATATCGTCGTCGTAATAGTCCTTATCTTCGTCATCGTCCGCACGGTCGTCGATCTTCACGTCAATCTTCACCAGATAATTGATCTCGTCCGTTTCGAAAGGCACAGCGTAAAAAAACTCTCCGTTAGGTTTGTCGATGCGCATCATCGCCTCGGAGAATCCGAGGGGATATTTTTGCTTTATTGCCTCCTGAAGTTCCGAAGGCAGATTACGGAAGCTGGCGACAAGGCGTTTTTTCGGTGTTGTAGAGTTTGCCATATTTCGATGTTCGTTTTCAATAGTCGTTTCGTTCGGCAGAGCGGGTTCCTCCGCTCCGTTCCCACTTGTCGAAAATGCGGAATTTTCTTTGTCATATCCAAGCCCGGCAGGATTCCGTACCTGCCGTCGCCGGTCGATCGTGTGGAGTTTCATCCGTCGTTTTCCTGCGTCCGGCGAAGCCCGAAAAAGGGCGTCGCCGTCTCCGCGAACCGGAAACGTCTGAAAATTTTGTGCAAGTATAAACAAAATTTGGCGATCGGAATCAAGGTCGAATTTTTTTTTGCATTTTTTTTATTTTTTGCGGTCTTTCCGCACAAATTATGTACTTTTACGTACGGAATAACAAAGGTATGATACGCGAAAAAATAGAAGAATTACGTCGCACACTCGACTACCACAACCATAAATACTACGTCGAAAACAGTCCGGAAATATCCGATCGGGAATTCGACGTCCTGATGCGCGAACTGCAGGAGCTGGAGGCGGCACATCCGGAATACGCCGACCCGAACTCCCCGACGGCCCGCGTCGGCAGCGATCTCACAACCGAATTCCAAAGCGTCGAACATCGCTTTCCGATGCTTTCGCTGGGCAATACCTATTCGCTCGACGAGCTGCACGAATTCATCGGACGCATCGAGAAAGAGCTCGGACAGACGGAGTTCGTCTGCGAGCTCAAATTCGACGGCACGGCCATCTCGCTCACCTACGAACACGGAGCCCTGCTCCGTGCCGTGACGCGGGGCGACGGGGTACAGGGCGACGACGTGACGGAAAACGTCAAGACCATTCGTTGCATTCCGCTTCGTCTGAACGGGAACGGTTACCCCGAAGAGTTTGAAATCCGTGGGGAAATCCTGATGCCGTGGACGAGCTTCGAGACATTGAACCGTGAACGCGAAGAACGCGAAGAACCGCTTTTCGCCAATCCGCGTAACGCGGCTTCGGGGACGCTGAAAAGCAAAAACTCAGCGGTGGTGGCGCAACGCAAGCTTGACGCTTACTTATATTACCTTTTGGGAGAACACATTCCTTTTGACGGGCATTATGAAAATTTGCAGGCGGCCCGCTCATGGGGATTCAAGATATCCGGGGGGATGAAGAAAGTAACTACGCTCCAGGACATTTATGATTTCATAGATTATTGGGACGTGGAGCGCAAGAACCTGCCTGTGGCTA
>ENA-OPCM01001568-OPCM01001568.1-human-gut-metagenome-genome-assembly--contig:-NODE-1568-length-14623-cov-3.311917_pt1 | contig 14623 bp, 15 predicted proteins | sample MGYA00241252_ERZ501484 | MGnify/ENA primary metagenome ERZ501484 (study PRJEB25962, sample SAMEA2042583) | human gut metagenome | biome: human gut; feature: human-associated habitat; material: faeces...
ATATCAATCGCTGTTGACATAGGAACACCTAACTGAGACAATACTTTTTCTGCCCGCTCTTTGACAGTTGGGTTTACTCTTAAGTTTAATGTTGCTGTTTTTTCCATGATCACACCTCCTTGTTTCTTATATTGTAACGCTTTTGTCGTTACAATTCAAGCACTATTTCTCACATTTTCTAAGTTTTATATCCGATTTTACATTTTCATTATACTCTCAGATTTTCGCTTAAAAAACACATTCCAGATAGATGGCAGATACATCCAGATAGCTGCAAAAGTCCCAGTCTTTAAACACTTTCTGACACTACATCACGCCACATTTCGTTGTACATCCTACATCCTCGAACACTTTTGTGTATGATGGTACTGTCCTTTTCATGCAGCCCTGTCTCATATTCTGCACTTTTCGGGTGCTTTCAAACACTTCCCGGCAACTTCAGTTCCAAAAAGCCACCAAAGAGCTGGAAAAGCGCCCATCTTCGAACACTTTCCCAACACTACAAGACTACACAAGCCGCCACGATCCGTTGCACATCCATTAACTTCGAACACTTTTTGTTCCGTAGTGCCACTTCTTACCTGCAGCTTGTCTCATATTCTGCACTTTTGGGGTACTTTTGAACACTTTCTGACATTACTGACTCCGAAGCGTACTGGAGATATCCAGAGACCGGAAGAAAGTTCCCACTGTTGAACACTTTTTCCCCTTTAAGCTCCTGTTTTTACTGCCACAAGGATGTTCCGGGCTTGTTTCCACTCATAAGAGCAGGTCACCAGCGTCAGAGTTTTCTCACAACCTATGCCATCTACCCCTGTTTCAAACAACGACAGCGCTTTTGCCTGCGCTACATAAGCCTCCAATTCCTGTGGACTCTGAAAAGATGTCCTCTGGAAGTCGAACATGGACACATCGGCTTTCAAAACTGCCGCTATCCGGTACTCCTCCATCCCTCCCGGTGTCTGAAAGAACACCCTGGGATGTGCTTTCCAGTAATCATAGGAGGCGTACTGATCCAGATTCCCGAACATTGCCCCGCTGTTCATGTTGTGACCGTAGATGGTCAGATTTCCCGATTCTCCCAGAATACAGTCTGCCTGGAGGAACAAACTTCCATTGATGTCGTAGTTTCCCCGGTAATCCCTCGGCAGATAATACTCCGGTTCTTCCGGGCTGCTCTGCAGTACCGGATAATCGATGCCACTCTCCTGGATCGTAAGCCAGCCCCGAACATCCGGATACTGACTCTGGAGGGAGCGAAAGTCAACGGCAGGCACTTCCAGTTCTCTTCCAGCCTGTTCTTCTTTTTGTGTTGGAGAGCCCCCGCCCGGAGGAAATTCCTCCGGGAAGTGGGATTTTAAGTCCTCCACCAGTTCCCGGTTCTGCCGGGGGATGATAACAAAATCATAATAAAGCAACGCTGCACTCATTATGCAGATGACACACAACATCACCTGCAGAATCCACAGCCTACTCTTCTTTTTTCGTTTCATCTGCTTTTTCTGTCTTTCCATGTTTCTTCTTATAAATCATGGTTGCCATGAGTCCGGCTGCTGATGCTCCCAGGAGAACAAACAGCAGGATTGGTTTCCAGTGGTCATCCCCTGTCTGCGGTACACCCGGTGTTTCCGGTGTTCTTGCATCTTTCATTTCCACCTTCTGGATTTCCATGGTATCTTCCAATGTGAATTTCACATCTTCTGCAATCTCATAGCCTTCCGGCGCTGTGATCTCACGCAGAGTCAGCTCTTCCCCTACCGGAAGTTTCTCTGCCAGATGAGGCTTTCCATCCGTTACCCACTCTTCCAGAATCTCACCCTCTTTATTTAAGATCTGCAGCTTGGCACCTTCCAGTTCCTCGCCTGTGGTAATATCCGTCTTAGAAATTTCCACTTTGGAATAATCATCCTTCATCTCCACCTTGGTCACACTGCCATCTTCTTTTACTTCAAACTCGATATCTTCTGCAGATACATAGCCCTCTGCATAAGGCGGCAGTTCTTCGTGAAGGATATACGTTCCTTCTGGCAGTCCATAAACTACGTGTGGTTCTTTTGCACTGATCCACTCTTCTACGATGTTGCCCTCTTTATCGATGATCTGAAGCTTCGCGCCTTCCAGTTCTTCCCCGGTTGTTGCATCGGTTTTCGTAAATTGGCTCTCAGTCGGCTGGTTTTCCACTTCTTTTGTCAGCTTGATTTCTGCAAGGTTCTGGTCTGTGTAAGAGGCATCCATCTCCCAGATTTCTTCATTTGGAAGATATCCCGGTTTTCTCACTTCCTCTTTTACATAATATTTCCCATGATAGAGGTCGCTGTCAAAGGTAAGCTGTCCCTTCTCATCCGTTGCTTTCTTCTCCAGCAGAGTGTCCTTTTCTACAAGAACCTCACCCTGCTGGGAGAGGATATCTTCTTTGGCATACAATCCAAAGATCACGCCTTCCAGCTTCTCTTCTGTGACTGCATCCTTCTTTTCTACAGAAATGGAAATCTTCTGTCGCTCATTTTTATAAGCAACCCCTTCATAAACAACTGCCTGAGTATCATCCTCTACGGTCAGGGTAAATTCTTTCTGTTCCGGGTTCAATACGAAATGGTCACCTGCCACCGTTTCTTTCAGATAATAAGAACCCAATGGAAGATTATTTACCACTGCCTTTCCTTCTGAATCGGTCACTAAAGTTGCCACCAGATCGTCTTTTTCATAACGGATGACCGGATTGCCTTGCTCATCCTTTGCTCCGTCCGGGGAATAAATGGTGTCCTTGGCATACAGTTCAAAGGCTGCCCCTTCCACACCGGATTCTTCATAGACAAAATCATGGAACACTCCGGTATCGGTATCCTCTCCGGTCACTGCATCTTTGATCTTTCCTGCCAGTCTCTTTGCCTTTGCAAGCAGGGAATCCCCCTTCACTTCCACTGGCTGTTCCCCGGTTTTCGTTAATGTCAGGCTTCCCACCTGCTCATCGTTTGGCTGCTCGACTTCCACGATGACTGCCCCGGTATCGGGATCGATCTGATGGGCGGTATCGGAAGAAACCGTGATCACGATTCCCTTTTTCGGGTTCTCTTTGTAACTGCCTTTTCCGGTCACTTCCAATGGAGAAATTACTTTTTCCCCTTCATACAAGGAACTCTCATATCCCTGTCTTACAAACCCTTCCGGTGCTTTCACTTCTTCGATCCGGTAAGTAGAACATTTCAATTCTTCCGGTGTTACCAGATAGCCTTCCTCATTGGTCTTAAAAACGCTGATGGTCTCTTTCTTCGGATAGAATACCGTCTGCTCTACATATTCCTCTTTTTCCATGTCAAAGATTTTATAGGAAGCTCCTGCTTTTAAAACCGGATTGCCTGTCTGTGCATCCTTTTTCACGATTTTTAACAAAAACTCAAACGGACGGTCATCGAACACACGCCATACCATCGGTTCTCTGCTGTCCTCATCAACCTTCACCAAAAACGGATCGATGGCTTTCAAGTTCTCCGGTACGGTGCTTTCCTCTACCACATAAAGACCATACGGAAGCTCCGGACTGAGAGCATATCCTTTTTTATCTGTAATAAGCTCCTGTACCGGGACAGCCTTGCCATCCACATAGGTCACTGCCACCTCTTCCTTACTGAAATCATAACCTCGGAAATCTTCCGCAGTAAACTGATCCCCATTGGATGGCTGTAATTCCCCACTCTCTACTTTGGAAAGGCTGCTGATCAGATACACCTTAAAACCTGCTCCTTCCACAAGGTCTGTTTCTGTCTGGTCTCCATCTTCGCTGATCTTGATCAGCTGGAACGCCTGCTTTTTCACCTGTTCCTGTACCGTCAGGTCCCTGGTTACCTCTGCCACTTCCTGTCCTTCGTAAGCAAGGTCCACCTCATACTCTGTTGGATCTACCGTATAGCCTTCCGGCGGAGTGATCTCTTTCACATACATTTTCCCCAGATACAATTTGGAAAAATCTAAGGTACCATCCTCCTTGATCACGCCCTGTGCGATGAGGCTGTCTTTTTTGAACAGAACCCCCGTCTTTCCATCCGGGTGGACGATATCCTCTCTGGCATACAGACCATACACAGCCCCGGCAAGGGAACTATCTCCCTGGGGAAGAAAAGCCTGTGTCTCCTTATCGATCTTTTGGATATGGACAGCACCTTTCACCCTCTCATCGGTTGCTGAGATGGTGACCGTCTTTCCGGCTTCCACATCCACCTTATGGATCACATCACTCTGTGCATACTTGTCTGGAGCCTTGATCTCCTTCACATATACTGTTTTGATGGCTGCCTCAAAATAATCACTGACTGCTTTTCCCTCTTCCCCGGTGACTGGCATTTCCATCAAAAGATGCTCACACTTGCTGTCTGTATAAATGCCATACACTGCACCGTCTAAAGGATTCTTGGTATCCGCATCCTGTTTGAAAAGCTCGATCCTTGTCATCTCCAGCCAGTCTACCGTAAAACTTACCGGATTGGCTTTCTCCGATTCAAAGACTCCAATGTCCTGATTGCTGTTTCCTGTGGATAATACCAGCGTTCTCCAGGTTTCCCCTACAGAACCATGCAGTTCCCCGGAGGAATAGTTTCCGGTATGAAGCATTGGGGCAGTCAAATAAAAGGTATCCCCGCCATAGATCTTCAGCGCACCATTCTCTGCGGAAGTTCCCTTTGTCTTGTTATAAATGGTGATGTCTTTTGGTACATTGACTGAAATGTAGTTTCGGTGATCCCCGGACAATGTGATATCCGGTGTTTTCTGTACATTTCCATTTCGGACTGCTTTTACAGAAGTCTTGGAAAGGGAGATTTCCCCCTTCGGCGGCTCTTCCATAGCAAACAGGTGGTCAATATAGGCGATCACGCCTGCGTTTACCAGATCTTCATACTTACATCCTGTAAATCCTGCCTCACCTGCATAGGCATAGCTGGCTGCGATGTGGGTATATACATATTTCTCTTCTGCACTTTTCCCGGACAGATAACTGCCTGTAATATCCCCGGCGCCGCCATAACCATAATACAGCACCTTCTGCAAGTTCTTATTGCTGTCCAGTACCTGTGCCACATAGTCTCCACTCGGCGGTGAGGAACGATGGGATTCCAGACAGTAAGCGATCTTTCCATTGACCGTAAACCAGCAGGTTAAGTAATTTCCAATATAACTTGGATAGTAGATGGTCTCCCCTTTTTCCAGATGTACGGTTTCCTTTGCTCGGAACGTGTTTTCCGCACCGGAAAGCATCATCACTTCCCCATCCTCAATCTTTTCTTCCAGTTCCCTTGCTGCCTGTGCATCCGCATCTTCCCCGGATACCGTCACTTCCACATCCGGGATCTCCTGCACAGGCGTCTCCGAATCTTCTTCAGAATTCGTATCCTCCTTCTGTTTCTGACCGCCATTTTCTTCTGTATGAGCCTGCCCTTCCGTATCCGTCAGGATGATCTTTCTGCTCACAGAATAGCTGTCACGCGCATCCTTTGGCACAACCCAGTAGGTTGCAATATAGGTTCCTGCCTGGTCAGGGTGGTAGCTCCCTCCATCTTCCGCTTCGATACGTTCCAAGGTAACATCCTCTTGTTCTGAATTGTAATGGATACCTTCCATACAAGTCTCTGCCATAAAATCCTTGTCGGAAATATCTTTCGTGATATCTTCTGCTGTTACCAAATGTTTCGCAGCTTCTGAAGCTTCCTCTGTCTGTTCCGTTTCAGATATTTCTACGCTCTCCGTCACTGGCTCTGACGGATTTTTTGTTTCTGCCGCATGGACATCCGCTAAGTTCCCAAGCGGACTAAGACCCATGAGCAGTGCGAGCCCAAAGGCTGCAAGTCTTGTTTTGATATTCCTGCTCTTCATTGCATTCTCCTTTTTTCGTTAAAAATACCGCAGAGGATTTCCCCTGCGGCGTTGTTATCTACTGACTTCTGTTTTCTTGTGACTGGCTTTTTTCTTTCCCACTTCCTGTCTTGTACGCTTTAGCGCATCGGTCACAGATCGGCTGGAAATCCCATTCTGATGGCAGCCTTCCACGATTCCCATAAAATAAAGATCCGAGGGGATGGCAGGCTGATCCTTATAGGGTGCATTCATGGTATATGCCATGACTTCCCGTTTCACACCATCCTTTCCCTGAACAAGAACAGTCTCCTTCCCATACAGGTGGGGATACCCTTCATAAAAGTCCAGGCTTTTTTCACACTCCGGTGTGATCTTCCAAAGCACCCCTTCCACCCGGCTGCCCTCTTCCGGCAAAATAGTGGCAACACCGCATCCTTTCCCCCTGCCACAGAAGGTCAGGCGGTATCCCTCCAGCTTGACCTTCTCCACTACGGAAGCTGCCGGACAGCGGTACGCCATCTGGTCTAAGTTCATGTTGCTGCCATAGGCAAAATAATAGGATTCTTTCATCTCTTACCTCCTAACGGGCATCCTCCGCCCGATGATTTCGATTCAAACATTCATAGGTACTGCGGTCATATCTCCATGCCCTGTCACCCTCCAGATTGGCAAGCAGATGTTCCCGGACATTCTTATATTCCGGTCCAATGAGCCCCAGCCGCAATAAAAAGGTACGGAAGGTAAATGCCGGATTCTCTGTGATCTCCGTTTTCCGCATCTGGGTGCATTTCTGATTGATGGCCTGGGCAGAGATGGCAAGAGCCAAAGTGATATTTGCCCGCACTTTTCCTGCATGGAGGGTACTCTCAAAACATCTCCACTCCAAAGTTCCTTTGGAAAACACTGCATGAAGGTTCAACGCATAGTACCGGGTATCGTCATAATGATCATGGCTTCCATCCCTGCCCCCATACCATACCCGTTTCAACTTTTCCATGGAAATGGTGCTGTTTGGCATCCGGCGGATCTTCTCCAGCACAATGGGGCGTACCTTCTGGCAATACTCCTGTTCCCTTGATGTCTGCACCTTCAATGCCTTAAACAGGATGTCCTCTTTGGAATACATAATGGTCATGGCATTTTTAAGGCTTCTTGGGGTGTGATTGGAAGCATCCACATGCACATGCTGCCCGCAGGATGCATTTACCTTCGCCCCATGATGCCTGAGACACCGCACCACTTCCTGCAATTTTCCCATTTCTCCATAGGAAAGTTTCGGACTGACCATCTCGGTGCTGTATTCTCTTCCGGCAGGAACCATGCGTCCACGCTCCCTGCGTTCCGTATAGATGCTCCCATCATACATGAACTTCCATTTCTTTCCTTCCTGATCTGTCACAGACCAGACCCCATAATATCCACCGTCGCAAACTGCCCTTGTTCCAAACAGCTCTGCCACTTTCTCCGCAGCCCTCTGCCTGGTGATCCCTGTCATCTCAATCTCTGTACCAAAATATTGATCCTGAATTCCAATTGCCATACTGCCTTACCTCTTTGTCTTTTCATCCTCTGCCCGGATCTCTGTATCTGCCTGCCGAAGAAGCGTTCCGATGGCTTCGATCACGTTGACGGTCACTCCATTTCCAGCCTGTTTATAAAGCTGGCTGTCCGAAGTCTCCTGTTCTATGCGGTCAATCTGCCAGTCATAAAAGCCCTGCAGCCGCAGACACTCCCTTGGCACCAGCCTCCGGATTCTGCCCCGATAGGCAACTCCATGCCGGTCTGTGGCAGTAATGGTGAACATCGGCTCTTCCGGCTCCTTCATCCTCCGGCCATTCTGCCGGGTTTCTTCTCTTCCCGGAGTCAGCACTGCCCTGGCACCTTCCTCTTTTAAGACACCGGAGCATTCCCCTTTATGATTATGGATGCCGGACTGTCTGGTATTCAGACACCTGCACTGCTCTGTGACAAGAGGCGGCACAGACAGATCCACAAAATGAAGCGTTCCCTGCTGGATTCCTGTGGTAAGGGTATGGGCGATCTGATGCCCCACACGCCCTCTTCTGGTATTCATGCCTGCATATCCTAAGTCAATGCTGTCTCCCGGATACGCCATCTTATATCCCTGCTTGGTATTCTCCTTGATGGGAATACCCATCTCATACAATCCAGTTTTTCCACCCATACCGCCTGCCAGCGATGTCAAAGTACAGCTTAATCCTTCCGGGCTGTACACTCTTTTCCCTTGGCTGCCTGTTCGGATTTGTATAAGAGACGTTCCATTTGCTGCTGGGAAAGGTAATATTTTTCCGGCACATCTTCGATCAAGATATCCGACAAGATACACCCGTTTTCTGGATTGGGGGACTCCAAAATCCTTGCTGTTAAGCACTTTCCATTCCACACCGTACCCCAGCTCAGATAGCGTACTGAGGATGGTGTGAAACGTCCTGCCTTTGTCATGCGAAAGCAGTCCGGGAACATTTTCAAGGATGAAATACGCAGGTCGCTTGTCTGCAACCAGTCTGGCAATCTCGAAGAACAGAGTTCCTCTGGCATCTGCAAATCCTTCCCGCTTTCCGGCGATAGAGAATGCCTGGCAAGGAAATCCTGCACACAAAAGATCAAAGTCCGGCATTCGTTCAGTTTCGATTGTTCTTGCGTCATTGCAAAACCACTCCCCTTCTGTGTCGAACAGCAATCGGTAGTTCTTATCCGCATAAGCATCCACCTCGCAGTGTCCCACACAGGTAAAACCGCCTGCACGTCTTAACCCTTCCCGGAATCCCCCGATCCCGCTGAATAAATCAAAAAATCGAATGGTTGCGGCTATCAACCTCCTTTGCTGAGAAAAAGCAGGCGGCATGGTTTCTTTTCCACACCGCCTGCAAGTTTTATGGTTCTATTTCTTTGGCATTATGCGATTTCTCCGGTTTCTTCCTCGACTTCTGGCAGTTCCTCTTCCTCCTCTGCATCTTCGGGAAGTTCTGGATCTGTTTCTTCCTCGTCCAGTTCTGTGGATGCTTCGAAGCTCTCATCGTCAGGTTCTTCCTCCGCAGTTTCCATCTCTTCGATTTCCTCTCCGGTAATCTCTTCCTCCGCAGTCTCTTCTGTAGACTCCTCCATTCTGTCTGCTTCTGGGGTTTCTTCCGGCTGCTCTAACCCCTGCCATTTGGCTTCTACCTCTTCCACCGCTTTCTCGATGATGCGGATGATAAAATCTTTCTGTTTGATGCCTTCCTTCGCGACTACCCATTTGACTCTCTGGAATAATTCCTCTGTAACCTGTACTGCTAATGTTCTTTTTTCCATGCTCTCTTCTCCTTTGCCTTCCAGTCTGTTAAAGTGTTCTTCAATCACCTGCTGGATGAATATCTGTGTACTCGTTTCTTTCTCTTCGATCTCGGCTCTTACCTTCTCATGTAATTCCACCGGGATCTTTCCGCATATGTTCTTCATCTCCGCCATCTGCGTTTCTCCTTTCGTTTTGTTATACACAACATACTCCAAAGTTTGAAAGAAAGCTATTCACAATACCCACTAAAGAATCCATGTCAAAGGTATGCAAAACCCAAGCAGATCCAACAATGCCATATTTTCTTTGTCCATAGGCCTCACCTCCTTTACTCCTGCTCCATCTGAAATAAAAAATCCAGCATCTGACCGGGAATTTCTTCCTTTTCACATGCTGGCATTCGTTCCATACCGCCACTTTTTAGTTCTTCTCGAACAGTCTCCTGAATCAGTTTCCGTAAGGTTTCCCGTTCTTCTTTTTCTAGGATCACATCCACCAGATACTGATTCCTCTGTCCTGCCGGAACTTCCATCAAAAGCCGCCACGCTTTTTCATGCTCCGGGTTCTTAAGGTTTGGGCGAAAGGAAAAGACCGGGCGGCTCACAGCGCCCTCATCTGCCCCACAATCCGTTCATATCCGGCTGCGTTGGCATGGACGTCTGTGAGGTAAATCGGGCGACACAGGAGGTCCTGGGTGCTTACACGGTGCTGGAAAATAGCAGCACCGCCTCCCATGAAAACGGAAGGGACTGCCCGCAGATCAAAGCCTGCCTCGGTGATCGCAGACAGTATCTTTTCAATGTAAAGCCTGCCCTGTTTCTCGATCAAAGACACCACTTCCGCAGGCATGCTGCAGGACTTCCCCTGTAAGATGCGCTCAACCTGTGTCTCTGTTATGGACAGCCCGGTGTTTCTGCGCACCTGTTCCAGAATCTCATCTATACAGCGAATGACCCCCAGTTCCAGACTCCTGCAGGTAGCTGCATTGGGAACAGCGTTATCAAGGCGCATCAAGTCCACCGTCCATCCTCCGATATCCACAAGAAGAACAGAGGGTTCATCTTTTAAGTATTCCGGATAAAGAGCCAGGGCTGAGTACCCCTGGGGGAACAGTTTCACATCCTCAATCTGGATTTCATAGCGTTCCCCTTCGTAGAAAAATCGGACAGGCTGTTCCTTCCGAAACAGATATTCCTTAAATTTCTGTTTTTCCCTTCCAAACCCGGTAAGGGGAAGCCCGGCTGCAAGAACAACCTTGGCAGTTTTCTCCCCTTTTCGTTTCCGAATCTCCTGTGCCAGTGCAGCCAGCGTCAAAAGATAATAATTGTCATTGGCAGTCTTGTCCTTTACTAAGGTCTGCCGCCCAGTTCCACACACATAATAAACGCCTCCGTATTGGAGAACATTCTGCATGGTATAAGGTTCATAGGTGTATCGCATCAGCCCTGTTGGGAAACACACCTGTTTTGTTTTCATGGCATAATACCCATGGTCGATTCCAATGATCATCGCTTACCACTCCCTTCTTTCTCGTTTTATAAAACTTCCGGGGAAAGAGCTCCCGGACTCGGAGCCATGCTCCGGCAAAGACTTTTTCTTTTCCAGCCTGTTAAGCTTCCTACTCCCGGTCCCGGACAAATGCCTGGGCTGGAAGATAATGCAGCATCCCCTCTAAAACAAGCGCCTGCTTTTGAAAGCGCAGGACTCCCTGATTCTGCAAATTAATCAATTCATGGTACGCTTCCTTTGTCAGGAAATAGCGATGATACTCTCCCTTTTCCCCGAACCATTCCGTTTGCTCTAACATCAAAAACTCCACCATATATCGGGTATCTGGTGCAAAGCGCTTCTCACATAGTATGTCATCTCCCTTCACTGCCTTCACACCTTCCGATTCCCTGGCGACTGCCAGTAATTCATGGATACTGATACTCACGTTTCCTATCACCTCCCTTCGAAGTCTTTTTCAAATTTTCTGCGAAAAAAAGACAGGCACCTACACGATGTCTGTCTCTGTGGGATCTTCCATCCCTTGTTCCTGATACTGTTGTTTTATGATTTGTTCCAGCTGTTTTCGAATTTCCTTATCCGGTACCTGGATGCAAAACTCCTGAAGCCAGCGGTCATGCAGATGCTCATCTGCTTCTGTTAAATCCCAAGATATAATGCTGCAGGTCTCATCGTATAACAATTCCAACTGCTGAAATTGTTCACTGAACTGCCCTGCATACTCATTCCAGATTTGCAGGTTATACCATTTCAATCCCAAAAAATCAGAAATATACGTCAGCCTGTCCAAGTCTGAAAACGTCATCTTTTCTTTTCCCAATAAGATTTCCCTGTCACGCTTCCCGCATAAAAACAGGAAAGCAAACCGCTCCATATCCTTTTGGTGCATACCCATCACCCTTCTTGTAAATAATTCCTTATTACGAAACATTATAAAAAGTGAAACCAGTAAAATCAATATAAAGTTTCTTTATTGCGAAACATTCAAGAAATGAAAGGACTTTATCATGCAGAAAATCAGACCAGATATGGATATCGGTAAAAATATACAATCCATCCGTTATGCGAATAAACTCACTCAGGATCAAGTTATTGCAAAATTGAACCTGATGGGAATTTCTATGTCCAAAAGCACCTATGCCAAACTGGAAACCAACCGCATGAACATCAAGATATCAGAACTTGTTGCCCTTGCTAAAATCTTCCACACCGATATCAATGCATTCTTTTCCGGACTTCTCTAAACCGGAAAAGTAGCCACTTCTTATATTTCTCTTGTACGATCACTTTTTCTTATTCTCTCCGATTTTCTCCAACTGATTCTCTCATTTTGTTTTGTTATATTTTGTCTCATTTTTACAACCGATTGTATTCTTGATCCCATGTAAAATCAATAGAAAAAGTGCAAAAAGTGAGACATATGTAACAGCGGCTCTTAGCCTACCAGCTTCAGCTGAATGGGTATGATATGGATAAAAATGTGATTACCAGAATTGAGACCAATAAGCACTACGTCACAGATGTGGAATTAAAAGCGCTTACTGAGATTTTCAATGTTTCCTATGAATATCTCATCGAGGAAAAAGAAAAGTCATAGTACTCCTAAGATGGAGAAGTCTATGACTTTTCTCATTTTCCTACATATTGTTAACTCTCTATTAAAATCCTCAATGCAACGATTCACTATATTCTTTTGGTAAATTATGAAAATATTCAAGATTTTCCAAAATTAACTTTTCCATCTGCTTATCCATTTTATCACGCTCATTGATTAATTTCTTGTCTTGTGTTATTTCAAATCCTTTAAATTCAGAAAAACCATATAACTTTTGAATATTTTTGATAATTGATTGAATATCTTTTATTTCTTCATTGCTAAATGTCTCCATAATAGTCGCCTTCGTTTTAATCATTATTTCTGCACTAAGCATTATCTGATATAGACGATTAATAACTCTAATAATATCTTTATCCAAAAATAACTGCATAATTTTATCATCACATTTTTGAAAATTTGGATTGTTAACTACTTTTTCATATTCCTCCTTTGCTCTTTGAACTGTTTTTCCCAAGTCTTCCCTATCAGATGTAAACACTGCTTTTTCACCTACTTCGTTATAATAAATTTTTCTAATTTTTGTGTATTTAATTACTCCTTCAGATAAATCTGTATCTACGAACTGATGCCAAACAAAAAAGAATATATCTACTTGATGTGTAAAATTATATGTCTCTAATGCTGTAGCCACCAAAGCTTTTCTGTTTTTACTCCTTTCCGGAATATATATCTGAAGAATATAAAATACATAAGCTGCAAAATAACTAATTGCTATATTATACAAAGTTTTATCTTCATTGGAGTCTGATACAAATAAAAATCGCATCACAGCATTATCCCAAATTAGAGAGCCTGTAGATCCTCGCACCATTAGATAACATGATAAAACCATTAAGCCGGAAAGGATAACCCATAACCTCTCATAATCACATATCCAAATATGTTTTTTTATCTTATATGTAAATTTGCTTTCCATTTTCCCATCCAATAGCTCAAACTTTATAAGTCTATTTAAATCCTTTCTTTAATAATTCATCTTGTACTCTTTTAATCTTTTCTTGAACATCTCTTATTTGTCTATCACTTGTCTCCAACTGCGTGAGTGGTTTATTTCTTCTTATGGCATCTAACTCTAGGTTTTTATATTGTCCAACTCCTAAAACACTTTTTTTCTCATTAAGGCTATCTATTACACTAAATTTTAACGTAAATTCATCATTGTCAATATCTTCCTTAGTCAAGCCAAAATAATTGGGATTTTCATACAATGAATATAAATGGACTCCACATCTAGACGCTATCCAAACGGATTCACCAATATATAAACAAACACTTTCTTTTTTCTCTAATAGTTCTATCATATATACCCCATGATTTATAGCTCGTGGATCCATTCCATTACAAGTATTAAAAAAATCAATTTTCATTATATTTTCTCCTCAGATTCAATCTCTTTAATTACAATTATACACCAAACAATCTGATTGTAAAGCTAATAACAAGCCTCCTCAGACTTATGCGCATTGCATTTTCTAACGACTAGCTCTAGCGACGAAAAGAATAATTTCTCTGACGATCCACCCCATATTCCTCTGCCAATTCTTTTATCGTTTCATAGGTTTTTCCATTATAGTGATATACCATCCAATCACCTCCCACATCAGTATACCTTTTCCATCTATAAAAGCTATTCACACATACCAACAAAATTTCTCTTGCATACCTGTCTATTATAGACAATAAAAAACCTGCTACAAGGATGTCTTTCCTCATACCAGATATCAATACTTTCTTCCTACTCCATACACATTTTTTCTCATTACTTGTGTATCATGTACCTATATTGTCATGTAATCCTACGGTGTACACGCTATGTACAGTAAGCACATGGGGTTCAGTTTACATCCGCAAGTATCAGATCCGGATTGTTGATCAATGCTCTGGATATCGCCACTCGCTGCTTTTCACCTCCGGATAATTCATACGGCTTCTTGTTCATCAGATGTGTAATTCCGAACTGTTCTGCATATTTCTGCGATTCTTCCATACACTCTTTCGCACTCTTCTTATCCAGGATCTTCGGAAGCATGATATTTTCCCTGACGGACAGACTGTCCATCAAATAGAAGTCCTGGAACACGAATCCGATCTTTCTCCGTCGTATGTCCGCAAATTCATCCTTCCACAAATCTTCCGTATCATGTTCTTCAAAGAACAGCTTTCCTCCGGTCTGACGGTCTATCATACCCAATAGTTTCAAAAGTGTCGTCTTTCCACTTCCCGAGGAACCGATCAAGGAAAGTACCTGTCCACGTTCCAACGAAAAGCTGATATCTTTCAATACTTCTGTCCGTCCAAATGTTTTATTAATATGTTCTACTTCAAGTATTGCCATTTATCTCTTCCTCCCCATTTAA
>ENA-OPCM01001572-OPCM01001572.1-human-gut-metagenome-genome-assembly--contig:-NODE-1572-length-14596-cov-3.121312_pt1 | contig 14596 bp, 8 predicted proteins | sample MGYA00241252_ERZ501484 | MGnify/ENA primary metagenome ERZ501484 (study PRJEB25962, sample SAMEA2042583) | human gut metagenome | biome: human gut; feature: human-associated habitat; material: faeces...
GTTCCTGGGCAACATCCGCAACACCAACGCCATCATCCACGTGCTGCGCTGCTTCGACAACGGCAACATCACCCACGTCGACGGCTCGATAGACCCCGTGCGCGACAAGGGCATCATCGACACCGAATTGCAGCTGAAGGATCTCGAAACCGTCGAGAACCGGCTCTCCAAGACCCAGAAGCAGGCCACCTCGGGCGGCGACAAGCAGGCCAAGCGCGCCGTGGAGCTGCTCTTGCAGTACAAGGCGGTGCTGGAACAGGGGCTTTCGGCCCGCACCGTGGAACTCGACAAGGAGGACCGCAAACTGGTCGCCGACCTCAACCTGCTGACCGACAAGCCCGTGTTGTACGTCTGCAACGTCGACGAAAAGAGCGCCGCGACGGGCAACGCCTACACCGAGGCCATGCAGCAGGGCATGACCAAGGCGCAGGCGTCTACCTATTCGACGCTCGTCGGCGCGAGCGAGGCTGGGCTGGAGTATCTCATCGGCGGTATCAGCCGGTTCAGCATGGGCAGCGGCATCGGCGACTTCGTGCAGGAGGCGATCTCCGGGCTGGGCCGCGGCTATGCGCGCGTGGCATTCCGCTTTGCGGGCAGCCTGATCGGAGGCTCGATCGACGAGATCATCGAAGAAAACACGCAGAACTATCTGGAGCCGCTGTTTATCAACTACGTCACCGGCAAAGAAGCGGAAATGCCGGGGTGGGACGAGTTCATCGAAACGACCCTCTCCACGCTCATCACGACGGGCGTGATGGAGAGCCGCGGCTCATTCGTCGAAGCGAAGCGAAACATCGCCTTCACGCCGTTCGAGGCGCAGCTGGAATGGGTGTCCGCCGCGAAGAATGTGTTTGCAGAAGGGACGGACGTTGCGGAATTTGCGGACGTGCTCGAGAGCCGCCTGCAGGCCGGAGACCCGATGAGCTACAAGGAGTTCCGCGAGGGCATCCGCGCCCTCGGCGTGGATGAAAAGACCATGGGCCGGATCGCAAAAGGCAAGCTGACGGTCGATGAGGTCTTGACGTCTACAGAGAACGGCGATAAAATCAGCCTGAAGGAGTGGCAGGCCAGGCAGAATAGCACGGCGCAGCAGGTACAGAGCCAGACGCAGCGGGCCGAAACGGTGCAGGCGGAGAACAACAATGTTGAGGCCGCCATGACCGCAGCGGAGCAGGAGGCCGACCGACTGATCGCCGAGTGGAACCGCGGCGAGAACAGCAGCTATGAGTTGGGGCAGCAGGCGCAGCGCGTGATGCAGCAGCTCGAAGAAGAAGTGCGGGAGGGAACTGCGACGGATCCCGGAAGTTACATGAACCGCCAGATCCAGCTGCAGGAGATCGTGCGCTCTGCGCCGGAGGCGAGCACTGCGCAGCAGGCTGCTCAAAACACCACAGAAAGGATCGACAACAATGGCAGAACGGAAATTTTTAATGACGGCGCGCAACGGGATGCAGGTCTGGGTACCGGAGAGCAAACTGGAGCAGTGGCAGAAGGCGCAGGAGGACCAGTCGCCGGAGGCGCAGGAACGCAGACGCAAAACGGCCGAGCGGATCTTAGCGGCGGTCGAGAGGCTGTCAGCGCAAGGGAAATCGGAGTAAAGGGCGGCACAGCGGAGAAAAATATCCACGTCGTCATTCCGAGCGAGATCGACACGGCGCGGGCGGAAGATGCGGCGCTCGTCGAAAAAATGAACCGCATCGTTGTGGAAGCGGCGGCAAAGGGACAGGACGTCACGTTCGTTTCCGGCGCGCTCACAGTCAAGTCCGGGAACCGGACCGTGCGCGTGGAAGGCGTGCGCCAGACCGGCGACAACGGCAGGACGCAGATTTTCCTGCAGGTAGACGGCCGCCGGGATATGGAGCGAATTTACCGCCACGAGGATTTCCACGACGCAGTGGAGGCACAGCCAGGGCTGCTGCAGCGTCTTGCAGACCGGCTCATGCAGGAGTACGGACGCGAGGAAATGCTGCGCATGGCGATTGACTATGCAGAGGCCTACGACGGCATTTACGGCGAGTTTACCGAGGACATGACGGAGGAGCAGGAGAACGAGCTTGCGGTCCGGTACATGGAGGAGGTCTTTGCGGATGCCTACGCAGGGATCCGCAGAGGGCAGCGGCGCATCCGCTCCGCGCAGAAAACGCTGGAAAACAGCGGGGAGATCGAGACGCTCCGGGCAAGAGGCCAGACGGCACAGAATGCGCAGGAGGAGCGGAGCGGGAAGCTGTCTATCGCAGATGGGCTACTCGACGAACTTCAGCGCGTGGCAGAAAACAGGTATCGTGGAGCTGACGAAATCTATATCGGGGAAACATCAGACTTTTTGACACGGGAGATCGGTGTCGATGCGGCAAAGGTCACAATGCCTGCGAGCAAAGCGTACGCCGCAATGGTGACCGAAGAGCAGGCAAAGGTAGATAACCGATACGACAAGAACATAAATTACCACGGGCTCGGGGCAGAGGGAATGCTCGAAATCCTCGAAAAATCGGAAAACCCTGTTGCGGCTTTTGTTTCCAAGCCGGGAGAAAAAGGAAGCCGACTGAATCGATTGGTGCTTGTAACAGACCAAGAGATCAACGGCGGAAACGCGGTGGTCGTAGAGGAAATTGAGGCCCAAGGTAGACTGAAGGGGAAAAATCTAAAGGTAAATAAAGTCATAACCGCATATGAACGGGAGCGTGTGGCGCAAGATGTGCAGGACGCACAAATAGACGGCAGGCTGCTATACCTGGACAAAAAAAGAAGCCAGAGCTTAAATGCTGGGCGGCCGGGGTCCAATTCCCCGGTGGCCATGCGAAGCTCTGACTTCCAGACTAATATACAAAACTTTCTCGAAGATGTCAAGTGGGAATCCGGGGCATACAATAAAAAAGTTTCGGAAAGCGGACCGGACGAGAGCGATATCGCAGCAGCATTCCGAAAAGCGATGGAGAAGAAGGCAAGTTTCTCGGTATCGGACGACCTAAATGATCTGAACATGCAGGTGCAGAGGGGCGAGGCTGCGACGCGCAGCGACGCGCTCAAGGCACACGCGGAAGCAGAGCTGCAGGAGTACCTGAAAAAGGGAAAGAGCGAACTGGCACAGTCCATCAGCAAGATGAGCGACGCCACCCTGAAAAAGCAGACCGAGCGGGTCAAGCAGGCCATGACGGCAGAGTCGGAGGGCCTGCGAGTCAACGAGGCGGCCGAGGCCGTGACAGAGGGCGTGCAGAAATACGCTGAGAGCCGCAACCAGCGCCTCGGAGACATGCTGCAGATGATCAAGACCGAGCAGAACAAGCGCGCAGCGGCAAAGCGAGAGGCCGAAAAGCAGCGCCGCGCAGAGGCACGGAAGACGCCGGAAGCGAAGCTCCAGCGTAAGGTCGACAAGCTGCAGAAGCAGATCGACATTGAGCGGGCGGCGCTCCGGCAGGCAAAGCAGGGTGGGACGCTCACCAGAGAGATGGCAGAGCAGAGCGAGGAGCGCATCACGGGCCTCCGACAGGAACTCCTCGATTACAAAAACGAACTGCAGGAGAAGAAGACCGCCGCCCGCGAGGAGAAAAAACGCCAGCAGGATCAGGCAGCCAAAGAGGCGATCCTGAAGGAGAAGCCCCGTCAGGCCACGAGAGACCTGACGAACGCGCTGATTGAGAGCTTTAACGTCCCGGAGGCAAACCGCACACAGGCGACGATCCAGATCCGCGAGCTTGCCGAGCAGGCCTATCAGGAGGGGCAGAAAGGCCCCATCACAAACGAACTGCGCAACAAGATGCTCGACACGCTGATCGAACTGGGGACGGAGCGGGAAATGCTCGACAACCGGGAAAGCGAGATCAGCCAGCGGCTGCGCGAAAAGTGGATCCAAGTGCCAGACGAGGTACGAACCGCGTTCGGCGAGGAGTGGGCCGACATCAAGGAAAGCGCGTATGACAGCGGGATCTATTTTACCTACAAGGACGGATACCGCAGCATCCAGAGCTGGACAGCGGAGCTGCAGAAGGAATTCGGGCAGATGTTTGACACGACCCGCAGCCTGCAGCAGCAGCTGCGCGACATCGTGAACCTGGCGTCGGAAGGCTACGGGAAGCAGATGACCATCGGCGACATGATCCGGCAGAATGCAGACGACTACAGCTGGAGCATGCGCGAGAAGGTCGAGGAGCTGGGGAAGGTGCTGGACGACCAGCTGCAGCGGTTTGGTGAGAAGGCAAACATCGAGATCAAGCTCGCGGCCCGGTCGGCAAAGTCCCTGCAGGCGCAGCAGCAGTATTTCGAGAACCGGCTGCGCAGCCGGACGGAGCAGCAGATGGAGAGTCTCGCCCGCGAGAAGCTACTCAAGAGTGCAAAGCAGCTGAGCCGCATGGCGAACAAATCATCTGCGGAGCAGCGGGCCGCGATCCAGAAGGTCATCGGCAACATCGATCTCGTGGCAAGAAGCATCACGCCGGACGGTATCGAGAATCTGCAGGAGCTTGCGCTGAGCTACCGGCAGGCCATGGAAGCCATGGGCGAGAATTTTATCCGCGATAAGGACGTAGAGGACCGGCTGGCCAGACTGGACAAGAAGCGCATCGACAACATGGACGACATGGACGAGGTGCGGCAGCTTGCGCAGGACATAACGGCGGTAGCAACACAGATCCGCAACCAGAATCAGATGCTCGCGACCGTGCGCCGCGAGACAGTGTCTGAAATGGCCGAAAACGTCCGAAAGGAAGTAAAGGCAGCGAAGGGGAGCAATGCAGGCAAGGCCAGAGACTTTGTCCTGATGCAGACCGACGCGAAGCGCTTTTTCCTGGAACTGGGAGGCTGGAAGGAAGACGGCGCGACAGCCGAGCTGCTGAACGGGCTGGAACGCGGAGAGGAGAAACGCCGCCTGTATGAGATGCGGGCGCAGGGCCTCTTTAACGGGTTCCTCGCGGACAAGGCAAACAAGAAATGGGTCGAGAGCGCAACCGGCAAGGATGCGCAGTGGATCACAGTCGACACGCCGCGCGGCGCGGCCGTCATTAAGGACGGGACGGCGAGCGCGATCAATGAGCTGACAATGACCCCGATGATGCGCGTCTCCCTGATCATGCACAGCAAAAACGAGGACAACCTGCGGCACATTGCCGAGGGCGGTATGCGCGTGCCGAACCGTGCGCTCTACAAGAAGGGCAACATCTCGGAGGCATATGCGCGCGGAGACGTTGTGACGCTGACGCCGCAGGCCGTGCGGGATATCGTGCGCGGCGCAACGGCGCAGGAGATCCAGTTTGCCGCGATCCTGAGCAAGTATTTTGACGGGCAGGCCAAAAACGCGATCAACGAGGTATCCATGATCATGGACGGCTACGAGAAGGCCATGGTCAAAAACTATTTTCCGATCGAGTCCGACCGCGCGTTTACCGTGCAGGACAATGATCAGGTGCGCAACGACATTTCGCTGACCGGGCTCGGGTTTTTGAAGCAGAGAACTGGGAAGGGCGCGAACCCTGTATTGCTGCAGGACGCCTCGCAGACGTTTCAGCGGAGCGTGGAATCCGTCAGCAAATACTACGGTCTGGCGCTGCCGATCCGGGACCTGAACGCCGTTATGAACAGCACCTACTACGAAAACGCCGGGAAGGTGCGGATGTCGCAGACGGACAAGCTGCTCGGAAGAGACCGCAGCAAGGAGGGCGGCGGCGCGATCCGCACGCAGAGTGCAGAAAGCGTGCGGAATGTGATCGCCGGGAAGTGGGGCAAAAGCTCCATCAACTACATCGAGAAGCTCGTCGGCGACCTCCAGCGCAGCGGGAAGGACATGGATGCCTTCTCCGGTTTCTTCGGGTGGCTGCGCGGGCAGTATGCGAGCGCGGTGATCTCGTTTAACCCAAGCTCGATGCTCAAGCAGTGGGGCAGTTATGCAACGGCCATGGCGTATCTCAGCCCCGGCGATCTTGCAGCGGGCCTGCTGCGGGGCATGAAGGGCAAGGTCAGCACGGACACGCTTGGGCAGTACAGCTCCGTCTACTGGTACCGCAATCAGGGCAACGCGACGCAGGAGCTGCACGACCTGACTACGAACGAGGCGCTCGTGACCAAACTCCCGCTCGGCTACAACTGGGCGCAGGCAATGGACAGCTTTATCACGCGCCGCCTGATGCTGGCCTGCGAACGGAACGTGAGCCGCACGACAGGGCTGACGCCGGGCACGTCCGAGGAGATCAACAGCGGGACGGACGTCTACTGGACGAAGGTCGCGACGCTGTTTAACAAGGTCGTGCTGGACACGCAGTCCAACTCGAGCATTCTGGAGCGTGCGGCTGTCGCCCGCGCGAACCCGAACAATATAAGCCGATTCATGACGATGTTCCGCGCGGATGCCTTCCAGAGTTTCAACCTGCTCCGTGAGGGGCAAGGCAAGTACCAGAGTGCGCGAGCGGCCTACCTGCAGAACAAGACGGCTGAGAACCGCAGAGCGATGATCGCAGCGCGGAAGCAGCTGGCAAGGTCCGGCGCGGCTGTGATCGCATCGCAGTTTGTGTCCGCCTCCATCAGCGTCATGATCAATGCGCTGCGGCGGAGAGATGAGCTGTGGGACGAGGACGGCCTGAACTGGGGCGAGGTCATGAAACAGCTGGGGCTCGGCATGGTAGAGGGACTCGCGGGCATCTCCATCGCCGGTGAGGAGCTTGTGGGTCTTGTGGAGTCCATCGCCTTTGATGAGACGTGGTACGGGCCTGACGTCAACGCACTGCAGCTGCTAACCGACACGGCCGAGAGCGCGATCAGCGCGGCGAAGATCCTCAAAAACGGCAAATGGGAGCTTGCACCCGGTACGCTGAAGGATCTGGCGCTGGAGGCATCCACGGTCATGGGCCTGCCGCTCAAAAACGTCGAAAAGTATGTGCAGGTCCTGCCGAGATGGGTCGCGCCGGAGCTCATGGCAGAGTACGACAACATCTGGGACGAGGTCGACCGGAACGCGCTCTCCAAGTCGTCCGTGCTGGACATCAAGGCGGACATCGGCGTGCTGCTCGACAACCGCACCGAGGACATGAGCGACGAGGACAAGGAGGAACTGACAAGGCTCTACCTTGCAGGCGGGACCGGAGCGCTCCCGGCAGCCGTGCCGAACGCCATCAAGTACACCGATGACAACGGCGAGGAAGTGACAGAACAGCTTGACTACAGCCAGAAGCAGACGTACAAGAAGGAGTGGAGCAAGATCGTCTCCGGAGCGATCGGGTCGCTGCTGAAGTCTGACCTCTACAACGAGGCGGACGACAAGACCAAGACAAAAATGCTCAACAACCTGTATACCTATGCAAACGGGCTTTCGGCCGAGAAGGTCGTACCGGAGAAAACGGCAGACGGGTGGATCGATGATGCCAGAACGCTCAGCGGAGAGGGCGTCAAGATCGCGGATTATATCCAGTGGCACACGATGCTCAGCGAGATGGATTCCGACGACGCGAGCGGTACCAGCAGGACGGGCCTGAAAAATGCCCGAGCGCTGGAGCTGGCGAACGAAAAGGGATGGACGTGGGCCGTCCCGTCGGATGCACCGGACGAGCTGAAATGGATGGAAGACGACACGGAGCAGACGCTGCAGCTCACGGATGCGCAGAAGAAGCAGTATCGAAAGACATGGACCGGGATCGTGTACGGGAGCGTCGGGGATCTGATGCAGTCCGACGAGTACCAGAGCGGGACCGAGAAGGAGCGCGGCGCGCTCATCCAGAAGCTGACGTCCTATGCCTCCGCGCTGGCGGCATACGAGATCGAGCCGAAGAAAGTGCCGGACACATGGATCCTCGGCGGGCAGCAGGCCGTGAAAGACGGCGTGCCGCTGGACGAGTACATCGTTTTCCGCGCGCTCTACAGCGAGCTGGACAGCATCAACGAGGACGGCGACGAGGAGAGCGGCCTAAAAAACAAGCGGACGCTGGATCTCATCGAGTCCATGGGATGGAGCGACCAGGCAGAGCAGAGTGCCTATATCAACACGGTAGCCTCGGAGAGCAAGGAGGCAGAGGCGGAGGCGCTGCAAAAAGCCGGAATGACGTGGGAGCAGGCAAATGACGTACTGGCCGTGCCGGGAACCGGCGTAGTCAAGAAGGCGGCCGTCACGGCGACCAACGCGAGCGAGGCGACCAAGGCAAAGGTCCTTGCGAGCTACGACAAGAGCGAAAAGCAGAAGACAGCGAAGCTCGTCATGACCGGGTTGAAATACGGCATCCCGATGCGGCGCTACACGGACGTGCTGCAGAACGCAGACGCGGACGGCAGCGGCGGCGTCTCGCAGGAGGAGGCCGGGAAGTACATCGCGACGCTGGGCCTCAGCGTACAGGAGGCGGCGTACCTCTGGCAGATGGTCACGAACGGCAAGGAAGGCAAGAAAAACCCATTTTCGAGCTATTTCGGGGCGGAGTTTTACAGCGCCGCAGGAGCGTTTGACTGAAAACAAAATACCGCACAGCGGGGGAGGGCGAAAGCCCTCTCCCATTTTTATGCACAGGAGGGGGAACTATGTCAAAGGGCAGGATGCAGGCGGGGAGCTGCACGGCCGGGATGCGGCGTGAGGAGGTCGAGGCACTGATCCGGGCGGCGAACCTCGGGGAGGAGGACAGCTACATCGCGCGGCGGTGCCTGATCGATCAGGTGGCGCAGCTCGACATTGCGTTTGAAATGGAGGACAAATTCGGGCAGGGGATGACGCGGAGCACGGTGTCCCGCCGGATGCAGGGGATCGAGCGGCGGCTGCACACATTGCGGGCACAGACGCGACGGAAACGGGCACAGCGCAGAGGCTGAGACGGTATGATATAGCCATCAAAGACAGGAGGCGGAGACAATGGCATATCCCTATCAGACCGGGTACAATCAGGTGATGCCGCCGGTATACGGCGGGTACGGGCAGCAGCCGCTGCAGCCGCAGGGGCCGATGTGCAGGATGGTATCGAGCCGCGAGGAGGCAAGCTCGACGCCGGTGGACTTTTCCGGCAGCCTGATGGTGTTTGCGGACATCCAAAACAACCGCATCTACACCAAGCGCTGGGACGCTGCGGCGGGCGCTGCACGCTTCGGGGAGTATATTCCAGCGCCGCCTCCGCAGCCCGCGCAGAACGGCACACAGACCGCGACAGACCCGGTGCTGACGATGCTGCAGCAGATGCAGGCGCAGCTTAACGGCATCAGCGAGCGGCTCACTGCCGCAGAAAAGAAGGAGGAACCGGCAGAATGAATCCGCTCATGATGATGATCCAGATGGCGCAGCGGGGCCGGAACCCGCTGGGTGCCCTGCAGCAGATGGGCGCGGGGCCTCAGCTCCAACAGATGCAGCAGATGCTGGCGGGCAAAAATTATAACCAGCTCCTCCAGATGGCGGACAACGCCGCGCGGGAGCGCGGTACGACGGTAGAGCAGATGGCACAGCAGCTGGGGCTGCCTTTCCGTCGGTAAGCATATCCACTCGGTTTGCGGATCCTGACAAAAGCCGCGCAGCAAGGACTCACCGGGCGCGCGCGGCCCGTGGGATCATAAAAACTGAGGAGGAAACAACAATGGCAGATGATTTTGGCATGGGGTATGCGCTGGGCGCTGACTCCGGCAACCGCAACAACAACGATATGTTTGGCGGCGGCTCGTGGTGGATTGTAATTATCCTGTTTGCTCTGATCTTTGGCAACAACTGGGGCAACAACGGCAACAACGGGGCCGGTATGGCGGTGCCGTATCTCAGCGGCATCGACACGCGGCAGGCGGTCAACGACGGCTTTGTGACGGCAGAGATCCAGAGCGGCATCCGCGGGCTCCAGAACGGCCTGTGTGACGGCTTCTATGCGATGAACACCGGCATGCTCAACGGGCAGATCGCGATGCAGCAGGGCTTTAACGCCACGCAGATGGGCATGATGCAGGGCTTTAACGGGGTACAGGGACAGATCTGCGACCTCGGTGCGAGACAGCAGCAGTGCTGCTGCGAGACGCAGCGCCTGATGGAGCGCGGCTTTGCCGACACCAACTACAACCTCGCGACGCAGAGCTGCGACATCCGCAACACCATCCAGAGCACGGCCCGCGACGTGATCGACAACGCCAACGCCAACACGCGCAGCATCCTGGACTTTATGGTCAACGACAAGATCTCGACCCTGCAGCAGGAAAACCAGACGCTCCGTCTGGCCGCCTCGCAGAGCGAGCAGAACGCAGTGCTCAAGGCCGCGATGGACGCCAACACGGCAGAGCTGATCCGCCGGACCGGCAACTCCACGCCGCAGCCGACGTACCTCGTCCAGAACCCGCACGCTGCTTACTGCGGCGCAGGCTGCCAGCAGGGCTACGGCTGCTGCTGACGGGATGAGAGATCGGGGCGGCAGATGCCGCCCCTGAGCAAAGGAGGATATACCATGGCATGCAACAACGTGTGTAAGCTGTGCCGCCGCCTTGTGATCTCGCAGGCCGTGACGTTTGCGGACGGCGTGCTGACGATCAACCTGCCGGCCGGGAGCTACAACGACGGCGAGAAATACTGTCTCGTCGTGGCGCAGACGATCCCGACGACGGCGACCATCACGGCTCCGGTCGTGGTGACGATCGGCAGCGGGACAGTACAGTATCCGCTGACAAGCTGCGGCTGCGCACAGTTGACCGCCTGTGCGATCCGCACGCGGACAAAGTACAGCACGGTGCTCAACACCACCGCGACGGGCGGCAGTTTTCGGCTGCTGGGTCGCGCTGCCTGCGCGCCGAGCAGCAATCTGGCGAGCGTCAACGGCACGGCGCCGATGCCTGACCCCACGCTGACGGTGGACGATATGCGCAGCTATGGGTATCTGGATAGCGATATGCTCCCGCTTTCCAAGGATCGGGCGGTGGAGCTGCTGGAACATGACATCACGGTTTATATGCTCCATCCCAGCAACGCCGAGGAAATGGTCTTTGAGGCCGAGGACATCATCAAGCACGACGGAATGTTCGGCATCACAAGACCGGATTGGGATGCAGTCAAAGGCCATATCCCTCCCCGCGATGTGGAGCAGCGTTTTTTGAACAGCCCCACCGATGCTATGGCGATCTACCAACTGCGCCGGGATGCGCCGGTCGAGCTGCGTTTTGCCAGTCTTGACCGTCTGAGCGTCCCGCCTGATCCGGCCAACTATGAAGCTGTCTATACCCGTGAAGTGTACCCGGACGATGATACCGGCAGAATCCTTGAAAACTTCTACTACATTTTCAACGACGAGCGCCCCGGCGATTTTGTGGGACACAGCCTCTCCGTCAGTGACATCGTTGCGCTGAAACAGGACGGCAAGGTATCCTATCACTACTGTGACAGTATGGGATTTCAGGAGCTGCCCGCCTTTCAGAAACCGGAGAATTACCTGAAAGCCGCCGAAATGTCGATGGAGGACGATTACGGCATGATCGACGGCATTATCAACAACGGCCCCAAACAGCCCACCGTCGCCGACCTTGAAGCACAGGTCAAGGCCGGTATGTCCATCTCCCTGATGGATTTGGCAGAGGCGGCACACCGGGAAAAGAAGAAATCTGTGCTGGAGCAGCTCAAAAGCCAACCGGCCCAAGAACGTCCACACAAAACAGCGCCGAAAAAGAGCGCGGAAAAGGAGCTTTGATATGAACATCACCTTTGAAGAACGCCAGCTTATGAGCCTCTACAACACCGGCACCCGCACGGGCTTGATCGCAGCGCTGGAGGAAATGCGCGGCTACCTCGCTGCGGATGAAACGAAGCTGCGGGAGCTGACGGACAGCGCCATCGCAAAGCTGCGCAGGATGAGCGACGCGGAATATGACGCGCTCGACCTGTTCCCCGATTTTGAAAAGGAGGATATGGATGCCGAGTAAAGTACAGCTCTATGCGCAGATGGCAGACCGCACGGCGGAGCAGATCACGGGAAGCTACCAGAAGTGGACGGCATTTCTGACCACCGCCGCAAGGCTGTATAAGTACCCCTACAATGAACAGCTCATGATTTTCGCCCAGCGCCCGGAAGCCACGGCCTGCGCGGAATACGACCTTTGGAATAAGCAGATGCGCCGCTATGTGCGGCGAGGCAGCAAGGGCATCGCCCTTGTGGACAATTCCCGCGAAAAGCCCAGGCTTCGGTATGTGTTCGACATTTCCGATACCGGCCTGCGGAAAAATTCCCGCCACCCCTTTCTGTGGGAGCTTCGCCCGGAGCCAGCGGCGGCGAGAACTCTCGCCGCCCTTATCTTTGGGAATACCGGCAGGAGCATCGTGAGGTGGTATCTGCGGCGCTGGAACAGCGCTTTGACGTTTCCGGTGAAAACGGACTTGCCGATCAGATGGAGCGTGTGGCGGCGCAGCTTGTAGATGAATACTGGCACGACAACTGGCGCGATATTGTCGGCATCGTTGACGGTTCCTTTCTGGAAGATTATGATGATTTCAACATCGGAGCCGCTTTTCGGAACGCCGCCGTTGTCAGCACCACCTATGCGTTGCTGTCCCGCTGCGGGATGCAGCCGGGAGATTACTTCGAGCATGAGGATTTTCTGAATGTCTTTGATTTCAACACCCCGCAGACCGTCGCCGCTCTTGGAACGGCCATCAGCCAGTCCAGCGAGCTGGTGTTGCGGCAGATCGAAGTCACCATCAAGAATTATGAGCGCGAGAAAATCGCGGAAAGGAGCGAAAGCCATGAGCGAACTGACCTACACCCGCAGCGGGGATTATCTGATTCCCGATCTGAGCCTGACCGAGCAGCCGCAAGCCCCGCTGGGCAAGTACGGCAGGATGCGGAAGGATTACCTGAAGGAGCATCGTCCGGTGCTGTGGAACAGCCTGCTGCTGTCCGAGAAGCTGTACCCCCATCTGCGGGAGATCGACGAGGCAGCGAACAACCGGCTGGAACAGATGATGCCGGAGCTGATGAAGTCGGCAGGCGTGACGGAAGCGCTGAAAGCCAGCGACCCGATGAAGTGGGTAGGGCTGATGAACACGCTGAAAGCGCAGGCCGAGGAAACGATCCTCACGGAACTGGTGTTCAGCTAAATATGTTCGATGCCCCTGCTGGGGCGCAGATGTCCTTCTTCCCCTCAGAGGCAGAACAAATTCAATCCATCGCAGAAGCGGAGAGTGTAACACCCTCCGCTTTTTCTATGTTCATTTCTCAGGATGATATTGACCACATCCTGCGCGCGGGCGGTAATGCGGATGCAGCGCGGATGAAAATTGCTGCGGAATTCTCCAAGCAAAAACCTTTAGAGGATCGCGCGGCATTTCTGAAAGCTCTTTACCACGGCGGCAACGGCCTGATTACGGATAACGGCAGGTTTTCCGCATGGTACGGGGACGATGGTATCCATATTGCAACCGGAGATACCTCTCGCTATCTTCGTTCTGCCCAAGTGATAGGCTGGGCAGATGCGGCGGAGCGTATTGAGGAACTTCTGGACGGCGGCACATTTGCCACCAATCTTGAAGTCACAGAAGCCCCGCGCTATGAGCGGCTGGGTATTGCTGTGGATGTCTGGAATCTTTATCACGATTTCTCGGATGAAGCAAAATCGCTGGGGTATCTGTCCTGCTTGGGCAATATCCATAGCACCAGCTTTCCAGAGGAAACGGAGCGTCTGACGGACGATCTGCTGAATCCGGCGTTCCGGGATAGGCTCCTGTCGGAATACAAGGTATTCATGGACGCCTACCACGAAAACCGTGCGCTGCTGCGCTTCCATTACCACCGGCCGCAGGCACTTCTCACACGTTTGGAAGATCTGTCCCTTCCGCGAAAGGAATTCCGCTCCGATATGGAGGCTATTCCAGCAACCGGCAGGTTTATCACCGAAGATGAAATTGCGGCTTCTCTTGCAAACGGAAGCAGCTTTGAGGGTGGAAAGACCCGCATCTATGCGTTTTTCCAGACACAGCATACTCCCAAGGAAAGCGCCGATTTTCTGAAAAAGGAGTACGGCATCGGCGGGCATACCCATGCCGTATCCAGAGAGAGCGGCAGCTATGAAGATCACGGCAGCAAAGGCATTGTGCTGAAAAAGAACGGCTGTGCAGACATTCAGATGAATTGGAACAAGGTCGCTTCGCGTATCTCTGAGCTGATTCGGATGAACCGCTATTTTACACCAGACGAACAGGCGCTTTATGATAAGGCGCAGGCACAGGATGTGGTGCGAAACACCGCCTACGACAGCTATAACGCCATCAAGGAAGCCCACCCGGACGACATCGTGCTGTTTCAGGTGGGCGATTTCTTTGAGATTTACGGCGAGGACGCAAAACAGGCGGCGGAGCTGCTTGACCTCAACCTTACCACAAGAGAGATACCCGGCGCTGGCCGTGTGGAGATGTGCGGCGTACCGTCGCACAATTTAGAGATGTATGTAGAGAAATTGCGCGATAAGTATGATGTGACGATTGCCGAAGCGCCAGACTTTAGAGGTGAGCGCCACATTTACACGCTGCGCTCTATCGACCATGAAGCAGAAGCCGCCATCAATGCTTATGAAGCAGAGTTCGGCGCGGACGGCACGAGGGTGTTCCGCGACCCCGCCGCAGAGCAAGTTCAGCCCACGGTGCAGGAACGTTTGGAGCATTACAGGCCGGTGGTGATGGCAGCGGTTTCGGAGGATACGG
>ENA-OPCM01001574-OPCM01001574.1-human-gut-metagenome-genome-assembly--contig:-NODE-1574-length-14583-cov-3.022852_pt1 | contig 14583 bp, 13 predicted proteins | sample MGYA00241252_ERZ501484 | MGnify/ENA primary metagenome ERZ501484 (study PRJEB25962, sample SAMEA2042583) | human gut metagenome | biome: human gut; feature: human-associated habitat; material: faeces...
TTATGCGTCGATGGCCGCCATGCTGGCCGTGGGACTGTTCTGCGGATCACTGATAATCTCGATCTCGACATCATCGCCCACTGCCGGCTTGATCTTCCGGTTGCGGAATGCACCCTTTGCTTTACACTCATATATGGTATTTACAGTATTATGTGGGTGGATATAATAAAATCCACCCACACCTTTCATAATCTTTCCCTGCATAGACTTTCCTATACTCTTCTATTCTTCCGAATAAGAAACCTCTGGCGTTGTTCCCGAAAATGCCGCAGTTACATTATTTCCACTCGCATCTACAATTACAAAGTTTGCGCTTCCTCCTGTAGAACTTAATCCTGGAACAGTCGCTGATACATCATAAGTAGCACCTGGGTTAATTGTAATATCCTTTGAAAAAACTATTTGACCATTAAATTGAACTTGCACTGTAACCGCCGTTCCATCAGGCACTCTGACATCATCTGTTCTGGCAATTGTTCCCGATATACTAGCTATATATGTCTTTGCTTTCGGTCCATCACTGATGACAAAATCAACACTGTCGCCCTCTGTGACAGTGGTTCCTCTGGCTGGATTCTGGCTGATAACCATACCTGCTGCTACGCTGTCACTATTTTCATGCGTCACATTTCCTGCAGAAAGTTTCTTACTTGACAGAGAATCTCTTGCCTGTGCCTCTGTAAGTCCGCCTAAGTTCGGAACTTCTACTTCCTTCTTCTCAGAACCGTTGCTGACTGTCACGATAACCTTTGATCCCTTGGCTGCCTTTGTGCCGCCTTCCGGATCAGTCTTGATAACTTTATCTTTCTCGACATCATCGCTGTATTCATATGCATGACTGACTTCAAAACCAGCCTCTGTCAAAATTGTTACTGCCTGTGAATCTTCATAATTCTTGACATCTGGTACATCTACTTCCTCTGCGCCTGCACTGACCTTGAGCACAATCTCCTGATCTGCAGGGATTGTCTCGCCTTCTTTCACGCTCTGCTCAAAGACGTAACCTTCCTGTGTCTTCTCATCCTCTACATGCTCTGTCTTGACGTTTGTAAAACCTGCATCCGAAAGCATCTTCAAGGCAGCTTCCTCAGAGACACCAGTCACACTAAGCATTGCAACAGACTGTACTTCCTCTGTTGTAATCTTATTCTTATCGTCCTTCTTAGAACCAAACTTAAACCAGCCAAGTACATTACCAAGTACAACTATAATGATGATTGCAATGATAACAGCCGTTGCTACACCGGCAATCGTAACTGCTTTCCGGATACCTGGATCAATGCCATCCGGATCTTCCTCTTCTTCTAACTCTTCATCGTCATCATAATCCTGAACCTTCTTCAGATTGCCACGCTTTGGCTGTGGTTCCGGCTCATAATCATCCTCTTCCCATTCGTCATCATCCTCCTGCAGAAGCTCATTGATTCTGCCATTGTTTGCCTGCGGGGTAGAGTTGTATCCAATTGGACGGATCTCGCCCATCTCCTGTGACACTGGTGGATTTTCGTATGGCTGGCTATACAGGTCACGGTTTGCACTTCCGTTACGGATTGCCTGTACGTCTTCCTTTGTCCACTCCTGTGTCGGACTGTTTGTGATTGAAGTTGGCGCGACCACGATATCAATATTCGGATTGTTCTGTACACGCTTCAAGTCTGCGATCAAGGCACTCGCTGTCAGATATCTGCGCTCCGGTTTCTTCTGTGTCGCCTTCAGGATGATCTTCTCGAAGCTGGAATAAATATCCGGATAATACTGTCTCGGTGGAATCATCTCATTCTGGATATGCATGAGTGCAACTGATACGTTATTATCTCCCTCAAACGGCACTCTTCCGGTTACCATCTCATACATCGTGATACCAAGAGAATAAATATCACTTCTCTCATCACTGTAGCCACCTCTTGCCTGCTCTGGGGATATGTAATGTACACTTCCCATCGCGCCAGACGTCAGAGTATTGCTGCTTGCTGCCTTGGCGATACCGAAATCTGTAACCTTGATATTTCCATTTTTTGATACAATAATATTCTGTGGCTTGATGTCACGGTGAATAATATGATTCTCATGCGCTGCCTCCAGACCGGATGCGATCTGGATAGAGAAGTTGATGGCTGTCTCCATATTGAGACGACCGTTCTGCTCGATATACTGCTTTAATGTGATACCCTCTACCAGTTCCATCACGATGCAGTAAATGCCTTCATCATCGACAACATCATATACATTTACAATATTCGGATGTGTCAGTCCTGCGGAAGCCTGTGCCTCGATCCGGAACTTTGTCACAAAGTTCTTATCGTTGCTGAACTCCGGCTTCAATACCTTGATTGCCACATTTCGATTCAATCTATGGTCTCTTGCTTTGTAGACTATGGACATTCCGCCTGCACCGACCACGTCCAAAATCTCATATCTATCACATAATATCATTCCTGGTTTTAACATGATTTCAACCCTTTCTGCTATATTCGTTCTCTATTCGGTCATCAATCTGCCGATATAATAATTACGGATATATTATCCGAACCACCATAATAATTTGCCCGATCCACAAGTTCCTGTGCAATTCGGTCCAAATCGTCTTCCTCGGAAACAATATCCCTTATTTCGTCATCTTCGACCATGTTCGATAACCCGTCTGAGCATAACAGATATTTTTCTTCCGTGTTTATATCTATCTCAAAAAAGTCCGGCATCATCTCGTCCCGTGAGCCCATCGCTTTTGTGATGATGTTCTTCTCTGGATGATTGCGTCCTTTTTTCCGTTCCAGTTCACCTTTTCGGATCAGTTCCTCGACAAGCGAATGATCCATTGTGATCTGACGAATCTCTCCGCCGATCGCATACAATCGGCTGTCACCGACATTCGCCACATACAGCTTTCCATCCTGTGCCACGGCTGCTACCATCGTCGTTCCCATCCCATTTAAATCGGGATCTGCACACGCCGCCTTATATATTTCGTTGTTTACAAATAACATTGCCCGTTTTAACAGTGCTACCGGATTTTCTATTGTGGACTTCTCTATGAAATCCACTGTAATATCAATCGCCATCCTTGATGCTTTGTCCCCCGCGCGATGTCCGCCCATTCCATCTGCTACGATATACAGATTCGGAAGTGGACCGACCGGAGTGTCACTGAAAAAAATACTGTCCTGATTGTTATTACGTTTGATCCCGGTATCCGTCTTTCCACTAGAATGCATGGGAATCCTCCTGATGATGAAACGCATATTTCCTTCGTAACTGACCACAGGCAGCATCTATATCGCTACCCATACTCTTCCTTATTGTAGCATTTATGTGATATTTTGCAAGAGTGGATTTGAATTTTTCAACGGAATCACTGTCGCTTCGCTCGTATTCCCGCTCTTCCACCGGATTGATCGGAATCAGATTGACATGACAATTCATACCTGCAAGCAGCTTTGCCAGTTTTCTCGCCTGTTCCTCCGTATCATTCTTGCCCTTTACAAGGCTGTACTCAAAAGTCACTCTCCGTCCGGTCTGCCGGAAATATTCCCGACAGGCATCTAATGTCTCTGCCAGTGTGTACTGGTGTGCAACCGGCATCAGTTCTTGCCGCTCCTCATCGGTCGGCGCATGTAAGGAAAGTGCAAAGGTGATCGGGATATCCTCCTTTGCCAGATCATAGATGCGCGGCACAATTCCGCAGCTTGATACCGTGATATTTCTGGCACTTAAATTGTATCCATTCTCATCAATCAGCAGGCGCAAAAAACGAATCAGATTCTCATAGTTGTCGAGCGGTTCTCCCGTTCCCATCACGACCACGTGGCTGATACGTTCTCCGGTGATACGGCTCGTCGCATAGATCTGTTCGAGCATCTCCGACGCGGTCAGATTCCGTACCAGTCCGCCAATCGTCGACGCACAGAAACGGCAGCCCATCCGGCAGCCCGCCTGCGATGAGATACAAACCGAATTACCATAGTTATGGCGCATAAACACCGTCTCGATCATCTGTCCATCCGACAGGCGGTACAGGAATTTGATCGTACCGTCTGATTTTGATTCCTGACTCATCTCTGCCTCAATGTGCACGAATCCTTCCTCGTCCATCTGTGCACGCAATGCCTTCGGAAGATTCGACATATCCTCCGTCGATGCCACATACTTCTGGTGCATCCACTGGAACACCTGCTTTGCCCGAAACGCCGGCTGTCCGTGTTCTTTCATCCACTGTTCAATTTCTGCAAGGTACATTGATTTGATGTCCATTTTAATCTCCTAGCTTATGCAGTACCGCATAATAAAATCCGTCACAGGCATCGATGCCTTGTAAGAACTGTCGTTGTTCTTTTAGTGTATATTCTCGATGTTCCTTTAAGAAACGCTCCACCTGCAAGGTGTTTTCTTCCTTTGTGATCGTGCAGGTGCTATATAAAAGCGTTCCACCTGCCTTCACGTATCGGCAGGCGTTTTGCAGTATCGTATGTTGCAGCTCCACCAGTGACTCGATCTGTTCCTCGGTTACCCGGTATTTGATATCATTTTTCCGTCCCATGATGCCAAGTCCGGAACAAGGCAGATCTGCGATAACAACATCTGCTTTTTCCTCCTGCTCCTGCATATATTCCGTTGCATCCTGACAACGGATATCCACATTTGCAAGCTTTAACCGTTCTACATTTTCTTCAATCAGTTCCAGTTTTTCCTCTGCAATGTCCATCGACAGCACATGCCCTTGCTGTGCAAATTCTGCTGCCGCCGTCGTCTTACCACCCGGTGCCGCACAGATATCCATCACAAAATCCTCTGGCTGGATGCCTGCTGCCGCAACCGCACACATCGAGCTTTCATCCTGCACCGTGAAATATCCCTGCTTATATCCCGGAATCTTGTGTATAAAATCATAGCCCGATAACAGCCATGCCCCTTCATAATATGCACCCGGCTCGACTGTTATGCCTGCTTCTTTCAATCGGTTCTTATAAGAATCCATCGTCTCTCCGTTTTCTTCGATCCGATGTTTGTTCAGCCGGATACTCGTCTTCCGGTCTGCAAATGCCGCCTGAAAGATCGTTTCTGCGCTCTCTGTGCCATATTCCAAGATAAGCTTCTGTACGAGCCAGAGTGGTGTTGATGTCATCACGGACAAATACCGCTCCGGCTCTCTTTTTTGATCAGGATATGCAAGCTTCGTTTTCTCCCGTGTGATCGTCCGAAGCACGCCGTTCACAAAACCAGAAAGTCCGGCAAAGCCATGTTTTTTCGCAAGCTTCACGCATTCATTGCACGCGGCAGAATCCGGTACGCTGTCCATAAAAAGAATCTGGTAACAGCCCATCCGGAGCAGACAGGCGATCACCGGCTTACACTTTTTTATCTTCGTCTTTGAATACTGGTCGATCACATAGTCCAGCCGCAGCTTTGTCTCTGTGACACCCTCCACCAGTCTGGATAAAAAAGCGCGTTCTACCTTGTCCGTAAACTGGTTTTTACGAAGTGCATTTCCAAGTGCAATATTCGAAAATGTCTGATTAGTCTCTATATCCAATAATACAGTCAAAGCCACGTCTCTTGTATCCATGTGTTTCTCCTCTTTATTTCCAATTTACAGTCATCCCTGCCTTAAGCGGATTGCCATTTAAATAAGCTACGGTATCCATCGGCTTCTTACCCTCCGGCTGCAGGTTCTGGATCTGCAAGGCATCCGTGCCACACGCGATCACAAAATACTTCTTTGCAACCTCCACGATCTCGCCCGGCGCAAAGGTCAGTGTCTGTTCCACCTTTCCCTGTGCCTGCGTCTTATATGCATCATCCATTGCGATGACCTTTGCTTTGTAGATCTTCACATTCTTGCCGTCTATCTCTGTATATGCACACGGCCACGGATTAAGTCCCCGGATCAGACGTTCCAGTTCCTCTGCGGACTTCGCAAAATCCATCCGCCCCATTTCTTTGGAAAGCATTGATGCATAACAACTCTGTGCATCATCCTGTTTCGTCCGTGTTGCTGTATGATTTTCCAGTTTGGTGAGTGTCTCCAAAATCAAAGCCGCTCCAGCCTCGGCAAGCTTATCATGCAGCGTGGCTCCAGTATCTTCCGGTGTGATCGCAACCTCCACCTTGTCGATCATATCTCCGGTATCAAGTCCTTTTTCCATATACATCGTTGTGACACCAGTTACCGTCTCTCCGTCGATGATTGCGCGCTCAATCGGTGCTGCGCCACGGTATTTCGGAAGCAGTGACGCATGAATGTTGATACAGCCATACGGCGGAATCGATAAAATGCTCTCCGGCAGAATCTGTCCATACGCAGCCACCACGATTGCATCCGGCTTGTATGACCGAAGCGTTTCTACCATCTCTGCCTCGCGCACCTTCTCCGGCTGATAGACGGGAATCTCATATTCCTGTGCTTTCACCTTGACTGGTGTTGGTACCAGCTTGCGGTTTCGTCCCTGTGGTTTGTCCGGCTGTGTCACAACCGCAACCACCTCATGTTCTTTCACGATTGCCGAAAGCGCAATCGCTGCAAACTCCGGCGTTCCCATATATATGATTCTCATGCTCTACCTCCATGTTCTACCCTGTTGCACTTACGATTTCTGGTTACTCTTCCGGCTCAACTGGCTCTACTTTGTAAAGTCCATCCTCTACCTTGTCCTTGTACAGGATTCCATCGAGATGATCTAACTCATGACAGATCGCACGCGCCAGTAATCCCTCGCCCTCGATCTGCCGAAGCTGCATATCCTCGTCATATGCTTCACAGATTACATGATTTGGTCTTGTCACGGTGCCCTGCAGACCCGGCAGACTCAGGCAGCCTTCCTCGCCTGTCTGTTCGCCGTCCGCCTCGATAATCTTTGGATTGATCAATGTATAGGCATTATCATCTCCGATATCGATCACGACAATGCGCTTTAATATACCAACCTGTGGTGCCGCCAGTCCCACACCATTTGCCTCATACATCGTCTCATACATATCATCGATCAATGTCTGCAACCGTGGTGTCATCTTCTCAATCGGTTTGCAGACCTTTCTCAATACATCATCACCATCTAAACGTATCTTTCTCGTTGCCATATTGCCCTCCATTTATATTATAATTTAAAACCATATTTTTCTTAACAAACCGTCATCGGGTTCATATCCACGCTAATCGTCACGCCTTCGCAGCCGCATGTGTCAATATAGTCACGCAGCGTCGTGATTGCGCCAAGACCCGGTGCCTTGATATAGATCACATAACGGTATTCATCGTTGATCTTTCCAATCGCCGCTTCTCCCGGTCCGATGATCCTTGTCTGCGTATATTGTAATGTCTTTGTCTTTTCCTTTAAATCCCGGCATAAAATCCCGGCATAGCTTTCTACTTTTCCTTTAGATTCTCCAGTCAGCAGAATCTGCAGCATATCATAAACCGGTGGATAACGAAGCATCCGCCTGTATGCCATCTCCATTTCGTAAAATGCTTTGTAATCCTGACTGGCAGCTGCCGCAATCGCATAATGCTCCGGCTGATAGGTCTGTATCACGACCGCTCCTTCTTTTTCGCCTCGACCGGCACGTCCGGCTGCCTGCGTCAGAAGATCAAAAGTACGTTCTCCTGCACGGTAGTCATTTGCGTATAAGGATAAATCCGCCAGGATCACGCCAACCAACGTCACATTGCTGTAATCATGTCCCTTGACGATCATCTGCGTGCCGATCAGCATATCTGCCTTTCCTTCCGCAAACTGCTTCAGAATTCTGGCACCCGCGTCCTTCCGCATCGTTGTATCCCGATCCATCCGCAAGGTCTTAATCGCAGGGAACAGTTTTTTTATTTCCTCTTCAACCTTCTCTGTACCGGTTCCAAATCCGGCGATCATATTCGATTTACAGGACGGACACTGCTTTGGCATCGCTGTCGTATAGCCACAGTAATGACACACCAGTTGTCTCTGTGCCTGTATTGTCTGCTGATGATACGTTAACGCCACATCACATCTTGGACATTTGATTGCCTCACCACATGCCCGGCACGATACAAAGCTGTTAAATCCCCGGCGGTTGATAAAAAGCATCATCTGCTCTTTTCTCTCAAGCCGCTCCTGTATCTTCTCATAGAGACTCCGGCTGATGATACTCCGGTTTCCCCGTCGGAGCTCCTCGCGCAGATCCACAACCTCGATTTTCTGTGCCTGCACACCATCGGGGCGTTCTTTTAATTCCCATAACCGGTATTGTCCGGCTTCTGCCCGCGCATAGCTCTCGATACTCGGGGTCGCCGAACCGAGAATGACACTGGCTTCTTCCAGCTCTGCACGCTTGATTGCCACGTCTCTTGCATGATACCGCGGTGCCTGATCACTCTTAAATGCCGGATCATGCTCCTCATCCATTACTAGCAGCTTCAGATTCGGAAATGGCGTAAAAAGTGCCGAGCGGGGACCGATCACAACATCGACTTCCCCTTCCTTCGCCTTGCGGAACTGCTCGTATTTCTCACCCTTGCTCTGCTTGGAATTGACAAATGCCACACGCGTGCCAAAATGTTTTCGGAACCGCGCCAGTGTCTGATACGTCAGCGAAATCTCCGGAATCAGCACAATCGCCTGACCGCCCTCCCGGATCACTTCCTTGATGCACTGGATATAGACCTCTGTCTTCCCACTTCCGGTTACACCGTGCAGCAGATATGTATGCCGCTCTCCTGCCTGTATATCTTCCGCAAATGCATCGACCAGCGCCTGCTGCTCATCATTCAGTGTCACAAACTCCCAGTTTGTATCCGGCAAAGTTGTCTCCTCCACCTTCTGCGCAGTCTTTCGCACCGTCTGTTTCACTGGCATGACTGTCTGCAACGCCTGATTCATCGTTGTCCCATATGTCTCCCGCATCCATGCAGCAAGCTGGATCAGCTTTCCCTCGATTGGAAGTCCTTTCTGCGGCACATCGACGATCTCTTTGATCTTATCCGGTTCGTAGGATGGAGTCTGTGTGATACCAATCACATAACCGTGCCGGTGCGCATTTCCTTTTCCAAACGGAACCGTCACCAGACTTCCGACCTGTACCTGCTCTTTCCATGCATCTCCGATCCGGTATTGAAACACCCGGTCGATCGCACTATGCGAAATATCGATTATTATATCCGCATATGTTTGTGACATCCTCTTCCTCCAAAATCTCACGAATCAGATCCCGTTCATCCATGTGATGTTTCACACCATGAATCTCCTGATAGTCTTCATGTCCCTTTCCTGCAAGGACGATGACATCGCCCTCTTTCGCATGCAGGATTGCATAACGGATTGCTTCCTTCCGATCTGCGATCTTCACGTATTCCCCATCCGTTTTCTTCATTCCGGTTTCGATATCTGCGATAATTGCAAGCGGTTCCTCATCTCTTGGGTTATCGCTTGTAATAATCGTAAAATCAGACATTTTCCCTGATACTTCGCCCATCTCAAACCGACGGTCTCTGGAACGATTTCCGCCGCATCCAAACAAGGTCACCAGACGTTTCGGATTGTAGGCTCGAAGCGCTGTAAGCAGACTTTCAAGCGCCATTGCATTGTGCGCATAATCGATCATCAGCGTAAATGAATCGGAGATTGGAATCATCTCCACACGTCCGCGTGCCTTTGCTTCCTTCAATATATTCTGAATATCTGTAATACCAACCTGCATCTGATCTGCCACTGCGACTGCTGCCAGAGAATTATGCACGGAGAACTCTCCCGGCAGGTCTACCACAATCTTTGCATCCAGTTTTCCGCACAATGCATACTGGATTCCAAGCACACCTTTTTCTCTGTATAATTCGATGTCTTTTGCCCGGTAATCCGCATCTGCACATTCCCCGTAGGTTAATTTCTCACAGGTTGCATGCTCCATCATGTACGCTGCATTTGCATCGTCCACATTGAAAATACCAGTCTTGCAGAGTGTAAACAGCTTTGCTTTCCAGTCTCGGTATTCCTCAAAACTTGCGTGTTCATTTGGACCGATATGATCCTTCGACAGATTTGTGAAGATACCATAATCAAAATCCACACCCGCTACACGATCTAACATCAATCCCTGCGAAGAAACCTCCATCACGACAGCCTTGCAGCCATTTTCCACCATATTCTTTAAATATTTATGCAAGATCATAGACTCTGGCGTTGTATTATTCGCATGAATCTTCTGGTTTCCATCTATAATTTCAATCGTACCGATCAATCCGGTTTTGATTCCAGAACGCTCCAGCATCTCCCGGATCATATAGGTCGTTGTCGTCTTTCCTTTGGTTCCGGTCAGTCCAATGACCGTCAGCTTCTCAGAAGGATTTCCATAAAACGCGGAACTGATCTTACCCATCGCATACCGGGTACTCTTCACACGGATCACCGTCACGGTGTCTGGCACATTTACCGGTTTTTCCACGACGATCACGGCTGCACCCTTCGCAGCCACATCCTCTGCATATGTATGTCCATCTGATACCGCACCAGAGATACAGAAAAACAGATCTCCCGGCTGTACCTTTCGCGAATCGTTCTGGATCTCCCGGATCTCTGTATCTGTGTTTCCCTTCAAAACCTCATAATCCAGTCCCTGTAATACTTCTAATAATTTCATACGCTGTCCTCCCTAAAAGAATAGAAGTGAAAAGTAAATAAGGCTACAGCATTTGTTCTGCAGCCTTTTTGAACCTTTCGGGTTTCTTTACTCGTCATCTCCGACAATCTTAACTTTTCCGCTATACAGCTCCTTGACTGCGGTAGAAAGTGGATTGCCACTCTCGGATTTTACCAACGGCTCTGCGCCATCGATGATCTGTCTGGCTCTCTTTGCAGTCGCCATAACCACAGAATAACGACTCTGAACAACCGGCTGTTCACCTGGTTCTACGTCGCTGTTAATCACTTCCATTAATTCCGTGTAAGATGGATGTATCATTGTCTATATCTCCCTTCCTATAAAGCTTTCAGCTCGTTTTTAATCTCTTCTATAAATTCCAGATTATTCTCGCGCAGACATTTTCTGCCGACAATAATCGAGTGTACGCTGTGTACACATGTATCTAAATCGTCGTTGACAACGATATAGTCGTATTGCTGCATATCCTCGGACTCCTCCACTGCACGTTGCATGCGTTTGTCGATGACTTCCTCGCTCTCGGTGCCACGTCCTGCCAGACGCTCCCGGAGTCCCTTCGCGCTCGGTGCTGTGATAAAGATAAGAATCGCATCCGGATACTGTTCCCGAACATTCATCGCGCCCTGCACTTCGATCTCTAAGATCACATCATGCCCCTTCGCCATCTCATCTTCTACAAATTTTCTTGGGGTTCCATAGTAGTTCTCCACATACTGTGCCCACTCAATAAATCCATTATAATCAATCAGATTCCGAAATTCATCCACGGATTTGAAATAATATTCTCTTCCGTCTACTTCGCCTTCCCGCGGTGCACGTGTTGTCGCAGAAACCGACAGGCTGTAACCATACTCGGCAACCATCTTCTTTACCACGGTACCTTTACCAACACCGGAGAATCCGGAAATAACGATCAAAGAACCTTTCTTTGCCATAATCTATCTGGTTCCTCCTACTCTATATTCTGTATCTGTTCACGAACCTTCTCGATCTCTGTCTTCAGGTCGATTCCCTTATCGGAAATGATCAGGGAATTTGCCTTGGAAAGAATCGTGTTTGCTTCCCGGTTCATCTCCTGTACGATGAAATCAAGCTTCCGGCCAACGGCACCACCCTCGGTCAGGATTTTGATTGTACTGTCAATATGACTTCTGAGACGTACAACCTCTTCGTCCACACAGACCTTATCCGCATACATTGTAACCTCGGCTGCAATACGCTGATCATCGATCTGCGTATTGATTGCAAGTTCATCCACCTTCTCGATCAATCTCGCCTTATAGTCCTCGATGATCTGTGGGGATTTCTCCTCGATATAAGCCACAATGTCTGACATCGCAGAAAGCTTGGCAAGCAAGTCTTTCTTCAGGTTCTCACCTTCACGGACACGGGATTCCACAAATTTCTCGGCTGCTTCCCGCACAACACCCTCCAAATGAGACCATATCTCATTCTCATCCACAGACTGCTCCTCCAATGTAAACACCTCTGGGAATCTGCCGATCACAGACGGCTTCACATCTGACTGCAAACCAAAATCATCCACCATACTGTTCAGATAATTTACATATTCGGTTGCAATTTCCTTATTATATTTTACACATACATTGGACTTTGTATAATCTTCGTATGTGATAAATACATCTACTTTTCCTCGCTGAATGTACTCTTTCAGGCAGGTTCTGATATCTGTCTCAAAATAATTCAGCTTCTTTGGCAGCTTCACATTCATATCACAGAATCTATGATTCACCGCCTTGATCTCTACCACGATCTTACGATCGTCATTTACCTGTTCGCCTCTTCCGAAGCCTGTCATACTTTTTATCACGATATTCTCCTATATACGTCGGTTGCCTTGCGGCAATCGTTTCTCCCTGCGCATTTATGCACACATAAAAATAATGCAGATTATCGTTTCTATCTTATCCATGAACGATAATCTACATTATTATAGTATAGGCACCCCTAAAAATCAAGGTGTTTTGATGTTTAATTTCACGTTTTAAGCTTCTGCAATCCCGTGGATATCCGGCTCGATACTCATCGAATAATTCGTATGATAGATTACAAAACCCGGCTTTGCTTTCGGCGGTTTCTTCAGATTTTTCTTCGTCGTATAGTCAATCTCCACCTTCGGTGCTTCTTTGCCGGTTGAGTAATATGCCGCCAGTCTCGCTGCCTCCTCGTAGGTACGGTCTGGAATCTCTGTCTCACCGTTCGTCTTGACGATCACATGGGAACCCGGCATCTGTTTGGCATGAAACCACAGATCATTGCCCTCTGCAAACTTAAATGTCAGCTCCTCATTCTGGAAATTATTCTTTCCGACATACATATGGTAGCCATCACTGGATATATAATGCAGTGGCTTTGCCTTCACCTGTTTCTTCTGCTTGTTCCGATCGAATCTGCCGCGCACATAGCCACTTTCCACAAGCTCCTGCTTGATCTCCTGCAGATCATTTTCTGTCTTCGCAATCTCCAGCGAATTCTGCACAGAAAGCAGATAATCAAGTTCCTCTTTCGACTCTACGGTAAGCTCCATCAGCGCCTCATAGGTACGCTTCAGTTTATTATATTTGTTGAAATACCGCTTTGCATTTTCCATCGCCGACTGCTCTGGATCAAGCGGAATCGTAAGCATACTGCTATCATAGTAGTTCTCGCAGGTGATTTCTTTATCGCCCGGTTTACAAGAATATCCATAGGCAGTCAGCAATTCACCATAGACCTTGTATTTATCCCGTTTCTCTGTATCCTTTAGCTGTGACCGCTGCAGATCGTATTTCTTCGCCGTCCGCTCAATCGCGTTGTTCACAATCTTACGAAGATCCGTCGACCGCTGCCGGATGCGCGTTACCACACTTTTTGCCTGATAGTATTCTTCAATGACCGGAGACATCGACGGAAATACTTTCAGTCCATCCACATCCTTCTTGGGAAGGTTGTCTGCTTCCTCTCCGTACATCGTCAGTGTACACGCCGCAAATTCCTTCGGTGCATACCCCTGATATGCAATACACGGTGCAAACTGTTCTTCTTTTATACTTGTACGCATCGCATCAAACGCTGCATACAAATCCTCCTGCTCCTGCATCGAGAGTCCAGCCGTACTCATGCCGCCATCGACACCAGCCCGGTAACAGATCTCATTTGCGATCACCGGTGATAATCCTGTCAGCGATGTATAGATTGCCTTCGTCACCGATATCGGCTTGCGCAGGACATGATTCATAAAATAATTGATATCAATGTCGAGCGGATTTTCCTTTTCCTGTGCCGGAGGATATACATACGTTCTTCCCGGCAGCACTTCCCGCACCGAACTTACTTGATGGGAAATATGCTTGATGCTGTCAATGATCGTACCATCCGCATCCGTGAAGATGATGTTGCTGTGTTTTCCCATGATCTCGACGATCAGCTTCTTCTGGCAAAGATCACCCATTTCATCAAGGTGTTCTAACTGCATCTCTACAATTCGCTCAAAGTTCGGCTGTGTCACGGATAAAATGCGTGCATTTCCAATATGCTTCCGTAGCAGCATACAAAAATTCGGGGCTGTCGACGGGTTCTCCTTTATCTGCCCCGTCAGATAAATAAGAGGCAGACTGGCATCTGCAGAGATCACCAGACGACTGGTTGTGTTGCCCTGTTCTGTCCGGTTTTTTACGACCAGACACAGCTCATCCACTTCCGGCTGATATATTTTATAGATACGTCCGCCTGTCAGATTCTTCTTTAGTTCACTGACGATTGCAGACACGGTTACTCCGTCAAATGCCATTTTCTTACTCCTTTTCATTCCAATAATCACGATCAATAATCACGAAACACACTATGATTTGCATATATGTCTGCATCGTTGTCTGACTATATAAGATGTATTGAAATTAAGAAGTTCTAAGATGTTCTGATTCACAAGCTAAACAACGCACGCAACCACCGCCAATTCGCCAT
>ENA-OPCM01001582-OPCM01001582.1-human-gut-metagenome-genome-assembly--contig:-NODE-1582-length-14545-cov-2.249620_pt1 | contig 14545 bp, 14 predicted proteins | sample MGYA00241252_ERZ501484 | MGnify/ENA primary metagenome ERZ501484 (study PRJEB25962, sample SAMEA2042583) | human gut metagenome | biome: human gut; feature: human-associated habitat; material: faeces...
CGACAGCGATTTCCTGGTGAAGAACTTTGGGTATGATAAGAAAAAGCTGGAGCTCTAGGATCTTGATTTCAAAATGCTTTCAAATACGTGCAGCGAGTGAATTTCAGAAAAAACAGTAAAAGCAGTAAAAAAACAACGGAAGAAGGGGGAGAGAAGGCATGCGGGAGCCGATTATAGTCAGTGGAATGGTATTAGCCGCCTCGCCGGTCGGAGAGTATGACAAGCGCGTCGTGATCCTGACCCGTGAGCTTGGGAAAATCACCGCCTTCGCGCGCGGTGCCCGTCGCATGAAAAGTCCCCTGATGGCTGTCTCCAACCCATTCGTCTTCGGTGAATTTCAGGTTTACGAGGGACGGGACAGCTACACCCTTTCCGGCGCAAACGTCAAAGAATACTTTCTCGACCTCGCCCAGATGCAGCCCGGTGTCTACTACGGTTTCTATTTCCTTGAGCTGGCAGAATATTTCAGCCAAGAAGGAAACGATGAAACCCAGATGCTGAATCTTCTGTACGTGACCGTGAACGCCATACGCCGGGGCAGGCAGGATCTCCGCCTGATCCGGTGCATTTTTGAGCTGCGCACGATCACAATCAATGGAGAAGCGCCGCAGATGTTCTCCTGCATGGAGTGCGGCACGAAAGAAAACCTGACCGTTTTCTCCCTGCGCGACAGCGCCATCTACTGTCCGAACTGCGGAAAAACCATCAAAGATCCGTGGCCACTGCAGCCCGCTACTGTGCTGGCATGCCGCTACATCATCGCATCACAGACGGAAAAGCTGTATGGATTCACAGTAAACGAGGATATCCTGGACGAGCTGGAGCGGCTGCTGCGCGCTTATCTGCATCGCTATGTGGAAAAGAAAATGAAAACCCTTCAAATCCTGGATGTTATGAAATAATGCGGTAATATAGAAAGATGTTTGGGTCAAAAGGTTTTTTGAGCTTTTGACTCTGGTAATATATAAACAAAATATGAAAAAAATATATACAAAATTGTTGCACCACCCTTTACAAACCAATGGAGATGAATTAGAATATTTATGATAAAGAAATTACTTCGTATTTATCACAGATAAGTAACTGCCAATGTATGGGAGCCAAATATAGAACTGATTTTTGACAGAATGGTAACACAGACATAAAGAAAAACCATGTAAACGGGCATAAAGTTACGAAATGAAAAAGAAATACGACAGGAGAGAAAGGTATGTACAAAAAACTATCCACAGGATGGATGAAGCATCTGGATTTCATGATTCTTGACATGATCTGTCTTCAGCTTGCTTTTGTTATGGGCTATTTTTGGAGACATCACAGTCTGAATCCGTATGAAAATGCCATTTACCGAAACGAAGCCATCGTATTCGCGCTGATCCAGGTGGTGATCATGCTCTTTGATGATTCCTTCAAGAACGTTCTGAAGCGCGGTTATCTGGCAGAAAGCGGAAAAACAATTAAAAACATGGTATACATCATCGTTCTTGGTGTGTTCTATTTGTTCCTCATCCAGGAAGGGGATCAGTTTTCCAGAGCGACGATTATTCTGACCGGCTTGCTTTATGGCATCATTTCCTATCTAATGCGTGCAGTATGGAAGGCTGTTCTGAAAAAGCGCGGCGAAGGAGAACATAGCGGCCGCTCCCTGCTGATTCTGACGACCGAAAAACAGTCACAGTCCGTTGTAAAAAACATACTGGATTTTGAATACAGCGGTGTTCACCCAAAGGGCATTGTTCTTGTGGATCAGGACGGAACCGGACGCAGCGTTCACGGAGTGCCGATTGTATCCAGCCTTTCCAATGTAGCCGAATACGTCTGCCGTGAGTGGTTCGACGAAGTGCTGATTGTCCTGCCGGCAGGCAGAGAAATTCCGCAAAAAATCTTTGATGCCTTTACCGAAATGGGAATTACCATCCATGTGAAAATTGCAGACGTGAACGAGATGCAGGGCAAAAACCAGACCGTAGAGCATATGGGCAATTACACCGTGATCACGACCTGCATCAACATGGCAAGCGCCGGTCAGCTGGTGCTGAAACGAATCATGGATATTTGCGGTGGCCTTGTAGGCTGCCTCATGACAGGAATCATCTTCCTATTTGTTGCCCCGGCAATCTATATCAAATCTCCGGGACCAATCTTCTTTTCCCAGTACCGTGTCGGAAAGAACGGAAGAAAATTTAAGATTTACAAGTTCCGAAGCATGTATATGGATGCAGAGGAACGCAAAAAAGAACTGATGAAACAGAACCGTGTCAGCGATGGCCTCATGTTCAAAATGGAGAATGACCCACGTGCCATCGGCAGCGAAAAAGGTCCCGGTAAGGGAATCGGAAACTTTATCCGCAAAACCTCCCTGGACGAATTCCCGCAGTTCTTCAATGTGTTAAAAGGTGATATGAGCCTCATCGGAACACGTCCGCCGACAGTGGATGAGTGGGAGAAATATGAACTTCACCACAGAGCAAGACTGGCAATTAAGCCGGGTCTGACAGGTATGTGGCAGGTGAGCGGTAGAAGTGAAATTACGGACTTCGAAGAGGTTGTAAAGCTGGATACCAAGTATATCTCGGAATGGTCGTTTTTGCTGGATATCAGGATTCTGTTTAAAACAGTGCTGATTGTGCTGGGGCAGAAGGGGTCGATGTGAGAAGAAACGAAACCGATCCGTAAAAACCTAAGGAATTAGCTACTGTGCTGAAAAAACGCAGAATAGATTTGAAAAGATCGGCGAAAAAGATTTATGAAGGGAAACATAGAGATGCCCCAGGGGAGGCAAGGGGAGAGGTATTCCTTGGCGGGAGATCCAAATAATAGCAATTATTTGGAGTTGAGAGGCTGTGAATAATCTGTTCATAGCCTCTGATTTCGAAAAATGCAATGCTGGTTGAAATAAAACAATTAAGGAAATTTTGATTAGGAGTGTAAACATGAAGATATGTTTAGTTGGGTCATCTGGCGGACATTTGACACATTTATATATGTTAAAACCTTTTTGGGAAAATAAAGATCGTTTTTGGGTTACTTTTGATAAAGAAGATGCAAGAAGTCTATTAGAAGGGGAAAAAATGTATCCGTGCTATTTCCCGACAAACCGGAGTCTCAAAGCTCTCATCAAAAATACCAAAATTGCCTGGAAAGTATTAAAAAAAGAAAAACCAGATTTGATTATTTCATCAGGAGCAGCTGTTGCTGTGCCATTTTTCTATTTAGGAAAGATCATGGGTGCAAAACTTATCTATATTGAGGTGTTTGACCGAATTGATAAACCAACGATGACAGGAAAGATGGTATATCCTATTGTAGACAAATTTATTGTTCAATGGGAAGAACAAAAGAAAGTGTATCCGAAAGCTATTAATTTAGGAAGTATATTCTAGGAGAATAAAAAATGATTTTTGTTACAGTAGGAACACATGAGCAGCCTTTTAATCGGTTAGTTCAAAAAATGGATGAGTTAAAGAAGAATGGGATTATTCAAGAAGATGTAATTATACAGACGGGATTCAGCACCTATGAGCCGAAATATTGTCAGTGGAGTAAATTGATTCCATATCAGCAGATGGTTAAGAATGTGGCTGATGCCCGTATCGTAATTACCCATGGAGGTCCGGCAAGCTTCATTATGCCGCTGCAGATTGGAAAAACACCTATTGTTGTGCCACGTCAGCGGCAGTTTAATGAACATGTGAATGATCATCAGGTGGAGTTTGCGAGAAATGTAAAACAAAGAATGGGGACTATTATTCCTGTAGAGGATATTAATAAATTAGGTGACATTATAACGAACTACGATCAGATTGTTGCAGGCATGGGACATGGCATGAATACCAACAACGAGAATTTTTGTAAAGAATTAGAAAACATAGTTGGCAATCTGGTAAAAAATCCTAAATTCAAGAAAGAGAGTTAGTCATGCCTATTGGATTGAAGTTTCAACGAAAACATAGATTTTTAGGATATAAATTGAAATATTTTTATTATTGCGTAGCAAGAAGAGATATTCTTCAAAAAAAAGTTTCATATGGAAGCCAAAATCCAGACAAGATAATTTATGTGATAAAACCGGATTATCAGGATGGCGTAGAGGGGTTACTGTCTTTAATATATAAGCAAGTTATATATATAAATCATGCGAAGAACTCTGGATATGAACTATATGTAGACTGGAAAAATTATAAGACCCAGTATTACGATGGTAAAAATAATGCTTGGGAATTCTTTTTTGAAAAGCCTTCACAACTTTGTGAAAATGATGTGTATAACAGTAAAAATGTTTATTTGTCTGGTTGGACATTTAAAAACATTAGTCCTGCAGGTGTATTTGAATCTGAAATTTTCTTTGACAAGACTTTAAATTTGAAAAGTTACAAGCTTTTAAAAGACAATCTCCATTTTAATGCAGAAGTGCAAAAATTAGTAAATGAAGAAGCAAAAAAACTTGAAATTGAAAAATGTCTCGGTGTGTATGTTAGAGGAACAGACTATGTTAAACTTCGTCCTTCTGGAGAGTATGTTCAACCTAACATTAGTCAAGTAAAAGAAAAAATTTCGATTTTTGTTCAAAAATATGATGTACCTATATTTTTGGTAACAGAAGACGGCGAAATTTATGATGCAATTAGTGATTCTTTTGGCACACGTTTAAAAACAGTTTCATATGATTCTTTTATTAGAAATTATGAAGGAAAAGATGTATTAAGTAAATCCGGAGTTTTAGAGGAAGATCCCAAAGTCAGGGGGCAAAAATATTTAGTTAAAATGATTCTTCTTTCAAAGTGTAAATATTTAGTCAGTTCTATGACTCAGGGTTCAAAATTCAGTTATGCTTTAAATGGTGGGCAATATGAGGATGAATATATTTTCGATTTGGGGCTTTATGATTAATAGAAAGGTTTTGGGTTAGAAAGATGCTGTTTAGTATTGTTATTCCTGTTTATAATGTGGAAGAATATTTGGATGAATGTATACAGTCGATACTTTGCCAAATAGAAATGATAACTGCAAAGTGTGAGATATTATTAGTAGATGATGGTTCAACTGATAGCAGTGGAACCATCTGTGATTCCTATGAAAAAAATTTTCCGGAAATTGTAAAGACATTTCATAAAAAAAATGAAGGACTGTTAGCTACTAGGAGATATGGATTCAAAAAAACCATGGGTGAATATATTATAAACTGTGATTCGGATGATTTACTTGAACCCAACATGCTTAGCCTCGTGAAAGAAGCAATCGAAAAGTATAACAATCCAGATATTATTTTGATTAACTATAATAACTATGATGGAACTTGTAAGAAAGCTGCATATGAAAATATTTTTTCTAATGCTAAGGATAGTATGATACCCAAAGAAGATGTTTTGCGCGAATATATGAGTGGTCATAGCATAGTCAGTGTATGTGAGAAAATCCTTAAACGTTCATGTGTTGATTTGGATATGGACTACACGGAATATGGCAGACTAAGTACTGGAGAAGACACGTTACAATCTATTGAATTTTTTTCAAATGCTAATACATTTGTTTATCTCAATAAACCATTATATGATTATAGATGTGGTTCGGGAATGACTGCTAAATTTGATTATAATTATTATGCTACTTTTAAAAAAATATTTGAAAAAATACAAACTAACAAGACTACTTGGAATTTGAAAGAATTTGACCAATTGTTTGCAATTAAAGTTTTACAGACTGCAGGAAGAGCTGTAACACAGACAAGATATAAAAAATGGTCTTCTATAAAAGAGCATAAAAAATATTTAAGTAAAATTAGAAATGATAATCTCTTCAAAGATAATATTGGCTATATTAAAGAAGTTCAAGCTAAGTTACAAAAAGATCATGTAATATTGTTACGAATGTTAGAAAAAAATCAAATATTGTTAATTTGCATACTTCTTAGAATCAAGAATTTACTTTCAAATAAAAATTGATAAAAGAGGTGACCTGATTGAAAATACGATATAAACTAAATGAATTTCTATACAGTGGTTTTATTTGTTTAGTAATACTTATGAATATGTTGGAAGCAACTTCTTTAAAGAACTTTGATGATACTCTGCTACATAATTTATTACTACTCTCGGCATTAGGTTTTGCACTGTTTTATATTATAGAAAGTAAATACACAATAAAAAAATTACTTCGAATGCTACTGTTAAATGGAATAGGTATATTATGCTTTATCTCCAGTGGAAACACTGGTCTTTTCATGACGATATTGGCAATTTGCCTTTTACCGCCTAATTTCTTGGATAATATTCTGAATATAATGTTGAAAGAAGAAACAATTATTTTTGCTCTAATTGTTGCACTTTCTATGGTTGGTGTTTTGAAAAACGGAGGTATAGATGTTAATAAAGGAACCTATGTTGCGAATGCAAGATCATTAGGATTCGGACATCCTAACATGCTCGCTGCACAGGGGGCATCAATAGTATTACTTTTTTTGTGTGTGAATAGAAAAAAATTAAAACGAAGACATATAGTTGGGGCTATTGTTTGCATTTTTATATTGTATTTTTTTTCAAGAGGTAGAACGTCTTTACTATTAAGCCTGTTTGCTGTCTTTATGATTATATGTAGAAAAAAACAAAATTTTACTAAGGTGCTATTTAAAATTTTGCCATGGATGTATATAATTGTACTAATTAGCCTGACTGGATTTATGTTTACATATGCGTATCTTGGTGAGAATGCAACGATAGTAAAAATAATTAATGATTCTATCTTTAATGGCAGAATTGGTTTAGCATATAGAAGTTTACTGGTGTATCCAGTTACATTATTTGGAAAGAAAATAGATCTGAGCTATTGGAATGAATATCAGTATTATTCATTAGACAATGGACAAGTAATGATCTTGCTTGAATATGGTGTAATCGGTTTTTTAGCATATTTTGTTTTAATACAGAAAACCTTAAAAACACTATGTAAGGAAAAAGAAATAATATTAGCCATTACTATGATCATATTTTTGATATGGTCAATGTATGAAGGCACAATGTATTTTATTGGAAAGAATTTTGCACTGCTATTTATTGGAACGAGCGATATTCTTACATCAAAAATTAACAGAAAAGGAGTGAGGAAATGATTCCGAAAGTAATACATTATTGTTGGTTTGGAGGAAAACCATTGCCAGAATTAGCTTTAAAATGCATCAACTCATGGAAACATTTTTTCCCTGACTATGAAATTAAAGAGTGGAATGAAAGCAACTTTAATTTAGAATGTTGTGATTATGTAAAAGAAGCATATAAGGCAAAAAAATGGGCTTTTGTTAGCGATTATGTAAGATTTTGGGTATTATACAAATACGGTGGTTTATATTTTGATACAGACGTTGAAGTTATAAAGGATATGAAAGATATAGTGGCACAAGGTGCATTTATGGGATGTGAAGAAAAGAATACGTGCAACCCAGGCCTCGGGATTGGAGCAGTGCCAGGACTTAGCTTTTATAAAGAAATATTAGATGATTATGAAACGGCTCATTTTATAAAACAAGACGGCACATATAACTATATGACAGTTGTTGATAGAACCACTAATATGCTAAAAAAATATAATTTTAAAGAATCAAACGCGATTCAATTGATAAAAGATATATATATTTATCCGCCAGAATATTTTTGTCCATTAGACTATACGACTGGGAATTTGAATGTAACAGAGAATAGTAGATCTATTCATTGGTACGATGCTTCCTGGCTAGATCAAAGGATGCAACTTCGAAGAAAAAGGGTTGAAAAAATAAGAAATTATGTTAAAGGCACTCCTGGAATTGTTTTAAGTAAGCTCTATATGAGTAGCTCTTATTATTGGGAATGGATAAGTACTGGTGATTTTAAGACAATTAAGCAGAAATTTTTAAATAAAGTAAAAAGGACAAAATATTAATATTTCCGATTGAAAAATCAGACTGAATCTATGTCAGAAAAGAGAATTTTAGTGGTACCGTATTATAATCGGTTAGTAACAAATTTTATAATATTATTCTTGAGATTTAGGATAGATTATTGTTTTGAATAAAAAGTGACAATTAGTAATTGTTACCACTCAAATGGATGATTGGAGAATACTTAGATAGAAACTTGGATAAAGTTTCATCAAAATTGTTTATTTAATGATTGCTATTGTGCTTAATTCAAATAATGCTAGTACTACATCCATCTAGTTTTTAAAGTGTTGTTGTATATAGCTTTGCCAGTTTAATTCTGGCATCAGCTGTCGTGAACTGCCAGTTTATTTTTACGCATTTTTCATTTCGAGTCACTGTCCAGATACGAATCTGTTTTTCAAAACTTTCGAGATCTGGAAATGGTTTTGCAAGTGCCTGGCGGCTCATAACCCCTATTTCTATTTCTGCCATATCCAACCAGCTTCCATGTTTTGGTGTGTAATGCCATTCAAAACGTTTGGTCAAACGGTTGGCTTCTTCTGCTGAAAATGCCTTGTATAAAGAAGATGGCGCATGGATATTTAAGTTATCGGTGACCAATATGATTTTTTCCGCTTTTGGATATAATTCATCTGCCGTATAGCGAAGAACTTCAGCAAAATCAATTGCTGTCCGGGTTTGTTTTACAACAGTTTCCCGTTTTCCTGCCAACGGCTCAGATATCATAAAGATATCTGCAACTCCATTCCGGACATAAACAGAATCCAATTTTTCTGGTTCCCCTGGCTTACAGGGAACCCCGTTTTTCAATGATTAGCTGTTTATTCGTTTCATCAATACAAACTACCGGTCTGGATGGATCATATGGTCTTTGATATACATCCAGAACATCCTCCATTTTTGCTACGAATTCTGCATCAGCCTGGGGGATGCACCACTCTTTTACAAGCCACGGTTTAATTTCGTTTTTTTCATAACGTTACAGACCGAACTATCGGTGATGTAATCAACAACTTCCAGCCGTATCAGCTCCTCCGCGATAGCCTGCATGGTCCAACGGGAAGCCCCTTCCGGAGGTGTCGAACAGGCAATTGCACAAATCCTTGCTTCTACATCACCTGTAACTTTTCGGTGTCGGTTTTTTTGCTCTTTTCTTCCAAGGGCAGATTCCATACCTTCTGTTACAAAACGCTGGGCAATTCCAGCTATTGTACTATGGGAAGCACCATATGCTTCTTTGATACGGTCATACGTCCAGGAACTATTTTCGGGCTTTTGATCCAGCTTTAGTAAGATTTGAGCATGCTTTATACGATAGCCCTTTCCAACCTTTTGGATGAGAGATTTGAGTTCCTGTATTTCTGTATCAGTAAGTGTAACATGATAACGTGGCATTGCGTATCCTCCAGAACTGTTTTTTTGAATGGAGTATAGCAAAAAAACAAGCAACTGTAAACTATTATTACTAGATGGATACAATACTAGTAAGAATTTTTAAAAGGCACAACGGGAGAGACATATGGAAAAAACGTTAAAAGTATCAATTATTGTACCAGTTCATAATTCAGAAAAATCTCTTAGTCGATGTGTTGAAAGCATTCTATCGCAAGATTATAAAAATATTGAATGTATTTTAATTGAAAATGGTTCAACGGATAATTCAAGATTATTATGCTCAAGATATGCTGAAAGCTACAGCAACATTATATATAAATCTAAAATAGAGAATGGCGTATCAGCAGCTAGAAATAGTGGGCTGGCTATTGCCACGGGTGATATTATTGGATTTTGCGATGCGGATGATTTTTTAGAAACGAATGCAGTAGCATTAATTGTTAAGCAGTTTCTTGAAAATTTGAACATTGTTGCTGTTTTTTGCGGATTTAATGTAGGAATTAGAGATTTAACAAATAACATAGTTAAAGTTTGCAAAGGCATAAAAGATCAAACTATTTCAGCTTCAAAAGCATTGTGTCTGATGCTGACAAATGATTCGGTAATGGGAAGTGTTTGGAATAAATATTATAGAGCAGATATTTTAAAAAACAAATTATTTGATACCGAACTAAGCTTTTGCGAAGATATGCATTTTAATGCAATTGTATTGGATTCAATTCAAAGTACTTGTCGTGTAAAAGTGATAAATACCCCACTATATTGTTATATGGAAAATCCGCAAAGTGCCACCCATAATAGCGCTATATTATTTGATGAAAATAATGAATTAAAATATATAATCGCCTTAAAAAAAATAGCACGAGATTGTAAACTTAATAAAACTGCACGAAATTTGCTCAAAATGAGAATAGCCTGTTTTTCAATTGATTTTTTTGATCCCAAATCAATTGATTATTTTAAAAGAAAAAATTTATTTTATGAATTAAAGGTAAATTACAAATATTTAATTACGAATTTACTAATAAATAATTGGAAATGGAATTTAAAAAGAGCATTCAAAGGAGCAAAAATTTTAATGCTTGAGAGAAAGTGATAAGTTATATGAAAAAAATTGGAATTTTGACATTTCACAAATCGATTAATTATGGATCCGTTCTACAAACATGGGCTTTAAGCAAGGCATTAAATGATTATAATGTATCTATTATAAATTATGAACCAGATATATATCAAGAAAATTATAATCTTTTCGCGAAAGAAAAAGGAATTAAATATAACATAAATAGATTACTAAACTGTGTTGCAATTAGCCGACAAATACATTCTTTTTCTGAGTTTAGGCAAAACTATTTGAATCAAACAGAAATGTGTAATTCATCAAATTTGTCTCCGAATACCTTTATGTTTTATGATGCTGTTGTAACAGGAAGTGATCAAATATGGAATGTCCATGCGGAAGATTCAGATGATGCATTTTTTATTCCATTTAAGATTAATGGAAAAAAAATAGCATATGCATGTAGTATTAACAATACCGATTTTTCTGAGCCACGATGTAATGAAACTTTAAAAAAATTTATTCTTGATTATGATTTCATTTCCATAAGAGAGAATAGTGGCACAAAAAAATTATCAAATTTTTTGAATCAAAAAAGAAAAGTGTATACTATGTTAGATCCGACTTTACTTAATGAAAAAAATATGTACGATGAAATTACTAACGATAGATTAATTCAAAAGCCATACATATTTTTGTATAACGTATGGTCAGGAGCTAGTGCAGTTGAAGCGGCACAAAGAATCTCTAGTATTATGGGGATACCTGTATATACAGCAATGATGGATTCACGAATAAAGCAAATATTACGTATTGAAAAAAAGGGAATTCATGTTGAAACCAAACATACGGCTCCACAGGATTTTTTATCACTTATTAAGTATGCTGATTTAGTGGTGACAGACTCTTTTCATGGCACAGCGTTTTCTCTTATTTTCGAGAAAAAATTTGTGTGTATAAATAGTATGAATCCTTCTGGTGCTTTAAAGAACGATGAAAGAATAACAAACATCTTAAATATTGTCAATTTAAAAGAAAGATATATTAGTATAAATCAGATTTTTGATTTCGATTTTAATCAGAATATCGATTATAAAATAGTAACTCAAAGACGAATGGCCGAAGCAGCTAAATGTAAATCAATGCTAATTGGGGCAATTGAGGGTAATATTAAATCATGAAAATAGAGAAAACAAAAAATGCATCTCGAAATATAACGTTTGGAATCCTTTTAAAAATATATCAGATCTTTTTGCCGTTCTTAATGCGGACAATTATGATGTACACTATAGGAGTACAATATTTAGGCTTAAATAGTTTGTTTTCATCAATTCTGCAGGTCCTAAATTTGGCTGAATTAGGAGTAGGCAGTGCTATGGTGTTTAGCATGTATAAGCCTATTGCAGAGGACGATGAAATAACGATATGCGCACTCTTAAAATTGTATCGATTATATTATCGAATAATTGGTGCTTTTATATTAATAGTTGGGCTATTGCTTACACCAGCTTTACCCAAACTAATTTCTGGCGATATTCCGGCAGATATGAATGTATACATTCTATATTTGCTTAATTTATTAGCTACTGTGCTTACATATTGGCTTTTTGCATATAGAAATAGTATTTTACAAGCCTTTCAAAGGACCGACGTAATTAGTAAAATAACAATAGGAACCGAAACGATTAAGTATATGCTTCAGTTTGGCGTTCTTATTATTTGGAAAAATTATTATTACTTTGTAATGGTTCTCTTATTAACACAAATTATAAATAATATCGCTACTGCTATAATTTCAAAAAAAATGTTTCCAAATTTAAATCCTTTGGGAAATCTAGATAAGGACAAGATTAGAGGCATAAATAGAAAAATCAAAGATTTATTCACCTCTAAGCTTGGTTACACGATTGTAAGTTCCGCGGATACCATTGTTATCTCAGCATTTTTAGGTTTGACAGTATTGGCGAAATATCAGAACTATTATTACATCTTAAATGCTATTATTGGATTTATGAGCATTATATATTCTTCGATTACTGCTGGGATAGGAAATAGTATGTTGACAAAATCATTAGAAGATAATTTTGAAGACTTTAAAACTTTCACATTATTAGTATCATTTGTCAGTGGTTTATGTTGTGCTTGCTTTTTGACTTTATATCAACCGTTCATGATGATTTGGATGGGAAAGGACATGCTTCTTTCTGATTTAATGGTTGTCCTTTTGTGTTTCTATTTTTGGTTTTATGAATTAGTAATGATGATCAGCGTTTATAAAGATGCAGGAGGTATTTGGCACGAAGATAGATTTAGACCTCTGATTTCGGGAGTAGCTAATTTGTTGATCAATTTGATTTTGGTAAAATTTATTGGATTATATGGAATTGTATTATCCACAATTATAAGTATCTTATTCATTAGCCTTCCTTGGATAATTAAGAATGTCAATAATATGGTGTTTCACAGGAAATCAAAATCTTATTTTTATTTGATTGTAAAAAATACAATAATAATTATTTGTTCATGTAGTGTAGTGTATATTGCTAATAGTTTCATTACTATTAATGGGATTTGGGGCCTTATTGTCCGTGGATTAGTAGCTTGTTTATTATCATCGTGTACATTACTAATTTTCTTTAGAAATAATGAAAAATATGAGGATGCAAAGTTATTATTGCTTAGATTACTAAAAATCGATAGATTATTGAAGAGGTAATAAAATGAAAACTTTTCAATTGTGTAACGAAAATACATGTTGTGGTTGCGGAGCATGTGCTACAATCTGTTCTCAAAGTGCAATATCAATGGTAGAAAATCAGTATGGTTTTATTTATCCTGAAATTAACGAAAACATTTGTATTGATTGTGGTGCTTGCAAAAAAGTCTGTACTTTTTCAAAAGAAAAAACGAGTCATGATTTAAAATGTTATGCCGGTGCAAATAAGAATGAGAATCAAATAATGAAATCTGCAAGTGGTGGGATTTTTTCTGCTATTGCGTATGAATTTTTAAAAGCTGATGGCTATGTTTGTGGTGCTGTATCAAATTTTAAAGATGGTGTTATTACTGTAGAACACGAAATAATTAATACTGTCGATGAGTTACCTAAACTACAGGGATCCAAATATGTACAAAGCACTACATTACCAGCATTTAAACAAATACAGCAATTATTAAAAGATGGACAAATGGTATTATTTTCCGGAACGCCTTGTCAAGTCGATGCTATAAAAAGTTTATGTAAAAAATATGTAGGAACGTTATTATTCACCATTGATATTATTTGTCATGGTGTTCCAAGTCAAAAACTTTTGAACGGCTATTTATCAGAATATCAAAAAATAAAAGCCTCACAACTAACCTATATAGATTTTAGAAATAAGAAGTATGGATGGGGAAAAACTGGTATTGCAGAATTTTCAAATGGTACAACAGACTTAATAACACCTGAAACTTCATCATATTACAATTATTTTATGGGAAGTGAAGTCTCCAGAGAAAATTGTTATTCGTGTCCATATGCTAATTTAAAAAGAGTTGGTGACTTAACAATTGGAGATTATTGGGGAGCTGCAGAATTTAGTCCAGAGATAGTAAACAATAACATATTACCTGAAAAGAAAGGAATTTCTTGTCTGATTGTTAATAATATAATTGGTGAAAAAATATTAAACAACTTCGGCGAGAATTTAATGTTATATGATATTGATGTAGAGAAACTGCTTATATATAATACACAGTTGCGAGAACCGACGCATCATACCTCAAAAAGAGAAGAAATCTTTGCGACTTTTGCAAATCAGGGTTATGGTCCTATAGAAAAAGAATTTCAAAAAAAGCTATTTTTTTGTCGATATAAGAAGAGAATTAAAAAGCTTTTTCCACAGCCATTTAAAGATCTTATTAAACAAATAATTAATAGGACTATATAATTTTAGTTTTATAAAAACTTTTCAACCGTAATTTGTTAACCTTAAAGTGTTTATTAGTATCAAGAATATGAAAGGGAAAGTCAAAGATGTCAAAATATTTCGGAACCGATGGCTTCCGCGGAGAAGCCGGTATTGATTTGACCGCCGACCATGCTTACAAGGTTGGTCGCTTCCTCGGCTGGTACTACAACGCACTGCGCGAGCGCAACGGCAACAACGAGCCTGCACGCATCGTCATCGGCAAGG
>ENA-OPCM01001597-OPCM01001597.1-human-gut-metagenome-genome-assembly--contig:-NODE-1597-length-14444-cov-3.351032_pt1 | contig 14444 bp, 18 predicted proteins | sample MGYA00241252_ERZ501484 | MGnify/ENA primary metagenome ERZ501484 (study PRJEB25962, sample SAMEA2042583) | human gut metagenome | biome: human gut; feature: human-associated habitat; material: faeces...
AGCCAATCTCGTAGCCGGACAGCAGGAAAATCTTGCAGAGCAGGCCGTTAGCACCGCTCTGATCCGAGCCGCCGGAACCACCGTTCTTGCGATACGGGAGTTTTACCTGCTTGATTGCATCCCTGATGTTGCTCTCAAACAGGTTCAGGAACGTGTTGTTCAGGTAGGTGTGGATGTCGCTGCTTTCGTACTTGTTGATATTTCCGCTCTGCCAGACACGGTTCTCGTAGATGTTCTTCATCAGCAGCCAAGTGCCGTTGCAGGAGCTGTCATACAGGATGGAATTAGAAGGGATACCCTGATTAACGATCAGAAAATCAGTTACGGTGCCATTCACGCTTAGTCTGACTGGGGAGCCAACTGCAAGTTCCGAAATAGGCGCTCCTACGGTTGGCTTGGTCATGCCTTTACTCGCCCCGCTCAAAATCACTCTGCCCATCAGCTCACCTCCGCAACAATGGGGATAGACACCGTGTTGGCATCACCGAAGATGGTAAACTTGATGCCGCCGTTATAGGTCTCGGCGTAGCCGTTGGTGATACAGTTGAGGTACTGGTTCTCCGCCTCCACGAACGCAGCGTAATCGTCAGAAGTCCCCGCCCCCGTATAAGCGTGGTCCACCAGTGCCGTGTTCTGGGCCGTCACCCCGGCAATGGCAACACTTTGTGTCTTGACGCCGGTGTTTTCATCCTCCACCCACGTAGTTCCGATGGTGGCGGTGTAGGTCTTGACGGAGCTGATCTCCGGCAACTGGCTTGCAGGCACCTTGCCGTCCGTGCCCAGAGATGCTACGCCGCCCGCCGTGCCCTTTGCCGTGGTTGCAATGGCTCCGATGGCAGAGGGAGTGATGGGATCGCTGCCGTTGGTTCCGTGCTGGCTGGCGTGTTTCCCCGCCGCCTTGCCGTTCAGTGCCTCCCGGATGTCGGCGTGGGCGTCAACGCTCTGGTTATGCGTTGATACATAGCCCTGCGCCTCCGTTTTGGTAGCGAAGTCGCCGCCAACCGCTGCCGCCGCCTGCTGCGCCCAGTATTTGGCGTTGTCCGTGTCCTCCCCGGGGCGGGTACCGGTACCGCCTACGGCCCAGCTTTGGGCGGTCTTGTTGATACCGTCCACACTGGCCGCGCTCTGCGCCGCTGCCGCCGCTGCCGCGCTGGCCTGAGACGCGGAGCTGGCCGATGCCGCCGCTGACTGACTGGCGGAGCTTGCCGCGCCGGTGGCCGTACCCGCCGCGTCCTTGGCGCTCTGCTCACTGCCTGCGGCTTGAGACGCGCTGCCCGCCGCCGCGTTGGCCTGTGCGGTTGCCCGGGCTACGATACCGGCGGTCTCGTCGGCTCTGGCCGTCTCCGCCGCCTCTCTCGCGTTTTCGGCGGACACGCGGGAGGCTTCGGCCTCGGACCGGGCTTGCTCTGCCGCTGCCCGTGCCGTTTCCGCAGATACCCGGCCTTCCTCGGCGGTTACACGCCCCTGCTCTGCCGCTACCCGCGCCGCTTCCGCCTGCTTGCGGCTCTCCTCCGTGGCGTCATCCGTCAGCACTGCCGGGATCAGGGTCTCATTGATGTACTTTTTGATAATGTTGCCGGATTCGTCGAACTTGGCTTTTAGCTCCGCACTGGTCAGACCACCCACGTCGTTCGGTTCGTCATCCAGCTTCTGAATGATATTCAGATCGCCGTCCAGCAGCTGGATCTCCAGATTGGAGTTAGCTACCACGTTCAGGTCCGCTGTCAATCTCTTCTCCATTTAAGCACCTACCTCCGTTTTTGGCACTTCGCCTGTCTCGTTGATTTTCCGCTGTAACTGGCCGTATCCGGCCCCGCCCCGAATGGGGACGTTTTCTTCCTGAGCAACAGGCTGTTCGCCCTCTGCCCCCGGCTGACCGCCGCCAATCATGGCAAGCTCCTGCTGCTGGAGGGTCTGGATCAGTGCCTCCTTGTCGGTGATCTGACCGGCAGGCAGCCGTTTCAGATATTCCACCGTGGAGATCTTACCCTGCATCAGAAGGTTGTCCAGCGTCTGCATGGCCGCAATCTCGCTCCAATAGGAAGCCGCGCCCGCGTCCAGTCCGATGGTAAAGGGGATCTCCTTCAGGATGGAGAAGTCAAAGGGGACCACCAATTTGCTGTTGTCATAGGGGTTGGAGATCTCCACATACCGTTCTCCGTAGTATTCGCCCATGAACTCCATGTAGATGCGGCCCAGATCCTCAATGCTCTGCAAAAGGTTCTGCTTCGTCAGCTCCATGGGGGTTGCCGCCGCCCGTTGCAAGGCGATGATGGCGGAGGTGTTGTCCGGGCGGGTATCGCCCAGAGCCACGTCCGATGCGCCGAGGAACTTCTGCGTGTAGCTGATGGCAATGTCAATGAACTGGCTGATCTGGGGGGAGATGCTGGCCGGGTCAATGATCTTCGCCACGCCCTCCACACTGCCGTTCACCGGGATAGCCCCGCCGATCTTGTTGGTCCATTTGGCTACCTTGGTGGAATCATATACCACCTTCGGATAGGCCAGTGTCATGAGGGAGATCATGGACATGGCAAACAGCTTATTCACAAAGATCTGGTTGGGCAGCAGACCGGTAATCATCGCCTGTCCGTGATAGCAGTCCTGCACATAGTCCCAGTTCATCCACGTCAGGGGATACAGCTTGATGCCAAGGTCCAGATCGCCCCGGATCTCCGCCTGCCGGGTGCACTCGTAGGCATGGACGGTGCCGGTCTCGTCATCCTTCCACAGCCGCAGCAGCACCGTCACCTTGTTTCCGCTGCCGCTCATGGAATCCATGTAGTTGTTTCCGCAGTCCTTGTTGTCCGGCTGGATCTCGTCCGGGTCCTTGCCGTACCGCTTGGCTCGCTTCCGGGCTTCACTCAGCAGCATCCGCCGTTCCAGAAGGATGTAGGGCTGGCTCTGCACGTCCCGGTTGTTGGGATTGCCGAACAAAACCTGCGTATTCATCAGGACCTCCGTGCGGATGGCCCCCTTGCTGGCCTGTCCGGTCTCCGCCGTATCGTCCCAGTAGGTATACATACAGCCGTCACCGTCCACGGCGGCGTTTCTGGTAAACTCCCGGATGCGCCCGCCGATGCTGTTATGCTCAAAAATGGACGCGAACTGATCGTTGAGAATGTCGGCCACCAGCTCCAAGGTCTGCGTGTTCCGCTCCCCGCTGGAGGACATGGCCCGCGCCCATAGTTTCAGGTTGTCCGTGGAGATATTCGCCACGGAGAACAGCACCACTCGTTTCAGAAAGTTAAATACGGGGGTGGGGAGGCCGTTGCTCTGCACACCCTCCCACTGCTTCCCGATGAAGAAATTTTCGTTGGTCTCCACGCAGTCATAGAGGTCAATGCCGCTGTTGAAGCTGATCCCCGCGCTGTATTCCTTACCGACCCGCTCCGGGGTCATCGTCTGTTTGCTCATGGGTTCACCCCTTTATTTCACATTTCCGGTATAGCGGAGCTGCACGTCCGTCTCCAGAACCGTTGCGGTAGACGATGCCGATTTGCTCTTGAATACCAGCTTGTAGAAGGTGGCCTTCTTCACCTTCATCTTCACCCGCCGTACCTGCGGCTTTCGGTTGGTGCCGAAAGACCAGTGGGCGAAGTCCGCATGGGCAAAGGTGGCAAGGCCGGAGGACACGATTTTCTCCGGGTAGTCGCTGCGGCGGTTGGTCTCCACCGTCACGTGCACACGGGCGTTGCTCTCCGGCTGGATCGCCACGAAAATAAGCGGGCTGTACTTTAGCACCCAGTCCCGGTCAAAATCCATGGAGCCGGTAGCGGCGTAGGCGTCAATGTCCTTGCCGTCATCGTTCCGGTACTGCCGGGAAAGATGCACCACGCCGCCGTCAGGCCGGAAGCCGTAGGTCTCCAGCCCCACCTCCACCATGGCCCGGAAGCTCAGTCCGGTATAGAGATACCATGCGTCCGCGCCGTAGTTCAGGATCAGCGCCTTGTCTCCGTACATCCACCAGTATTCCTGCGCCGATTTTCGGTTGAAGGTCCGGGTCTCTGCCATATCAAAGCCTTGCAGCGTCACTTCTACCCGGTCGGAGATCCGTTCCGCGTTCCGCTCGTCAAAGGTGATATTGCCGCTGGTGGATACGCTCCGCCACCGGTACACCGCCTGATCGTCCAGAGTAAGGGGGTTGTTCTCCAGAATGTCCACCTGTCCCGGAGCCTTGTTGCCGAACTGCCGGTTGACAGGGGTCACGTAGAACGCCGCCGTGGTAACATCCGTAGCCGTTACCAGTGTGGAATAGCTCATGGAGTAGGTGGCGTCCTGTTTGAATACCACCAGCCGTGCGTAATGGCGCACCATGCCGGTGATGGGCGTGTTGGCCTCGCCCACCTCTGCCTCGTACAGATCCGGGAAATATTCCGCCGAAGGCTTACCCGTGGCGGAGTCAATGCCGGAGTAAATGGTCTTGTTGGTGCCGTCTCCGTAGAGGAACACGCGGCTGTCTGTCTGGCCGTTGTAAAGCTCGGAGAAGCGCATCCCAGTCACCTGCGCCCGTTCTCCGTTGCCGCTGCGATAGACCAGCTCCAGTGTGTTGGTCCCGGCGGCTGGGGCGGGGGTAATGGTGAAGGTCCGTGCCTTCAGGTCAGAGGTGTAGGTCTGTGCCGTGTCTCCGATCTTCACGGAGATGATCTCATCCACCGTCTTTTCCGGGATGTGGAAAACCGTCTCCTTGCCGTCCGGGGAATACAGCACCTTTCGCTTGCCCGTCAGCCGGTTCACGTTTTCCAGTAGAAACCCGCCGCCCGCAGGCGTGGTGGCGTTCATCACTGTGGGGATATAGCCCTCCACCGCCGCAAAGCTGCTGTCCTCCTTGCCGTCCCAGCTCATGTACTCATGGCCGTTCAGCAGATAGACTTTGTTGGAAAAGCCAAAGAACGAGGTCTGGTCCTGTGTGCACTGGCCTACCACTCTGACGGTAAGCGCCGCCGGGTCCAGAGAGAAGATCAGGCCGCCGAAGGCGGCAAGGGTCCGCTGCTTGCTGTCTACCACGCCCTCCCACGCGCCGGAGAAAACCGGGTTTGCTGTGGGGGCCGTGTGGCCGCTCTCCGCACACCATGCGTCCCATGCCGTTTTCAGGTTCAGGACCGTCTTGGTGCCGGGGCGGAGCTGCAAATGCTTCTCCCGCGTCACACGGAAGTTCCGCATCTTGCTCATTTCGCCGTTCTTGATCTTGGTATCGCCGTCAGGGTTTTCGTTCAGGCCCAGAAACTGGCGGATCTTCAACACCTGAATATCGTTGCTGGATGTGATTTGAGCCATCGTCTGGGCCTCCTTTATCCGTAGGATAGATAACCGGCGGTCATTTCCCCGCCCGTCATCACGTCATCGTAGTCCTCGCCCTCGTCAAAATCGTCCACGATCTTCTCCACGGTTTTCTGTGCGCCCAGAACGCGGGTCACGCAGAAATACCGGGCAGCGTCGCAGATATGGGTGATCTCGTGGGGCTCCGTGGCGCAGTCCGACGGGTTTTTCTCGTCATGCTGGATGGAGGGCAGATTGCGGATCAGGCCCACGCAATTTTCCGTCACCAGCAGTCCGGGCCGGTCCGTGTCGCTCTTCATGGGCTTCAGCAGCTCCTTGACGGCCATCCATCCTTGAACGCGGTTGTTGCTGGCTTTCAGCAGTCCTAACCCGTACTGTGCGAAGATCTCCGCCATGCTCCGCCCGCTGTCCTTCTGCCGGTTCCACATATCCGGCGGGGCAATGGTGAACTCAATGTGCTCCTCCGGCGGGGTCAGGGCATTTGCCAGCTTTGCCGCCTCGGATACGATTAGGCCGCTTTGCTGTACCTCCCGGTACACATAGGCCCGCCCCTCAAAGTCCACCGCCACCCAAAGGCAGGCGAACATATCAAGGCCGTAGTCGAACGCCCGGTATTTCTTCCACTCCCGGGGCACCCGTACAAAAGGTGCGATCACATGGGTTTCTTTGCGGAACTCCGGGAAGAACGTGCCTGCCATGGCGTTCCAATCGCCGTAGCGCCATGCCCGCCGCACATCCTCCGGCAGCAGGTCCAGCATTTGTTTGTACTCAGGGGACGCCTCCAAAAGCTGGGGGTTATCGTCCACCGTAGCGGGGATAAAGGTGTAATCCTTGGCCTTTTCCCCCTCCCGGTATTCCCGGTCCACGAACAGCCGCTTTACCCACAGGTGGCCGATGCCGCCGGGGTTGCAGGTCAGGTACATCCGCCGGGGAATCTTCGTGGAGCCGCGCAAACACGCGCCCAGCGTCCGGAACTGCCCCTCTGTAAACTGGGTGGCCTCCTCCATGAAGATCCAGTCAAATTCAAGGCCCTGATATTCCTGATCGTCTCCGGCTCCGTAGTGGCCGAATTTGATGATGCTGCCGTTGCAGAAAAACATCATGCGCATACTGCCGTTGTAGCTGCCCACCTCCGACGGGATCAGCTTTTGCATGGGCAGGATGATGTTCTGCTCCAATTCCGGGTACTCCCGGCGCACGATCAGGATCTTGATGCCGGGGTAGGTAAGCGCGCCGCCTGCCGCCTTCCGCAGCAGAACGTGTGTCTTGCCGCCGCCTCTGGCACCGCCGTAAGCCGTGTACCGGCTCCGGGACTGGCAGAACTGCTTCTGTTTGGGGTTCAGCGTCCCCAAATCCACTTGTACCGTTCCGCCTGCTGTCTGTTTATATCGAGGCATAACCGCTCCTTATATCTGGCGGACGGGCCGGGTTCATGCACCCGCTCCGTCCATATAGGCGGGAAGGGGCCGCAGCCCCCTCCCATGAGATCACTCGTAATCCTTGGTGCCCTCGATGCCCACGCAGCCGTCCTTGGTGCCTACGGCCCGCAGGGTCTGACCGGCGGTCAGAGTCACAGGGGCGGTGTAGATCTGGGCGGTGTTGGAGTACCGGGGGTTGGTGCCGTCGGTGGTGTACTTGAACACCACGCCGGACACGGCGGTGATGCTGACGGCATGGCCGGTAATAGACATCACGGGTGCCGCCAGAATAGCGGCATTGCCGCAGACAGCCACGCCGTCGCCCTTGGCCCCCAGCACGAAGCTGTCATAGTAGGTCACGCCCTGCACCACGGGGCCGGAATAGCCCTTCACCTTGGGCAGGATGTCATACTGTGCCAGCTTCACGGGATCCACGGTGCTGCCCTTCCACTTGATGAAGAAGTACACACCGTTGGGCATATAGCGGTCGGGGATGTTCTTCACCCGGCAGCCGTCGAACTGGCCCACCACACCGCGGGTCAGGGTTTCCTTGGCAAGGCTCTCAGTGCCCAGCCAGGCGGGATCCTGCTTCAGCAGCTTGTAATAGCTGGTGGCAATGTACAGGGTGCGGTTCTCCATGGGCACCAGGGCGTTGGTCATATCGGCGTTCAGGTCGATAATCAGGCCGCCGATGGTGCTCTTGGTGGGGGCGGTTGTCTCCTGACGCTGGATATTAGCGCCCATCACCCACTTCTTGATGCGGTGGCGGTCCATGTTGGGGGTGGTCCGCTGCTCCAGCTGACGCCGCAGGGCGCGGGAAGCGGACTTCTCAATGGCCTGATCCGTCTGATCCACCGCGTCGATGGTGAAGGAGAAGGCGGGCTTCTGCTCGCAGGTCATCTCCTGCTGAGTGTCGCCCAGGTCATAGGTGGTGCCGAATCGGTTGTCGCCGGTGTTGGTGTACTCGGTCTCCGGCACGGTGTCCACGCTGCCAACGACAATGGTCTTGCTGTTGGGGCCGGTCCAGGTGTATGCCTTACCGGCATCGTCGTCGGTGATAGAAGGCTTAGAGAAAGCCTCCGCGATCTTGGTTGCGTATTTAACGGCGTAATTGATAGCCATGATTTAAAACCTCTCTTTCGTCGGTCTCCCCGGCGATGCAAAGGCTTAGTCCTCCCAGCCCTCCAGGAACGGGTCCTTAGACTTCAGCCCATCACCGGCGCTTCTCATGCTGCCGGTGGAGCGCTCCGCGTTCCGCTGGTTCTGCTGCACGGAGGCGGTCTCCCGCTTGGCGTCTGCCGCGTCCTGCCGCGCCTGCTGCACGGCGTACCGGGCGTAGGCGGCTACCAGAGTAGATCCGTTCCGCACGTCTGCCCAAACCTGGGGCGGGATGCTGTTAGGGTCCTTTGCTGCCTCGGGGAATGTCTGTTGAAATTCCTGAATGTCCGCCTGTCGGCGGCTTGCCGCCTCGGCCTCAGCCCGCTGGGCCTGCGCCATGGCGTCCTGCTGGGCCTGCCGCTCTGCTTCTGCGACGGCCACAACGGCCTCCCTGTCCTCAAGCTCCACGGAGCGCCGCGCGTCCGCTTCACTCAGGCCCTCGGCCTGCTTTGCCTGCGTCCGGAGCATGGAAATGTAGTCCTTGGTGTTCAACCCCTGCTGGTTCGCAAAGCGGTTGACCATCTCCATCACAGGCTTAAACTCGTCATACTGGCTGCGGATGCGGTCATAGTCCATGCCCTTCTGGGCCAGTGCCACCATTTCCGCTTCGTTGGCCTGCCGCACCTCGCCCATGTGCCGCAGTTCCCATGTCTGGGGCCGTGCGTCCACGGTCTCTGCCTCGGTCTGCTGCGTCTGGGCTGCCTGTTCCGCGTCTGCGGGAGGCTCGGTGCCCTCTTCCGGCGTCTCTGCGCTCTCACTGGGGTCCTCGACAGGCGTTTCCTCGCCAATCTCCACCGGCTCTACGGTCTCCTCCGGCTGGTCTGCCGTCATCTCCGCGCCGCCTTCCCAATCGTCCAAAAAGGCGTCCGTAGTTTCGGGCTCCTGTTCGGGGATCTGGTTCATGTTTTCGTCCATATTGGCCTCTTTCCCCGGCCTGGTCTGGCCGGATCTTTGTATTTTCAAAGCCTGGTCTGGCTTTGTTGACAAAATAAAAACGAGACCACAAGAAACGGCTTTCGCCGTTCTCATGGCCTCGTTGGGCTCTCGTTTTTATTCGGTTTTCAGGGGGAAGGGGACGTCTGTATCCAGCTCCCGCCCCTCAAAAATGGTGGGATAGTGGCTCACCTTGCATCTTCGGCAGTAAATGGGCGTGTTGTAGATCACACTGCCCGGTTCGATGTGCTGAAGCGCTTTCCCGCAGATAGGGCAGCGGTAGACCCACGTCCCATCTACCACCATGCCCCAAACTCCCCGTGTTCAATGCCGCCGTACAGGTTTTCCACGTCACCGATCACGCTGGGCAGGCTCTGGCGGCACAGTTCCAACTGTTCCAGAAACGTCTGCCACAGGAAGTTGGCTCTGCTGGGATCCTCCTCAAGCAGCAGCAGACCTGCAAGACCGTAGGGCAGCGCCCCGGTGCAGATCCGCTCATCTAACGCCACCTCGTCCGCCATATCCGCCACCTTGGGGCAGATAGGCCGCTTGCCGCCCGCTGCTTCCAGCGCTTCCCGGTAGTTGTCGCTGTACGGAAATGCCCGGTCTAAAACGCTGTTCAGCAGAGAAATGGTCCGCAGCCGGTATTCCTTGGTGTCCGCCGTGTCCGTGGAGCCGGTGGATTCGTTCTGGGAATCCATCAGGTGGATGGCGATGTCGAAAATCTGCTGTACCGTAACCGCCATATCACACCTCCCGCCCCTTCAGGCTGGCTTTCATGGTGTTCAGATCGTAGGTCATCAGGTTGTCAATGCCCTGTTCCACGCTTTTCTGCCGGTCCGTAGGCTCTTCCGTCTCCGGCTTCTCCGGTTCGGTGGGGGAGGGGGCTTTGATCTCCCGCAGCAGCCGCAAAATCAGCACTGCGCATACGGCAGCGCCTATACTGGCCGCGCCGCAGATCAGGGATAAAACCAAAATCAGGCCGTTCACCTCGCCGCCTCCTCACTTGAAGTCGCTTGCGTCCACGCCGTCCCCGAAGGTCACGTTCACGCTGATGTCTTGACGGGTCTCCTGCTTGTCCTGGTAGCCGCCCAGACGTTTCTGCTTGTTCAGGAAAATGCCTCGCGTCACCATGCCCTTTTCCTGGTAGATGGGGCTGGTGTCGATCTGCTCCTGAATCCGCTGATAGGCCAGCCGCACGTAGTAGCTCATAACGCAGCGGGGATCGTCGATCTCCTCATTGCCCGCTTCAAAGGCTTCCACCTGCGCTTCGACCACCTCTGCCTCCCGGCCATCGTTGTAGTCGTAATACCCCTGAAGCCGCTGAACCGTCCATCGCATCGCATTGGCAAGGCCCGCCTCGCTGTATGCCTGCTCCAGCCGGTCCTGCGCGTCAAAGTATTCCTCAGACTGCTTCAGGAACGCCTTGATCTTCTCAATCGTCTGTTTCCTGTGGGCCGCGGCGGCCTTCTTGTTCATGTTATCCATGTGCGCCTTGCGCTCTTCCGCAGTGGGATTTTTCTTCTGATAAGCCATGCCCCGGCCCCCTCTCACAAAAAATTCTGGCGGTCCCGGCAGGGATCGAACCTGCGACCCAGCGGTTAACAACCGCTCGCTCTTCCAACTGAGCTACGAAACCATGCTCCGGTGGGCTGGTCGGACCCACCGGGCAACAGGAAAGGAAAGTGAAAACTGGCGTCTGACATAGGAGGCAGGTGGAAACCTCTTCCGCCAACTTCATTCAAGCATATTTCGTCAAGCGGACACAATGGGTTTCAGTTATTTTCGTAATGTTCTACATAAAATCCCCCACCCTCTTTTTCCGCCACCCCCAGAGGAAGCACCGGCATAGCTCCCCGCAGATGTCTTGCAAGTTCTTGGGGGGGGGAGAGGGGATGTGTGCATATAGCCCTATACCCTGCGCGAGAGACACCCCCTGTTTTTCCGCTACCCCCCTAACCCCCTGCTCTCTGGTCTCTACCTCTGGCCCCCTGACCCCCAGCCGGTGAAGCCTCGGCCCGTCCTGATGGAATCAGCCCCCAGCCGGAGCAGCCAACAGGAATTGCCAGACCGGGAGAGGAAATACACAGAATCGACACAGCAACAGCCGAAAGCCAGCAGCCACAACGGAAATATTTAATAGCCCTTTAAATTGCACCGGAAAATGGAATTGCCGCCAATCTGCGAATATCTCCGAATACCTCGCAAATGCTCCGTTCTGCTCCCGTTTCCTCTCGTTCTCTCGCGTTTTTTATTCGCCGTGTCTCCTTCTTCCGGTACTCTTTCGGTGGAAGCAAGTATATATATAATCTCTCTGTGAGTATTAGATGCTTATTAGACGCTTATAACACACTCTCACTCTCATATTCTCTCCCCCCTATAGTCCCCCCTCCCCTTCTCTCCCTCTCTCGCTGTGCCGCTGCTGCTGCCGCCCCGCCCCCGCTCACAAAAAGAAAAGCGCCGGGGGTGTTATCCCTCGACGCTCTGCGCTCGTTACAGCTTATCCCGGATCGCCTCAATGATCCAGGCGTTGACGCTCTGGGCTGCTGCCGCTCTGATCTGGGCCTTGCTGGGGTCGGTGCCGATCCTCAGCTTGACCGTGACTTTCTCGTTGTTCTCGCGCTCCCATTTGAGGGAGGCTTTTCGCTGGGCGTCGCTGGTCCTCAATTCCTTGTGCTCCAATGGCTACACCTCCTTTTGCGTCTTATTATATCGCATAGGCGCGTATAAGTCAGCCTGACAACATGCACAAAAAAGTCCGCCTGATACTGTGCGAACCTGCCAAACCTGCACGAATTTGCAAAAACCCCCTTGACAGCTCGTATCAGTCCGCCTTATAATTCAGGCAACAACAGCAAACACGACAACGCCACAGGCCGACAGGCCAGAAAGGATAACACCATGATGAAATATTTCGAGAATGTAAAGACCTTGGACGAGCTGAAAAAGCAGTATCGCCGCTTGGCTATGAAGTATCACCCCGACATGGGCGGCAGCACTGAGGCCATGCAGCAGATCAACGCCGAGCACGACGCCCTCTTTGAAATGCTGAAGAAGCAGCACAACGCCAGCGCGGACGAGTACCACCAGACCACCGAAACCGCCGCCGAGTTCCGCGACATCATCGACTTTCTGATGAAGTTTGATGATCTGGAAGTTGAGTTGGTCGGCTCTTGGGTGTGGTGCGGAGGCAATACGAAGCCCCACAAGGACGAGCTGAAAGCCGCCGGTTTCCATTGGTCCCAGAACAAGGAAAGATGGTATTGGCATCACCCCGAAGAGGGCCGCAAGTGGAGACGTGGCAAGGCCACAATGGACGAGATCCGCCGGAAGTATGGAAGCCAGATTTTCAGCGGCGGGCGTGAAGATAGCGCATTTGAGAAAATCGGGGCGGCCTGCTGAGCCGCCCCGGAAATGGGGTTAAACAATGAATATCCACGATTTAACCGGACGGCGCTTTGGGCGCCTAACCGTGATCCAGCAGACAGACCAGCGAGGCCCAGATGGCGGCATTATTTACGAGTGCCTTTGCGATTGCGGAAATAAATGCCTTGTGTGGGGGAATAAACTCACCCGGAAAGGCCACAGCGCAAAACGTAGTTGCGGATGCCTACATGATGAAACACATCCGCAGCACGGCGGCAGCAAAAGCCTCTTGTATCACAAATGGAAAGGGATGCAGGACCGCTGTTATAATCCAAATGCGAGACAGTACCCCGACTATGGGGGGCGAGGTATTCGCGTTTGCGGCGAATGGCGGAATAATTATCCATCTTTCCGCGATTGGGCACTTGCAAACGGATACCAGGAAGGATTGTCTATTGACCGCATCGACGTAAACGGTAATTATTGCCCGGAAAACTGCCGCTGGATTACTATGGCGGAGCAGCAGAGGAACAAGCGCAACGTTTCGAAAATCTCTTGGAACGGCGAGACGCACACGCTGCCGGAGTGGGCCGACATCCTCGGCATCAAATACGGAACGCTTTGGAAGCGCTTGCACGATGGAATGACCATTGATGAAGCATTCACGAAATAATCCACCTCCGACGCGCTCCCGGCTTGACCGGGGCGCGCCACCACCTGAAAGGAGTATTGAACATGAAATATTTAATCCGCCTCGAAAATACACGCACTTCCCGGCATGACGCCCTTTTAGCTTTTGCCCCCATCCCCGCCGGAACGGTAATCGGTTGGGGGAGCGACGAGCACAGCCCCGACGGGATCGCCTATTGGACCGTCACCAGCTGCGAGGAGGTCACCGCATGAATTCCACATACGAGATTGAGCGCCGTATCTGCGCCGAGTTCTGCGACAAATACGCATTTACCCATTGCGAGAGGTGCCCACTTTACAAGGCTTGTTGTGGCTTTGAAAACGATATGAGCAAGACCACCCAAGAGAATGAAAAACGCTGGGAGGATGGGCTTGTAAGCGCGCTCTCTGCCTATGACGCACAGCACTAAAACGCTTTAGTCGCAACCGCCCGCCCCGGAGGTAACGAGGGCAGAAAGGATCACAAAATGTCATGGCTCTACATCCCCGCTGAGACCGGTGAACGCATCGAAGCCATTTGCAACCAGCATTACAACCCCGGGCGCGGCGCGTGTGCCTGCCCGCTCTGGGCCGCCTGCAGCTACTCCAACGATCTTTCAAAGTCCAGCGCAGAGAATACCCGCATATTTGAACAGGGCATGGCCGCCGCTTTGGCCGCCATCGACAACGAAAACAGGAGGCTACCCAATGAGCTATCTTGAACTATTCCAGCGCTACGGCAACCCCAGCCGGGAAGCGGAAATACGGCTGACCGCCTATCTGCTCCGGCCCGACGTCCTGACCGCCGACCGCATCAAGGCCAACGATGACAGCGCCGCCCGGATGATTGCCCGGTGTAACGAGCTGATCGGCCAGCTGACCGAGTACCGCGCAGCCTTGGCGGAGCGATACGCCGCCCTTGCCACTGCCGCCTACCGTGACCGGCTGGAGCTGACCCGCGACCCCGGTTACAGAGGCAAGCCGGTGATCTATTTTGTGCGGATCGTCCGCACTTATGAGGACGGCACCACGGAGTGCGTTTTGGACGAGAAATATTTCGGTACGGAGCGCCGGAAGGCCTTCGCCCGGTTCGCGGAACTCAAGCACCAGCGCCCCGGCATTGAGACCATGCAGGACACCGACAAGCGCAGCTGGGAGCGTTGACAAGTCACGCGGACCATGTTACCATCAACTTACAGACCGGCCACCGCCGGAGAAAGGACTGATCGCCATGGCAAACTACTATATCCGAGACGCGGCCCACGCCGCCGCAATCCTGGGCGAGTACCGCCGCTGCGGTAACTGCGGCAACTGCGGGCTAACCACCCCGGAGGGCTGGCGCTGCTCCCACATGGCGGAGCAGGCCGAAAAATACTTGAGAGATCACAGAGAGGAGGCCCGGAACAATGGCTAATCTGATGGACAGCTACAAGGCCCAATATGGCGCCGCCGCGAGTGGCTACCTGTACATGCTGGGTGGAAACACTGCCGACATCGTAGCGGAGGTGGAGCGCAAACATGCAGAGCCGGAGGCGGACACCCTTGCATTTCTGACCCCGCTGATGCCCACCACCCCGGAACAGGACGCACACAACGCCATCATGCGCGAGATCCAGCGCT
>ENA-OPCM01001599-OPCM01001599.1-human-gut-metagenome-genome-assembly--contig:-NODE-1599-length-14436-cov-2.373966_pt1 | contig 14436 bp, 26 predicted proteins | sample MGYA00241252_ERZ501484 | MGnify/ENA primary metagenome ERZ501484 (study PRJEB25962, sample SAMEA2042583) | human gut metagenome | biome: human gut; feature: human-associated habitat; material: faeces...
CCTATAATGCCTAAGATACCACCCGCAACGCCTACAATTATAGGAATGTAATTATCCTTAATATGTGGGATTGCTTTGGCTCCTAAACCTATCAGATATGTAATCACAACGATTGCAACTACTGTTGATACTGATGTTATATCCATTCTGTTATGCCTCCTTATCTTCATTAAGTCGTGCTTCCAGTCCGTCTATTCGGTGGTGTGCTGACTTTACACTTTCCTCAACCTTAATAATCCTGTTATCGTGAGAATTAAGTTCTCTTCTCATTTCTGTGACTTCATTCTTTATCTCTGTTGTGTTGCTTGATATTGTGTCAAGCTTCATATTTATGCGTGTATTTTGCTTTACACGCTCCGTAAGTTCTGCGTTGTCAGACTTTTTGTTGTTCTTAAGATTAAGTCCTAAGGTAAACAGTCCGAAAAAGACGGAAAAAGCAACTGAAATAATGCTTATAATTACTGCTATTGGCATTGATATACCGCCTTTCATAATTAATAATGGCACACCGCCCACCACCACTTAATGTGTACCGCCTGCTACCATGTTACCGACATCAGTAAAATGGTAACGCACAATCTTCTTTTGCTTATAGCACTTTGACAAAAGGAAAAACTCCGACAAACAGCTTATCTCTGTCTTTCCATGTACGGCTCACTCCGCCCTCGCTCAATGCGCTCATGTAGTTCTCACCGGCTTGTGAATGGTCGTAGACAGCAAGATTAATAACGACATTTTCAAACTGCTTTAAATCAGCAGTTATATCATCATCAGTGAAAGTGTCCGGATAACACCTTTTTGCTTTTACATCTTCCGTGGCTTGTTTAATGAGCTGTTCAATGAGTGGGTTATCTTCCTTGTTGTCGAACACTACCACATCAGATGTTGTTTCATCATCATTCGTGACTGTATCAATATGAAATTGTTTAAGTCTGATTTTGACTTGCTCTAATGTGGTGTATTCCATGCCAAGCTCCTTATAATCCAAACTTTTCAATTAACATTTTCTTCAAGTCACCGCCATTTATTTCTGTGGCATTTTCAACGCCATTTTCGCTCGCAAGCTTCTTTAGGTCGGCTGTTGACATTCTGTTAATTTCTGTCTTTGTGTATGGTGTTTCAGGTGGGTTCATAAAATCAGAAGGTACCGAATTGCTATTGCTTTCCGGTACCTCGTCTCCGACTTTATACCACACTCCATCATGCTTTATAGAGTGCGTTGCTATCATAAGCCTTAATCCTCCTTAACTTTGAGAACCATAACGCTATCCATACCCTCGAATGTAGGTAATCCAATCATAGATACGATACAGTGAGTATTGATAGGATGGTTTGTAGCGTATGTGTATACAGATACACCGGTCTCAACAAGTGAGAGGTTTCCGTCTGTGATACTTCCGCTTCTTTCCTCTGGAGTCTTACCAAATGTGTAATCGCCAAGGAATACTCCGGCAGACTGCGCAGATACAATACCTGTTGGTACAAAGTACTGTGTCTGTCCTGACTCGTCAACATAGAGCTTATCGTATACCTCAATCTCGATACCATATCCTCTAAGGTATTCAGTAACCTGTCCTTGCTGTAATCTGATACCGCCATTGTAAGCAGTGATACCGAGTACCTGTTTCTTTGTATCCTCTGCTCCGAGAACCATTTCCCAAGTCTCTGTATTCATGGTGAAACGTGTAAGTGAGTAGCCTGTAGCCTTCGCAAAGTCTCTACGAGCTGTGATAAGGTCATCAAGTGGTGCACATGTGGTAGACTTATCCCATGCGCTTGTACCGGTAATTGACTTAAAGTGCTTTTCCTTATGTTCTGCACCATTGTCGGCTGTGTAATCAACGACATAATTCTTATCGCCAAGTACAACCTTTACCTTTGGTACACCATCTGTAGGTGCGAGTAACTGCCAAATCTGTCTCTCCGGTACAACTAATGCACCCTCAATTAACATCATTGGTTTCTTTGAGATTTCACGTAATACGTTATTGGCAAGGTTAGAGTTTTCAGAAGTTCTGTAATTGTCGTACTCCTGTTCCTCTTTCTCTGTTACCATATATCCCTCACGATAAAATGGCATTGAGTTCTGAATGTCAGAGAAGCCTCCAACATCTCTTAACTCTGCCTGTGCGTCAAAGTTTGAAGCTTTGAGCGATACCGGCAGTCCGTTCTTGCCCTTGATAAATCTAAGGTCGAGTGAGTCCTGTTTACGTGTTCCAAATTTCTGTCTGCCAAGATAAGGGGCAGTTCCTAATGTCTTTTTGTAGTTATCCCACATTACACCGAGACTTCTCGCTGTAAATGCTTCTGCTAATGGTAATGCCATGTTCTTCTACCTCCTTTTAAACCTGACTTGCTACAATCTTTGGCGCACCATAGAAAGTAACTCTAGGTGTTGCAGTTCTAGCTGCGTCTGCGATTGAAAGTGTCTTAACTTTCTCCCAATCAATAGTTCCCTGATATACATATGTTCCAGGTGCGTCACCCATTGTTACATCTACATCGTGCAACAGATAGCCCTTGCACTCTGCGTCATTGCTTGGGAATGGTGTACCGGCCGGTACAATCTTCATTCCGTTTCCATCTGCACTTGTTACCATGGTCTGTGGCACAAGGCACGCTGCACCCTCATAAGGGAAAAATTTTAAAATTCCTTTACCCTGTGTAAAGTCTCTTACGATTGGCTTTCCCATCGTTCTACCTCCTGTTTTAAATTACATAGCTGTTTTGACTTTCAGCGTTTGCAACTGTACCGAATGAGATTTGTTCTGCATTGGCTACATCTGCTGGCTTTGAGTCGGGTTCATCATTTTTACCGCCATTGTTTGGATTAGGAGTATCTTTGAGTGCGTTTTTCTCATACTCCGCTATCGCATTGGCTTTCATGTCGGAAATAATCTTGCCAAGTGATGTTGTGTCAAAAGAGCCATCCTCTTTTACTACTGTCTTTGCTTGTTCGGCAGTAATGCCAAAATCAGACATTGCACTCTCTCGTAAATCTCTGACAGCGTTATCTTTCTGTAACTTGGCTATCTGCTGATTAGCTGTCTCTAAGGCTTTATTTGCCTTTTCAAGCTCCGTCATGTTGCCATTCTGTAGCTCATCAAGCTGTGTCTGTAGCTCGTCAGCTTTGTCGGCTTTAGCCTTGTACTGATTGGCTTTCTCTTTCTCTCTTGCCATTTCCTCACCGCTCTTGTTAAGCAGATTTGTTATCTGCTCATCCGTTGCGTCCGGGAAAAGCTTCAAAACATCATTTCTTGTCATTTCAATTACCTCCGTAACTCACGCTTTTGTTATCGCTGGTCGCACCAGCCGAGTTTTTCTGTTGTTTGACGCACAACTGCAAATTTTGTATAATAAAAAGCAACTTATAAGTTTCCTTACAAGTTGCTCATTATTTGTAATATTTAAGACTGCATCTACACCCTGCTATTTCTTTTACCTGTGCCCCTAAAGAGTGGTCTTTTGGAAACATCATAAGCGAATTTCCAACCTCAAACGGCTCAAAAATATCAATTCTCTTTCTGTCGACTTCTGCATGTGTAGGTCTGACATGTGAATCTTCTTTTGAGCGCCACTCTTTTGTTTTGTAGCCCTGTTTCACCATATCAGTTTGCAATCTGTAATTGCCGACCGCATTAGCTTCATTCGCAGCTACATTTTTTGCTCGCTTCTCTGATGTAAAATACTCTACGTCAGTATTTTGCGTGGTAGCGTCAACCACCTCATTCACAATGTACCGGGCATAGTCTGTAATGTATGAGGGTGTTTTCTTTGCTTTACAATACTGTGTGGCAATGCTCTCATATCTGATAATAAATTCTTTGGTGATTGTTGTTATCTCTGTTTCTTCCTTGCCGGATAACAAGGCAAATAGCATAACAAATATTTTTTCAAACTTTTCAGCAAGCTTTTTTCTATCTTCCTTTTCCTCGTCAGATAAATCCATCTCACCAAAATATGTTTCGTAATCTATGTCTTGTATTTCATTTTTGTTAAGTGCGTGGATTTCATCTGCCATATCAAGCTCCAAAATAAATTGACAGCCAATTATTCATCGGCTGTCTTTCCATTGTTCTTATCATTATCATTGTTAGGTGTAGCTGTTGTCGGCTGTTCCTCCGGGAATAACATTTCCATGCGCTTAGCACTTTCAAGAGTAACTTGTTCAGGGTCGCTAAACATGTCAATCGTCTTGACGGCTCTCTTGTAATTGATACCGCACCTAAGTAATATTTCAAGCACTTCTGCTTTAACAAGCATGTTGTCGAGCTTGTTATGATTAATGTGTATCTCAACATCACTAGGCATAAGCGTAAAGCCCTTATTAATTCTCAGCCTGTTAAGAATAAGCCTAAGTGCCATTCTCTCTGATTTCTTAAGGATAGGCTCATTAATAGCTGTCCTAAGTCCAGCATCGTAATGTCCATTTCGCAATTCTACAGCCGAACCGGTGTCACCGCCTGTGTTACCCTGACGATTTGCAAGACCTTGAATACTCAAAAATCTTTCAAAAAGGTCTGTGAATACCACTTGTCCCTCTGTCTGATTAAGTTCGCTCGTCATTACATCAACATCAGCCTTGTTATCTGAACCATTGTTAGATTTAACTACCAATGCTCCCTCTTGTCGCATTTTTCTGAATGTATCTATGTCAATCTCGCAATTAACAAATTTCACCCATGCAGACACAAACTGCTCGACACCATTAATTCTGTCTGATGTAAGCACGTTAATAGCGTCTGTGATTGCAATAGTCATTTCAATATCAGATAATCGCCTTGCATTGTTTGGATATTCAATCACCGGAATTGCTCTGTTGCCGTTTATTCCACTTGCATAAATTTTGTCGTTGCGAATATCGAACCACTCATTGTCAGTGAACACATAATATATGTTCGCTCCGTTCTCATCCTCTCCGATTTGACAAGAGAATGCCGGACGGCCGTTTGAGTAGTACACAACAAACGTATACATTGGATTTTCAGAAGATAAGTAAAAATCGCTCTCGTCAAGCAACTGTCCTTGTCCGTCATCATTACCGATGAATCTGTAGCCGGTACCGCATATGCTTCTCCAACGATGTATGTCTATGTCGCACTCTTGTTTGCTTTCAGAGTCCATCGTGATGTTAAGCTGTGTGATTTCTTCTGACTTGTGGTTATCGGTGCCACGCAGCACATATTGGATTGGCTCGGCACACATCTCTGCGGTTTTGCGCTCGACAAGCTCATACGCAAGATTTACAGCAATCTTGTTATTGATTTCCGGGCGGTTCACTTTCTGTCGATACAAAATTGGTTGGTCACCACGATAGTATCTGTCAAGATACTCAATCTCAATAGCGTTTTGCTCGTGAATCACAAGTGCTTTATTCAGTTCTTCGATTATGTTGTTTTTTGTGATTTGCCTTTTACGTGTGAAAATAACTTGTCTGCCGTAATTATTCTGACAGACAGCCGAAAAAGGTCTTACGTTTTTATGTGCATATCTATACATCAATAAAACCTCATACCACTTGCAGAAGTTCTCTGTGGAACCTCTTTAATCTGAAATTCTTGTGTGCCAGCCCAAAACCATATCCATTTACGGCAGTGCGTACACATTACTTTGTGGTGCTTCTTATCGTTCTTATTTACCCACGTTAATAGCTTTCCACAACGAGGGCACATTACACTTCGTTTTCCTGTTGGTACAATATTCTGATTATTCATGTCACCCTCGATTCACTAAAAATAGCACCCACAATCTGTGAGTGCTATTTCTAAAAGAGATTTTACGCAATGAACGAATTACGATTTTTTCATAGTTATATTATAACTGTCAATTTTTTAAGTGTATATATGCAATGATATGCAAAACTATGCACACTACTGCACATTTTCAAGGTATTCTCTTCCGTAAAGCCTTTCAAACTCTTGCAAGGCTCTGCCGTGGATTGTAAATATTTTTCTTATGCTCCAATTTGTAGCCTGTGCGATTTCTTCAAAAGTGTTTTGATTGACATATCTCATTGAGAGTACATGATAATAGTCGGTATTCTCCATGCTATCAATTTGACCGATGATATGATTTCTTTTTCCCATAAATTCATCAACGAGTCTGTCTGTATCTTTTTCCAAGTCCACAATTTTAGTTACTGTACTGCCTAATTTATCTTTGTCAGATGAAACATCAACCGCCTCTTTGTCCGTTGAAACAGTAACACTACATGCTATTGTCTTAAGCCGGTATATTTCAGACAGCTTGTTTTGTATCATTTTATCTAATCTGCTGATTTGATTTAAGTAAGTTTTTGTATTCATAATTTCGCTCTCCTCATTGCATACTTATAATTAATAAATTCTTCCCAATATATCTTGTCGAACCGAGTGTCTCTAAATCTATTATCAAACTTTCTTTTATCAACTATAAAGTCTAAACCCTCTTTTAATCCCAATAGAATATAATCGGGCACAAACGAAGCCGGTATTCTCACAATCTCATAACCATTGTCAATACAGCTCATTATCCTTCTTTCTCTTAAAAAATCCTTATTTTCATCTGTGTGGTATATTTCGCCATCAACTTCAACAATCTTTTTTAAATCCGGTATAAAAAAGTCTACTTTGCATTCGCCTATTTTGTAATTTGGATAATATTTGATGTTTTCTTTTTCAAGCTGTATGGCAAAGCAAATTTCATTTACGCTATTAAAAACATAGCCCTCTGACATTATTTTTCGTGCAACTTCGCAAGCCTCTTGTTCATAATCTAAATCTTTAATTCTTTTTCGTTTTGCCTCTTTCTCTATTTTTTCCTTTGCTTTATCCACATTTGTAAGTTGTTTCAACAATTTTATTTTTCTGTCGCATTCCTCACAAACGTATTTTTGCTTTTTGTTAATTTCGATAGTGGCTCCGCACATAAAACAAGTATTTGTCATTAATAAAGCCCTCCTCTGAACGGATTGTGTACTGCTTCAACCTTTGCTATTCTACTGCCTTGCGTCATTCTTAAGGCAAAGTTTGAAAAAACATCAGGAACATCATCAAGCTGTTTTTTGCCGGTCACTGAATATCGTTTCAACAGTGATACCATTACCCCATAAGGCTCATTGGGCTTATAAAGTGATTGGTCTTTGAAAATAATATGTTGTAAAATCCAGTTAGAACACTGGAAAATACGTGCTTCCTTATTTGTCTCTGTCGGCACATCAGTGATGTTGCATATCCACCCTTTATTTTCAACTCGCTTATTGACTTCCATGGCCACTCTGTCACCGCCAGCATTACGCTCAAACTCGCATTCCTGTACCTGATTATTGACTAATGTGTTTGACGCATTTTCATACTGCATTTCATAGTCTGCCGTATTATCGCACACGCAATCAATGCAGTAATAGTCTTCGCCATATTTTTGCAGTATTGGCATAACAAAATAGTCTGTGCCTTTTCCCTTTGTATCGCATTGAGCTGTGATGATTTCCGGCTCGCCATGTGGCAGATTGAAGTATCTGCGGATTTTATCATCGGGAAACAATAAGCCCTCACGCTCGATAGGCTCCTGTTTATACAAACATCGGTAAGAGATTTCGTCCATGAGTAATTGTTGGTCGGCAAAAAACTCTTTCGTAAAACCGCCATACTCATAATCAAAATTGCTTTCCCCTGTCACTGGGTCTACATCGGGTACTGATATTGTTTTGACTCTCGGATTTCCAATATACATATTTTGAATGCGTCCGATAACATCATGTACGCTCCAACGAGTGGCAATATGTATCTCTTTACACGGCTTTCCGTCTGTATCTTGTGTCTTACGTTGTCTTGCGTCTACTGCGTATTTATCCCACAGCTTATCAAGTATTGTAGGATTTAAGGCTTCCTCAATTCCGCCTATCATATCATCAACTAGCAAAAATTTACTTGCACGGACTTTTCCAGCATTCTTGCTTCCAACAGAAGTACATTGTACTGACGGAAAAGGTTTGTATTTGCCAATATTGAATTGCTCCATTTTGGCATTCGTGCTTGTAACTGATAGTTTAGGAAAAATGTCATGCCATGCATAATCATCATCATTAGTAACAATGTCGTATACTCCATCGTAGTACATTCGTGTAATGTCACCACTGTGTGAATAAAATAGGCTGTAGTCTTTTGGAAACCAACCGGCAACTGCCGAATGAAAAAATTTCTCAATCGTACTCTTTCCAGCTCCAGGCACTAGACTCACGCACAATATGTCGTATTTATCATCAATCATGCCTTGTAATGCGTCCACAAGTCCGATTTTGATTAATTGTTTCCTACGTGGCATATAAAATCGGTCTTTAGGCTCACGCTTTTTCTCTATGTACTGAAAATAGCTGTCAACTATTTTGTTTTGGGCTTCAAGTAACAAAACCTCATATTTTTTGTTTATCAGCTCATATGTGGTCTTGTGGTCGAATGCGTATTTTTCCAAATCCCAAATCGTACCACCTGTTTTAGCCGTGCAGAAGCCCTCTATAAGCTCTTTTGCTCTCTTAGTGAGTTGTAGTCCATACTCAATATCTTTCTCGCCGTTTATGGCTACACTGCAAGCGTCTACATAAGCATTGATTACTTGCTCGTCTATTCCGTTTTTCTCTATGTAATTTTCGTAACTATCAACTGTGGAAATAAGGCTCTGACTAGCCATAAGAAAAGCACCTCCACTTTTAAAAAGCAAAGGTGCTTATAGACCTCTGCCTATAACTGTTTTAGGGTAGCGTTGCAAACTTATATGCAACGGTTCTGATATTTTATGATTGTTCTCCGTAATAGAATCCAGTCACTTCATAAAATTTTTTAGAATAAATTATGTAACTGTATTGGTTGCTTCCCGGTCTTTTATAAGCTATTCCCCAATCAACAAGCTCATTCTGCAATAGCAAACGTACTGTCTGAGCATCAACGTTCAGAGCTTTCGCGGCAACCGCCACCGGAATATTAGCTTTCTTAAATACAAGATTGTCCATCGTCAGTTTTCCTTTCTAAAGAAATCTTCTTGAAAGAGTCTTCGTCTGTCTCTTGCTCAGATTTTAAAAAATCACATATGTATGCAAAATCACGTAAAGCTCTCCCATTGTCTCTATATGATACCCATGATTTATCTGTTGTCAAATCAAAAATTTTCGCTTCTAATAAACCTGTGATTTTGCTATATAGATGGCAATATTGTTCTTCTGAAAGATTTGGGAAATATTCCCTTAATATTTTAAATGCACATTCGCTGAATCTGTCAAGTGCAGCTTTTTTATGTTCGTCAAGGTTTTTATATTCTCTTCTTAAGCGACGTTTAATAATAAATATCTTAATTTTTTCTTTAAGCATATCAAATTCTTACCTTTCAAATTGTGTAAGTCTTGTCTTTTGGCTTGACTTTTCCTTTTTCTTTCCCTTTTTCGTAATTTTTTATAAATACTACTTTACCGCTTTTATAATGTCTGTAATGTCCTCTTACATCCCAACAAGGACAAGTTATAGCACGATTTCCACTTTTAGCAATCGTCAATCCATTTTCATTTACATAATCAACAATTTCATCAAGTAAATAAATCTTATCTGTGTTACTGTTAGTAATTCTTGTCGTTTTCCCTATTTTCTCTTTTGAGGTTTTGGGCTTTATGATTTTATCCCTTGGGGTATTCATTATGTATATCATTGTTCTTAGAACTAATTGTGCTATGTCGTGTCCTATCTCCGTATATTTCTTTTCTTCACTACTGCAATAAACAGTCATACCATCATACGGACTTCCGTCTGCTTCGATTTGGTATACTATGTCTTTTATCCATTCATCTCCTAGTCTAACAAGATATATCTCTGTTCCGCTCATATCTCCTATGTCATTAGAATTAAAAAGCACAGTAAGACCCAAAATCATTTCAGATTTTAATGTATATACCAATGCAAATTCATCATAAATAAAATTTTCTAACGAACCGCTAAATTCTTCATTAAACATTTTATGTTCAAATGGTATCTGAATTATATTCATAATATCACTCCTAAACTGATAATCTTTTGCATTTAACTTTCTATGGTAGCAACTACAATTAGTCAGTAGTCGGTAAAATCGCTTAATCAATATCTGCAATGCTCTCTACAAAGCAATTGTAGTAGATATATCTCTTGCCGTTAAAGTCAAACTTGACATATCCACCATCGTTTGTATCAATATCAATCTTTCCCTCGTATGTTGCAAGTTCCTTGCCGTCTGCCGTATATACAGTAATTGTTCTTTGCATACCGCCATTTACATCACTTTTCATATCTGTTACTGCTCTGTCCCATGACGCACATCCGGTCATTCCCAAGCACAATGTTAATCCTAACGCAACTGCTATAATTTTCTTCTTCATAAAAATTCCTTTCTGCTCGTATCAAATAATATTTAATTTCTGGAATGTCTTATATATTTTCGGGGTTTGAATTGCAAGCCAGTCAACCATTTCTTCATTCTTCGCCCATGCACCATCAAACCGATTTGAACTATCAGACAGTCCGCTCTCATTCAGAAAAGCGTGCATAATTTCATGTCTTAAGGTCTTTTTGCGATATGTTTCCTGTGCTTTTTCGTCCATGCCTACAAAGAATTTTTCTTCGGACATATCGGCAACTACAATCAACTTGTTTTCTTCTTCACAATAGCCTGCAAGACCTTTTTTCTCCATGTAACTGTCCTCTGATACTTTGTGGATTTCGATTCTGTATTCTGTTCCAAGAATATCTATTTTCATCGTATCATCGCAAATAAGAGACTCGTTCTGTGATGTTTTTATTCCTAACTTGGCTTCGTCTAATTCTTTTCGAAGTATTGTTATTCCTTTTTCCATTTTCTTAATTGCGCCTTGATATTCCATGTGTTCACTCCTTAAAGTAATGTAATGACCAACTCTACTTGTTAGCCGGTGATATATTTATTTGCCAATTCCTACAGTTCCTAAGTATTCAACACTGTCTTTTGAAGTATAGACAATGATTTTATCGCTGTGAACTATATTAGGTCTTTCTGTGACTTTGATTTTGTTCTCATTTTCTACAAAAATAAATTCAACGCTTCCCTCGTAGGTTATCAGTTGTCCATTTATGCAAACTGTAATTATCTCATAGTTGTAAGCGGGGGTACTTGAAACTGTACTTTGATATCTAGCATAAATTCCACTTTGTATCTCTTCTATTTCACATTCGTATTTTTCGGTTTTATTAGCCCAGCTTAAAAATAATATCAGTGCAACAATGCCAACAGCAATAACAATAATGGGAATAATGGTTTTAAAAAAATTTTTCATAAAATCTCTTTTCTGCTGATAATCAGCAATCATTATTTAGCTGTAATAAACCGCTTTGTGACACAAAGGGCATTTGCATTTCCAGTTATCGCCTTCTCGTTGGTCGCCACAATACTCATATTCTCTATTGTTTGCTTCAAAAATGGTATAGCAATTTTTACAACTGAATTTTAAAGGTTTATCAGCAAAATCTAAGTTGCCTTTTTGAATTATCTTCATCCGTTCTAGCCTCCACATTCTTACTCTTTGTCTGCTTCATTATCTGCCTCAATAGCAAGTTCATCTCCTAAAGTGGAACAATCTATAGGCTTGCCATTTCTACCGCCTATTTCGCGTGATTGCGCTTCTCTAAGTGCTTCACGCTCTATTGATTTAATTACTTCTGCCATGCTCATTTCTCAAATGTTCTCCCTAAATCCTTGCAACTATGCGTTCTTTTGCAAAATCTTTTTCGACTTCATCGTAGATAACTGAACCGTTTTTATCGGTTTTCAGTCTATCAAATTCGCAAGTAACTTTTATACCATCTTTGTTACTGCATTCTGCATGATAATCAATGACACATACTTTCTTCTGCCATTTTCCATTGGCATAAATCTTTGTGTAACCGCCAGCTCTTGTTTTAATGATTATTTTACTTCTTGATTTCTTCATTGCTCATAAACCTCTCAAAATCTTCCATGCATTTATAACACAAGTCGTATGTGGTATTAAAAATGCCGTTCTTTGTAACCGAATTTCCACACAGTATTCCTTTTTTAATTTCTGCACCACACCTATCGCAAGTGCACCATTCTTTTTGATGTTTCATTCTTTCACCTTACCTTTAAACCAACCCTAGCATACATAAAATATCAAGTCCTGATATTCTCTCCGCACCCTCTCTTGTGTGCATAAGAATTTCTTTAAGTCTTTCATTTTCTGCATCGCTGTATTTATTTCTATCATACGCTTCTGAAAAACAATAATATTTGCAATATCCATAGCCTGCACCAAGCATGTTCCCATGAATACTCTTCCCAACAATATCGTAATATTTTGGCACTTTTAAAATATTGTGTTTTTCATCTAGGGTACATTCCTTTTGTTCTGCTTTTAGCTTTGATTGAAGATATTTCAGAAAGCTTTGTATATCCTGTTCTGATTTTGAAATATATAAAATAGTTTCTTTCATTCTTCCACCAACTTTCTACCGCACATAGGGCAATAAGCTATTTTCATTACCATTTCAACATTCATATCTTTACTGCTACACACCGCAAAAGGCGGACATTTATTCAAGTCGCATGTAATTACAGGTTGATTTGACAACTTATCAATCTTAAATTTGCCATAATGTGTTACGACAGGAAATTTTTCTTCGCAAAATTCACACATGCTTCTCGCTCTTCCTTTGCCTTAAACAGTGTGTCAGGAAATGGAATACCTAAAAAGTGCATATTTGCGTACTTTCTAAATGTTGGCACGCTCATACCGGCTATCTTTGCAGCTTCCGCCTGTGAACATCTGCCATATGCGTATTCCATCAATCCCTCTCGGAATGAGTCAATATTTCGTGTCTTAACTCCTTTTGCCATATTTATACCTCCGTTTAGTACTCAATAATGCCTTGTGCCAACTGTAGCAGATAGTCGCTTTTAGCAAAATGCGTTATCGAGTAGTTAGTCTCTCTTCTATGTGTTCGCCTGAAATGCTCGTTAACCATTCTATCAAGCCCGGTAAGCCCTGTTTCGTCTGTTAGGTAAACGTCTGTCCACTCAAAGTGATTATGCTCCGTATCAGCCACATTAGAAAGCGACAGGCATACATTAGTCAGAGTCTTATCGGTCAAGATTGGGTGAACCTTGCAAAAATAATTTTCGTACAGGCACATGTATCTGTGAAATGAGCTTTTAACTGTTCTTCTGATTGTCTCGTTTTCAATATTGTTGTCACAGATTTCAGAGAATCTATTGAGCATATCATCTTTCTTTGCTTGCATATCCTTTCGGGTAACTCTTGCCGTCTGTTTCTCAGAAACAGATGTATGTACCTCTCCATCAATGTTAGTTGATGTATGTACCTTATCAGTAATCCCTGTTTCGTAATTATTGTTAAAGTAATCATTGTTAGTAATCCCTGTTAAAAGAGTTGCATCTTGTGGCATTCCCGAATTACACTTTGTGTTATTCCCTTGGGAATTACATTTTGTGTCATTCCCGTCTGCCTGTTTATGTAATTCTTGTCCTTTATCTTCTGCTATAACCTCTTGTCTGATATTTTCTTCCCATTTTTTAACTTCTGCGTTGATAACATCATAATTAGGTCTTATATGTATAGTCGGCATTGAGTTGAATTTGTATTTTGCTGTAATTACAAATTTCTTTTTCACCAGCGATTTAATTGCTTTATCATACTGCCTTTCAGTAATCCGTATTTCTTCCCACCAATCTTTTCTTTGCTTTGCAATCCAATATTCGCCGTCCTTGTATATCTTAACTTTGCTCTTATTGTCTTTACTTGGCGCAAACCAATATAAAATCCTTGATAAAAGTGTTCCCTCTATCAAGTCACCTGTTATGTCAATGTATTTATGGAATGTGTGATTGCACCTTGCTGATGATAAGAAATTAACTTTTGTTTCGATTTCATTTTCTGATAGCATATTATTTACCTCCGTACCGATAACTCCGTGATTTATATAAAAACAGTTGTCAGGCGGTCACGGTTCCGCTTTTCGTGTTGCAATCACTAGGCAACTGATTTTACCAATATTATTCCGGCTTGTTCATCTCAAAGAAAAGTTTCTTACATCTTGTGTCATCATCATCAAAGCTACAATCCGGTTTGAATCGTTTTTGGCATTCATCACAAGACCAAGATGTTACACCTCCAAGCTCTGAAACGGCACCGCAAAGCTCGTACAATTCATCATCTGTGCAATTCAGCACATAATCTACAAGCTCCATTCTTATTTTTCCAATTGAACGATGTTTAATTAACTTTGCCATGTTTACCTGCCTTTCTGATAATAGCCTTATTAACAAAACAACAAACAGGCACTAAGGCTTGTGCTTTTCGGTAGCTAACCTAGTTTGTTGTAATTGATGTGGTGTGGATTTGAACCACACATAAACAAGCACTCCTGGCCTTTCAAG
>ENA-OPCM01001620-OPCM01001620.1-human-gut-metagenome-genome-assembly--contig:-NODE-1620-length-14332-cov-2.113189_pt1 | contig 14332 bp, 10 predicted proteins | sample MGYA00241252_ERZ501484 | MGnify/ENA primary metagenome ERZ501484 (study PRJEB25962, sample SAMEA2042583) | human gut metagenome | biome: human gut; feature: human-associated habitat; material: faeces...
GGCTGCCGTTAATGGTCACCGGAATGATACGGTGGTTCTGACGGGCAGGATGGTTCACACGGCCTGCATAACCTTCATTTTCACGGCACAACAGACATTTCGGATAACCGGACTGCTTTGCCAGCTTTGCTGCGGCGATAGCTTTAGGATCCTTCTCGGGCTTGGACAGGTTGATGGTAATATCCAGATCGCCATATTTGGTGGGAGCCACCCATTTCATATCCTTGCAGATACGATAGCGGCGGATATAATCGGAATCTCTGCTCAATTTATAATAATAGTCGGTAGCTGCCTCAGGAGATACCTGCTCGTACAGCTCATGGAAATGACGGATCACTTCACTGGGTCTTGGCATCAGCAGTCCCATGATCTTCGTATCGAACAGATCGCGGTATACCACGCTGTTCTCCTTGAGAATACCTTTTTCATAAGCGTAATCCAGCATGCCCTTCAGAACCTCTTCCAGTTCATCCTCACGCATGGTTACATTGTCACGGTCTTCCAGCTCATCCAGTTCAAACAGCTCCAACAGACGGTTGGTGGTATAGATCACATCTTCCTCCGGAACCAGTCCTGTCTGTACTCCGTAGGATACTAATTTACGAATTAATATCTGAATATCCATTTTCTTTTCTCCTTACAGTGTCTGAGGGCCGTCACCGATCTCTACTACATAGAAATCAGCCGCATAGCCGATCTTTTCCTTATATGCTTTGCCTACCTGCTCGATAAAGGTATCAATAGCTTCATCCTTCACAATGCTTACGGTACATCCGCCGAAGCCTGCACCGGTCATACGGGATCCAATGACACCGTCTACCTTCCATGCTTCCTCTACCAGAGTATCCAGCTCGATACCGGTTACTTCATAATCATCCCGCAGGGATACGTGAGATGCATTCATCAGCTCACCAAACATCTTCACATCATTATTCTTCAGCGCTTCAACCGCACGGATCGTTCTCTGATTCTCATATACTGCATGCTTTGCACGCTTTCTGCGGACATCACTCTTGATAATAGCCTTGAACTTCTCGAAAGTTTCCTCGTCCAGATCGCCCAGAGTCTTGATCTTCACTACCTGCTGAAGCTCTGCCAGTGCGGTCTCACACTCACTGCGGCGCTCATTGTACTTGGAATCTCCCAGGCCTCTCTTTTTATTACTGCATGCGATCACGATCTTCGCATTCTCCAGATGGATCGGTGCATACTCATACTCCAGAGTCGCAGTATCCAGAAAAATAGCGTTGTCCTTTTTACCCATGGCAATGGCAAACTGATCCATGATACCACAGTTTACCTTGTTGTATTTGTTCTCAGAGAACTGTCCGATCAGCGCCAGATCCTGATTGGTCACATCAAAGCCGAAGAAATCCCTCAGAATGTAGCCGGTCAGCACTTCTACGGAAGCGGAAGAAGAAAGTCCGGAACCGTTAGGAATATTGCCGTTTAACAGAAGATCCATACCGGAAGTCACTTTCATGCCCTTCTCACCGAAAGCCCAGATCACTCCCTTGGGATAATTGGTCCAATTCGCTTCCTTGCTGGGTACCAGGTCATCCAGAGAAGACTCGATCACGCCCAGCTGATCGAAATTCGTGGAATAGAAACGCAGTTTATTGTCGTTTCTTTTTCTTGCCACGCCGTAAGTACCAATGGTCAGTGCACAGGGGAATACATGTCCGCCGTTATAGTCGGTATGTTCACCGATCAGATTCACACGTCCTGGTGCAAAATAAGCCTTGGCACCCTCTGCATCTCCAAATACTTCTGCGAAAGTCTTCAGAATCGTCTCTTTCATTTCCATTTTCTACTCCTATCTGCTTACTGTGTAAGCCCCGTCCATTTATATGTTCTTACTCTTGTCGCTCCGGCCGATGCCGCGATACGAATTCTCTTGCTCTATGTTTTCATCATAATCGAAAAAAACAAATATTTCTACCTATTTTTGTTTTTCAGACCTGTCATTATGTTAAAAGCTACAAGCCATGCAAAGACAAAAAGAAAGATACACCGTGGGAGCTTGCTCACAGAGGTGTATCTTTCTTTTTGGATTTATACGGCGACAGCCGTACATGAAGTAGACGCAACGCGTCTACGAATGTGCATGGCGCAGTTCCCGGGCGTACTTTATTCCGCACTCTGTTTCCGATACTGTACCGGAGTCATATCATAAGCCTTTTTGAACAGGCGGTTGAAGTGCTCCACATTCTCGTAACCGACATTGGCTGCTATGGTCTCCACCGTCTGATTGGTCTCCTTCAAGAGCATTCTTGCTTTCTTCATACGTTCTTCCCTTACAACCTCCTGGAAGGTCATGCCCGCTTTTTCCTTAATGTATTTGGACAAATACGGTTTGGAGAGATGGAAGGTATCTACCAGCATATCCAGTGTTACATCCACGTAGTTCTTCTGAATGAAGCTGATGATCTCCACGATCCGCTCCTCTCTGCCGGAGGTGATATGCTGCTCTGCTGCCAGCTTGTTCACAGCGGATACCAATGCTGCGATGGAACTCTTGATAATATCTTCATCCACACCGACACCCCAGTAGAACTTACCGTCATGGACGATGCCTACATAGGTAGCTGCCTTAGAGTTGGAACCTCTGGAAATCGCATGCTCTTCGTAAACAGACAGTTCATAGGTAATACCGAAGTATGTCTTAATAGCATTGCTGACTGCGTCGAGACGTCCATTACCCATGGTGGTAATGGTTCTGGACGCGCCGCCCTGCTCGATGGTCACTTCTGCCTGAATACCGTTCTCCTGCTTGAAGTGACACTCCGGAACATTGAAGATACTGCGGGGATAAATATAATTTTCCTCGAAGATCGCGTAGATCTCCTTGGGAAGTAATTCCTGATGGCGCCTGTCGGAGATACCCTTTACCAGGTAGCCGACTTCTTCCTTCATGGCAGCAGGCAGTGAGAAACCAAACTGCTGCTTCAATACGAATGCTACGCCGCCCTTACCGGATACACTGTTGATACGGATAACATCGGATTCGTACTCTCTTCCCACATCTGCAGGATCGATAGGCAGGTAAGGAATATCCCAGCGCTTGCCGGTCCTGCCTTCCTTCTGCCATGCCATTCCTTTACTGATGGCATCCTGATGGGATCCGGAGAATGCGGTAAATACCAGATCTCCCGCATAAGGAACTCTCTCATGCACCTTCATACCGGTGAAATTCTCATAAGCTTCACGGATCTCCATAATATGAGAGAAATCCAGTCCACACCGTGACACATCATATTAAGTGCAACGGTTACCAGATCCACATTACCGGTACGTTCGCCATTGCCGAACAAAGTACCTTCCACACGATCTGCTCCGGCCAGTACGCCGAACTCCGCATCGCTGATACCGCATCCTCTGTCGTTATGGGGATGAACGCTGAGTACTACGTTTTCACGGTATTTCAAATGCTTATGCATATATTCTACCTGACACGCAAATACGTGAGGCATTGCCACCTGTACGGTGGTGGGCAGATTGATGATTGCCTTACAGTCAGCAGTGGGCTTCCATACCTCCAGTACTGCATTGCAGACTTCCAATGCATAATCCACCTCCGTCTGGGAAAAGCTCTCCGGGCTGTACTCAAAGGTGAAGTTACCTTCGGTCTCATCTGCCAGATTCTTTAACATCCGAGCACCGTCTACCGCCAGCTTCTTAATAGCTTCCTTGTCCTTCTTAAATACCTGTTCTCTCTGCTCTACGGAAGTAGAATTATACAGATGGATCACTGCGTGGGGCGCTCCCTTGACTGCTTCGAAGGTCTTGCGGATGATATGCTCTCTCGCCTGCGTCAATACCTGAATAGTCACATCCTCCGGGATCATGTCGCGCTCGATCAATGCACGGATAAAATTGTACTCCGTATCGGAGGAAGCGGGAAAACCAACCTCGATCTCCTTGAAACCGATCTTTACCAACATCTTGAAGAATTCCAACTTATCTTCCAGACTCATGGGATCGATCAATGCCTGGTTGCCGTCTCTTAAGTCAACGCTGCACCAGATAGGGGGCTTGGTAATACTGTCCTTTTTTACCCAGTCGTAAGTCACCTCGGGGGGCATAAAATAAGTTTTCTGATATTTTGCTGCAATGTCTGCGCTGTTCATGGAAATCCTCCTGCTGTATGATTACTTTTTATTTTCAAAACCTGCTGTTTTTACTATTTTCACTTATCTGATTGCATTATCTTAACACTCATAATTTCTGTAAGCAAGATATATTCTTATCTTGTTAATTGATGTATTTTAATGTGACATTTTTGTCATATACCTATAAATTCAAGAAAAAGGCTATTTTATTCAGTGATTATTCTTTTTTATTATTTGATTAAAATTTTCAATTGTATATATCATTTTTTGTTATATTTAAAACCATACTTTTAATTTTATAATGTTGTATAATTGATTAATTTTATTACTATGTTTAAAATGTTTTTCACAAAAAAACAGATGTCCGTGTCGGGCATCTGTTTATAATCTATTCTCTATTTATATCCTAAACGATTTCTTCGTACTGTATACTCTCGAAATCGTAACGCCCATTCGCATTCCGGGCTGTCAAATAATTTCCACTCTTTCAAAATACCGGATCAGGATATCCGCACAATTTTCGATTCCCAGTTTGGTGGTATCGAGGATCATATGATAATTATTCACATCACCCCACACTTTACCGGTATTTTCATAATAATAGTCGGCGCGCTCCGCATCATTTTTCTCAAGCATTTCTTTTGCCTCATCGTGGGGAAGACTTTCCTTCTTCATGATACGTTCAATACGATCTTCCTTATCCGCGCACACATACACGTTAAATACATTCGGCTGATCCTTCAGGATCTCAGATGCGCAGCGTCCCAGAATAATACAGGGATGTTCCGCCAATTCCTTAATAACCTCCGCTTCCGTAGCATAACTGTCACCATCCAGTTCATGCTCTATGTACGCCTTATCATATACCGGCACCTCCAGCTTCTCAGACAGCTCCTGTGCGATCAGACTGGCTCCTGTTCCGAATCTTCGGCTGATAGTAATTACAAGGTTCATCGTAAGCACCTCCTTTGTAAGGTACTCTCATTTTATGATAAAGACTCTGAATTTGCAAGAGGGATGTCTACAAAAGCTTCTGCTCTATCTGATACAGTTTCTCACCTGTCGCCCGCATGCTGTGTTCCTCCGCCAGTGCCCTGCCTGCCCGGATTCTGCGTCTTACTTTTTCCCGCGGTTCTTCATACAAGATGTCTCGGACTGCCTGCTCGTAGGAATCCGGATTGCTGGCTTTGCGCACCTGCTCGCCGTCGGTAAGCCACCCTTCATACACCGGAATGTCTCTCACGATCACAGGAATCTCACAGGATAATGCCTCCAATACCACGATTCCTTCCGTCTCTTCATAACTGAAAAAAGCAAATGCATCCGCACCACAGTACGCATCCCGCAGGATCCCGGACGGTTGGAAACCGGCAAAGATCACATTTTCCGGCTTCTCTGCCACAGCCTTTTTGATCTCTGCCGGAATCAATGCATTGTTCCCGCCCCCAAACCATAGAAAAATAATGTCTGGCATCCTTTTTGCCATTTCCAGAAAATCCTCGATTCCTTTTCTGTGAATCAGATGCCCGGCAGATATCACGACCTTTTTATCCACAGGAAGATGAAAAAATTCCCGGAATCGTCCACCTGCCTGCTCTGTTTTGTGGAAAAATTCAGTGTCCACACCATTGGTCAGTGCGTAAATCTCCCGATGCAGATCATATTTCATCAACAATTCCCGGGAGTATTCCGTTGGTGTGATAACCACATCTCCCTGTCTATAACAATGGCGGATCCATTTTTTGAATAAAGGAGCCGCCAGATTGGAACCGATAAAAGAATTCTTAAAATCTTCCATAGTGGAATGCCCATAATAGACGACCTTTTTCCCCTGCCGTCTTGCCCGCCGTGCCACCAGCGGCGAATCAGGCAATACAGTATTGATCTGTACGATATCCGCCTCTTTCCAGACGTCCGTCACGGTCACTTTTGCTGCTCGCAGCATCTTCTCCTGATGGCGGATGGCGCTGCCGACGCCGCTTTTTGCCACCAGTGAAAGTCCGCCTTTATATATATAAATTTTCATAAGTATACTCTCCTATAATAGGTGGAAAATCACCTGAAACAGTGTCGTCAGTCCCAGACTATACAGCGCAATGGAGAAAGGCTTTCCCAAAAAGATGACTGTCACAAACTGTTTCCATGTCATATTCGTCGTTCCGGCGAGATAACAGAGAAAATCATCCGGTGCCACCGGCAGAAAGATTGCCAGTGTAAATAATTTCAAAAATCTCCCCTTTAGCTCCGTCCATGTCAGGTATTTTTCAATCATTTTCCCGGGAAACATCTTGTACAGCACTGGTCTCCCCAGACTTCTTGCTATTCCAAAAGCAATACAGGAACCCACACAGATTCCTATATAATTATAGAAAAATCCCGGCACCGCTCCAAAGAGCAGTACTCCTGCCAGACAGCTGATGCCACCCGGTATGATGGGAAACACCACCTGAACGATCTGGATCAGCACGAAGATCAGTGCACCGATCATTCCGAAACGGTTCACAAACTGCTGCATAGTCTCCACCGATTGGAAAATGCCGCTCTGATAGCTCCAGACTGCCAGTATTCCACAGAGGATCAGACTAACCCAGGATGCAATATTGACGGCTCTTTGCCAAGCGTTTTTCTCTTTCGACCTGTTTTTCTTCGATCTGACGCTGGTATAGTTGTTCCATGCTTCCCGCAAATCTTTTTTGGGAAAATATTTCTGCGGACTGTTTTGCATAACTGCACATTCCTCTGCGTTCATCGTCTTCTTTCTCCTTCCAGTTCTTCAGGTCTTTCAAGAATTCCTCTTCGGTCCGGTACTGCCAGCCGTTTTTTCCCTCTTCCACAACCGCCCGCAGGCATTGATCCCTTCTGCATAATAACGGTAATCCTGCTGCCAGTGCTTCCGCATAGGTAAGCCCCTGGGTCTCACTGGTGGAAGCGCTGACGAACAGATCTCCTGCCGGATAATAAGATGCTACTTCAGCGGGTGATACCATTCCGGTAAAAATAACGCTTTCCGTCACACCCAGTTCTGCTGCCTTTTTCCGTAAAATCTCCAAATAAGGACCGCCGCCTACAATCATCAGTATTGTGCCGCTCTCCTGAATTTTCTGCTGGTACTCCAGCAATTCTTCCACATTCTTCTCTTTTGCCAGACGACCTACATATAAAAGCACTGTGGTCTTCCGGTCCATTTTATATTTTCTTCGGATTCTCTCCCGGGAATCCGTCCGGGTCTGCGCGTCATATTTACTCAGATCAATCCCCGATGGGATCACTGATACCGGACAATGAATGCCATAGCGTTTTAGTAATGTCTCTATTTTTGTGCTGGGAGCGATCATACTGTCCACCTTCTCGGAGATCTGTCGCGTCAGGAACTGTACCATATCCCTGCCCCATTTCTTGTAAGGGGAAAAATAGTGGGTATAATCTTCGTATACAGTATGGTAAGTATGCACCAGAGGGGTCTTACATTCCTCTGCGATCTTTTTTGCCATGAAAAAGGTAGAAAATTCACACTGGGAATGTACAATATCCGGATTCCACTCTATAATCCCGCGATACAGTTCGCGTCCCGGGGACACCCGAAGTCTTGCTCCCGGATAAATATATCCGGCATTCACGGAACCCATATAGATCACACCCTCTTCTTCGTAGGAATGAGCTGTACGGGACAGGGTCAGGATCTTCACTTCATGTCCTCTTTGCTGTAATTCCTCCCGCAGATTGCATACCGAAGTAACAACTCCGTTGATGGCCGGCTTGTACCAGTCTGTTGTGATCAATACTTTCATCTTTTTTCTCCCTTCCGTTTATTTTCTCTGAATTGATCTCAGCATAACAGACACAGGTAAATTCCATCCGAATAAAATCAAAAGTTTTCCTAAAGTTTCTGTGAGTTTTTTCCAAAATATGCACTAAAAAACAGCATTCTCCGGAAATTTCCGGAAAACGCCGTTTTTAATCGTCTTTCTATAAAATTATTATCTTTCTTCTCTGAAGTACGCCAGTCCCAGACTTGCGGGGGGCTGATTCTCTCTCTTGCTCCTCATACTGGTGATGACCAGTACCAGTAAGGTCACGACATAAGGGATCATCTTATACAGCTCCTGATACTCCATATGCTCGATACCTGTGGGCAGATACAAATACAGAATGTAGAGTCCACCGAACAGGAAGGAAGCAAATACACTGATATTCGGTCTCCAGATAGTGAAGATGACCAGCGCAATGGCAAGCCAGCCTCTGTCACCGAACGCATCGTTGGACCAGACGCCGCAGGCATAATCCATTACATAGTACAGTCCGCCCAGACCTGCGATCATACATCCCACGCAGGTAGCGATGTATTTGTACCGGGATACGTTGATACCGGCTGCATCTGCGGTATTGGGACCCTCACCGACTGCTCTTAAGTGCAGTCCGGTTCTGGTATGACTCAGAACATACGATGCCGCAAACGCAATGATCACTGCCAGATAAGCCAGGAATCCATAGGATAAAAACAGCTTGCCAAACCAGCCAAGCTTTCCCGCAAAAGGAAGTGACTTACTGAAATAACTGCTGGTAGCAGACAGTGCAATGGAAGGTACATCACTGTTCACCAACTTGATCAGGGATCCGCCGAAGAAGTTACCGAAGCCGACACCGAAGGTGGTCATTGCCAGACCGGTCACGTTCTGGTTCGCCCGCAGGGTAACAGTCAGGAAGCAGTACAGCAATCCCATCAACAGGGATCCTAACAGGCAGCAGAGCATCGGAATCGCAATGGCAAGAAACCCATTCATGTTCGCCGCGTCTCCTGCGGATCTCTCATAGAAGAAAGATCCGATGACACCACAGATACCTCCCACATACATGACGCCGGGGATTCCCAGATTCAGATTACCGGACTTCTCCGTGATGATCTCACCGGTACTCCCGTATAACAGAGGTATTCCCTGTACGATTGCTCTCGGAATAAATGCAAGTAAAAATGACCACATGCTTACTGTTCCTCCTTTTCTGCTTTTTTACGGAACTGCAGTCTGTAAGTAATGAAGAACTCACAGCCGATGATAAAGAACAGGATAATACCTGTCAGAATATCGGAGTAAGAATGATTCAGTCCAAAATTGGTAGAGATCTCACTGGCTCCGCGATCCATGAATATGATCAGGAAGCTGGAGAATACCATGGTCAGAGGATTGAACTTGGACATCCAGGATACCAGTACAGCGGTAAATCCCTGTCCACCTGCAATCGTGGTAGTCACAGTATGATTGATGCCTCCTACCAGAAGCAGGCCTACCAGTCCGCAGAGAGCACCGGACAACAGCATGGTACGGATAATGACTTTTTCTACCTTGATACCCACATATTTTGCAGTGTTTTCGCTTTCACCCACAACAGAGATCTCATATCCCTGCTTACTGTAGTTCAAATATACATACATAAATATCGTGATCACTACTGCCACTACAATACTTAACAGATATTTGGAACCGAAGATCTGCGGCAGCCAGCCCACATTGGTGTTCTGGTTGATGATACCGATCTTACCGGATCCCTTGGGAACCTCCCATACTATCGTATAAAATGCCACCAACTGAGTAGCTATGTAGTTCATCATCAGCGTAGACAGCGTCTCATTGGTATTCCATTTCGCCTTGAAAAATGCGGGAATGAAGCCCCAGATGGCTCCTGCTGCCAGACTTGCCACGATCATGCACAGGATCACAACTGCGTTCGGAAGCTTATCTCCCAGACAGATCATACAGGCTGCTGCTGCCAGCCCGCCGATCAGCACCTGTCCCTCACCGCCGATATTCCAGAATTTCATCTTAAATGCCGGAGTCAATGCCAATGCGATCAAAAGCAGGATCGCTATATTCTGAAAAGTGACCCAGGTCTTGCGGACGGATCCGAAAGCACCCAAAACGATGGACTGATATACCTGTAAAGGATTGATTCCCGTGGTGATCGTCGTAATGATACCGCAGAGGATCAGTGCCAGCAGGATTGCCACGAAACGGATGCCCAGCGATTTGTACCAGGGGAGTGCATCTCTTTTTACGATATGAAACAAAGGCTCTTTATTCTTTTCCTTCATATTCTTTGCCTCCTACTCTGGTCATCAGCATACCGACCTCATTTTTGTCTGTCTTTCTCGCATCCAGAATACCACTGACTTCTCCGCCGCACAATACCATGATACGGTCGGACAGCTCCATCAGCACATCCAGATCCTCACCTACGAAAATCACGGCAACGCCCTTTTTCTTCTGTTCATTGATCAGGTCATATATAGTATACGAAGAATTAATATCCAGTCCACGTACCGCATAAGCCGTCAACAGTACGGTAGGTGCAGACGCAATCTCTCTTCCAACGAGAACCTTCTGTACATTACCACCGGACAATCTGCGTACCGGAGTGGTGATACCCGGGGTTACAACCTCCAGATTTTCTACCACATCAGTTGCAAGCTGTTTGGAAGGCTTTCGGTTCGTAAACGGTGTATGTCCCTGTCGGAAGGAACGTAACATCATATTATCGGTCAGATCCATATTGCCTACCAAACCCATTCCGAGACGATCCTCCGGTACAAAAGAAAGCGATACACCCATCTCTGCGATCTTCAACGGATCCTTGCCGATCAACATTTCCTTACTTCCATCATCTTCCACATAACTGATCGTGCCGGCTTCTGTTACCTGCAGACCTGCAATGGCTTCCAAAAGCTCCTTCTGTCCACAGCCGGAGATACCGGCGATTCCCAGGATCTCACCACTATTGGCGGTAAAGGAGACGTCCTTCAGCTTAACGATACCTTCTTCGTTACGTACGGTCAGTCCCTGTACTTCGATACGGGGCTTCGGATTCACAGGTTCCGGTCTGACAATATTCAAAGTAACCGCATGGCCCACCATCATATTGGTCATTTCCGTAACGGTGGTATCCTTTGTCAGCATGCTTCCAATATACTGACCGTTACGAAGCACAGCCACCCTGTCGGACAGGGATTCCACTTCATGCATTTTATGGGTAATAATGACAATAGCCTTGCCGTCATCTCTCATTTTCCGGAGGACGTTAAAGAGCTTCTCTGTCTCCTGCGGTGTCAGTACGGCGGTAGGCTCATCCAGGATCAAGATATCCGCACCACGATACAACACCTTTACAATCTCTACGGTCTGCTTCTGGGATACTGTCATATCATAGATTTTCTGCTTCGGATCTACTTCAAAACCGTATTTGTCACAGATCTCCTCTATTTTACGGGATGCCTCCTTGATATTAAGCCTGCCTTCCAGACCCAGGATGATATTCTCGGTAGCGGAAAGTACATCAATCAGCTTAAAATGCTGATGCACCATACCGATTCCCAGCCGTAACGCATCCTTGGGGGATTTGATGACCTCTTCCTTACCGTTAATAAAGATCTGTCCCTCATCCGGAAAATAAATACCGGAGAGCATATTCATCAGTGTCGTCTTACCGCTGCCGTTTTCCCCAAGCAGCGATAATATCTCACCCTTATAGATATCCAGATTTACCTTATCATTGGCAATCACGGATCCAAAAGTCTTGGTAATGTTTTTCATCGAAACCGCAGCTACTTTTGTCTCTTTTTCCATCCTAGTCACCTTTCCAATTTATCCACGACCTGCAAATTTTCAGGTCTTTTAATACCTGGCATAAGCACACTGGCCGCCCCTTTTCTACCTCATCCATCCGCAAAAGATCAATAAGTTAGAAAAAGGGCGGCGCGGCGATAAACGCTGCGCCGTCCGGGCTATTTCAATAAGTCAATTAATACTGCTCATCCAACAGGTTGATTCCATCAATTCTTACATTGAAGTAAGGAGCGGAACGGAATGCAACATCGGACTCATGGAAGTATCCGTCACTTACTACCTCATGGTCGGGAGTATAATCAGGATCGGTATCGATATCAGCTTCATAGCTGTCCAGGGTCTTGCCGTCTACAGTAAAGGTGGTGATATCATATACATGAGTCTTGCCTGCGATCAGATCAGCCTTTGCAGCTTCTACTGCTTCTGCGGTACCATCTGCTACAGCAGTACCAAGATCGCTCAGCTCTACAGAGCCGGTCTCCAGAGTACCACACCAGTCAGTATCGATAGGAGTTCCATCTGCTACACATTTAATAGCATACTCAAAGTAAGGCTCCCAGTTAACTCTGGAAGATACCAGGAAGGTATTGGGGCAGGCTGCCTCAGTGCTTCCGTTGTAAGATACGTTGGGAACGCCTGCGGTCTCACATGCGGTAGGAGCACCCATGGAGTCTGCATGCTGGCTGATCAGTACACATCCGCCCTCGATCAGCTTGTTAGCTGCTTCCTTCTCAGCGGTCTCATCATACCAGGAACCGGTAAAGGTTACATCCATGGTAACGCTGGGGCATACGGAACGGGCGCCCAGGAAGAAGGATGTATAACCGGACATAACTTCTGCATATGTATAAGCACCTACATAACCCATCTTAGCCTGATCTTCAGTAATATCACCGTTAGCGATCATCTCATTCAGCTTCATGCCTGCAACGATACCTGCAAGGTAACGACCATCATAAATGGAAGCAAATGCATTGTGGAAGTTGTCCAGACCCTCGGTATGAGCCTTGGTTCCTGTTGCATGGCTGAACTGAACATTGGGATACTCCTTAGCAGCCTCGATGATGTAGTCCTCATGTCCAAAGCTGTCTGCGAAAATGAAATTGCAACCTGCATCAGCAAGCTCACAAGCTGCTTCATAAGCTTCCTGTCCTTCAGGAATGTTGGTCTTGGTCATGTACTCAATGCCAAGCTTCTCACAAGCTGCCTTTGCTCCGTTCAGGAAGTTCAGATCATAAGTAGAGTTCTCATCATGCAGGAAAATAAAACCTGCCTTTACACCACTGACAGCTTCGCCATCAGCTTCAGTAGTAGCTGCTGCCTCAGTAGTAGCTGCAACAGTTGCAGCATCTGTGCCGGTGGTAGCTGCGTTATTGGATCCGCATCCTGCCAGAGCAGTAACTGCGAGAGCCATAGCTGCGAGTAAACTTACGACTTTCTTTTTCATAATTCTCCTCTTTCTGCGCTGCTGCTTCGTTACAGATCCATGTAGCAGCGCGGGCACAGATCTGCAGATAAACCGGTGAGTCAACGCAAAAAGGGTGTATGACACCTTCATACGACCCCTTTATTGTACTCTCTCAACATTAGTCAGTATAAGCATTTGTCTGACTTCTTGTCAAGAGAAGTATTAAATTTTTATTAACTCGTTTGCGAATGTGGTTCTGAATAGTTATCTAACTCTTAAGATCGAAATGTGATCTCTCCGGTTTTGTCATCCATACTTTCCACAATTGCGAGGGACTCTACACGGATACCCTTGGAACGGATCAGGTCGCCGCCCTTCTGGAATCCCTTCTCAACGGCAATGCCGACACCCTCTACAGAAGCTCCCGCTTTATTGACAATGTCGATCAAACCCTCCAGTGCGCATCCGTTGGCCAGGAAATCATCAATGATCAGAATATGATCTTCCGGATGTAGGAATTTTTTGGAGACGATCACGTCATATACTCTTTTGTGCGTAAAGGATTCGATCTTGGTGGAATATACTTCACCGTCAATATTTACGGACTGGGACTTTTTTGCAAATACCACCGGCACATGAAAATGCTGGGCTGCCACACAGGCAATACCGATACCGGAAGCCTCCACAGTCAGGATCTTCGTAATCTTACGGTCTGCGAACAGACGCGCCCACTCTTTTCCCATTTCATTGAACAGATCAATGTCCATCTGATGGTTCAAAAACCGGTCCACTTTCAGGATCTCGCTGGATTTGACCTCGCCCTCGGCGAGAATTTTCTTTTTTAATGCTTCCATCCTAAAATCCTTGTCGAAACAGAAATAAAATGATAGAATTATGATAATACGAAAGCCCCCGATTTGCAAGGTCGATTTGTATGTTGACACCAAATTTTAACTTTTTTTGCAAATCGGCGAATTTATGCTATAATTATTTAGTAAATTTCAACAAGGGAATAGGCGCTTGCCTGCAAATTTATGAGAAAAAAAGAAAAATCTACCTTTCGCAAAATTGAACATCACCGCACAGAGACCTTCTTTCTCATTGTGCGCGGGCTGGAAGTGGGCGTGGTTGCCGGTTTGGTGTCCGCTCTCTACCGCTTTCTGCTGAGCAAAGCGGAAAGCGCCAACCATGCGGTACTC
>ENA-OPCM01001638-OPCM01001638.1-human-gut-metagenome-genome-assembly--contig:-NODE-1638-length-14207-cov-2.480215_pt1 | contig 14207 bp, 15 predicted proteins | sample MGYA00241252_ERZ501484 | MGnify/ENA primary metagenome ERZ501484 (study PRJEB25962, sample SAMEA2042583) | human gut metagenome | biome: human gut; feature: human-associated habitat; material: faeces...
GCATTGACGAATTTCCGCAATTTTTTAACGTATTGAAAGGAGTCAGCGGTATAATAGAGCCAACCAAGAAAAGGCTTGATTTTACAGGGTTTTCGCTGGCTTAGCTAGGTTCCTTAGTATGATTCTTATGACTTCTCATTAAAGGAAACCAATCGCATTTCCAGCGGGAATATATATAATAAAGTGGTTTCCTGGATGCTTGTTTTGACCCAATCATAAATAAGTAAATGAGAATCATAAATAATAGGAGGTAATGGCTGAGCCTGCGGATGTCCCTCGAAAGACGTTCACAGGTTATCTGTCATTGGAGAAAAATATAAGAAATAAATGAGAAAAAAGAGATAAGAAAGTAGCCCTCGATTTTGTCGGGGGGGGGTACAGTAAGGGAGATATGAAATGCTAGGAATATCAAAACGAAAGTGTACGATGGATACCCCAGTACATATTAATGGGAATGAAAAGAAAAAGAAAACTGAATATCGAAACTCTTATATCGCATATCTAAATATTCAAAATGTGATTCCCATGTGCTGCTTACTTGTGTTTGAGGTATGGCTATGGACGGAATTACATATCTCAACAAATCTTAACATATTCTGGATTAATGCTCTTCTTTATGGAGCAATAATCCTATCTAGTTTTAAATCACTCAAATTTGAAGGCAATTTCTACAATTGTGGGGACGATTGTAGATTAACAGATAGATTACAAAAAAATGGAAGGGGAAAGAAAAAAATCTATGTATAGAAAAGATTCTGAAGGATGGTTAAAACACGCAGACTTTATAGTCTTAGATATGATCTGTTTGCAATTAGCGTATATTCTGGCATATGCAATTAGCGGATATGGATTTAATCCATATGAAACCCTTATTTATCGCAATATGGCAGTTTTCCTTGAACTGGCAGATCTGGTTATGATTTTTGTATATGGCACTATGAAAGGTGTGTTAAAGAGAGGATACTATCGTGATTTTGTAGTTACGTTAAATCATGCGATTATGGTAGGTGCCTTAGCGGTTTTATATTTATTCCTGCTTCAGGAAGGGCAGGACTTTTCAAGATTAACATTGATGCTGACCATAATAATTTATTTAGTAATGACGTATGTTGTCAGAGAACTTTGGAAAAAACTTCTGCGAAAACAGATGAAGGATGGCGGAGAACGCAAACTGCTGATTGTAACATCAGAAGATGTAGCTGAACAAGTAGTGTTAAGTATGCAGGAAAACAATTATGCCAGATTCTCATTGGCTGGTGTGGCTGTAATTGATGCGGACTGGACTGGAAGGGAAATTCATGGAGTTCCGGTAGTTGCCAACGAAGAGACTGCAGCAATGTATGTATGTCAGGAATGGATTGATGAAGTTCTGATTGTTGTTTCAGAAGTTCTTCCGTATCCGGCAGAGTTAATTGAGCAGTTATCAGAGACAGGAGTAACTATTCATCTTAATCTTGCAAAGATTACAAGCGTGCCAGGAAAAAAACAGTTTGTGGAAAAAGTTGGTAATTACACAGTCCTTACGACAAGTATCAATTATGCATCAACCAGACAGTTAATGTTAAAACGCTTAATGGATATTGCGGGTGGATTAGTTGGATGTATTTTTACCGGAATCATTTGTATTTTTGTCGGACCGGCAATTTATATTGCATCACCGGGACCAATTTTCTTTGCTCAGGAACGAGTAGGAAAGAATGGAAAGAAATTTAAAATGTACAAGTTCCGCAGTATGTATATGGATGCAGAAGAACGTAAGGCAGAGCTTATGAAAGATAACAAACTTGGAGATGGAAAGATGTTTAAACTGGACTTTGATCCTCGTGTTATCGGAAATAAGATACTTCCAGATGGGACACATAAGACAGGAATCGGTGATTTTATCAGACGAACAAGTTTAGATGAATTTCCGCAATTCTTTAACGTATTACGTGGCGATATGTCGATTATAGGTACTCGCCCACCCTTGATCTCAGAAACGAATCTGTATGAGCTTCACCATCGTGCGAGGCTGGCAATTAAGCCAGGAATCACTGGCATGTGGCAGGTAAGCGGACGAAGTGATATTACCGATTTTGAAGAAGTCGTTCGTCTTGATAAAGAGTATATCACAAACTGGAACATTGGGCTAGATATAAAGATTCTGTTTAAAACAGTATTAGTTGTGTTTAAGAAAGATGGATCAATGTAAACCTTTTGTAGCTTATTTTATAGAGAGAATAAGCTGCAAAAGGATAATTATAGATAAGTTATAAATATAATAACAGGAGAATTTAAATGATTATTACAAAAACACCTTTTAGAATGTCCTTTTTTGGTGGAGGAACTGATATGCCATCATTTTTTCGTGAAAATGGAGGCTCCGTGTTATCAACAACATTTGACAAATATTGTTATGTAAATGTTCGACATTTGCCACGTTTTTTTGATTATTCGACTGAACTTTCGTATTCAAAAACAGAAAGGGTCACAAATATTGAAGATATTCAGCATCCGGCAATTAGAAATGCTATGAAATTTTTAGATATGCATGAAATTCGATTGACATATGAAGCTGATTTGCCAGCACGTTCTGGATTAGGAACAAGTAGTTCTTTTGCAGTGGGTATGTTAAATGCTTTTTATGCTTTGAAGGGAAAATATGCTGATAAGAAAAAATTGGCGGATGAAGCAATTTATTTGGAAAGAGAGTTATGCCAGGAAGCTGGTGGTTGGCAGGATCAGATAGCCGCTTCATTTGGCGGTTTTAATCGTATTAATTTTACAGATGAGGGCTATGATGTGCTTCCATTAATCATTTCCCCAGAAAGAAAAAAACAACTTAATCAGAATTTGATGATGTTTTTTACTGGTTTTACACGTTTTTCATCAGATGTTCAGAAAGCAAATGCAGCAGGAAAAGTTGACAAGACAGCACAGCTTAAAGAAATGCTTTCTTTAGTAGATGATGCGGAAAAGGTATTAACAGATAAAACAGTCGATTTAGATGAATTTGGACGAATGTTAGATCATACATGGAAATTAAAAAGACAAACAGGAAATGCAGTTTCTACAAGTAATATAGATATTCTGTATGAAAAAGGAATCAAAGCTGGTGCATTAGGAGGAAAATTACTTGGTGCAGGCGGAGGCGGTTTCTTAGTATTTTATGTGCAACCAGAAAAACAAGCAGAAGTTAGAGAAGCAATGAAGGAATTAATGTATATTCCATTTTCTTTTGAAGATGGAGGGACAAGAGTTATTCATTACACTCCAGAATCATATGAACCATTAGTGTAAGGAGAAATATAACATGAAAGTTGTAATTATGGCTGGTGGAAAGGGAACAAGAATCTCTTCAGTTGCCAGTGATATTCCAAAACCTATGATCAAAATAGAAGGCAAACCTGTTTTAGAACATGAAATTGAATGTTTAAGAGATCAAGGATTTAAAGATATTATTCTCACTGTGAGTCATTTGGGTAATATAATAATGGATTATTTTGGTGATGGAAGTGGTATTTCACCAGTAACAGGTAAAAGTTTTGGAGTGAATATTGAATACTATTTTGAAAAAGAGCCATTAGGAAATGCAGGAGCTTTATTCAAGATTAAAGATAAGCTGACAGAAGATTTTCTACTTTTAAATGCAGATGCTATGTTTAATGTGGACTTTAATCGTTTTGTTGAATTCCATAAATCCCATGGTGGATTGGTTACTTTATTTACTCATCCTAATAGTCATCCGTATGATAGTGGACTGATTATAGCAAATGAAAATGGTATTGTACAGAAGTGGCTGGCAAAAGAAGATGAAAGACCATTGTATTATAAAAACAGAGTAAACGCTGGCCTTCATGTGATGTCACCGGAAATTTTGAAACAAAATATTGATACTCCTAAAATTGATTTAGATAGACAGCTTTTAAAACCTTTATCCGGAACAGGCAAAATGTTTTGCTATGACAGCCCGGAATATGTAAAAGATATGGGAACACCAGACAGATACTATGCGGTGTGCGTGGATTTTAAAGCCGGAAATGTTCAAGGGAAAAACTTAAAGAATAAACAGAAAGCTATCTTCCTGGATAGAGATGGAACAATCAACAAGTATGTTGGATTTTTGAGAAATATAGATGCGTTTGAACTACTTGATGGTGTAGCGGAAGCAATAAAAAAAATTAATGAATCAGGATATTTGACGATTGTAGTGACAAATCAACCAGTGATTGCTCGTGGAGAAGTAAGCTTTGAGGAACTGGAAGAAATTCATAATAAAATGGAAACCTTATTAGGCAAAGCTGGTGCATATATAGATGGATTATATTATTGCCCACATCATCCACACAAAGGATATAAAGGAGAAAGACCCGAATTAAAGATAGAATGTGAATGTAGAAAACCGAAGCCAGGTATGCTTATAAAAGCAGCAGAAGATTTTAACATAGATTTAGAGAAATCTTGGATGATAGGTGACGGTGAAAATGATGTTCTGGCAGGAAAAAATGCTGGATGTAAAACAGTATTAATTGGTAGTCAGGATTATAAACAGGATTACACTGTTTCATCATTAAAAGAGTTTGTAGATAAAATGTTGTAATTGGTAAAAAGGAGTTTTAGAGTAATGAGAAAACTAGAAGAAAGATTACAGAAACATATTGATTTATTAGTAAAAAGATATCCTGTATTAAAAAGCATTGAACAGTCTATCATTGATGCGTATTTAGTCATGGAAGAATGTTACGAAAACGGTGGGAAACTGTTGATTGCAGGAAATGGTGGTTCGGCGGCGGACTCAGAGCATATAGCTGGTGAATTGATGAAAAGATTTAAAACTCCTCGTCCAGTTAAAAAGGAATTTGCAGATAAACTTATTGCGATTGATCCAGAAAGAGGAACACAACTCGCAAATAATCTGGAGTGTTCCTTGATGGCAATTCCATTGGTAGCACACGAAGCGTTAACTACTGCTTACATAAATGATGTAGATGGATTAGGAGTATTTGCGCAGCAGTTATTTGGATTTGGAAGAAAAGGAGATGTCTTTTTAGGAATTTCTACATCTGGGAATAGTAAAAATGTAATACCGGCTACGGTAGTTGCCAGAGCATTGGGAATTAAGGTGATTGGTCTTACTGGAGCAAATGGTGGAGAACTTGCAAAGGTAGCAGATGTTGCAGTTAAAGCCCCAGAGACAGAAACATATATGATTCAAGAGCTACATCTACCAATTTATCATTGTTGGTGTTTGATGCTTGAAGATAAATTCTTTGGTTAGGAATAAGGAAGAAAAAATGGAAAAACAAAAATTACTAAATACATATGTGAATAATGTAGATATGAATGAAACTCTTTCAGCAATTGACAATATGATTGAAAGTGGCGAAAAAAAGTATGTGGTTGCTATAAATGTGGATGTTGTTATGAAAATTGAGAATGATCCATATCTTAAAAAGATTACAGATAGTGCCGATATGGTATTAGTTGATGGAAAACCATTAGTTTGGATTTCAAAGCTTCATAAAAAACCTGTAAAGGCTAAAATATCTGGATCTGATTTAGTCCCATTATTATGTGCAGAAGCTGCTAGTAAGGGATATTCTTTATTTATTATTGGAGGTAAAGATGGTATTGCGGAAAAAGCAAAATTAAAATTGAAACAACAATATCCGGAAATAAATATTGTAGGAACTTATGCACCACCGTTTGGATTTGAGAAAGATGAAAAAGAATTAGGAAAAATTAATAATATGATTTCTGAAAAGAAGCCAGATTTATTAATTGCATGTTTTGGTTGTCCGAAACAGGAAAAATGGATTTATGAAAATTATCAAAAATACGATGCTAAGGTTTCTATTTGTGCAGGAGCTACTGTGGATTTTTTGGCAGGAAATGTTAATAGGGCGCCTAAATGGATGAGTGATCATGGATTAGAATGGTTTTATCGCTTTTTACAGGAACCAAAGAGAATGTTTAAAAGATATTTTGTTGATGATGTAAAAATATTGTCATTGATTTTTAAATATAAGGAATAGAACTTTATTTAGTTAGTGTATGAATGTAGATTAAATAAAAGTACGGGAGCAGGTAAAATGAAACACGAGAATAAAGAAAAAGTACTCATGTGTTGTTCAGAATTATCAGTTAAAGGTGGCATGGTATCTGTAGTTAAAAACTACTTGAACTACCCTGACTGGGACAACTATGAAATAGTATATATACCAACACATACAGAAAAAAATAAAATTATTGTTGCTGCATATTTTGCGATTGCATATATAAAGATTTTATGTACTGTATTAACAAAAAATATCAGAATTGCACACTTGCATACAGCAGAAAGAGGAAGCTTTTTTAGAAAAGCAATATTAGTTAGAACATTAAAAAAATTAGGTGTAAAAACTATTATGCATCATCATGCAGCTGAATTTGAAGAATTTTATGCACAGTTGTCAGATTCTAAAAAGAAATATGTAAAAGAAACTTTAGAGATGGCAGATCTGAATATTGTATTGAGTAAAAGGCTTGTTTCTATGATAACAAATAAGGCACCTAATGCAAAAGTTGAGGTGCTTTATAATGCTGTTCCAACATATAAAAATAATCCACGAAATAAAGAAGCTAAAAATGTTTTGTTTTTAGGCAGGTTAGGAAAAAGAAAAGGAACATATGATCTTTTACATGCTATTAAAAATATAGAAGAAGATTTACCAAATGATGTGAAATTTTATCTTTGCGGAGATGGAGACATTGAAGGAATAAATAAAGAAATTGATAAATTAAACATTTCTAAATGGATTGCACATGTTGGCTGGATTGACTCAAATGAAAAACAAGAAATATATAAGACCATAGCGATTAATGTACTTCCTTCTTACAATGAAGGGTTACCAATGTCTATATTAGAGACTATGGCATATGGAATTCCGAGTATTACAACTAATATTGCTTCTATTCCAGAAGTTGTTGTAGATGGAGTTAATGGTTTTTTAATTAATCCTGGCGATATAGATGCATTATCAGATAAGCTAAAAGTATTATTAAATGATAGTATGTTATGTAAAAGTATGGGGGATCAAGCCTATAAATTAATTACAGAAAACTTTGGATTATCTACACATATTTTTCACCTAAAACAAATGTATGCTAAAGTGTTGGAGAATGAATGATGTTTGGTAAAATAAGAGAATTGATTAAAAAAATATATTTGAAACGTTTAATTAATAGAGGATTAATTGTTGGAAAAGATTTTCAAATGGAAAAAGGATGCAACATTGATGCTAATTTTCCGTGGTTAATTGAAATAGGAAATAATGTTACTTTGGCGTCATGGGTATATCTAGTTGCCCATGATGGAGCGTCAAAGAAACAAGTAGGATATTCAAGAGTTGGTAGAATAACTATAGGAAATAATGTTTTTATTGGTGCGAGGTCTATAGTTTTGCCAAATGTGAAAATAGGTGATAATTCAGTCGTAGGTGCTAATTCTGTAGTTACGAAAGATGTACCTTCAGGCGTTGTTGTTGCTGGAAATCCAGCGAAAAAAATTTTAACAATAGAGGAATACAAAAACAAATTAGAAGCTTCAATGAATAGTAGCCCTATATATGAATTTGAATATACTATATCAGGTGGTATAGATGATAAAAAGATGAAAAAAATGAAAAAAGAATTAACTCATACAGGGGGATTTGTTATATGATACAAATTAAACTATATCGAGTGTTAATTCAGTGTTTTATTTTATTTTCATTTACCACATTCACATATTCTTTATGGCCTAGTTTTTTTCCAATAAATCGAATACTTGGCTTTGTTATAATATTGATTGTTCTTCTTTTATATATAAAACAGGCTAAAAAGAAAGAAATTATGGTATTATTTTTGTCAGGCGGATTAGTATTAATAAATTTATTAATGAGTTCAATTGATAGAGGACAAAGCATCAATGATGCTATATATTGGATGATAGTAATTCTTTTATTGATGAAAATAGCTAATCCATATGTACGAGATAAACTTATTCAAGAACTTTTTTATTGCAAAAAATTAATTAAAGTTGTAGTTACGCTTAATAATATTGTTGTTATTTATAGTTTATTAACACCTAGTGGATACTCTACAGCATGGGGAGGTACATTTTTCAGAGGATTTGCATATTCAGAACATTCATTATCGTGTGCGTGTTGTATATCATTAGCATTAACATTAGTTTTTATTAAGGATTATAAAAATGTTTTTATTAAAATGGTATGGCTAATTCCGTGTTCAGTAGCAATTCTTCAATCTGGTGCTAGAACATATATTGTATCATTAGCTGTTATTTGGTACTTTTTTTATAGGTATTGTATTGAAAAATTTTCGGCAAAATTACTTATTTTACCGATTTTTGTTATTGTAGCATCATATTTTATTCTCAATTCCGGTTTCTTAGAAAAGATGACAACAAGTGCTACAAATGAATATTCATCATTAAATCCTATAGAAGCTTTTACTAATGGTAGAACTGCTTTTTGGGTTATTGATTTACATGCTTATTTAGAAGGAAACTTTTTAAATAAGCTTGTGGGTAATGGTTTTGATTACGTTTATTATATTAATAAAACTAGATATGGACTACAAATTTGGGCACATAATGATTTTGTCAATGTTTTATTATGTAATGGAATTATTGGAGTGTGGGTTTATTTTTACTCATACTTTTGCGTATTTAGAGAATCTTGGAGAAATATGAAGAAATTGGATGCAATATTGTTGAGCTTATTTTTATTGATTATTGCACTAATTAATGGATTATTCGTATACCAACATTATTTATATAGTTTCGTTATCATGTATCTCCTTGCAAGTAGTTTTAATAATAAAGAATTGGTTTATAGATAAGAGGTGAAATGATTTATGGCATTATTTACAATTACACACAAATACTTAAATAATTCGGAAATGATTGAAGGATTTCAATATTTATATGTAGGTGCATATCGACAGCCTGAAAGAAGAAAAAATTTTATTTATGATGATGTTGGTGATAATATATCTGAAAAAAACAGCAATTATTGTGAACTGACAGGTCTTTATTGGATTTGGAAAAATAGCAAAGATCCGTATGTGGGAATTTGTCATTATAGAAGATTCTTTACCAAGAATAGTTTATCACTTAGAAAAAAATATTTTTATACTCAAGATGAGCTTGAAAAAATGCTTGATAAAGTAGATTGCTTAGTAGCGGATAGATTATATGTTCAGGATGATACAATATATGAGCATTATGCTCGCTATCATTTTAAAAAAGATTTAGACATATTGGGTAAATTAATTGAAGAAGAATTTCCTGATTATGAGGATGCTTTTAAAGAAGCTTTTTCAAAAAATTATTTTTATCCTTGTAATATGATGTTTTGCAAAAAAGAATTATTTGATGACTACGCAAAATGGTTATTTGATTTAATGAAAAAATTCGAGTCATTGATTGATATTTCAGAATATTCAACTGATCAAGCAAGGATATTTGGATTTTTGACAGAACGTTTATTGAATGTATGGATAATAAAAAATAACCTAAAGATTAAGGAATTACCTATGATACAAACAGACAGCTCTTTAAAATTTAGAATACATATGATTCTTAATAAAATATTTAAATGTTCTGTTAAAGAAGGAAATAAATATTCAAAATAGAATTTTTTTGTATTATGGCATTGAAAGAAAATGGGAGATAGTTATTTTATGAAAAAAAAGATTGGTATTATTACATATCATTCCGCATATAACTTTGGTTCAGTACTTCAGGCATATGCAACTCAACAAATTTTAGAAACATTAGGATATGAAGCTACAATTCTCAATTATAGAATGAAGTCACAATATGAATATTATAGTATAATACATACTAAGCAAGGATTGAAAAGTTTTTTAAAGGACATGCTGCATTTACCTCAGATAAAACAATATATAGATCGGAAAAATAGATTTGAAAAATTTATTTCAAGCCTTAATTTAACTCATGAGTTTGCAGAACCAGATGAAGCGAAGAATTTTGAAAATCAATTTGATATATTCATAAGTGGTAGTGATCAAATTTGGAATAAACATTCCAATGAATTGGATTCAGTAGATTGGAGTTACATGGATCCATATTTGCTTACCTTTACAAATAAGAAAAAAATATCATATGCCTCTTCAATTGTTAATATGACTTCTGATGAATTAAAAATGATAGCAAGCAAAATTGCAGCATTTGATCATATAAGTTTTAGAGAAGCTGAATCATGCACTAGATTAATGGAAGTTGCTGGAATAAGTAGTGAAGCTGTTATTGATCCTACTTTATTATTAGAAAAGGATAATTGGATGCCCATAATGGGAAAGTTACCAGCAAATTTAAAAGGGAAAAAATATATATTATATTATGCATTAGATGGGGTTAAGAAAACAGCTGAAATTTTACCTAAACTCCAAAAATTTGCGGAAGATAGAAGATATATATTAGTAATGATAACTCCACTGGCATATTTTGTCGGAAATAAAAAAACTTATAATATGATAGAAGCAGGCCCTAAAGAGTTTTTGTCACTTATTTATAATGCGGAAGTTGTATTGACAAATTCGTATCATGGAACTTTATTTTCGATAAATTTAGGAGCAGAATTTTATACACTTCGAGATCCAAAAAGTAAAGATCAGAGAATAACAAGCATCCTTGATATGTTAGGATTATCTCATAGGATTGTTGCTTCTCCAGAAGATATAAAAAATAGGTCAGAAAAAATTGATTATGAGACAGTATGGAAAACAAGAAATATTTATAAAAATAAATCTTTAGAGTATTTAAAAAAATCGATTGGAGAAGCAGATGAATAACTTTGTAAAGAAGAAAATATGTACTACATTAGATTGTGTTGGATGTGGAGTATGTTCATCTGTTTGTACTCAAGGATGCATAAGTATGGAAGAAAACAATGAGGGCTTTTTATATCCAGTGATAGACATTGAAAAATGTATTAATTGTGGATTATGTGAGAAAAGATGTCCTCAAAATGTAGTTCATAATACGGAAATATCAAAATTTTATATGGCATGGCATAAAAATAGAGAAATACTTATGAAAAGTTCTTCAGGAGGAGTATTTTCTGCTTTAGCAAATTGGGTACTAGATCGAGACGGAATTGTAGTAGGAGCTATTTTTAATTCGAAAACAAGAGAAGTGTCTCATGAGTTAATAAATGGGTATAGGGAGCTAGATAAGTTAAGACTAAGTAAGTATTATCAAAGCAAAACTGCACATATTTTTCCAGTGGTAAGAGAACAAATAAAGCAGGGGAAATTAGTATTGTTTACAGGTACGGCTTGTCAAATTGCTGCGTTGAATAGTTTCTTGGGGAAATTAAATAAAAAAAACTTGATAACATTGGATGTCTTATGCCATGGTGTTGCAAGTAAAAAAGTGGTAGAAGAGTATATTAAATCAAAAGAAGAAGAGTATGGAAAAGAAATTATTGATTTCCGATTTAGAGTTAAAGAAGGCAAAGAAGGTTGGGAAGCTGGAAGTGGAACACGGATGAAATTATTCTTTGTGGATGGAACAAGTGTAACACAAGATAAATATACAGATACTTATTTTGTAGGATTTAACAGTAATATCTTTTTAAGAGAAAGTTGTTACAGATGCAAGTATTGTGGGCAGGAACGTATTTCTGATTTTACAGCAGCAGATTTTTGGGGAGTAACTGATAAGAGAGTAGGTAAACAACAGTTATATGATGGAGTTTCTGTATTATTGGTAAATACAGATAAAGCAAAAAGTATTTTACTAGATTTGTATGATGTAATGAATATTGAAGAAATCGACCCAATGGAAGCTATTCCATATAATAGAGCATTTGAAAAACCTAATAGTCGTCCAAAAGAGAGAAGTTCTTTTTTTGAGTTATTAGAAAAAAAAGGATTTGATGGGGCTGTAAAAAATATTAATTATCGTTATTATAGAAATATAATGATAAAAAAATTTTTAAAAAAAATGTTACCAAATGGAATCTATAAAAGTCTCATGAATAAAAGGTAATTATATTTGATTAAGAAAGGGGGAAGGAGACATAATGGAGCAAAGTCGAGAAGCTAAATTGGTAAAAAATACCCTTATATATACAGTTAGTAATTTTGGCTCAAAAGTTTTAACATTTCTAATTGTGCCGTTATACACATACTATTTAACTACTGAAGAATTTGGTACATATGATACGATTATTTCTTTTATGAATTTGCTTGCACCTATATGTATATTAGCAATACATGAGGGACTTTTGAGATGGCTTTTAAAATCAAATGAAGAACATGGTGATATTTTAGGATCAGGTTTAGGACTATTATTTACGTTTATTATTTTAACAGACACAATAACATTTGTTGTATGTTCAATATTTCGCTGGAAATATACATTTGTTTTTATCGCTCTTTTAACAGCGTTTGCTTTGCATAATTGTTTCCAATTTATTGCGAGGGGAGAAAAAGAAAATAAAGTATTTGCTATATCAGGCATAATTTATACAATGGTTATGTTGTCGTTAAATATTTTATTTGTTATGGTGTTTCGATTTGGGGTTCAAGGTATGCTGTGGTCAATGACATTAGCGTATTGCTCAGATGTACTATATTTGATATTTTCTTTAAGAAAGAAAATACATTTAAAGGAAATGAAATTTAATAAAACACTTGCACTTTCAATGCTATCATTTTCAATTATGCTTGTACCAAATAGTGTAAGTTGGTGGATAATGAATGCTTCAGATCGTATTATGTTAACAATGATGGTAGGTGCAGCAACAACAGGAATTTATTCTTTAGCAAATAAATTTCCGTCTATAGTTACAATACTGCACTCTTTATTTTATCAAGCATGGCAGGAACAGGCAGTGCTTGAATATGATAGTGAAGGTAGAGATACTTACTATACCAATGTTTTTAATACATATATGAAGTTAGCGTGTTGTGCAGTAGCAGTGTTAATTCCGTTATCTAAAATAATTATTTTGTTTTTCATGAATAAAAGTTATGAATCTTCGTATCAGTATTTAGGAATATTATATTTAGGATCATTATTTTCGTCATTTGCAGGATTTTATGGAACGGGATATATTAGTGCTAAAGATACCAAAAATGCAATGAAGACAACGATTGTAGGTGCAGTTATCAATTTAATTGTAAATTTATTATTAATACCTGTAATTGACATTTGGGCAGCGTGTTTATCTACTGTATGTGGGAATATTGTAGTGTGGGCAATGCGAGTAAAACATACAAAAAAATATTTCAAAATTTCTGTTGATTGGAAATCATTTTATTTTATTATGATTGTTAATGTAGCTTTTACGTTCTTAAATTGTTTTAGTAATAATATTGTTACATTTATAATGATTGGTTTTGCAATAGTTATATCTATATTAATGAATAAAACAGTAATATTAAATATATTTTATGTACTAAAAAAGAAAGTGGTGAAGAAATGAAAAAATATGATTATTTGGTAGTAGGTTCAGGTTTATATGGTGCTATATTTGCTCATGAGGCAAAAATTAGGGGAAAGTCAGTCCTTGTTGTAGATAAACGCCCTAATATTGCAGGAAATATTTATACTGAAAATGTAGAGGGAATTAATTTCAACACAGCCTCAATATAGTTATTCTCAACAGGCAATAGATTTTATTTATGATGAAATAAAAAAGCACCGAGTACGATACTCAATGACTGGAAGAATAAATTATCAAAAAAATAGCCAACTCCAGGAGCAAAGGATTTTAAGTATTGTATATACCTACTCCCATTCGGAAACCCAGCTTTATTCCTTCACAAGTTGACTATTAATTGTATTATCATAATAATTACATTTGTCAAGACTTATGATGAAGTAGGCTGATACAGTGTGGGAAGTTTAAGGTTTTATGGTGGATAATAAAAATAAGAAAGGAAAAGCAAATTGTAATTTGTGGGGATGATAGATGGATTCGATGAAGTTAGAAGATTGTTGTGAAATACTTGATTCGCAACGAGTTCCAATAACTGGTAGTGATAGAACCTCTGGAGATTATCCATATTATGGAGCAAATGGAATACAGGATTATGTTGATGATTTTATTTTTGATGATGAACTTGTATATGATGGAGTGAAATATCCTAAGGATTGGGAATAATATTATATATGAAAATAAAAATAGATATGAGTATGAAGATTATAT
>ENA-OPCM01001642-OPCM01001642.1-human-gut-metagenome-genome-assembly--contig:-NODE-1642-length-14187-cov-5.037150_pt1 | contig 14187 bp, 9 predicted proteins | sample MGYA00241252_ERZ501484 | MGnify/ENA primary metagenome ERZ501484 (study PRJEB25962, sample SAMEA2042583) | human gut metagenome | biome: human gut; feature: human-associated habitat; material: faeces...
CAACTTATGGTCGTGATTTTGCGTATTGCCTCAAGTCGCATGGTGGGGTAAGGGGCATTTATATGTCTTTATGGTGACATTCGATGCACTGTGCCCCCTTTTTACTAACGATGCAGATTATTTTCGCTTCTGTATCATATTAGGCGCGTAGTTGCGGATTTGAGGTATATGAATGGGAAAGGTTTTTGTTTGCTATATTTGCGATTACTGTATTTTATAACGCTAAAAGAGACGATTGATTATATGATGAATGCTGTGTGGAGTCGGAATGCCGTGTTGTACGAGATGAACCTGCGGCAGGCGACGCCCGAAGGAACGCTTGCCGCCGCTGCGGAACGGCTCGGTTTTTTGCGGGATTTGGGCATCGATGCCGTTTGGCTGATGCCTCATTATCCCATCGGGGAGGTCGGTCGCAAGGGATCGCTGGGTTCCTATTATTCGATTCGGGATTACCGGGCTGTCAATCCCGAACTGGGGACGCTGGCCGATTTCGACGTTTTCGTTCAGAGGGCTCACGCCTTGGGAATGAAGGTCCTGATCGACTGGGTGGCCAATCACACTTCGCGCGATGCCCGCTGGCTCGCGGAATGTCCGTCCGACTGGTACGAGCGGGACGCTTCGGGCCGGCCCGTCGTTCCTAACGGGTGGGACGACACGGCCAAGCTCGATTATACCAATCGGGCCGTCTGGCAGGGACAGATCGACGCCATGCGTTTTTGGCTTGCGGAACACGGGGTGGACGGTTTTCGCTGCGATATGGCGATGCTGGTTCCCATCGAATTTTGGCAGGAGGCGGCACGGCGGTTGCGGGCGGTGAAACCCGACCTGTTCCTGCTGGCCGAAGCCGAGGAAGATTCCCTGTTCGACCGGGCTTTCGACGCGTCGTATGCCTGGCGGCTTTATCACCTGATGAACGACGTGGCGCAGCAAAAGTGCCGGGTCGATCGTATTCGGGAGTATCTCTATGCCGATCGGGAGCACGTCCCGACCTGGGCCTTGCGGCTGATGTTCACTTCGAATCACGACGAGAACTCCTGGAGCGGGAGCGAATTCGCCCGTCTGGGGCCTGCCGTGCGGGTCATGACGGCCCTGACGTTTCTGCTGCCGCAGTCGCTGCCGTTGGTTTACACGGGGCAGGAGTTCGGTTACGACCACTCTTTCGCCTTTTTCGACCGGGACCCGCTGCCCGCTTGCGAGCCGAACGAAACGACGGAGTTCTACCGGCGGCTGATCGCTTTGCGGCACGATGCTCCGGCTCTCGCTTCCGGGGAGCGGGGCGGCTCCTTCGTCGAAATCCGCAACAATGCCGAGGATTGCCTGCTGACTTTCGTGAGGGAAACTCCGGAAAATCGGGTAGTCGCCCTGTTGAACGTGTCGCCTTATGAAGTCCATGCCGATTTCGATACGGGAATCTACGCCGGAGGCTATGCGGACGCCCTGACGGGCGAACGCGTACAGCTCTGCTCGCATGTCGATGAGCGGATGCCGGGCTGGAGCTTCCGGATTTTGACACGGCCGATGTAGATAGGCCGGATTTTTTCGTACATTTGCCGGCGACGGGGAGGCCGTTTTGCGAAGCGGCAATGGCTTCCCGGTTTCGGAAATGCGCATATAATATAAGTTGCATTAGTAGGTTTAGTAGGACGATGAAAAAAATAATTCTGACGATATTTTGCCTCGGAATGCTGTTCCCGCTTCTGGGTTCGGCTGCCCGGCCGTACGGTGTGGAGGAGATTCCCAACGTGCAGGTCGGCAACCGTTATCGGTTCACGTCGAATCCCGACGGGGTTCTTTCCCCTTCGGCAGTCGCCGAGATCGACTCGCTTTGCTATTCGCTCAGGCATCGGGCGTTGGCCCAGGTCGCCGTGGTCGCTGTGGAGGATATTCGCGGAGATGATCTTTTCTCCTTCGCCCATACGCTTTTTTCCCAATGGGGTGTCGGCCGCGCCGATTCGGACAACGGACTGGGCATTCTCTTGGTCGTCGATCGCCGGGAAGTGCGGTTCGTGACCGGACCGGGACTGGAAGGCGTCTTGCCCGATGCACTTTGCAAGCGGATCCAGATGCGTTACATGCTGCCGTATTTCCGAGAAGGGGATTACAGCGCCGGCATGGTGGCGGGGCTGCGTGCCGTGGCATCGGTGCTTGAGGGCAGCGAGCTCGATCTGGGCGGCAACGACGATTTCCGGGCAACGGACGATTTGCCGGCGTGGGCGGTTTTCCTGATCGTCTTTCTGGTCGTCTTCGTGCCGCTGGGCGTCATGCTGGTCGGATTCTACCGTTCCAGACGTTGTCCCCGGTGTCGTGCTTTCGCGTTGGTGCTGCAATCGCGGAACCTCGTCGGGCAGACGGACCATTACAACCTGTTCGAAGACACTTACCGTTGCGGCAAATGCGGTTTCGTCGTGAAGCGGCAGTCCCGAAGTGCACGCAGCGATAACAACAACCATCGCGGGGGCGGGGGTATGTGGATCGGAGGTTTCGGCGGCGGACACGGTTCGGGCGGCGGCTTCGGTGGAGGTTTCGGCGGCGGCAGCTTCGGTGGCGGCGGTGCCGGTTCCCGTTGGTAAATTTGGAAATTCACTAAAAAACGATAGAAAAAATGAAAAAAGTTATCTGGATCGTAGTGGTCGTACTTGTGGTGCTGTTCATCAGCGGCTCCTGTTCGGCCTATAACAGAATGGTCACGGCCGAAGAGACCGTCAATACGACTTGGGCCGATGTCGAGGCGCAGTACCAGCGTCGTTCCGACCTGATTCCCAATCTGGTCAATACCGTCAAGGGCTATGCTGCGCACGAGCAGTCCACTTTTACCGAGGTGGTCGAGGCCCGTGCCCAGGCCATGTCGTTCAAACTGGATGCAGCGGACCTGACGCCCGAGAAGCTGGCCGAGTTCCAGCAGGCGCAGCAGAAGGTGGGATCGGCTCTGGGGCGCCTGATCGCCGTTGCGGAGCAATATCCCGACCTGAAGGCCAACCAGAATTTCCTGGAGCTGCAAGCCCAACTGGAAGGAACGGAAAACCGGATCGCCGTGGCCCGCACACGCTTCAACGATGCGACCCGGCAGTATAACGTGACGATCCGCCGCTTCCCTGCCAACCTGATCGCCGGCATGTTCGGCTTCGATCAGAAAGCCTATTTTGCGGCCGAGGAAGGTGCGCAGACCGTACCGGAGGTGAAGTTTTGAGATTCCGGCCTGTGAACGGCGGTGCGGCGATCCTGAAAGGTCGCCGCACCGCGTTATGTGTCGAGGTCGTAAATGGGATTTCGCCGGTCCTCCGAAGGCTTCGGCCGTGGTGCGAACCCTTTTTTGCCGCAGGGAGGTATTGATAAAAATTTCGGGGATCGCGGTTAAAATACCCGATAAATTTTTGTACTTTTGTTCCTTGAATTATCGTGGATAATTGTGACCATACCTTATGTTAAGCGTTTTATTCTACCTTTTCCTGTTCGTTATCTGCACTTTTTTTCTGGTATTGTCCGCCGTGGCGTTGCTTTTGACGTGGCCTTTCGACAAATCCCGGAGGATCGTGCACGAACTGTCCCGGATATTGGTCCGTATTTTCTATGCGGTTCCGCCTCTGTGGAAGTTCCGGGTTACCGGCAGGGAGTATATCGACCGTCGCAAACCGTACGTTATCGTGGTCAATCACCAGGCCGGTTTGGATATTCCGACCCTCTATTTCGTGCCGCTCAATTTTCGGTGGGTTTCCAAGCGGGAAGTTTTCAAGGTGCCGTTTTTCGGTCAGTTCCTTTTGCTGCACGGGGATATCTGCATCAACCGGAGCCATGCCACGGCCGCGATGGAGAAGGTGATCCGCGACGGAAAGCTGTGGCTTTCGCGCGGCGCTTCGGTGGCGATCTTTCCGGAGGGCACGCGTTCGCACGACGGCGCAATCCATCGTTTCAAGGCGGGGGCTTTCACGCTGGCCCGCGAGGCCGGCGTCGAGATCCTGCCGGTGGTGTTGTACGGTACGACCACAATGATCGGCCGCAACGGGATGTTCAACTGGCGCAATAAATTGACGGTAAGTATTCTGCCGCCAGTGAGCGCCGAACGGGTCGCCGCTGCCGATCCGAAGGAGCTGATGGAGCAGGTGCGGGCGTCGATGTGCGTAAGGCTCGCCGAAATCAAGAAACAGAAATAAACGATTATGTCCGATAAAAAGATAGATAACACCAGCAACAGCTATGGCGACGATGCCATTGTGACCCTCTCGCCGAGGGAGCACATCCGGTTGAGGCCGGGTATGTATATCGGCAAGCTGGGCGACGGCTCGCAGGCCGACGACGGCATTTACGTCCTGATCAAGGAGGTGGTGGACAACTCTGTCGATGAGTTCATCATGGGCGCCGGCAAGCAGATCGACGTGACGGTCGAGGACGACATCGTGACTGTCCGCGACTACGGGCGCGGTATTCCGCTCAAGTCCCTCGCTGCGGCCGTCAGCGAGATGAATACCGGCGGCAAGTACGGCGGTTCGGCCTTCAAGAAGACCGTCGGACTGAACGGTGTCGGCGTCAAGGCCGTCAATATGCTTTCGAGCGAATTTACCGCCCGTTCGGTGCGCGACGGCGAGGCCCGCACGGTGACTTTCGCGCAGGGGCTCGAGCAGAGCGACCGCTGGGAGAGCGGCGTGCAGGAGAAAAACGGTACGTTTATCAGTTTCCGTGTGGACCGGGAGGTGTTCGGCGACTATTCCTACAATCTGGAGTACGTCGAGCAGATGATTCGCAACTATACTTACCTCAATCTGGGGCTGACCTTCCGTTTCAACGGTCAGAGCTATGTTTCGAAGAACGGCTTGCTGGACCTTCTGGGCGAGAACATGACCGAGGAGCCGCTTTATGCGCCGATCCACCTTTCGGGCGAGGATATCGAAGTGGCCATCGCACACGGTACGGGTTACGGCGAGAGTTACTATTCGTTCGTCAATGGACAATACACCTCGCAGGGCGGTACGCATCAGGCGGCTTTCCGTGAAGCGATCGCCAAGACCATCAAGGAGTTTTATCACAAGGATTACGATCCTTCGGACATCCGCACGTCGATCATCGCCGCCATTTCGGTCCGTGTGACCGATCCGGTGTTCGAGTCGCAGACCAAGATCAAACTGGGCTCGAAGGAGATCGAACCGGGGGTTCCGCTGCGCAACTTCATCGTCGATTTTCTGGCCAAGCACTTGGACGACTACCTGCACAAGCACTCCGAGACGGCCCAGATTCTGCAAAAGAAGATCGTCGAGAACGAGAAGGAGCGCAAGGCGATCTCCGGTATTCAGAAGAAAGCCCGCGAAACGGCCAAGAAGGTGTCGCTCAACAACAAGAAGCTGCGCGACTGCAAGATACATCTGACGGACAAGAACGAGCTGGCCGAGGAGTCGATGATCTTCATTACGGAGGGTAATTCGGCATCCGGTTCGATCACCAAGAGCCGCGACGTGCGTACGCAGGCGGTCTTCTCGCTGCGCGGCAAGCCGCTCAACAGTTACGGGCTGACCAAGAAGATCGTTTACGAGAACGAGGAGTTCAATCTGCTGCAGGCCGCGCTGAACATCGAAGAGGACATGGACAACCTGCGCTACAACAAGATTATCGTAGCGACGGATGCCGATGTGGACGGAATGCACATCCGACTGCTCATCATCACGTTCTTCCTGCAGTTCTTCCCCGATCTGATAAAGAAGGGACACGTGTTCGTGTTGCAGACACCTCTGTTCCGTGTGCGAAACAAGAAGACGAAGATAAAGTCGAAGGCTGTGAAGGCAACGGCAGCGGGAAAGGGAGATTTCGTGACCCGCTACTGCTACACCGAAGAGGAACGCCTCGACGCAATACAGGAACTGGGACCCGATCCGGAGATAACACGATTCAAAGGACTCGGAGAGATCAGTCCCGACGAGTTCAAGAACTTCATCGGACCCGAGATGCGCCTCGAACAGGTCACGCTGCACAAGACGGACCAGGTGCATAAGCTCCTGCAATATTATATGGGAAAGAACACACCGGAGCGCCAGAACTTCATCATAGACAACCTCGTGATAGAAGAAGACAGACCGGAGGAAGAAGAATAACGGCATGGCAAAATGGAATATGCCATACAAAAGCGAAAATACAATGAAAAGAAACATTTATTGCTTGATAAGCCTCGCCATGGCAATGTTTGCCATCGGGGCTTCGGCACAGTTGCAGGTGAGGATGGACAAAGACAGTCCGATGCGTAAATTGCAGCTCGCCGAGATGCTCGTCACCAATTTCTATGTAGACTCCGTAGACGAGAACAAACTCGTGGAAGACGCCATCAGAGGAATGCTCGACAAGCTCGACCCGCACTCCTCATACACCACACCGAAGGAGACGAAGCAGATGAACGAGTCGCTGCAGGGAAACTTCGACGGCATCGGAGTGCAGTTCAACATGGTGGAAGATACTCTGCTCGTCATCCAGACCATCGCCAAAGGCCCGTCGCAGAAAGCAGGCATCGTGGCCGGCGACCGCATCGTGGCAGTAAACGACACGGCGATATCAGGAGTGAAGATGCCGCGCGACCAGATTATGATGAGGCTGCGCGGACCGAAGGGCACTATGGTGAAACTCTCTGTGGTGAGGCGCGAAGTGGCAGACACGCTGACCTTCAACGTGAAGCGTGACAAGATTCCGGTGAAGAGCCTCGACGCATCGTATATCATCCGTCCGGGAGTGGGATACATACGCATCGGCAGTTTCGGAGCCACTACATACGATGAGTTCATGACTGCCGTAAACAAACTGAAGGCTGCGGGAATGAAAGACCTCATTCTCGACCTGCAGGACAATGGCGGCGGATATCTGCAGGCAGCGGTGAAGATTGCCAACGAATTCCTGCCCAAAGACGATATCATAGTATATGCCAACGGACTGAAATCCTCGAGAATGGACTATCGTGCCAACGGGTCAGGCAAGTTGCTCGACGGCAAGGTGGTGGTGCTCGTGAATGAGTTCACGGCATCGGCATCCGAGATCGTGTCGGGAGCCATGCAGGACAACGACCGAGGTATGGTGGTGGGCAGACGCACCTTCGGTAAGGGACTCGTGCAGAGACCCTTCGACATGCCCGACGGTTCGATGATACGCCTCACCATCGCCCATTACTACACTCCTACAGGCCGCTGCATACAGAAGCCATACAAGAAGGGCGACCAGAAAGACTATGCCATGGAACTGGACAAGCGACTGAAGCATGGCGAGCTGATGAATGCCGACAGCATACACTTCGCCGACTCGCTGAAGTTCTACACCCTGCGCAAACACCGTGTGGTATATGGCGGTGGAGGAATCATGCCAGACTATTTTGTGCCGCTCGACACGATGACATACACCAAGTATCACCGTCAGCTCGTGGCAAAGGGAATGGTGACCGACGCCGTGCTCCGCTTCATCGACAACAACAGGAAGTCGCTAAAGCGCAAATATACGGATTTCAGTAAGTTTGAGGCAGAATACCAGGTTCCGGAGTCGCTTATTGCCGACATCAGGGAGAGAGGAGAGAAGAAGGATGTGAAGCCGAAAGACGACGAGGAACTGAAGCTCACCTTGCCCCGCCTTGCCAATCAGGTGAAGGCTCTTGTGGCGCGCGACATCTGGGATATGGACGAATATTTCCAGATTGTCAACGAGACGAGCGACATCGTGAAGAAAGGACTGGAAACGATAGAGAAGATGTAGTGACAATAATCACAAACGCAACAATGGCTGTATCATCAAGGCTTGGTGCCCGCGTGATACAGCCATTGCTATATTTGCTCTATGGCGATTTCCGTTTCTGATATCCAAAGACTATGATGGGATAACAACAGCTGTCAGTTGGAATACATTCGGAATGCCGCCATCGTCAGAGACGAGGATTAGAAGTTGTAGATAACGCCGAACTTCAGATCGTTAGTGTTGAAGTGGAAACCGAAACCTTTCTCTCCGTAAGGATGACCGCCCAAACCCTTGAAGTCAGGGTCGTCGTTGTCGCGGTAGCCCAGGAAACCGAGAGCAGCGATGAAGTCAACGCTCTTTGTGAGGCTGACCTTCACACCTGGTGTCACACCGATCTGCCATGCATTGTAGCTGTCGCTCTCGTGGCCGTCATACTTAGCCTTGTAAGTGTTGATAGCGAAACCTGCATCCAGAAGGAATGAAACAGGGCCTGCCTTGGCTGCTGTGTAGCGTGCGAATGGAGCAGCGCCAACACCATTTACCTTCAGTCCGTCATAATAGTTGTAGTCGTAGTCGAACTCCAAGCCGATTGCCCACTTGTTTGTGATGTTGTAGCCCACCTGAGGAGCAACTGTGAATGATGTATGGTTGTCTTCGTAGTTACGCCAGAAACCAACTTCACCACCTACAAAAACCTGTGCGTTGGCAGCCACTGTCATGACAAGTGCTACCAAAGTCATAAAAATCTTTCTCATGTTTTCTTTCCTTTTTGGTTATAAATATTGTTGTTATCTTTGTTCCTTGATTTTACACTTCAGCCCGTATTGACTTTGCTCTTCAGCTCGTGTCAATTTAGCTCTTTAATTCGTATTAACTTGACTTCCTGTTGTCTTGCTTTGTCCGTTTTACTAACAGCATCGAATCACTTTAACGAACCATATTCCGCTCCTTTTGCGAACCTCAATTTGTCTCTTTGACGAATTGTAAAGTGTTGTTTACGGATGCAAAGGAAAGCATTTGTGTTCTAAATGCCAACGTTTTATCTATAAAAATACCATACATTAGGAATTTTTAAAGACTATTACGGAATAAGTGAACAATCCGCTTGTCTGATTACCTCTTATATATTATCTTGCCAGTGACTTTTTATTGTAGTCAGTAGGATGTCGCTTGACAAAATGTTTACTGATTGCAGCCGCTCCTATCCTTTTTCTTCTTTCACGAACCATCCGTTGCGTTTTATGTATTCGTAGCCGAAACGGCAGCGCAGACAGTCGCGGCGGTCGCAGTATTCCTTTTTCAGTTGCACGATGGCCTGGCTGTCGGCGGCGGTCTCTATCTCCAGTCCGCATTCCTTCCACATCCTTATGATGCTGTTGTCCTCAGCCTTCAGTTCTTCGAGCAGCCGGAAGGCGCGGTCGGTGAGCGTCTCGTCGCCCTTGTGTCTGCCGTAGGCAAAGAGGATAGGGATGGCGGTGTTGAGGATGAGCACTCTGACAGACTGCTTTGACAGCTGCTTTGCCGACTTCTTGCCTTCCGCCCCGAAGGAGTAGTGGGTCTCCCAATATGGTGTGACGTGGGTGGCAAACAGGTCTGTCATCTCGTCGACGCTGCGGCATTCTATCAGTTGGCTCAGATTTGAGCGCTGGTTGTAATAGAGGTTTGCGAGCTGTGAAATCCTGATGTTGGGGAAGTTCTGCGGACGGAGTCTCAGGAATTTCCATTCCGTTGCTGACATCTGTTCCAGGTGGAACTTGTGGTTCAGATATGAGTATTCCCGTCTCAGCTTGGTCAGATAAATGTCGTTTGCCGCCTCTTCGCGGTGTCGCTGCGGAATAGCCTGTTCGTCGAGCAGTCCCGCCTGTCCCAGGAATATCGCCTCTATCTGGAATATGTCGTCGCGGTGGTGGGCCACACTCTGCAGCGACAGCGTGGCAGCCCATTTCTCAAAAGCCTCGCCGTTCACTCCGAAGCCGAAGTTGCGTGCGAGCGTCATGAAGTATGCGTCCTCCCATGATCCGTTTCTCTCCTTCACTCTCCTGCTTATCGCCTCTGTCTTCTGCTCCAGGCGTTCCGTCTGCAGGGCGCTCATCCAGCTGTGTACAGTCAGTTTCTGCAACTGTCCTATCACTTCGTGGCAAGGCGGGAAACGGTCCTCTTTCAGCAGTCTGGAGTAGTTTGTAGTCACATATTCCGGCACGTCCATCTGCATCTGTCGCATCGTTTCGCCCCGGCTGCTTCTCACCGGCATGTCGTCTTCGCCCACCACGTGAAGAATCACGTTGTCGTATGCCTCGTCCTTGTCGTGGCCATGCAGAAACCAGCCAGATGCCTTGTCGTGAATCTCCACATTGCCAACCCACAGCATCCCGTCCACCTTTATCTTCGCATTGAAGAAGTCAGGTCCGGCGTTGCTGTTGTGCAGTCCCGGGTCAATCACTTCCACCGTCTCTCCCTTGTTCGTGGTCATCCGGTGTAGCGGATACATTCTGTGGCGCCAAATATAATGAAGAAGAATTTCCATCGTGTTTCTCTGTTTGCTGTCAAGTCATGTCGTCATGACTGGCTTGGGATTCATAATCACCTGCGAAGATAACAAAAATCATTGAAATGTCGTCATCCCATGGCAAAAATCAGTTTTTTTTGTCTCCCGGCGAGATAAATTCCACAAATCAGGCGTGTTCTGAAAAATATCCGTATATTTGCAAATACAAATTGCAAATATAACAAGCATGGGCCAGTGGTCATGCCATTTTGGCCCGTTGTCGTTTTAATCAAGAATCAACAGCAATGACTTATTCAATTGAAAAAGTAACGACATTGATAGGGGCGCGTAGATATGGAGACCAAGCCGCCAACATCGGCTTTCTGCTCACCGACAGCCGTTCCCTCTGTTTCCCTGAGGAAACGTTGTTCTTTGCCCTCAAGTCCGGCCGTCGCAATGGCCATGAGTTCATACCCGACCTTTATCGTCGAGGAGTGAGAAACTTTGTTGTGGACGCATTGCCGCAAGACTATGCCACCACTTATGCAGGTTCTAATTTCCTCAAGGTAATCAGTCCGCTCGAAGCGCTGCAGCGCCTTGCCGAGCGCCATCGCGACGAGTTCAACATCCCCGTCGTGGGCGTAACGGGCAGCAACGGCAAGACCATCGTCAAGGAGTGGCTCTATCAGCTGCTCTCTCCGTCGCTCAGCGTCACGCGCAGTCCTCGTAGCTACAATTCCCAGATTGGCGTTCCGCTCTCCGTCTGGCTGCTCGGCGAGCAGTCACAGGTGGGAGTATTCGAGGCAGGCATCAGCCAGCCCGGCGAGATGCAGGCACTGCGCAACATCATACAGCCCACCATCGGCGTGATAACCAATATCGGCAGTGCCCATCAGGAGAATTTTCCTTCGATGGAAGCCAAGGTGGACGAGAAGCTCGACCTCTTCCGCGACGCCAGCGTGATAGTATATCCCGGCGACAGCAAGGAGATAGCCAGCCGAGTGGGCAAAAGGGCGTTTAAGGGCGAACACCTGTGGTGGTCGGTTGCCGACGCCAATGCTCCGCTATATATAAAGAATGTGGAGAAGGGCGAGACCTCCACCACCGTTACCTATATATATAATAAGGTGGGCGGGGAATGTCAGTACACCCTGCCTTTCATCGACGAGGCATCCATCGAGAATTCCATCACCTGCTGCGCCGTATGCCTATCGCTCGGTCTTTCTGCCGCCGACATCGCCGGGAGAATGCCGAAGCTGGAGGCTGTCGCCATGCGACTGGAGGTGAAGCAGGGCCAGCATGGCTGCACGCTCATCAACGATTCCTACAATTCCGACATCAACTCTCTCGACATAGCCCTCGACTTCATCAGCCGCCGTCCCGACCACAAGGGGCGTCGCCGCACGCTGATTCTCAGCGATATCCTGCAGAGCGGAATGACGCGCGACCAGCTTTATGCAGAGGTGTCAGAACTATGCGTCAAGAGGGGAGTGGAGAAATTCATCGGTGTGGGTCCCGACCTCATGGCAGAGGCAGACAGAATCGGGGTGGGAGAGAAATACTTTTTCCCCGACAGTCAGACCTTCATCAAGAGTCCCGTCTTCAGCACACTCCGCGATGAGGTGATACTCATAAAGGGAGCGCGCGCCTTCGGTTTCGACGGCATCAGCGAACTCCTGGAACAGAAGGTGCATGAAACTATCCTTGAGGTGAACCTCCAGGCTGTGGTAGACAATCTCAACTACTACCGCTCTTATATGAAGCCAGAGACCAAGCTCGTATGTATGGTGAAGGCAAATGCCTATGGCAGCGGAGCGGTGGAGGTGGCAAAGACCTTGCAGGACCACCGTGTGGACTATCTCGCCGTTGCCGTTGCCGACGAGGGTGTGACGCTCCGCAAAAACGGCATCACGAGCAACATCATGATAATGAATCCGGAGATGACGGCATTCAAGACGATGTTCGACTATGACCTCGAACCTGAGGTCTACAGTTTCCGCCTGCTCGACTCCCTTGTCAAGGCTGCCCGGCGCGAGGGAATCACGGGCTACCCCGTACACATCAAGCTCGACACCGGAATGCACCGTCTCGGCTTCAACCCCAAGACCGACATTGACGAACTGATACATCGTCTGCAGTCGCAGAACGCCATCATCCCTCGTTCTGTGTTCTCGCATTTCGTGGGTTCCGACAGTGACGACTTCGACAATTTCTCCAAGATGCAGTTCGACCTCTTCGATGAGGCGAGCAGCAAGCTTCAGGCAGCGTTCCCCCACAAGATTCTTCGCCATATCTGCAACTCTGCCGGCATCGAACACTTCCCAGAGCGCCAGCTCGACATGTGTCGTCTCGGTCTCGGACTATATGGTATCGACAGCCGCGACAACCATATACTGAACAATGTGAGCACTCTGAAGACCACCATCCTGCAGCTGCGTGATGTGCCGAAGGAGGAGACAGTGGGCTATAGCCGCAAGGGGCACCTGACGCGCGACAGCCGCATCGCAGCCATTCCGATAGGATATGCCGACGGACTGAACCGCCACCTGGGCCGTGGCAACTGCTACTGTCTGGTGAACGGACAGAAGGCTCCTTATGTTGGCAACATCTGCATGGACGTGGCGATGATCGACGTCACTGGCATACCGTGCAAGGAGGGTGACACAGTGGAAATCTTCGGCGACCATCTGCCAGTGACAGTTCTCTCCGATGTACTCGACACCATCCCATACGAGGTGCTCACCAGTGTGTCAGACCGCGTGAAGAGGGTGTACTACCAGGATTGATATCTTAACCCCAACGGTCATTTCGCCTGTATTCTCACAGTCAGGCAATACGGTTGCCATAAAGGATGGCAAGAAATACATGAACAGATAACATAAAGACAAAACTTTGTTGCTTCCGTCAGCATTCCGATTCACAATGCGAATGCTGGCGGATTTTCTTTTTATCAGTGTCAGGCGATTCTCATTTCTTTTTGGAACAGGGAAAGGAGAAACAGATTGATGCGATGATTACGGATTAATACTGTTTGTTTTCTTTTTTATTGATTTTTTTGCGGAAAGAAGAAAAAAACGCTATCTTTGCAGACTAGAACAAACAATATTAATCTTATATTAAAACAAATGGCTTCAATACAAACTACTAAGATGTCCAACTTCCGTTGGGTTATTTGTGCTTTGCTTTTTTTGGCAACTACTGTCAACTACATGGACCGTCAGGTTCTGTCGCTGACATGGAAAGACTTTATTGCTCCGGAATTCCACTGGACCGACGATGATTACGGAACGATAACCGGTTGGTTCTCAATCTTCTACGCTGTATGCAACCTCTTCGCAGGTAAGTTCGTGGACTGGATGGGAACAAAGAAGGGCTACCTCATCGCCATCTTCGTATGGTCTACAGGTGCCGTTCTCCACGCCCTCTGCGGTGAGGCAGCTATGCTCATCGAGGGATACGACTCTATAGAAGCCCTGCGTCTTGTGCAGGCAGGTTCCGATGCTGCCGTGGCAATCGCCACCGTCAGCGTATGGCTCTTCCTCTCGTGCCGCCTCGTGCTGGCAGCCGGTGAGGCAGGCAACTTCCCTGCTGCCGTGAAGGTTACGGCAGAATACTTCCCAAAGAAAGACCGCGCTTTCGCCACATCAATCTTCAACAGCGGAGCTTCAGTAGGAGCCCTCGCCGCACCTGCCACCATTCCGTTGCTCGCCAACGCCTGGGGCTGGGAGATGGCATTCGTGGTGATCGGTGTGCTCGGTTATATATGGATGGGCCTCTGGATATGGCTCTATGACAAACCACGCAAGAGCAAGTTCACCAACACTGCCGAGCTTTCATACATCGAGCAGGACGAGGAAGAGGAGAAAGCAGCTGCCGAGTCAGAAGAGGGACACACTGAGGAGAAGACAATCGGATTCCTCAAGTGCTTCACCTTCCCACAGACATGGTCGTTTATCGTGGGCAAGTTCATGACCGACGGCGTATGGTGGTTCTTCCTGTTCTGGGCTCCGGCATACTTC
>ENA-OPCM01001647-OPCM01001647.1-human-gut-metagenome-genome-assembly--contig:-NODE-1647-length-14152-cov-2.559694_pt1 | contig 14152 bp, 10 predicted proteins | sample MGYA00241252_ERZ501484 | MGnify/ENA primary metagenome ERZ501484 (study PRJEB25962, sample SAMEA2042583) | human gut metagenome | biome: human gut; feature: human-associated habitat; material: faeces...
GATTTTGGCATATTCATGCCAAAACACCTCGCGGGATAGTGGTGTGTGAACAGTATCGGAAAATGTTAAATGATCATAATTCATTCAGAGAATGAAAGGAATATCCCATCTCTTCCCATTTATCCAACAGTTCATCCAGAATCTGTGCATTAGTGGAAGAGGTGCTGTGTAGCAGTACAATAGCTCCCGGATGAATCCGTTTCGTCAGTTTTGCAATAGCTTCCTGTGGATCTGGCTGGTTATCCTGGTACCAGTCTACATAGGCAAGGCTCCAGAAAAATGTGTGATATCCCAGTTCTCTGGCCATAGACAGATTCTGTGTACTGTAGATGCCCTGTGGGGGGCGGTAAAATTTTGTCATTTCTTTTCCTGTAATTTCCCTGTAAATTTTTTCTACATCGGATAATTCTTTCTGAAAAGATTCTTTTGTGGAAATTTTTGACATATCCGGGTGCGTCATAGTATGATTGCCGACAATATGCCCTTCCGTTTCCATTCGTTTGATCAGATCTTTGTTTTCCGAAATGAAATTTCCAACCACAAAAAATGTAGCAGGTGCCTGATGTTTTTTCAGTGCATCCAAAATAGCAGGAGTATTTCCATTTTCAAAGCCTGCGTCAAAGGTGAGATAGATTTTCTTTTCTTCGGTATCTTCAGCAAAAAAGGCATTGTACTGAGCCAATTCTTCTATCGTTGCATTTCCAACAGGACGTTTGCCTTCTTCCTGAAAACTTAACCCCCAGTTTCCTTCTGAAGAAAGTGTGAGATCAGGAAGGGCACAGGAAATCGTCCGGGGAATAGAAGTCACGGAGTTCTGGTTGACTGGAGAGGGGCGAGCCGAAGTTGACTCATTAGAAAAAGCGAAAATCTGTTCTTTAAGAAATCCAGCTCCAATACCTGAAAAATAAGAGAAGATAAGAAATAAAATGCAATATTTTTTTGATTTCAAAGGGTGTATGGGAAAATGGATACATTTCCGGGAAAGAGAGAGTTTCATTCGTTCACCTCGGAAAATCGTTAATAGAATATATGAAATTGTATTTCTTTTTATACTTGTTGATCAGGCAGAGGAATGATATACTAATCCGGTAATTGTATTGTATCCCGCAAGTTGGGAATGATAACAAGGAGGAATTGAATAATGAAAACAAAGAAACATGACACTCGTTGGATGGTTAGTGTTGCACTTATGGCAGCGATCGTGATCGTACTGGCCAATACACCGCTTGGTATGATCCAGCTCCCTATCATTAAGGCAACAACAGTTCATATTCCGGTGATCCTCGGAGCAATTCTGTTAGGACCTGGTGCAGGAGCAATTCTTGGAGCAGTTTTTGGTATATGCTCTCTGGTCAGTAATACAATGGCTCCGACACTCTTATCCTTTGCATTTTCACCATTTTTAAGTACAACAGGAATTCCTGGAGCGTTGAAGGCAATCTGGATTTCCGTTGGATGCAGAATTCTGATCGGTGTGGCAGCAGGATGGCTGTGGGTACTTTTTACAAAGATTAAACTGAATCAGTTTATTGCACTTCCGATTGTGGGATTTGTTGGTTCAATGGTGAATACTGTCACTGTAATGGGAAGCATCTATTTCCTGTTTGCACAGCAGTATGCCGAGGCAAAAGAAGTTGCACTTACAGCAGTATTCGGTCTGGTGATGGGAACTGTGACAGCATCCGGTATTCCGGAAGCAATCGCGGCGGCAATTCTCGTTCTGGCACTTGGAAAAGTACTTGTTGTAGTTTTCCGCAAAATGAACCTTGGGGCTGTGAATGTGGAGTCTGCAAAATAACAGACAGATTTTAAAATAGAAGAAAGTAATGAATCATGAAGAAGTTAAATGAATGTGGAATTAAGACTGTTATCAGCTTATAAAGTTACAAAATAGTAACAAAACCACAAGAAAGCAACTTCTTCATGTTGTTTTTTGATGAATTTTAATTGTTGTTGTAGTTGATTAAGTGCCAGGTGTGTATTATAATAAAGCTATATGATATGCAAAAACTGTTGGAAGATCAGAACAGCAGAAAGAAGAGGAGAAAGATATGGCAGAGGATTACAGAAACCAGGCAATCGGCGTATTTGAACTGGAAAGTGAGTGTATCTGTTTTGTAGCACTTGATGCGGCAGCAAAAGCAGCAGCAGTAAAGATTCAGGGTGTGGAGAGAAATCGTCTTGCGGCAGGAGCCTGCGTGAAGATGAGAGGAAGTGTCTCTGACGTGAAGGCTGCAATGGAAGCAGCACTGGATGTAGCCAGACCGTTGACGAAGATTGTTTCCCATACGGTGATTGCATCACCTTCTGAGGATACGGAAAAAGCAATTGCAATGACAATTAATAAATAGGTATTTGTTCAATTGTCTGTTGTACATATGAGAAGAGTATTGTTTTGTGAGGAAATCAGAGAAGGAAAAGAAAGGGAAATAAGATGAAGAAATATGGAGCATATGGCCTGGTAGAGGTAAAAGGAGAATCCAATGCGGTGATCGTAGTTGACCGCATGTTAAAGACTGCAGAAGTAGAGTATGTGACACAGGACACAAAGTGTGGTGGACATGCACTTGTTTTTGTAGGTGGCAGTGTATCAGCAGTAACAGCAGCGGTTGATGAAGTGAAAAATAATGCACCGTGTAAAGTTATACAAACTGCTGTAATCTCCAATCCGTCTCAGGAGATGGTTGACATAGTAGAAATGTTTAAGAATAGATAAGAGTTAGGATTAAGTAAAATGGAAAGAGCAATCTTGTTTTTTGATATTGATGGAACAGTGTTGAGTGAAGTGACAAAAGAGGTACCGCAAAGTGCGATTGAGGCAATGGAAAAAGCACGAGCGGAAGGACATCTGCTGTTTATTAATACAGGCAGAACAATCTGTAGTATTCCGACAGAGGTGAGAAAATTCCAATTTGATGGGTATTTATGTGGCTGTGGGACATATCTTACAGAACATGATGAAGTTTTGCTAAAAAGCTCGATTGAGAAGCAGAGAGGTATAGAACTGCTGCGAAAAGCAAAAGAATGTAATCTTGGTGTTATTGCGGAAGGACAAGAGGATTGTTATTTTCCAGGGCACATATCACGATTTGACAGGTTAGAATCTACAAGAAGATATTTTGCATCTAGAGGAATAGGAATCGAACAGTCTTTAGAGAGCGAAAGATTTGAATATGATAAGTTATTTGTTTACGTAGATGATAAGAGCGATTTTGATTCTTTTCGTGAGTATCTTGGAGATGACATGGAAGCACTTGACCGTGGCGGAAAGGCCTATGAGGTAATTCAGAAGGGATTTTCTAAAGCGACAGCATGTCAGTTTATTATGGAAAAATATGACATGGATGCAAGTCATGCGTATGTCTTCGGAGACAGCAGTAATGATCTGGCGATGTTTGAATATGCGGAGCATGCGATTGCGATGGGCAGACATGATTCGGTATTGGATCCATATGCCGAGTTTGTTACAAAGACAGTGGAAAATGATGGAATTGCATATGCCATGAAGCATTATGGATTAATTTAACAGAAAATAGAAAACAGGATCTGTCAGTAAAGATAAAACTGGCGGATCCTGTTTTTTATATATTAGGAAAGTCCTTTCCTAATATATAAAAAACGCTCCGCTCAGGATGCGCACTGCGGCGTACAAGGTAGGTGTCGCAAGCGACCGCCGCAGGCGCAAGAATGTGCCAAGGCACATTCTTTATTCTAATGAGAAACATTATCAGTAAATGATATTGATATTACGTTTTCGTTATAGTATAGTAAATACATGGGTTAGATACAACTAACGAACAAGGAAGATATGTGGAAATGAATTCATAAAACATACAGGAAAGTAATAAGTAAAGCAATAGATAATCAGATCTTAATTTCAGGAGGTTCAGTATGAGTGTAGTAATCATTGGAGGACATGACAGAATGGTATGTCAGTATAAGAAAGTCTGTAAACAGTTTAATTGTAAGGCGAAGATCTTCACCCAGATGTCAGCAAGCTTAAGCAAACAAATTGGAAGTCCTGATCTGATCGTTCTTTTCACAAACACAGTATCCCATAAAATGGTTCGCTGTGCGGTAGAAGAGGCCGGCAGATGCAATGCGGATGTGATTCGCTGTCATACGAGTTCCAAGAATGCGTTAGAAGAGATTCTGGAGAATGTTTGTGCATAATAAATATTGCTGAATTATTGAAACTATGAGAATAGAAAAGTCCCTTCAGAAGAAATAAACTTCTGAAAGGGACTTTTTCTGTATCATGCTGCCAATTACGCAGATTATCAATCTGAACAGGATCACAGCACCAATTTCTATAACTGAATATTTTTAAAGAGATCTCCAAGGTTTGTTCCGATATCTTCCGCTTTCGGGATCACAACCTTTTCAGCTTTCTCTTCAGCCTTCTCTTTGTCTTCTTCGAGAGCTTTCATGCTAAGGCTGATCTTGCCATCTTTGATACCGATGACTTTCACTTCAACTTCATCGCCAACTGTGAGAACATCAGAAGGCATTTTTACACGCTTCTGGGAGATCTGTGAAACGTGAACCAGACCGGAAAGTCCGTTCTCCAACTTTACAAATGCTCCATAGTTCTGAAGTGTTTCTACAGTTCCTTTCAGAACAGTTCCAACTTTCAGACTTGCAACCTGTGCATCACGTGCGGCTTTCTCTTTTTCTTTGTCTTGCTCTATGAGTTGTTTTACTTTATCTATTAATGCTTTTCCTCTGATGTCTCTGGCGACCACTCGTTTATTGGGTGCTATCAGGAGGTTGGCGGGCAGGCGGGTAATGCCTTGTTGTTTGACTATGGAGTTGTCCCAGCCTTTAAAGTCACATACTTGTTTCCACCGGGTGGTGTCTTTGTCGCAGGCCTTCAACCATTCTTTCTTGTCCAAGTCCAGTGACAGGCTGACAATGAGGAACTTCTCTTTTTTCAATGCCTTCTGTACGTTGACCAGTGAATCTTGTGCCGCCATGCTCGCTTTGTCCCAGCTTGCCCAAAAATCGAGAAGGATGTACTTGTCTTTCATCTCTTTCCAACCAATGGTCTTTCCGTTTTTATCGGTACAGGAAATTGTGTGTAGGCTTTGTCGGTTCAGTTCCTTCTTTTCCTTCAGCTTGGCTTGTAGGTCTATCATGTAAGGCGTGTCCTTGATGCTTCCGCTTAGCCCCTGTATCAGTTCATCTATCTGCGAATAGTCGGGAAGACTGTCCTGCACGTAATATTGTTCTATTAAATAAATATTGGCGAATGAGTGAGGGTTTTCTTTAATGAGACGGTCTACCGTAAACATAAGGCTGTCTGCTTTTGTTTTTTTGATGGCTTGAAGGATATATGCCATTCTTTCGTTGTCTCCTTTTCCTTTGATTTGTATATCTCCGGGAGTGCCGTTCCACGTTACGCTTTCTCCTTTGTTGGCAAACACGGGCAGAACTTCTTTATCGCTAAGTAACAATGAGAAGATGGTGAAAGTATCAGAGTTGATAGTGTAACTGAACTTTCCGTTTTGTGCGATAATCGTATCCAGTTTATAGTTAGGCTCCTGGTAGAAAACGAGTATGGTATCAGAAGACAAGCTGCTGATATTCCCTTTTAAAGTGAAAGTGCTCTTCTTGCTGCAACCGGTCAGCAGGAGTATAAGCGCAAGGAAAAGAAAAGATAATTTTTTCATCTCAAATTATTTTCTGCGAAAATACTCATTTTGGAGGTAACAGGCAGTATAAATGGAAGTTATTTTGCATAAAAAAACCGGGATATCCTTTAAATGGGACATCCCGGCTGTTTATTTAGTTATTTTAAATAGTCTGATTATTTGATAGAATCAGCAAATTTAGCGAATTCGCGGTCGTTTGCAGCTCTCTGAGCCATTGAAGCGTCCTTAGCGATTGCACTCTTAATGCTGCTGCTTACCAATGAAGCATTGTTAGTGCGGGCACCAACGATAGCCATTAAGTAGTCAGTCATTGCATCAGGATTCTTGATAGCAGACAAAGTTGCTTTTGCCTTGTTGTAGTCTTTAGCCAAAATCTGAGCTTGAGCAGCACTGTTAGTCTTAGCATCACCAAATGCATTTACAGCTCTGTCATACTGACCTTGTTTGATGTACAGGTTACCAAGAGCTTCGTTAGCAGCGTTAGCTCCGGTTGCTTTGCCTAAGTAAGATTCGGCAGCAGCTACATTACCTTTAACCAATTCGCAAAGACCAAGGTTTGCGTTTACTTCAGGAGCGTTAGCATTCTTAGAAGCAGCTTGTTTGAAGTAAGATTCTGCTTTAGCAGCGTCACCGGCAGCAAATGCCAATTCACCTAAGTTGTTGTAAGCACGGAAGTCGTTAGGATACAACTGAGTTGTTTTAGTGAAGATAGCTTCTTTGCGAGCATTATCGTTAGTCAAAGTAGCAGCATACAGTAATTCTTCTACGCTCAATACTTTAGCATCTGTGTTGAATGCTTCGTTGATTTCGTCATCGCTGCGACCGATGATGTCATAGTTGGCAGTCAAACGAGCACGACGTAACTGAGGCAGGATTTCGTCAGCCAAAGTTTTGTAAACTGAAGAGATGTTCTTGATTTCAGTTTCTCTTTGTTCGGGATCCTGATACATAGAAAGAACGCGCAAGATCAAGTCTTTGTCCTGCAAGTTTGATTTAGAAACCAATTCTTGGAAACCTTCCCAGTCTTGTGCAGTATATTTAGCATCAAGGTTGGCATCGATTTTGCCTTTCTTCAACTGACGCTGCATATATTTTTCTGTGTTGTTCTCACGGTTTTCAGCCAAGCCGGTGTTCAATTCAACACCACCATCAGGAGAAGCGTATGCAGAGATTTCGATGTTGTTTAATTTGTAGTTCTTAGTGTCAGCATTGATTTCAGCAACTTTCTTGTGGAATTCTTTCATATCGTCTGAATTCAATTCGCTGTTGCGTAAGTTAGCTTGTTGGATTAAGAACATGATGTTGGCAGTCTGAGCGTCTTTGATAATGCGCTGGAAAGCGTCATTAGCATATGATGCATTTGAGCTGGCAGCAGTAGGCAATTCAGAAGTGGCGATTACACCGTCTGCAATTTTCACAGAAGGAATAGTATATGTCTTTTTGCCTTTTGTGATTTTGAAATCAAGATATAATTCAGAGTTAGCCATTTCAGGAACATAATCGAAAGAAGCTTTCATAGTATAGCTACCACCTACTTTATAAGAGATAGTCTGTCCGTTTCCTTCTACTTTTTCACCTTGGAATACAGCAGGCTGACCTTTAGCTTCGCCACCTTTCCATCTTAATACCGGAGTTACTTCAACAGTAGCTTTTTTCTTCATGTACTTTTCGGGGAACTTACCGTTGATAGTTACAGGCACTTTACCACCGATTGCTTCAAGCTATTTGTATTGAGCTCTGCAAGACGGACGCGGAAGGTAATCCTCACTGGATGAAGGTCATCGGGCAGACTTTTTATAATGAAAAAAAAGAACCGGAACGTGTCCTGGGCAAGGTCTGTGATATTGATGCGCAGAAGAAAAAGGAAAGGGAACTACAGGAAAAATCACAAAGGGATTCCCTGACTGGACTTTTGAATCATTCCACCATCAAGCAGCAGATCACACACAGACTGCAGAAAATGAAACGGGGACAGGTGGGATACCTTATTGTTCTGGATGTGGATAGTTTTAAAAAGATCAACGATACAAACGGACATCTGTTTGGAGATGCGGTATTGTGTTCTTTTGCGGATGAAATGAATAAATTGTTTCCCGAGGCGCTGAAAGGCAGGATCGGTGGAGACGAGTTCGTATGCTATGTAGAGAATATGCCAAGAGAGGAACTGGAAGAGAAGCTTGGACAGTTGAATCGCTGTATGTCTGACCGCTATGATGATGATAAAACAGGACTGCATATCTCCTGCAGTCTGGGAGCTGCGGTTACGGATGGAACAGTGACAGACTATAATCTGCTGTTCCGGTGGGCAGATGCAGCCTTGTATCAGGTGAAGAGTCGGGAAAAGAGCGCTTATGATCTTCTGGAGGTCAAGGAGGGTGTGGCATTGCCCGGTCAAAGCTACCTGGACAGTGAGGAGAACAAAGAGGACGAGATCGTTCACAAGGAGGCACAGTTCGAGAGCGCGGAAGATCTGGTTCTGTTCTGCATGGACCTGTTGGAAAATGTACCGAATCTGACCAGTGCCCTGAAGGTGATCAGTGAACGTACCTGCAGTTTTTTCAATATTGATGATATGATATGTGTGGAAGTAAATGAGGCAGGACCGTCGATCCGTTATCAATGGAATCGGGAAGAAAAGAAAAATTTTGTCAAAAGAATACTGCACCCGGGAGTATTTGAATGGGACAGGATCCGGAAACGTGCAGACGAATCCGGTGCCGCAATTTACAGACAGTCGGAGACTCCGAATATCTACAAAGAAGAAGCGGAGTCTGTGATGATCGTAATGTCTACCGCTTCGAAGGGATTAAAGGCCAGTGTTATCTTCTCAGACCGTCATACAGACAGAACCTGGGAAGAGGAGAAAAATGCCCTGTGCAGAATATCCCATCAGATATTCAACAGGCTTCGCATGCTGAAAAATGCAGAAAAAGATCAAAGGGAACTGAATCGGAAACTGAATTATGATGCGCTGACCGGACTGCCGGTGTACAATAAGTTCGTAGACAAATTAGAAGCCTATATGGCAGCGAATGGAAAGACCGGATTATATTTTGTGTCCTCTGACTTTTCTAATTTCCAGTATGTGAATGAAATGTATGGCTACGAGGTAGGCGACCGTATCCTGCATGATTTTGCTGTGGCATTACAGGAAAAATGCCAGGAAAGCATATTGTTCTGCCGTGTAACCTCCGACCACTTTGTCGGTGTGCTGAAGGAAGATTCCGTGGAGGATGCCAGACAGGCGTACCTGACGTTTACGAATTCTTTTGTGAAGAGGATCAATAGCCGGTATGATCAGTGTAATCTGGTCATTGCCACCGGTTTGTATGAGATCACGGAGAATGACTGGTCGGTATCTTCCATGATGGATAATGCCAATGAGGCCAGAAAACAATGCAAGACGCAGAAGGTAGACAGTGCCGTAGAAATTTACACGGACAAGATCCGCAGAGATTTGGAGAATACCAGAACAATTGTATCCGGAATGGTAAGCGCCTATAATAATAAAGAATTCCATGCATATCTCCAGCCTAAGGTATCTCTTCATACCGGAAAAGTAGTGGGAGCGGAAGCACTGGTGCGCTGGATAAAAGCGGATGGAACTATGGTAATGCCCGGAAAGTTTATAGATATTTTTGAGAGAAATGGGTTTATTACCAAGGTTGATTTCGCCATTCTGGATCAGGTCATGGAATATTTGCGTGATGCCCTGGCACAGGGAGAAGAAGTGGTGCCGATCTCTGTTAACTTCTCCAGACGTCATAATGAATATGCGGATTTTGTGCCGAATATCTTAAAGCGCCTGAAAGACTATAAGGTACCCGGCAATCTGCTGGAGGTGGAAGTGACGGAGTCAGTATTTATGTCGGATCTGAACAAGCTGACCAATAATCTGGAAACCCTCAGGGACAGAGGAGTGGAGATCTCTGTCGATGATTTCGGAAGTGGATATTCTTCGCTGAATCTGTTATCCAAGGTGGCTGTGGATACGGTAAAACTGGACAAGCAGTTCCTGGATGATACCATGAACAGCGAACGGGAAGAAACCGCATTGACAATTATAAAATATCTGACTAAAATGTTAAGACATCTCGGCTTTAAAGTACTGGCAGAGGGTGTGGAGACCAGTGAACAGCTGGAGATGCTCCGGCTGGCGGATTGCGATATCGTGCAGGGATATTTTTATGCAAAACCAATGCCGATCGGGGAATTCAGAACTTTTTTACAGGAATTCAATGAAAGGGATAATTAGTCATACATGAGCATTTATGATACTTTGAATAAAGAACAAAAAGAAGCGGTGCTTCATACGGAAGGACCGCTCCTTCTGTTAGCGGGCGCCGGAAGCGGCAAGACCCGTGTCCTGACCCACCGGGTGGCATATCTGATCGATGAACTGGGAGTGAATCCATGGAACATTCTTGCTATTACCTTTACCAATAAGGCGGCACAGGAGATGCGGGAACGTGTGGATCAGATCGCCGGTTTCGGCGCGGATCAGGTGTGGGTAGCCACTTTCCATGCCACCTGTATGCGGATCCTCAGAAGACATATTGACCGGTTGGGCTATGATTCGAATTTTACCATTTATGATACGGATGACCAGAAAAGTGTTATAAAAGAAGCGTGCAAAAAACTTAACATTGACACAAAAATGCTTAAAGAGCGGACGCTGCTGTCTGAAATATCTTCTGCCAAGGATGAACTGGTGGATGTACGGGAATTCGAGGTCAAGTCTGTAGGCGATTATCGCAAAAGTGTGACGGCAAAGGTTTACAGAGAATATCAGGACACCCTGAAGAAGAGTAATGCACTGGATTTTGATGATATCATTGTGAAAACGGTGGAGCTGTTCAAAAGCTGTCCGGAGGTACTCTATAACTATCAGGAGCGCTTTCGATACATCATGGTGGATGAGTATCAGGATACGAATACGGCGCAGTTTGAACTGATCCGGCTGTTGGCGGACGGTTACCGCAATCTTTGTGTCGTGGGTGATGATGACCAGTCCATTTACAAGTTCCGTGGTGCCAATATCCGTAATATTTTAGATTACGAGAAGATATATCCGGATGCAAAAGTGATCAAGCTGGAGCAGAATTATCGTTCCACACAGAATATTCTGGATGCGGCAAACGCGGTGATCCGCAACAACAGAGGCCGTAAAGAGAAGGCACTGTGGACGGAAAAAGGAGCAGGCAGCCGAATACATTTCAGACAATTTGACAATGCTTATGAAGAGGCGGAATATATCGCAGACGATATTTCTGATAAAGTGAACAAAAATGGCGTTGCCTATGCGGATTGTGCAGTACTGTACCGTACCAATGCCCAGTCCAGACTTTTAGAAGAACGTATGGTGGTGGAAGGAATTCCCTATCATGTGGTAGGCGGTGTGAACTTCTATGCCAGACAGGAGATCCGGGACATCCTGGCGTATTTAAAGACCATTGATAACGGCAGGGATGAAGTGGCTCTGCGCAGAATTATCAATGTGCCGAAACGAAGCATCGGTACGGCATCGCTGGAAAAAGTGGCGGATTATGCACAGATGAAGGATATCACGTTATTTGATGCGTTGTGCGAGGCAGACCAGATCAGGGGACTGGGAAGAGCGGAAGCAAAGATCCGTGGATTCGTCAATCTGATCGAAGTGCTCCGCAGCGGATTGTCCTCCTATACACTGCCGGATCTGATCAAGTCCTTATTAGAACGGATCGATTATGCGGAATATCTGCGGGATCAGGATGAAGAATCCGCAGAGGACCGTCTCGGGAACGTAGATGAATTGATCACCAAGGCAGCAGTCTACGAGGAGACCCACGATGAGCCTTCTCTGTCGGAATTTTTGGAAGAGATCATGCTGGTAGCGGATATTGACAATGTGGAGGATGGCGATAACAGAGTGCTTTTGATGACTCTGCACAGTGCCAAAGGTCTGGAATTCCCGGTGGTCTATCTCGCCGGCATGGAGGATGGACTATTCCCCGGCTTTATGACGATCGCGTCCGATGATCCGTTGGAGATCGAGGAAGAGAGACGCCTGGCTTATGTGGGAATCACCAGAGCCAAGGAGGATCTGACGCTGACCTGTGCCAGAAGCAGAATGCTCCGCGGTGAGACACAGTACAATCCCGTGAGCCGTTTTGTGCGGGAGATCCCGAAGGAACTTATGGATAATACCCTGCCGCAAAACAGAAGATACCGGGACGATGAACTGGAGGATTTTCAGGCGAGAAGAGCCAATGAGGCAGCTCTTCGTGCCATGGGACTGGAAGCGATTGCAACTCCCCGGTCCGGAAACGGTTCGGGCAGCGGCTTCGGAGGCTTTGGCAATACGGGATTTGATCCAAGACCCAAGGCAACCTTGAAACCCCGAGTTACGGCAAAAGCAGACAAACCTTATATTTCCAAGGGGATCAATGGACTCAACCAGCTGGCGGGACTTCAGAAAGGAACGGAATTCAAGGCACCGGATGCACTGGACTATACGGTAGGTGACAGAGTACGTCATATCAAATACGGTGAGGGCACGGTATTGAATATCGCGAGAGAACCCAGGGACTATAAGGTCACGGTGGAATTCGACCAGGCGGGGCAGAAGATCATGTATGCATCTTTTGCCAAGTTAAAACGGGTATAGTATTTTTCACGAAAACATGGTATCATATTAAAGGAATGAAAACAATTGCTTTGCATCCGCAGAAAAGTCCGGATGCCGGAAAGGCAGGTAAATAATATGAACAGAATCGAAAATCTGGTAGACCTTGACAAATTAAACGAACTGAAAGTCAGCGAACTGAAGAAGCTTAATAAGCTCCTGGGTAAGGAAGTGGAAGAGAAGAAGGAGCGCAATGTCCTGGTATGGGTACTGGCGATCATCGGCGCCGTAGCAGCTGTTGCAGCTGTAGCTTATGCCGTATATCATTTCTTCTTTGCACAGGATTATCTGGAAGACTTCGAGGATGATTTCGAAGACGAAGCAGATGACGTGGAAGAGGATGACGACGACTTCTTCGAGGATGAAGGAGAGAACTAACCCATGAAAAAAGGACAGGTATATGAAGGATCTGTTGTAAGGGTCGATTTTCCCAACAAAGGGATCGTCTGTGTGGGAGATGAGACTGCTGTAGTCAAGAACAGCCTGCCCGGACAGAAAGTCAAGTTCTCAGTGAATAAAGTACGCAAAGGGAAGGCGGAAGGAAGGCTTTTAGAGGTGACAGAGAAGTCACCTTTAGAAACCGGCCGGACGTGTTCCCTTTTTGGGTTGTGCGGTGGATGCACCTATCTGTCGCTTCCCTATGAAGAACAGCTGAAGGTCAAAGAAGAACAGGTAAAACGTCTGCTGGACAGCGTGTTAAACAAGCAGGAAGAAGCCTGGATTTTTGAGGGCATCAAGGGCAGCCCGAAGGCTTATGAATACCGCAATAAGATGGAATTTTCCTTCGGAGACGAGTACAAGGACGGACCGCTGGCACTTGGCATGCATAAGAGAGGCAGCTTCTACGACATTGTGACCGTAGCGGACTGTGAGATCGTGGATGCGGATTACCGCCTGATCTTACAGTCAGTGAGAGATTATTTTGCCCGGGCGAAGGTAAGCTTTTTCCACAGAATGAGCCATGAGGGGTACTTACGGCACCTGCTGGTACGTAAGGCATCCCGCACCGGAGAGATTCTGGTGGCACTGGTGACGACCTCCCAGGATCCCTGGCAGGGAGAGACGGCGGTGGAAGGAAGCTTGGATGCGGATGCGCTGATCACGGGATTTAAGGATCTGTTGCTTTCCCTGGAACAGGATGGGAAGCTTGTCGGAAAATTCGCAGGAATCTTACATATCACCAATGATTCCATCGCAGATGTGGTGCAGAGTGACCACACGGAGCTGCTATACGGACAGGAGTATTTTTATGAGGAACTGCTGGGGTTGAAATTCAAGATCTCCACATTCTCCTTTTTTCAGACCAACTCCTACAGTGCGGAGGTACTGTACCAGACGGCGAGAGATTATGTGGGCGACCTGGGTGGCAGCGACAAGACCGTGTTCGACCTCTACAGCGGCACCGGCACCATCGCGCAGCTCATGGCACCGGCCGCCGGGAAAGTCATCGGTGTGGAGATCGTGGAGGAAGCCGTGGAGGCAGCAAAGAAAAACGCCGCCGCCAACGGACTGGATAATTGCGAATTCATCGCCGGAGATGTACTGAAAGTACTGGATGAAGTGGAAGAGAAGCCGGATATGATCATCTTAGATCCCCCCAGAGATGGCATCCACCCAAAAGCACTGCCGAAAATTATAAAATACGCGGTGGATCATATCGTCTACATCTCTTGCAAACCCACCAGCCTTGTGAGAGATTTGGAGGTATTCTTAGAGAATGGCTACCGCGTGGACAAAGCCGTTGCCGTGGACCAGTTCCCCTGGACCGCGAATGTAGAGACGGTTGTTTTGCTTTCCAAGGGAGAAATCGACTCGAAGAAGGTGCGGGTGGAGT
>ENA-OPCM01001667-OPCM01001667.1-human-gut-metagenome-genome-assembly--contig:-NODE-1667-length-14043-cov-2.882399_pt1 | contig 14043 bp, 9 predicted proteins | sample MGYA00241252_ERZ501484 | MGnify/ENA primary metagenome ERZ501484 (study PRJEB25962, sample SAMEA2042583) | human gut metagenome | biome: human gut; feature: human-associated habitat; material: faeces...
GTGGACGTCGAGTTGGGCATTGCAGTAGGCACAGCCTGCAAGGCAGGGGGTGTGGCGCAGCTTCTTGATGACGAACTCCACACTCGGGTAGTTGTGCAATACCCATCCCGGCGTGATGGAGCGGTGATCGGTCGTGTCGATTAGCGCCAGTGCATAGGCCAGTTCGCAGGGGTAGTGTTCGATCAACGGTTCGAGTTCGACATTTTGGCAGATGCGGCCTCGGTAGACGGTGGCGATTTGTTCGCTGAGGTTGCAATCCTTCGGGCCAGCTCCCATCAGATCGAGGAATCCGTCGAACTCCGGCTGCCCCCTCAGCAGCGCAGTGAAGAGTCTCTGTTTCTGTTCGGGCCATGCATCCCAACGGGCCATCTCGTCCAGAAGCAGATCACGTGCCTTTTCGCAGTCGTTGACCGGATTGTTCATCTGGTCGCTGACCAATTTATCATCCTTTACAAGCCGATGATAGGGACGTTCGGGAAAGAGCAGGGGCGAGAGGTAAAGCGTGTCGACCAGCCGCCAGGGAATTTGTTGATCCTCGAAGAGGTATTTGGCATCGTGGTGGATGATGTTGTGACCACAGAGATACTCCACACGCTCGAGGAAGGGTTGTAGCTCTTCTTTCGAGGCTTTATGGAAGATGGCCCCGTCATAGCGAAGTGCCCCAATATCGTGGATCCGGTGGTCGGTCAGTCCGATCTCAACGTCCACAATCGCATAACGCAACGACCCATACCGAAGGGGCATGAAGTTTCGGGGCGGATTCGATCCTTCGTTGGAATCCGTTTTGGATAGGCTGTTCGATATAGGCTTCTCCTGCATGGTGAAGGTCTCAGTTTCAGTATGGCAATGATTCATATTCATTTTTTATGAAGATGAATCGATGTTTATAGTTATAAAAACAAATATACCATTTTTCTTCGGTTTTGTGTGTTGTATAGTATCCAGTTTTTGGGGGTTGTTTTTGAATATGTGTTTTATTTTATTGATTGTATAAATGAATTTGAAATGTAAACAAGTGTTTCATTTTGTCTTAATATTTTGATTTTGTTATTGTATATCCTTTACAAAAAATAATTCTAAAATCAGTATTGATGGTTTACAATGTATTCGTTAATGATTTTGATAGATCTTCGATGCTTTCTTAAAGATTTGTTGTAACTTTACAAAGTTACAAACACGCCTGATGCAATATTTGAAAAGGAATTTCACTTTGCCAAAGCTAAGTATTTTGGAATTTTTGGATTCTTATGTTCTGTATTCGTATCTTCAAGAGCTTGTTGTGGGCAATGATATGTGTTATTTATAGAAGTTCAATAGTAAGATGAAAATATCCGATGAAATATTGCATAAACTCCATGAGTTGGATTGCGAAGATGTGGCCAAACGATTTGGAATAGATGTTAAGAGGCATAAGGCTCATTGTTTTAACCATGATGATCGTATTGCAAGTCTTGGTTTTAGAGGGAATCATTGGAAATGTTTTTCATGCGGTATAGGAGGAGATGCAATAACCTTTATTCAAGAGAAATTCTCAGTGTCTTTTGTTGAGGCTTGTAGAATTTTGACTGATGAATATGGTATACCCATCTCATATGGGAGATATTCTGCTAAGAGAACCTCACCGATTATAAATTGGTGTAAAAAAGAATCTACTAGTGATACTTTATGTCTTTTTGATCGGGAGGTTGCTGAGTTTATAATGGAACACACGACTTTGACTAAGGCTGGATTCGAATTTTTGCGAGAGCAAAGGAAAATTAAAATAGATGTGATTGAATCCTCCAAGATTCACTCGATAGAGGAAACAAACCATTTAAAAGATATAATACAAGCTCAATTTGGAATAGATAGGTTAAAGACAGTAAAAGTTTTAACATCAAATGGCAGATATCTTACCATTGATACACCTTCTTTAATTATTCCATACTATGATTATAATAATAATCTAATAGGTTTGCAAACTAGATATTTAGGGAAAGTTCAGCCGGATTTTAACATACCAAGATTTAAAAGAATATGTTGTTCCTCAATTAGATTATATAATATGCAGCTTTTGAATTCGATACAGCCTGGAGCTAGGATATTTATCACTGAAGGTATAACAGATTGTTTGGCCATGTTGTCAGCGGGTTATGATGCTGTGGCACTCCCAAGTGCAACTTCATTTCCGACTAATGACTTAGTCAAATTAAAAAATTATAATCTCTATATGGTGGCAGATCAGGATAGAGCTGGTAATGATGCTCTTATAAAGCTATATCGATTCATGCTCAGGTTTGGTTGCGAAGTAAAAAGAATTGAACTGCCAAATGGAGTTAAAGATTTTTGTAATTATTATGTAAAGACCGTAAAAAATTAGACATATGGATAATGAAATCCCAAATAATCATAAACAAGTTTTATCTAAGGATTTGAATAGAGAGACATTATTCAAAGACATCTATATACTTTAATGTACCAAACTGAAAATAGGATGTCTTATCTGCAAAGATAAGAATTTTAAGTATTTATACAAAATAAGAGGTCTAATATATTAGACCTCTTTATGATTGTTGCCGTAAAATTATTGAACTACTACAATTCCATACAAATTAGTTGTTACTGCTTTTCCTGACTCATCTTTTAATTGTTCTGTTGTCCAGATTTCTCCATCTATGGACGTAGCTATATAACCACTTACACCGACCATAACAAATTGATTATTGGAATAAACTATATCACGCCATGTGTCCACCGGCTTAATAGTTCTATTTTGCCAAGTTATGCAATCAGTTGATATGTCAATGGCTCCTGTACTAAGCCCTCCACACATAATATATTTGCCGTTGCCATATGCTACACTATTTCGAGTATTGTTTACACTTGATTTATTGCTTTTTGTCCAAATTTTGCCATCAACAGAATAAAGCATATACCAACCATTACCACCGGCAATGAACATCCCATTGCAATATCTAACAAACCATAATATATCTGTTACTCCGGCTTGCACAGGAGTACTCCAATTTGTTCCATCGGTGGATGTGGAAGTATAACCATCATAGCCAACGACCACAAATTTCTCATTGCCAAATGTAACTCCAACTAATCGTTTGCTTGCAATCTGTTTCAAAGTAGTCCATGTTGTACCATTAGTAGACACAGAAGTATAGCCATCATAATTGAATGCTACAAATTTTCCATTGCCATATGCAATTGATTTCCAATTGGCTGTTCCTACTTGCTTTGGTGTTGTCCAATTCACGCCATCAGTTGATGTTGTTACATATCCACTTGCTCCAACCGCTACATATTGCCCATTACCGTATGCGATTCCGTACCAATGATTCGTACCAACTACTGCCATAATGTTTTCTTCGATTTTAATTGTTCTTAAATCTTCGGTTGACGGCGGAGTAGTCGGTTCTTCCGGCTTTTCAATAGGTGGTTCTACCGGTTCAAATACCCCCCCCCGTCACTTTTCTCGCAGGATGCACACATCCAAGCACATACCGCAATGCAAATCATCTTTTTAATCATAACTGCGTTTTTTAAGGTTTGTATAAATCGACATTAAAAGTAGTCATTTCAGATGATATTGCAAAATCGGAATTTCAGCAATCATTTCGGTTGTACGGTCGTTTTTACAATCGTGCCCTTTGTTCCGACAATAATTACATCCACAGTTTTTTTCGTCTTGGCTGCATTCTGTGCCCAATACCAAAGTGTCGTTACATTCATATCATTCTATGTTTTTGTTTGGTATATGTATATATGCACATTGACAATTACAATATCAACATCTGGTATCTTAATCGGTTTTTGGCAAAGGACAGGAATTGGCTGAATCTTTCCCCATCCGTCAAATTCCTCGTATTATATCGGTATGCAAATTCATCGCAGTACAATTCCAAATGTTTCCGAGTAACCAAATGATAAACTCCTATTATGCCACGTTTCAGTTGGCTCCAAAAACCTTCAATCGAATTCGTATGATAACCGCCTTTGACATATTCTCCTCTATGGTGGTCTACTACTTTATGCACATAATTTTCCGACAAACCCTTGTAGCCATACCAGCCGTCGGTAACAACAGTAGTTCCTTTCGGCACAAGTGAATTTATCACACCATGCAATATCCATTTGCTGGCTTTCGGAATAGGCTCTACATAGACTTTTCCATCGGATAACAGACCCATTACAGGTGCTTTCAATTTAAGACTACGGCCTCTTGTATTCTTCAACCGTTTGCCTGCATTCCGATTCTTGTTCTTGCCTCCGATATACGTTTCATCGACCTGCGTAATATCGCCAAAGTCAATATCCGCATTATATCTGATGCTATAACGTATCCGACTCAACATAAACCAAGCAGTTTTCTGCGTAACTGCAATATCTTTATGCAATTGGGTACTGCTTATGCCTTTCTTATGAGCCAAGAATACGTATATCGCTATAAACCATTTCTGCAAAGGAATATGCGAACCCTCGAACATGGTTCCTACCGTTACGGTAAATCGTTCCCGGCAATCCTTGCATTTGTATAGTCCTCGAAATATACCGCCATTGGTCAGCTTGTAATGTTCTTCCGATTTACTGCCGCAATGAGGACAAACAGGGACTCCGTGCCACCTGATATTTTCCAAGAAAAGCCTACAATCCTCCTCGGATTGCAAGTTTCTCAATAAATCTATCAGCGACCTTATCATTGTGGCATTTGGTAAATCGAATCCAATTCCGGTTTGGATTAAATGAATCCCAATGAATTTGGATTATATATGATTATATTACCACACGAAGCCCGATTTTGCACTATTTTCGGAAAAATTTTCAAAGAAAATGAAAAAGCCAACCATTGTGGCTGACTTTGAATGACTTGTATTTTGCCTTGAATATGGATTTTCAAAGAAAAAACCTATATTTGCATATAAGACATCCTATTTTCAGTTTGGTACATTGAAGTATATAGATGTCTATTCAAATTATTCTTCGATAATAATATCCTATCAATCGGTGTTGATAAGATTGGTATGACAAAAGAAGAGCAGCCGTTGTTCAAGGAAAGAGAGGTAAGATATGGAGCGGAGAAATTATTATTCTTGCATTTATTGATGGATAGTAATTTGAAAAATCAGATAGAACAAAGGAAAAATGTCAAGTATGATTACATGATTGGTTTACTCCTATATATTGCTTCGAATTCTCATTTCAAATATAGTTTCGGGTATTTCAGAGATTGTATACAATCATTCGACACAATACTTGCCCAGTGGTGTAAATTTCTGGATGCAATCATAGCAGATATCAATGTCCTTCCATCTATTAATTTGGAACAACATATCATTGTTGAATTAGATGAAATTCTTAATATTTCTTTATCAAAGGGTGTTATTTGCTCTGTGAAGATTAACATGGATAATTTTGATAAATTATTCAACATAAATGGGCGTACATACGATTTTAGTATAAGGATTGATGAAGAGATATTTGATGTTGGTAAAAGCGATGGAAGCGGATTACAAAGTAACTTATATAACGCATTTTCAGAACTTAATCGATTAATAATGACATTGTCGTTGGAACGACAATTAGAACCAATGTTAATACCATTGACTCATGGGCACTAATTTAAGAGAACAAATATTATCTGAAGAAAATATTTATAAGGCAATCTTTGCTGTGGAATCGTATGTCTCTGAGCGGGATTTGCTCAGTGTTAGTGATCTGAATAAATTTCTTCAGCTAAGAGATAAGTATGATTTTAATGGTACTATTTTAACGGTTATTAATAGCTGCAAGAAAACACTAACCAAACTTCTGGATGATGAAAACGAATTGCTTAAGGTCAACGTTTTTTTTAAAATAAAAAAACTGAACTCTGACGACATTCCGGTTGTAGAGTATCGTCCTATACACACTGCGAGTCTTGTCGACCAAATTTGTATGGCTGCAATGCTTATGCCTTTGATGTTTGATGACTCTACTGGAAAACGGAATTTATCGGAATTATCACGCTTACTACCTCATAACTTCTATGGTAATATCCCGAGTTGTAATGTTGGTAATATTTTTATGAATTGGACGGAGAAATATCGCCAATATTCTCAAATCATAACGTCTCGTTGTCGTGAGTATTCTAAGTCTCGTAAATATGACAAAGAGATAAGTTTTGACCTTAAAGATTTTTTCCCGTCTATTAATCCTTTGAATATACTGAACTTTGTATGGAGTACTGTTTCAGGTAAATATAAAGATGAAGTTGATAAAGCGTGTTTGAAGACAATCATATCTAAACTTCTCTATTTTAAGATACCTGAAGAAAATCTGCAAGGGTGGAAAGATGTATATTATAAAGAACAAAGTGACAAGATAAAGCCGGTCAATGGTTTCTATCCTGTTCGGGGCATTGCGCAAGGATTACCTCAATCATACTTTTTTGGCAATCTGTGTATGATAAAAGTGGCTGATTGCATGAGCCAAGTTAAGGAATTAATGGACTCAGACTCATACTTCTATGTGGATGATTCAGTCGTTTTTGCCAAAAATATTGATCCTGATTTATTTGGAGAATTAATCGAAAAACTCAATAAAGTTACAGAGGATCCCAAAGAATGGGCAGTATCCCCAATTTTGGGACAGGAACAACTCTCACAAGCAATGAGTATATGTTATAATATACAGTTTCATCCTAGTGGGAAGAGTACAATCTGTGATATAAAGGATTCTTTCAAAGGTATGGATGGCCTGTTTTTGGTTCAGCGACCAGTATCAATGGGAGGATGGATAAAAGGGAATATTGATGAAGTCGATGATAATGTTGCTCTGAAAAAGTTAACAGCTTTACAAGAGGTTGTTGATAATGAGATAAAAAAAATATTATTGAAGAAACGTAGTCTTGAAGATAACACATATGGAGAAGAACGACTTAAGTGGCTTAAACGATACAAACGATATTTTCTCTTTAGGCAAAGAAGATTGCAGATTCTTTTACATGGAAAGTATGATGAAGAATTGAAATTAGATTTCTTTAATAATTTTAAAATTGATGAGACGTTAGGTGATGGGCTCTCAGATGTACTGATTAAGGATATTTTTGAGGCTTTTGAAGAGGGAATATTTAAATCTGAATTTGAATTGATTTTAAGAGATATGCCCCAAGAGGAAAAGCCTAAATTCTGTCAGACTATTCAACGCTATGATATAGTCCTCTCAAAATATAATTGCAAGATTGAAAGGCCGGTGGAATTCTTGTATTACCATAGAATCGGTTCGATGCTGTTTAGTACAGATATTACTACGGTAGGTGGATATGATTCTCTTTCGCGTGTTGTGAGAAGAACGTGCCCGTTCCGTAATTCTGAAAGATTTATCGAAGCTATTAAGCATACATCATATGCTTCTGATGATGTGTGGAAACTGTTCCCATTCCTGGATTTTATTACAAAAGTATCAGCTCCTGATAGTCCAAGTCCAAACTTAAGAACAAAATTTCCTTCTTGGAGTGAGTTTATCTTCAGAAATTCAGATGATTTCAAACGAAAGATTTTGAATAGCTGTTTTTCATATGCATGCAATATACAGTCAGGAGATAATCTATCCATTTTGAGTGCTGATATTAAGCCGATAAAATACTTTGAATTAAGGACTATTTTAATGCTTAGAAATTATCACTTGAGGATTTGCGATTTTTTTGAGTTTGTGAAAAATCTTGATTTAACGGATTTGAATGAGAAGATGGATATTGATCTAGGAATACTTGAAGGACTCGGTATCTACCGGCAGAAAATTCATGATCCAGAAAAAATAGATCAATTAATACAGACTCACAGACTTGTTAAAAGTCTGTGGCATAACGGTTCTAAATTTTTAAATGCTTACACATTGCACAATCACGAACATGCCATAAATTTGGTAAAAAATGTGATTAGGCTTGTAAATAATGTGGATTTCTTGAATCTGAAATCTAATGATTTTTTCTTACTTTTCAATGCATGTTACCTGCATGATATAAGTATGGTTATACATCCGGATGTAACCTCATTTAATGGTTCAAACATCAAATCTGAGCAAATAATTAGTAAATGGCTCAAACGCGTATTGACATTCAACGAAAAAATTGATCATGCGTATAAAGCCGAAAAATTCGAAATGAGCGAGATTAGCCAGATTAGGAAAGAACTAGGATTGTCTTTGATTGAGGTGTTTCAAGATGTTTTTGACTTCTTTGAGGATCGTGTTCGTACGCCTCATGCACATGAAAGCGCAAAGTTTATTCGTCATTGGCAGGATGATATGTTATCATTTCTTTCTGAACTTGAGGCTGAGACGATAGCTACCATATCAGATAGCCATGGATGGGATACAACAGATGTATATGAAATGAAATCTTCAGCGAAAGAAGAATTGATCAGCTTGAAGTATATGATGATTCTCATACGTTTGGCCGATTTACTTGATTTGGCAAGTGACAGAATAGATTATTTCTTGTTGAAGCAAAATCGTTCGCAGATGAGTCCAGTTTCACGATATCATTGGATTTCTCATCTTATAACTGAAAGATACGAGCTAGATGTCGACTATGTAGCTAATGATAAAGCGTTGACAGATCAGCCAATTAGTGAACAGATATATCTCGATATCTTTTTAAATGCTGAGATCCTTGCAAATATGGAGGTGCACAAAGATCGATGCAAGGGATTCCAAGCGGAGTTTACTAAGCATAAAAAGAATAAGATTCCGAAAGACGATACAGAATATGAATGTGTAGAATTTAAAGTAGGAAAAGATGATGATTTCTGCAACTCAAATATGTGTATACAAAATGGAGACTCTCGTAGTTGTCCATTCTTATGTCTTTGGTTGAGTGATCGACATTGGTGGTTGTTCTCCGAACTAAGGAAACTAAAACATTATCTGGATTCTGTTAATTCAAGACTGATAAAATCTGATATATCTGTTAGATTCTTCTATAATAACAAGCACCAACTCGACCCAGAGTTCTTTGACGATGTTAAGAATTATCTTAAAAAATGTTTATGTTGAAGTTTATTGCGAGTCTTTGATGTGTATAACAATGTCTTGATAGGAGCTTCGCGTTTCTCTGTTTATAATAAAGGTTTGTACCTTTAAGCTAGATGTTGTATATGTATGAGATGAATACCACTCCCAGTTTCATCTCATTCTTTGCTATATCAATTAGAGGCTTAGACGAAGTCGGCTAGAAAGTCTTGGAAAACTATACCATATATCATTACATTCTTTGAGGAAGTAAAGTAATACGATGATTGGTACTTACCAGTTAAGAACAGATAGGAAATAATTTTATTATTACTGCTATCTGCTTTTCGTATATTGTATGCCGTGTGGTTGTTGGGACGATTCCAAGCTTTTTAACAGAAATTTTATTTTAGTAAAGGAGTTTGACTATCATTGCTTCTCTCAAACGCATATAAATAAGGCGCTATTGTTTCGTTATATTAAAATCGAAAATTTGCACAGCTAAAAAGACCTCTCGATCTGAATCATTTGGCATAGTAAATATGTAGTTAAACCACGTCTCGCCTTTGGGAGCAGATGTACTTTTATAGTTTTCATGGGATGTTACATTCTCCTTTACCCCATTGATTGCGGTACTCATTGTCGTATTGCGAACAAATATTAGGAGTGCGGTTTTTGTATCTCTCCATGTCAAGTAGCTGAGAAGTTGCGAGATCGCATCATGCAACCCCTGTTTCCCCTTCCAAAATTTGCATTCTGCCACAAATAGAACACCGTCTCCGTGTTTGACCATGATATCAGTCTTCCCATTTTTGTTGAATGCTTCCGCTATAGCAGTATCGCTTTTGAATGATGTTTGGATTTGAGCAAGAAAAAGGTCTCGTAAAGTCTCTTCACCCATTCCGCGTGTCACGTTGGGTAGTTTTTCGTATGTTTGTCCAACGGTCTGCAAGGATTCAAGAATCGATGCATATTTGGCCATGTCCATTACGGGTGTAATAGACTGAACTTTTTTGATGTTATTCTTTATCTTAGGAGGAATAAAACGATGAGAAACTGTCGGCACGGCATATGTTTTGAGACTCTTCACTTGCGATGATGTCGGTACGCCAAGGTTGATGATGAAAGCGTTTTCTTTTTTAATTTTTTCTTTCCGGGAGACAAAATAACGTCTGGCTTTATCTGGTAGGGAACTATTATATGCGCGCACATCATTCTCCAGATAGCCTAGCATTTTTATACAACTGTCTTTAGACGATTCAAAATCCTGCTTAACTTGATCTGCATCATCATTGATTGCCAGAATATCTTTGTAGATTTCAGTAGTGCCAACATGAAAATTGCCAGACCCGGAGGAAAGCAATGTTGATGGACAGAAATATAAGATATTATAGTCTCCACTAATGGGAATAATATATCGAACCATTGTGCGTACCATAGATTCTTGGACGCCCCAGTACCTAGGAAAGAACTCAGGATCTACCGAAACCTTTCTGGTCTCAATTCTCACATCATCAAAATGAATAACGGGCATGTATAGTGTGTATTCATCTATTAAATACTGAATGAAATCCTCTTCATTTACATTTAAAATGTAATCGTCTGATAACCTGTTAATAGCGATAGATATCTGCTTATCCATCGAGCGTGATAAACTTCCAGAGTCATATTTTGAGAACATATTTCCATGGTTGATTCTAAAGCGTTCCATGATTATAACTGCTTAATTGTAAAGTTTTCTGCAAATTTACGAAAATCTACTGTCTATTGCATGTGTTTCTATCGAGAATACAAACATAAGGCGTAGCTGTGTCTTGCCACATGGCGTCTCCCAAAATATTAGAGATAATACACTTTTCCGGATGGTTTCAAAGTCATTGAAGATGTTGTATATTGAGGTTGAATTTTTGAATATTTTCAATCCCATGCGGTCATCTTTCCCTGGTTGATGTTGTGTCTACGCTAGGCTCTAATTATTTGCCGCCCAAAGAAGAAAAGACTGTAGCCATTATATCATGGCGAAGCCATCTCTTTTCTTCCATTTTTTGACTTTACTTTATTGAACGTATATAAGAATACGAGAATAAAAGCAAAGTCGATATGTTTGGGTATTGTTGCCTGATAAATATATATTAATTATCAAGGCTGTATAGTATATCAATGTCAGCGTTCAAGGGCTGTGTTGTGAGTTTTCGAGGTAAAGGGTCGAGAGATCAAACTGAATATGTATTTGCACTTGCACTGTTGCACTATGCGCTCGCGTTTACGTCATATCGGCTTTTTTTCTAAAGAATTTGCTGGTCCTCAAGAAAATCCATAATTTTGCACCGTCATTGAATATAAAAACATAAGCTTACAATGCAGCAAAGAAGAATGAACAACTGGAACATCATATTGGATCGAGGCATAAAATGCCTTGAGAGATTGTCGTGTGTCCATACTTCGGGCATTGGAGCATTCTATACTTTTGGAGACATTTTCCGACGAACGTCTGATAGACCATCGGGGATACGATGATGCTGGTATCCCACTAAAACGATAAATGAAAACCGTCGGAGAGTCCTTACCAAACTTTTCGACGGTTTTTGTTTTAGATCTTTGATCTACAATAAACGCTGCGCCTCAGCATATTCCGGTCAATGCCCGGATCTGCATTCGGCTTGCAGTTTATTTGATGCCTGCTGGTGACGTTCGCACGATGTGCTTTTCTCCGTCAATTCCGTCCACGGGCTGAATTGTAATGTATTATTAACCGCGCAGTGATGCGCATGAATGGAAAGATTATGAATTATAAATTTGACGGAAGCAGGGTGTTCTTTACATCCGACACCCACTTCAACCACACCAATATAATCAGGTTCTGCAACAGGCCATTCAAGGATGTGTCGCACATGAATGAAACGCTTATTTCCAACTGGAACCGCGTGGTTGGTCCGGAGGATATCGTATTCCACCTGGGCGATTTCTGTCTGGGCGGTTCTGCCGAATGGGTAAACGTACTGAACAGGCTGAACGGAAAAATATACCTTATTTTCGGCAACCACGACATCAAGAACCTGAGGCAGAATTACACGAAATACTTCGAGCAGATAACGATGCAGATGTATATTGAGGTGGATAAACAGAAGATTTATCTGAATCACTGTCCGTTCCTCTGCTATGGCGGCTCATACGATGACACCTGGCAGCTTTTCGGACACGTGCATACCCGAAGGATCAATACCGGAAAGGATGCACCGCGACTGAGTATGCTTCTTCCGACACAATATGATGTCGGAGTAGACAATAACGATTTCACTCCGGTCTCGTTTGTACAGGTGAAGGCAATCATCGAGAAGCAGATTGAGCAATCGAAGAAAGGAGAGCAATAGGATGAAAATACAATACATGAGCGATCTGTACCTGAATAAGGTGTGATATGTGTCTTCGAGAACGAACCCCTTGCGAATGGGTTTGATTCTGAAAAGCTAATTGAGATTTAATGAGCATAAAGAGATGAACGAAAGAATGAGCATAGATAGAAAGTTCCTTGCCGATTTGGCGAAGGAGGTTGGCCTAAATACCTCTCACTTGGATGTGTTGGGCGAAAGGCAACATTGGGAGATTGTTGTTGGCGGCGATATGCTGGAACGGATGGTTGGTATTCAGCGCCAATTCGAGCGACTGGCCGTGATGGGCGACGATGAGTACCGGGGATTCTATATCGAGGTGCCGCGGCCTGCGCCGGAAGAGTGGGGCGATGCCGAGGAGTTGATTGCTTCGGGGGAATATGACAGCCGGGAGGCATTCCTTGCGGACTGGCTTGCGTTCAACCCGATGGAGACGCGATGGTTCCATGTCGCCTCGACCCGATACGGGGATTCCCGGTCGCTTCGTGTTACGGACCGGAAGCGTACCATGTTCATCATCACGAACTGTCCTGCTTGTGCTGATGGGGCCCCCGATGATGCGTGGTGCAGGGATATTCTCACACGTCTCTTCGACTATCTGGAACGGATGATTGATGTCGTTGTCGCGGATCCCGGCGGATTCAACGATTACGTGGAGCGTAACCTGCCTTACCAGCAACGCACGGGGCGTATTACACAAAAGGAATTTAACCGCATTGTGCCAAATTTCAAAATTGAGGTGGAAGATCGGGAAACGGCCATCAAGGCATTGGAGGACTCGGTGCACGGGCATTCTGCCCCTCTTTTGGAAACCATGACCATACGAAAGTATTGCACCTATTTCCGCATTGCCAACGAGGTGTATGAAAATTATCACCGGAAGCGGGGATTCAGAAGCCGCATGCCTACAGATCCGCAGAATGTTCCCGAAGAACTGCGCGATGTGGTCTATTACAAGCGGAAGAAGTTCGTGGATGTGATGGAAATGTATGACATTGACAGCCCGGAGGATTTCATGCGGGTCGCAACTGACCACTATGGTGAACTGGGGCTTTCACGCCTGAATATCTTTGCCTCACACGATCGGCAACAGGGATGGAAAATTGTTGTTTCCAACAGTTATTCTGCCAATGCCGGATTGGCAATTGAAGTGGCGACAGCCTTGTATAAGGCCGGAGCACCGCTGTTGATATACGACGCCGAGAAGCTCCTGAGAATCCTGCTCGAAGAGGATTATGTGCGTTTGGTTCCCGACTCATATCACAACTATATGGGCTATCAAGAAGAGGGTGCTGTCTACGAACTGCCGTGGGAATACGAATGCTCTGACGATGGCGATTCGTTTTTGACTTGGGAGCAATATCAAGAGATTGTCTCGCATACAGAATGGCTGCCCGAGGAACAGGTGAATTCCATCGTTTGACGGAACAGTAGTAATTTGAGACTTGGCTTATCTCTATGCAGGTTCATATGGAGGTAGGCCAAATGTTTATGCTATATCGCTATTTTGTTGCTTATAGATACTCTCGATTGAATATTTTTCAATATATTTGCAGAATGTCAAATATCACTAGTACTTATATGAAGGATGTTAATAGATTAAAGCTGGTTCTGGTTGAGCAGAAAAGAACAGGAAAATGGTTGGCAGAACAATTAGGTAAAGATCCATCTACTGTTT
>ENA-OPCM01001671-OPCM01001671.1-human-gut-metagenome-genome-assembly--contig:-NODE-1671-length-14016-cov-2.832175_pt1 | contig 14016 bp, 14 predicted proteins | sample MGYA00241252_ERZ501484 | MGnify/ENA primary metagenome ERZ501484 (study PRJEB25962, sample SAMEA2042583) | human gut metagenome | biome: human gut; feature: human-associated habitat; material: faeces...
CACATTATCTTCTATCGCAAGTTCTACCATTGCCACCCTGTCTTCTTCTGTGACAGAATTAGAAATCTTCTTATAATAAGGATTCTTTGTTGGCATGATCAGAATCTCATCAAGGTTAAACTGATGAAAAGCTGTCTCTGCCAACAATAAATGTCCAAAATGAATGGGATTAAATGTTCCTCCCATAATACCAATTTTTTTACGTCTGGTTTCCATTGTTCTCTGTACTCCTTCTCGTATTACGGAAGAATGATTTTTTTCTTGTCCTTTTTACCTTCTCTGTAGAGAACGATCTTTTTACCGATCACCTGTACTACCTGAGATCTTGTTCTCTCTGCAAGAACCTGTGCCATTTCCTTCGGATCCTCCAGACAGTTCTGCAGCACGCTGATCTTGATCAGCTCTCTGGCTGCAAGAGCTTCGTCAACGGAAGCGGTATTTTCCGGTGTCACACTGCCCTTTCCGAGCTGCATGATCGGATCCATCTTCATCGCAAGGCTTTTCAGATATGCTCTCTGTTTACTTGTCATATTTTTACGACCTTTCTGTTATTTGTAATAATCAAAGTCAAAACCGTACATGCGGACAGTATTGCCTTCTTCGATTCCTGCTTTTTCGAGTTCTTCAAGAATACCGCCTTCTTTGAGGAAACGCTGAAAGAAAGCAAAACCTTTTTCGGAGTCCAGATTGGTATAGCCAAGCATTTTTTCAATCTTAGGACCTTCCACAAGGAATACATGCTCCTCTTCCTCAGACTTTGTCACCTCAAATGGCAGCTCCGGATCATCCATGAACTCTACATCCATCTCCGGTGCAAACTCAATTACCTCATCCGGTGCTTCCTTCACTAATTTATTTACATACCACAGCAGTTCTTCGACACCCTTGCCGGACACTGCTGATATCGGGAATACTTTGATTCCCTTTGGTTCATATTCGTCCTTCAATAACTGGATCACAGTCTCGTAATCCTCACCGTACAGCGCATCACACTTATTTGCGGCAATTACCATCGGCCGGCTTGCCAGCTCTTCATTGTACTGACGCAGTTCCTTGTTGATTGCTTCGATATCCACGATCGGATCTCTGCCCTCCGTCGATGCCGCATCAACAATGTGGATCAGCACCTTTGTACGCTCGATGTGACGTAAGAATTCAATTCCCAGTCCAACACCTTCCGATGCACCTTCAATAATACCCGGAATGTCCGCGATTACAAATCCCTGCTTTTCTCCAAGATCGACCACACCGAGATTCGGATTGAGTGTTGTGAAATGATAGTTTGCAATCTTCGGTTTTGCATTTGTCACACGGGACAGGAATGTGGATTTACCAACATTCGGGAATCCAACTAATCCAACATCTGCGATCATCTTAAGCTCTAAAGTTACCCAGAGCTCTTTCGCCGGTTTTCCCGGCTGTGCATACTTTGGTGCCTGCATGACCGATGTCACATACTGACGGTTTCCTTTGCCGCCTCTGCCGCCTTTTAGCAGCGTCACAGGCTCTGTCTTGTTCGACATATCCAGAATTACTTTTCCAGTTTCTGCATCCTTTACGACGGTACCTGCCGGAACTTTCAATATTATATCGTTTCCATTGGCACCATGGCAGTTTCTTTTTCCGCCTTCTTCTCCATCCTGTGCCACATATTTACGCACATGACGGAAATCCGTAAGCGTATTTAATCCGGGATCTACCACGAAGATAACATCGCCGCCATCGCCGCCGTCGCCGCCGTCCGGACCGCCATCCGGCACATATAATTCCCGGCGAAATGACACATGTCCGTCGCCGCCTTTTCCTGATCTTATAAATATTTTCGCTCTATCTGCAAACATGGGACGCCCTCCCTCATAAATACGATTACCAAATTAACTCATAAATCCAGAAAAAGCCGGGATATAACTCCCGGCTCTTCTAGTGCTTTCTTACTCAGCTGACTCAACAGGGTATACAGAAGCCTGCTTCTTATCTCTACCCTTTCTCTCGAAACGTAAAACACCATCTACAAGTGCAAATAATGTGTCGTCTCCGCCGATACCAACGTTTACACCAGGATGAATCTTAGTTCCACGCTGTCTGAATAAAATATTACCAGCCTTTACAAACTGTCCGTCTGCTCTCTTGGCGCCAAGTCTCTTAGACTCTGAATCTCTACCGTTCTTAGTAGAACCAACACCCTTCTTATGAGCAAAGAACTGTAAATCCATTCTTAACATAGTCGTTACACCTCCTTGTAGTGTACTTGCAAATACTTCTTTCCGTATTCCTTCTCGATATTGGAAAGTCCCATATCCAAGGCACGGATCAATAATTGTCCTTGTTCATCGCTGTCCGATGAAAATTTGAATTTTATGCTTCCGGATGAATCCTGCTCGCATGCACACACATTCTCTGTGAGTGCATCCACCGCATTCACGGTATTGATGACAAGCGCTGATACCGAAGCACAGATAATATCTTTGCCTGCGTTCTCATAGCCTGCATGTCCGCTTACCGAAAATCCACGGTAAGTCTTATCCGAATACATATAAAACACTGCCTGTATCATAGTTTCAATTAAGCGTTGATTGCTTCAATCTTAACCTGAGTAAACGGCTGTCTGTGACCCTGCTTCTTATGATAGCCAGTCTTTCTCTTGTACTTGTAAACAACAACCTTCTTACCCTTACCTTCGCCAAGAACAGTTGCCTTTACAGAAGCGCTCTTGCAAGCATCTCCACAAAGTACATCTTTGTCAGTATTCACTGCAACTACGTCGAATGATACCTCTGAGCCTTCCTCAGCATTAAGCTTCTCTACCTTAATGATATCTCCTTCAGCTACCTTGTACTGCTTTCCGCCTGTTGCTATAATTGCGTACATATGGTTTCCTCCTATTATCATTACTCGCCAGTTTCGGTGCTGCATGATTGCAGACTTGTACCCCACTGTGCGGCACACTCGTATATATTAGCATCTGATTGTATGCTTGTCAACACAAAAAATATAATATTTTGTAATTTTTTATGTTAACCTATTTGATTTCTGAAAATACCTCGTGCAATGCACGTTTTCCTTTTTGTCTTGTCAGCTCGACAAGTCCAAGCTTCGTCATATCCACCACAGTTGTCCGGACCGGATCAGTGCGTACATATTCTGCCAGATTCTTCATAAGCTCATGATTATGACTTTCTTCCTTCATGTTGATGAAATCAATCATCACAATTCCGGAAATATTACGCAGCCGGAGCTGCCTTGCAATCTCCTTTGCCGCTTCGATGTTAATCTTCAGGAACTGCTCCTCCGCATTTTTCCCTTTGATTGACTTGCCGCTATTGACATCGATCACCGTCATAGCTTCCGTCGGCTCGATTACCAGATATGCCCCGGACTTTAAGTATGCGCGCTTCGAAAGCGTCTTCTCAAGCAGACTTGCAAGCGAATACCGAAGCGTAAGTGTATATTCGTCCGTATAGAGTGGGATCTCCGAGATTGCTTCCGTCACCTCTGGAATATCGGTCACGATCTCCACATCCTGCAATGCATGCATCCGCCGAATATCTTTGATATATTCGACCTCCGTGTGGTACAGGCAGGTATATTGTGTTGCATACTCGGACTTCTTCATAATCGAATAAAGCAGTCGTGCCTGTCCTTCGATTTCCCGCGTAATCGCAGCATCCTCCGCATGCTCTGCCTGCGTCCGGATAATTCCACCAAGTGTAAGCTTTTTTATCCGCTCGATCTCTGCCACATTTCCTTCTGCCAAATAGAACTGCGCATCCTGCTCTGCTATAAGCAGGTTCTGCATCAAAGTCTTTAATTCCTTTTTTCTTGCACTATCTGTAATCTTGGAAGAAACTCCGACAGGTGCAAAAAGCGTCGTTACCGCGTAATCTCCCTGCAGGGAAATATCTGTCGTCACCGCATAACGTTTTGTCTTGATCTTATCACGCACGACCTGCACCGTCACGAGATCACCGACCTTTAATTTCTCCCCGTGGTAATCATCCATCGACAGATAACAACTCTCGCCCTTTTTGATATCCACGAACGCCGCATTGATGTTCGGCGATAGATTCGAGACTCGCGCCCGGTAGACATTTCCAAGGATACTGTCCGCCTCATAACACCGGATTTCCATCGCTTTTCCATCCTCGAACAGGATTCCAAGCTTCTTCTTATTCCATTCTGTAAATACAAACTGCTTCATACTCTCTTATCTGCTTCCCACATCCTGCGGCACATCCATTAAAATCTCGTTCCACTTGCGGAAAGCGGCTGTAACTCCTCTTTCTCGCCCATGTATGTCTCCAGCCGGTGAATCCGGTAATCATACCGGTTAAACGGTACACCCGCTTCGTTACACATCGCCTCTACGACAAGCTCCGGCTTTAAGTTATCCTTGCTTCCGGATGCAAGCAGCATATAGACGCCATCCTTGTATTCTTTGATTTCATAGATGAGTGGACGGATATCCGTCAGTTCCTCTTTGGACTTCGTCTTCTTGACGATCTCAACCTTGTCTTTCTCTGCAAATGCAGGCAGCGCCTGTAAAAGCTGCGGTATTGTATCGTTCTCACATTCCTCGTTTTTGTAGATATAATAGTCAGACGCGGTCACGATTGCCATCGACGGCTTCGCATTGTCCGGAAGCTCGATGATATCCAATACCTGAATCTCCGGTGGCATCGTCGCATTCAGGCGCGCCATCATATCTTCGGTCGTTGTCACGCTCTCAAACTCTCCATCGAAATATTCCCCCTCCGATGTCATGCCAAGCGGCATCGGTGCCGCAAAGGAGATCATCTGGTGAGGCGAAAAGCCCTTCGAATATGAGACATCCAGCTTCGCCCGCCGGATCGCCTTCTGGAAGAACCGCATAATATCGAGATGTCCAATGAAACGAAGACTTCCAAGCTTGGTGTATTTAATTCTTAGCTTCAAAGCAGACACCTCCTCCATATGTGGCAGAACCACAGCCAGAACACTGCATCCGGCAGTTTCCGGTCGTTTTTCCCTCCTGTGCCTTATGCCACTCCTGTAACAGGAACCCGCGGCTCACACCGACGTCTAAATGCTCCCACGGGAACACTTCGTCATCCGGTCTTTTTCTCGCTGTATAAAATTCGATATCGACATGATGGTTTGCAAACGCATTTTCATACCGCTGCATATCAAAATACTCTGTCCACGCATCGAAGATGCCACCCTGTTCATACACATCTAAGATTGCCGCACCCAGTCTACGGTCACCTCTTGCAAGCACACCCTCTAAAATTGAGATTCCTGCATCGTGATACGAAAACTTCAGACTCTTCTGGTTTCGCTGTGCCCGGAAGGAGTCCTTCACATATCTTGCCCGGCGGGTAAATTCATCCGGTAGGATCATCGGTGCCCACTGGAACGGTGTAAATGGCTTCGGTACAAAATACGATGCCGATGCGTTGATCATGACACGGCCATTTCGTTTTTCCTTTGGTACATTGTCAAAATATACCTCTGAGATACGCTCTGCCAGATCCGCGATACCATACAGATCCTCATCAGTCTCCGTCGGAAGTCCGAGCATGAAATAAAGCTTGACCTTATCCCAGCCACCAAGGAACGCCTGTCTGCTTCCCTCTAACAGATTCTCGTCTGTAATTCCCTTGTTGATAACATCCCGCAGACGCTGGGTACCTGCCTCCGACGCAAATGTCAGGGAGGACTTCTTGATATCCTGCACCTTACTCATGACATCGAGAGAAAATGCATCGATACGAAGTGATGGCAATGACACGTTTACATGATCGGTATCCCGCAATGTAATCAGATAATTCAGCAGCACATCGAGATCCTCATAATCACTGGAACTGAGTGAGCTTAACGAAATTTCCTCATATCCGGTATTATCGAGCATCGTCCGGGCATATGCTTTCAGCATCTCCACATTCTTCTGCCGCGTCGGACGATAGATCATTCCCGCCTGACAGAACCGGCAGCCACGGATACACCCACGCATGATTTCCAGACAAACGCGATCCTGGGTTGCGCGGATATACGGCACAACCGGCTTCATCGGATATGAAACATTCTCAAAATCAACGACAACCTGACGTTTTACCTTCGCAGGCACATCTTCATATTTCGGTACAACCTTCTCGATCGTCCCATCTTCCTGATACGAAACCTCATACATGGATGGTACATAAATTCCCGGAATGGAAGAAGCCTTTCTTAAGAAATCCTCCCGGCTCATATCCGAGTGTTTATACTGTTTGTACAAATCAAGCAATGCATCGTAGCTTGTCTCGCCCTCTCCGATATAGAAAATATCGAAAAAATCCGCCATCGGCTCCGGATTCACCGTACATGGTCCGCCACCGATCACGATCGGATGCTCCTTCGTACGCTCTTTTGCAAGTAACGGAATACCGGATAAGTCAATCACCTGTAATATATTCGTGTAGCACATCTCATACTGGATTGTAATTGCAAGCCAGTCAAACTCCGAGATGTTCGTCTGTGTCTCCAAAGAAAAAAGTGGAATCTGTTCTTTCCGCATGATTGCATCCAAGTCCGGCCATGGGCTGTACACACGCTCACAGTACACGTCCTCTCTGCGGTTAAACATGTCATACAAGATCTGAATTCCCAGATATGACATGCCAATCTCATAAACATCCGGAAAGCACATGGCGATCCGGACGTCTACCTCACTTAAGTTCTTGCGAACCATATTTACTTCATTTCCGATATAACGGGCCGGCTTTTCAATCTGCATCAAAACCCGTTCCGGAAGTGCTAATCTTTGTTCCATTCAATCTGACCTTTATTATTTATATTAGTTCTTAAAGCTGTGGATTGGTGCCGGGATTCTTCCTCCACGATTGATAAATGCATCGCAGGAATACTGGTTCACCGGCATAATTGGAGCATAGCCAAGCAGTCCACCAAACTCTGCCTTATCGCCAACTGTCTTTCCGATTACAGGAATGATACGGACAGCTGTTGTCTTCTGGTTTACCATACCAAGCGCCATCTCATCTGCGATAATACCGGAGATTGTCGTTGCCTTCGTATCGCCAGGGATTGCAAGCATATCCAGACCGACGGAGCAGACACAAGTCATTGCCTCAAGCTTCTCGATTGTAAGAGCACCTGCCTCAACCGCATCGATCATACGCTGATCCTCACTGACCGGAATAAATGCACCGGAAAGTCCACCGACATACGAGGATGCCATAACGCCACCCTTCTTCACCTGATCATTGAGCATGGCAAGTGCCGCAGTTGTACCTGGTGCACCGGAAAATTCCAGACCAATCTCCTCAAGGATTTCACCGACACTATCTCCGACTGCAGGTGTTGGAGCAAGCGAAAGATCGATAATGCCAAACGGCACTCCCAATCTCGCAGATGCTTCCTTCGCTACAAGCTGTCCAACTCTTGTGATCTTAAATGCAGTCTTCTTGATTGTCTCACAAAGCACCTCGAAATTCTCACCGCGCACTGCCTCAAGTGCTGCCTTTACAACACCCGGACCACTAACACCAACGTTAATGATGCAATCTGCCTCTGTCACACCATGGAATGCACCTGCCATAAACGGATTGTCATCCGGCGCATTACAGAACACAACAAACTTTGCACAGCCGATGGAATCCTGATCCTTCGTAAGCTCTGCTGTCTCCAATACAATTTCACCGATCAGCTTGACTGCATCCATATTGATACCGGTCTTTGTGGAACCGGTATTGACAGAAGAACAAACCTTTCCAGTTACTGCCAATGCCTTTGGGATAGAACGGATCAAAAGCTCATCAGCCTTTGTCATACTCTTCGAAACAAGAGCAGAATATCCACCGATAAAGTTAACGCCTACCTTATCTGCTGCACGATCAAGCGTCTTTGCGATTTCCACGAAATCATCGCTTGTCTTACATACACTGCCACCTACAAGTGCGATCGGTGTAACAGATATACGCTTATTTACGATTGGAATACCATATTTCTTAGAGATTTCCTCACCTGTATAAACCAGATCCTTTGCCTTCATTGTGATCTTGTTATAGATATTATCACAGGTTTCCTTGAGTGTACCGCCCACACAGTCAAGCAGGCTGATACCCATTGTGATCGTACGGACATCCAGATTCATCCGGGAGATCATTGCATTGGTTTCAATTACTTCATTTATGCTAATCATTTGCTTTCCTCCATCCAATTACAGTCTGTGCATCATGTCAAAGATTTCTTCCTGCTGTGCCTTGATCTGCACACCAAGTTCCTCTCCGATACCTGCAAGATCCTCCGCAATCTGGTCATGATCCTTGGATGCAGCTTCAGCATTGACAACCATCATCATATTGAAATAGCCGTCTACGATCGTCTGGGCAATATCAAGGATGTTGATATTGTTCTCGGCAAGGTATACACACACTTTTGCAATAATACCGACTCTGTCTTTTCCTACTACCGTGATAATTGTTTTCTTCATCTTACTCTTCCTCCGTGTATTGAAAATATACTTAAATATCAAGCAGCGCACTGTGTGTATCTCTGTTTGCCACCTGCAAATGAAAATCCCGCACATCGTCTGTGAACGGATTTCCTTCTAACTCCGCCGCAACTGCCGCATAGGCAAGCTCCGGTAAGTTATTTTCCTTTGACAAATGTCCAAGAAAAATAGTTTTTATATGATCATTGAGCACATCACGGATCAGTTTCCCGCCCGCTTCGTTGCACAAATGTCCATAACTGCTTAAGATCCGCTGCTTGGTCGAATACGGATATGGTCCAACCTGCAGCATGCGAATATCATGATTCGCCTCCACCAAAAGCGCATCCGCGTCTTTGAGTGCCTGTATCATATAACCATCATATCCTCCCATATCGGTCGCAACAGCAATCTTCCTGCCATCACACAGCAGGCTGTAGCAGACCGGATCGGCCGCATCATGCCACGTACTGTGTGCCAGGATCTCAATATTGCCGACCATAAATGGTTCATCCGGCTGAATACTATGGAACAACCCATAGTCAAGCGTTCCAAGGCTCGTTGTGTATTTGATTTCTTCTATTGTCGCTTCTGTCGCATAGATTGGAATGCCATACGCTCTTGATATTACACCGAGACCACGTATATGGTCAATATGTTCATGCGTAATCACGATGCCGTTGATGTCTGCAAACGTCCGGTCTACGTCCTGTAACGCATCCAGTATTTTTTTCTTGCTGACACCGACATCGACTAATATCCCTGTATTTTCACTGCCAACGTATGTACAGTTTCCACTGCTTCCACTGGCAATCGTCATCATCTTCATAGTTTATCTCGCAATTCCCTCACTCTCCGGGAATAACACTTTCTTCATTTTTTCTTTTAGAAATGTGGAATCCTTCCATCGTCCCAGCTTCTTTGTGCGCTGCATCATTGCCTCGCCAAACAGCTTCTCCATGAACTTCACAAGGTTCGGTGTGCCGACCGCCCGGATCTTCACTTTATCCCCTTCAAACTGCAGATCGATCACCTTGTTTGCGACCTCTTCAAGATAGTAAAGCCGGATCTTCAGTCCAAATTCTTTCTCCGTTCGATCCATCAGCTCACAGCCCGCTGCAACCGGAAGTTTCTTTCCACCGATATCTAAGATCTGATAGATATATGGATGTGCCGACAGATACCCGACGCGGATATGATACACCTTTTTTCCATCCCGCACATGCAGTACCAGGTATTCCTTTTTGTACGAGATGCCCAGCTGCTCGATGCCTGTCATATACAGAGAATAAAACATCTGATTCGCATTTGGCAGGATACTTGATGCATAATCGGTCACATCGTAGGTTCTGCCTGTATATGGCTTCACCACACGTTCTATATAGGCTGCATACGCCGGATCAAGCTGCTTTGCATTCTTTTGATACCGTTTTTCTGCAATATAGTTTTTCAGAGTATCACCGATCGTGGCAAACGGCTTACGGATGAAATTTTCCTCATCCGCTGCAAACTTACAGATTCTTGCAACCAGATGTCCCTCCGGAAATACTTCATAACCGCCTGCAGTACAGGCGATCACCAGATTCTTTCTCTGGTTGATATAGACATTCTGTCCAAATACACCGTTGAACAGCCATGCACCATCCTTTAAGCACCAGATCTGATATCCGTACCCTTTCGTGAGCGTTGTATCCTCGAATTCCACATGTGTCTGTGTTGATTCGCGGATCCACGCCCGGCTTAAAAGCTGGATGTGTTTTCCATCCCGGATGATCGCACCATCATTTAAGTAAAGCTCACCAAGCTTTACCATATCCTGCAGGGAAAGCTTCATGCCCCAGCCACCGCGTTCAATGCCCTTCGGGCAGCAGTCCCATGTGATATTATGGATACCAAGCGGGCGAAACAGACGTGACTTCAAATAGGCAAGCATAGAACATCCCGCCCGTCTCGTCACGATTGCTGCAAGCATATAGGTATTTAAGCTATTATACGTGAAATCCGTCCCCGGTGCAAAGCTTACATCACTGCCAATAAATGATTTTCGCCAGTCCTCCGCGAAATACGAGCTTACCTCATCGAATTTCACACCTGCAGTCATCGTAAGCAGATGCTTCACCGTGACTTCCTTCATTGCCTTCTTCGTGAAAAGTCCGGTGTATTCCGGGAAGATATCTACCAGCTTCTCATCAAGCGATAACAGCCCTTCTTCCATCGCAAGTCCGACCGCCATGGATGTCACCGACTTGCACATGGAAAATGATACATGCCGGTATCCTGCGCCATAAGGCGGTACATAATGCTCCGCCACAAGCTTTCCATCCTTTAAGATTGCAATTCCGGCGAGTCCAACCTTTTTATCTTCGGACAATGACCGGATAAAATCATGTGTGCTCGGCAGATTGATATCTGCCACCAATGGATTACAGACCTTTTTATTCTCTGCTGTATACGCAGGCACAAACTCTTTGCTGTCATTTCCATGATAGATTGGAAGATTTGATTTCTTCGTCGTTACCATATCATAGAAAGAATCCAGTAATTTTAATTTCAGACTGTGTTGTTCCATCGGCAATCCCCCATTTTATTTATGTAAGTCTTACAAAGCTGCAGGCATCAATCAGACTATCCTGAAAGCCCTCTGTCTGTGTCAGATCAATCACCTGAAGCTTCTCCCGATATACTTCAAAATCACGACTCAATGGTCCGTGGATCAGAAGATCTGTAGCACCGGCAAGCGATGCATTTCCAACCACTTCCAGCTTATCCATGAAATCCTGTGGCAGCATACCAAGATCAATAGCATCCCGCGCATTCAAATAAAAGCCAAAACCACCGGCAATATATACCTTGTCAATATCTCTTGCATGCAGACCTGCTGTTTTAAGCAGACATTTGATTCCGGCATACACCGCCGCCTTTGCAAGCATGATAGACTGTAATATCTCCGAGTTGATATGGATTCCGTGAATCACGATTCCACTGTCTAAGAATTCCTCCGCCAGCGTTCCGTTTGCGTGAATCTTCTCCAGTCTTCTGCCAAGCGCGATTGCTTCAAGCAGACTGTTGCCATACGCATGCTGTTTTCTCGCACATCCCTCAAATGCTGGTCCACAGGCAGTACTCGTCGCCAAATACCGCTCTCCATCTTTTAGAACCATCTCACCGTTTGTACCAAGATCTAAGAACATGTAACGTTCTGGCACTTCTGTATTCCGACTTTTCTCGATATGCATCACACCCGCGATGACATCTCCGCCAAGAAACGCACTGCTACATCCAGATAAGAACACATTACAGTCTTCTTCTATAATCTCAGGATATTCTTCTTCGACAACCGCCATCTGTTCTTTCGTAAATAATTCCTGTCCTGGCACGATTACACTGCCATGTAGCGTCGTTGGAAATGGAGCTTCTCCCATATCTGAAATATCGTACCCAAGCAGGATGGAAATCATCGTTGTATTTCCTGTGATTGCAACAGCATCCAGCTTCACAAGCTCATGCTCCCGCTCGGTATGTTCCACCTGTTTTTTAGTATCTTCAAGCATTTCCTGCAGCAGTTCCACGATCGCAGCGACCGTCTGATCGCGCATTTTCACAAGAAAGCTTATATCCCGTTTCACAGTTAAGATTCGATTTATCACGTCGCTGCCATACAGACGCTGGGGATTCTTCGTACTCCGCTGTGCAAGTACGTCTTTGTCCTCCGCATCGATCAGACAGCTATCAATCATGGTAGAACCAAGGTCTACCGCCATATATATGTGTCGCATATTAGAAGATCGCCTTCGGTTTCTTCTCGATTGGGCGATATCCCTGCTCGGAAAGTACGCGCAGGATCTGCTCCTTGTGCTCCGGTCCAAATGCTTCAATCGTAATCACAAGTTCCACAGCAGAATTACGGTTGATTGTTACGAACTGGTTATGCTCAAGCTTGATGATATTTCCGTTTTCTCCGGCAATCACACCTGCCACACGCTGCAGCTCGCCCGGCTTATCTGGAAGCAATACAGATACCGTGAAGATACGGCTTCTTGCAATTAAACCGTGCTGTACAACTGATGAGAATGTGATCACATCCATATTACCACCACTCAAGATACTGACAACCTTCTGTCCCTTTGGCTCGAGATGCTTCAGCGCTGCAACGGTAAGCAGCCCACTGTTTTCTACAAGCATTTTATGATTCTCTAACATATCAAGAAATGCTACGATCAGTTCGCTATCCTCAACCGTAATAATATCATCCAGATTTTCCTTCAGATATGGGAAGATCTTTGTTCCCGGTGTCTTAACGGCAGTACCATCTGCGATCGTATCTACCTTTGGCAGTGTCGTTACCTTGTCATTGGCAAGGGATGCCTTTAAGCAGGCTGCTCCTGCTGGCTCTACACCGATTACCTTGATGTTTGGATTGAGCATCTTGGCAAGCGTCGATACACCTGTGGCAAGTCCGCCACCACCGACTGGCACTAAGATAATATCTACAAACGGAAGATCCTTTAAGATCTCCATCGCAACGGTACTCTGTCCGGTTGCGACATCCAAATCATCAAATGGATGGATAAAGGTATATCCCTTTTCCTCCGCAAGCTTCAATGCATACTGGCAGGCATCATCATAGACATCGCCATACAGTACAACCTCAGCACCATACGACTTCGTACGATTTACCTTGATGAGTGGTGTGGATGTCGGCATAACGATCGTTGCCTTCACACCATATGCCTTTGCTGCATACGCAACACCCTGTGCATGGTTTCCAGCAGACGCTGTGATAAGTCCCTTCTTGCGGTCTGCATCGGACAACGTGCTGATCTTGTAATAAGCACCACGAATCTTGTAGGCGCCTGTTACCTGCATGTTCTCCGGTTTCAAATATACTTTATTACCACAGGACTGTGAGAAAAACTCACTCTCGATCAGTCCGGTTGGCTTTGTCACTTTCTTCACGATCTCATATGCCTGCTCGAATTTCTCGAGTGTCAGCTTCTGTTCTGTCTGCGCTTTTTCTGCCATATTTTTATCCTTCTTTCCTGTAAGTTTCTTTTATGCAAAACCCTGTTTAATTCATATCAAACAAGTCATCATCTTTCGGAATATTCTCGATATTCTCATCGACGAGAATCTCCACATCCGAACGCATATCAAAATCTGCAAACAATGCATTCACATAGCTGTTCGGATCAAACTTCTGCAGATCGTCGATCTGCTCGCCGATACCAATGTATTTGACCGGAACATTGAGTTCTGACTGGATTGCAATCGCAATACCGCCCTTCGCTGTTCCGTCCAGCTTCGTAATGATAATACCGTTGATCTCGGTCACGGAGCTGAACTGTCTTGCCTGCTCTAATGCATTCTGTCCCGTCGTGCCATCTAACACGATCAGTGACTCCACATTTGCTTCCGGATACTCTCTTGTAATAATGCGACGCATCTTCGCAAGCTCATCCATCAAGTTCTTCTTGTTGTGCAGACGTCCAGCTGTATCGATCAGCAGGATATCTGTATTCCGGCTTTTTGCTGCCGCATTCCGGGCAGAA
>ENA-OPCM01001673-OPCM01001673.1-human-gut-metagenome-genome-assembly--contig:-NODE-1673-length-13994-cov-2.636344_pt1 | contig 13994 bp, 12 predicted proteins | sample MGYA00241252_ERZ501484 | MGnify/ENA primary metagenome ERZ501484 (study PRJEB25962, sample SAMEA2042583) | human gut metagenome | biome: human gut; feature: human-associated habitat; material: faeces...
GACTATAGATAGACAATTAACCTTATTCTAATTCGTCGAACTCACGTTATTTTAAATTGGCGTATCTTTTTTTGATTAAAGTCATAAGAATCTTTATCTTTTTTGTCACAATCATCTTTTTCGTCAACTTCTTCTGTTGCAGAGTTTTGTGAATAATTCATAATGGATGATATCCAAAAGTTGTTATCCATGTGTTTTTCAGCTACTGCATCTTTGTTGAATCCATATGCAATACGGTTTGAAAAGATCAATGGACTATTTTGTTTGTTAAAATCTGCAACATTTACAAAGTCTTTAGGATAATCTTTATTATTGTCGCAAGTAATATATCTTAAAGGATTTGCTGAATAATATGAGAACATTTTATAGCATTTTGCAGGGATACAAACTATTTCCTTTTCTTTTATTGTTACAGCATTAGCCCTTGCATTGACATTCTTTATTGACCTTCCGTTTTCAAAAACGGAAACATCTTCTTTATATATATTGTTGCTCCAATAGCCGTTTCCTTTTAGCTTTGTGTTACCAAAACTTATTGATGATGATGTTTGTACATAAGTTTGATCTGTATATGTACGCCCTTGATAATAGTCTATTGCAAAACCATTTTTTATAAAAAAGGTCTGTCCTAAATTTATGAAAATATCTTTATCGGTCTTGTTCAAAAAGACGAAGGATAGCTTACCATTATTAGACCACAGGTTGTAATAAACTTTGCAGTCGTTGTTTTCAAATACAAGAGAGTTGTCAACTTGTTCAGCCCCTTCTGTTTCTACTGTATACACTTGATAAAAATTTGTTTTACACGATGTCATGCTTATCAAGAGAAGTAGAATTAGGGATAGTGTAGTTAATGATTTTCTCATAATTCTAACCTTTTAATATGTATTATATTTGCAAAAGTATAAATGTTTTTTCAATAAAAAAAATAAAATAATTTTATTTTTTTTATTTATCTCGCTCCACCAATCGCAATTGGGTATAAATTGTGCTGTGGGAACTTCTCGCAGCCGATATAGAGGGTGTCGAAAGCATCGGTTTCGTCGGTACGGTGTTCGAGAAGATCTTCTTCGGATTATGGCTGCTTTTCCAAACTTTTGTTCTTGCGGAAACTGTTGCAACCCCGCTCCACTCCTGCGGATTGGGTGGCGAGGATAAGGTCATTGTTGTTCTGGCGGTTGAAGTACGGCATAAGGCGTTGCTTCCTGGCAAAACCCTGGTTGATGAGAAGGTATTATATATAGTCCATGCCAATGCTTAGATGCAGCATTGGACCGATACCCGAGTCCGTGCGACAGTCGAGCGAGCTGTTAAGCGTAGAGAGCTCTTCCATCGCCCTGTCTTGGGAGAGGAGGGAGAAGAAAAAGAGGAGTTGGCGGTCAGATAGAGACAGCCAGTCCTTGGGTAGGGCTAAATTGAGACCATTTTTCATGTGACAAAAATGTTTATTTGAAAAAGTTTAGGAAAAAATATAAATAGTATTATATTTGCAAAATATAAAAATAAAAGCTATGGACGAAATTAGATTTGAAATACGAGAATGTGATTATAGAAACGAACACTATAAGGTTCGCTCTGATGGTGCTGTTTGGCGTTGCAAAAAAGATGGCAGGAAAAACCGCCGTTTTGATGAATTCTGGACAAGGGGTGATTGGGATGATTTTTATGGCTATCGGATTTGTGGTATTCAGACATATAGAATAATAGCAAAGGCATTTTGGGGAATAGATGATAGATTTGCTATAATCAATTTCAAGGACGATGATAAGAGAAACCTTTCTGTAGATAATTTATATATAAAAGAGAAAGATGCACAGGACATAGGTTATAATTCAATTGAAGAGGCTTTTGGTTGTGATTTGAAACCTTCAGATCCTTTGTTCTTAGACGAAAATCCAGTTAAAAAGCCAATAGAAAATCCAGATTTAAAGTCTATTTTAAAAGAACATAATACGCCAAATATAACAGATTCCTTGACAAAAAATGCCAAGCAGGTCAATTGGCTTAGTCCAACAATGTTTCCATTATGTGAAGGTGTTTCTACTATTGAAGAGTATTATTCCAATATAAATATTGGTGATATATTCAGTAAAAACAAGTTGGGTGAAGGTGAAGTTGTGAAGAAAGCTTGGATAAAGGAAGGATCCTCTTTTTATGTAATTGTCTATAACGAAAATTTTGATATGAACAAATGGCTTCCAACACCAATTGTTATGGAGAATGGATATTTTTTACACGGAAATTACGGTTCGTATCGAACAATGGTGTTAGCAGATAAAATAATGAGGAAAAATTTGAAAAAAGAAAATATTGAATTTACAGAGTTAGAAGAAGCCAGTTTGTAAGATATGACAGAAGACATTTCAATCTTCTGTCATACCGTTTTATAAGAATTATCCTCCTATTTGCTTTTTATTTTTATATCCATGGTTATCAAAGAGTCTGGCGGTGTCAGATTGTTTCCAGTTTTGGAAAAGGTCTTTGGTTGTGTGGTTGTGGAAAGGAGAAAACCTATTTCTCCCGAAAAGCGAGCAGGACATCTAATTGCCACGCTCGCCGTCAAGATTGCAGGAAGCAAAGGTTGGGCTTCAGCCCAAGGAAGGGAAGCAGAAGGTGGAACCCGTAGATGAAAGGCGTTAGAAACATGGCGCGAGACGAGGGCGGAGAGAAGGGGTGGAAGTGGAGTGGTGCTTTACCGCTGAAAAAGAAAAGCCCTTGTCCTGCGTTGGGTAAGACAAAGGCGTATAGAAAATAGTGATTTGTTGGAGTTCTGTTTCATAGAACGTAAATATGCAACTAATGTAAACACTACTCCAGAGGCTATCTTATTAGGAAACATCATAATATAACATGAATGAATCATTATTCAGTCCGCCAATAAATCATTATGCTGAGAGTATTAATCCGTGAATACAGAAGCCATAGCTTCACTATCACCGTCAAATACGTCTGTTAGCAAATTAACATCATTATAATTCCAACCAGAAGAATAATTGTTTCCTTCATAGTCATTATCATATTCTGATTCACAATTTTCATTATTAAAATCATAGTCTCTCCAATGTGGAGATACTTCATTATTCATATTGTTCTCTTCATTTTGAATATTAAAAATATTAATAATATCTTCATTTTTTGAATGCCACTCTAAAGTGTATGGTTTATATTCATTTAAGATATCTAAAACTTGGGAACTTATTTTATCTTCAAACGTATATGAGCTTCGTGAAAAGATTTCTTTTATTTCATTTAAAGTCTTGTTCGTGAATAGACGTCCTATTACCTTACTCTTTTTTTCTGACGTTTTAATTAAATCACAGTCGTATTTTTTATTACAATTTAAAATAAGTCCGAAAGAATATGTGTGTTGTGTTTTGGTAATGGCTAAATACCTAAAAGGAATAAGCAATTTAGTTCCCTTTATAGCTCCCCAATACCCATCAGTACAATGTAGCCACATAATTAAATCATCAGTAAAATAATCTTTATGAAAGTTTTTTTTAGAGATATGTTTCTGTTTTATTATCAAACGGAAAGAATGGTCTTCCTTATTATAGATTTTCAAAATGATAGGTGTTGGTGTTTTGCTTATTTTTATAAAATCACCATGAAAAGTCCCACCTATATCATATAAACCTATACACTTTTCTTCTGAATTAAAAGCATATAAAAACTTATGCCTTTTTATAATACGACAATATTTAATGGGGACAATTATATTGTCATCCATGTCAACAGCTCCTGATTCTCCACAGTAATTAATGACTATGGCTATACTGTCTCTACAAAGAATGATTCTCCCATACTTATAATTGTATGAATTCAAAAAATCTCTTTGCTTATTTGTAAGATATTTTTTAGCATATCTTTTTGCCATATTTTTATTTTTTTGGCAAATATATGAAATATATTAGAAAATGGTATTTTTTTTGTGAATTATCTTACTCCACCAATCGCAATTGTATATAAATCGTGCTGCGAGAACTTCTCGCAGTCGATGTAGAGCGTATCGAAGGCATCGGTGCCGTCGGTACAGTGTTCGAGAAGGTTTTCTTCGGATTCAGGTTGCTTCTCCATGGACTTGTTCTTGCGGAAGCCATTGCGTTCACGCTCTGTTCTTTATTTCCCCAAGCATAAAGTCTATAAATGGTCCGGAGTCGGCAGCATTGCTACTGGCAGTAATTGCGTCGTAGTATTGCTGCTGGTTGGCATACATCATGTTTTCCACGGTCTGTTTCACTACTTCACCATAATGACCGTTTTGTATATTAAATGGGCACGCTGCTTGCCCAACCGGGGCACGCTGCTTGCCCCAGTTGGGCAGAATCTGTGTCAGACGTCTGCCCAATAAGTTCATGTCGTAATATCCATATTCCTGTTTCCAAGATTCTGCCGACACATGTAATTTCTCGATGCAGATAATTCCTGACAGTTTCAAATCATCCTGACAATTGAAAACAACTGTCAGGTAGCTAACTGCCTGTATGCCAATGCGCTATGAAGAAAACCTGCTGATCTGACAGTTTTCGCGTGATTTCAGATAATATGGCAAAATCTTTACATTTGCCGAGGTTTTGCCTGAGACGATGCCCTGAGTCCAGTGCTCGTCAGTTCAGCTTCGTCATGTGGTAGCCGAGGCGTTTCAGTTCCATCGACATGCCCATGAGATACATCTGGTGGAGGGCAGACACATAACCCTGGAAAGCCTCGGGAGTGCCGGGCTCGAGGTGCTGGTGGTAGAGCAGGTTGTATGTGCGTGAGGCACATTCGCCCACGGTCTTTGTCATCATGGCGTGGTCCTTCCCGGCGAGCAGCAGCACTTTCTCGCAGATGTAGTCGTCCATGTGGTCGAAGTCGCGCTGGTCTCTCAGATATTTATACAGGTCGCCTACTTTGCTGTAGAGTTCCCAGTCGGTGTCCCAATATTTCGCTATCGCCATTCCGATGAACATCATCCATCCGAGCGACACGGTGGGGTAGGCGTTGAACTCCCTCATCCCGTCGGGCAGATAGCTCTCGCCGATTTTCTGCCACAGTTCCTCGATGTCGGGCGCCTCAGGCAGCCGCTCGTCCACTTTTCCGATGGAGAGCAGGTATTGGTGGAGGTCGGTGTGGAACAGCTGTTCCAGATTCTTGATGTCTTTCTTCAATTCCATAAATATATGTGTTTCTTTTTTATGCTTGTGAGTAGGTGTTATACATTTGCTGAGCCAGTTGTCATGGTTAATGCAAAGGTAAGATTATATTTTCAAATATCGGCATTTATTCCGCCGATGTACTATATTTCGGGAATTTTTGAGTAAGTTTGCATCATAAATTTATATGCGAATAAAAACACTATTTATTGCTTCTGCCCTGGCTACGACGACCGTGTGGTTCCGCCCCATTCGTTCAAGTTCGCTGCCCGTCTGCAGGAGTGTCAGGCAAGGCCCCTGTCCTGATCCGTATCGACAGCAAGGCAGGCCATGGCGGCGGCAAACCATTGTCTAAGGTGATGGAAGAGACAGCCGACATCTACGGCTTCATAATGTATAACATGGGAATGAAGATGAAATAATGGCAGATTTCGGTTTATGCCCTAATGACCGATTGGGGTTGAATGAAAGTCCTGCTGACCGATTGGGGGATAAAAAAGCAGCAAGAGAGGAAACAGATTCCAGTCCTTGCTGCCAGTGTATGTTTGGGGTTATCCCTCGATTTGGGATAAATACGGTTATTGTTCTTCAGTTTCCTTCATTTCGTTTTTCGCCATGTTCTGATACATCGACGGAGTGAGACCCACCATCTTCTTGAACACGTTGATGAACGTGGTGGGCGATTTGAAGCCGACGCTTTCGGCGATGCCCTTTATCGTGAGGTTGCCGTAGTTCTCCATATCGATGAGCCTTTCGCGTGCCAGCTGAATGCGGTAGGTGTTTATGAAGGCGTTGAAGTTCTTCTTGAACGAGTCGTTGATGACCTGCGACACATATTTGCTGTTCGAACCCACGAGTTCTGCAAGTCTGTCGAGCGTGAAGTCCGTGCGGCAATATTCCGTGGTTTCCTCCATCACGCTTACGATTTTTCTGGCTATTATCTTCTGTCCCTCCTCGTTCAGGTTGCTCGTGTGGTATTTTGCTGCAGCGTCGTCGGTGGCAGCAGACTTAGTTTCGGTCTTGTCGTGCTCCTGCAGTTCGGCTTGCAGTTTGCGTATCAGCGAGCTTTTCTCCTCGAGTTCGGCAGTGGTGTCCTTGTATAGCTGTTCCAGTTCCTTCTGCATGTTCAGGTTGTCCCTGTTCTGCCGGAAGAGGTTGAGATAGCTGGAGTGGAGTTTCTTCTTCTGGCGGTTCACGATGGTGAGGAAAATGCCTATTGAGAGTGTGAAGAGCAATACTATGCTGAGGGCTATCCATTGGTTGCGAATGGTGCGCGCTCTCTCCAGTTCCTTTTCGTGCAGGGCATCAATCTCCTTGGCAGTCTTCTCCACTTCGTGAAGGAAGAGCTTGTTTTTCGCCATGTCGAATTTCCTCACGTTCTGTATGGAGTCTCTGGAACTTATGTATATCGCCCTGTATTGGCTTGCTGTCTTTATGTCGCCCTTCTTCTCATACAAGTCGGCAAGATCTTTTATAGAGGAGATGAATGCCGGTAACACATCAGTCCTCTTTGCCTCCTCGTAGCAGATACGCAGATATTTCTCCAGAGAGTCTCTGTTGCCGAGCCTCTCGTATATCAGATAAATCTCCTGATAGGCAAAGCATCTGAATCTGGCGGGCAGTTTGTGTTTCTTGGCAAAAACGGCAAGTCTTTTGTATCTCTCGGCCTGGTTGCTGAATTTGCCTTCCAGCATTTCTATGCGGCCTTTGGTGTATTCGGTCATGAAGGCGTAGGTGGCGTCTTTTCTGTCTCTCAGCCGTTCCGCTTTTTCCAGATATTTCTTTGCCTCGCTGATGTCGCTCTTGTTCGTATACATGTTTGTGAGATTCGTGAGAATCTTGTATTCCGTTATCTTGTCAGGATATTCCTTGCAGAAAGTGAGCGCCTTCTTGTAGTAGTTTATGGCTTTCTCGTAGTCTAAGTAGTAGGTGTATATGCTGCCTATCACGTTATACAACTGGGAGTTGTATTTCTTCTCCTTGCACATCTCGCTCAGTTTCACTCCCTCCACTTCCGTGTCGAAGGCTTTGGAGTATTCGGCGCGGTTCATGTATAGTATGCCGGCCTTCACATGGGCAAGGATGCAGGTCTGTTTCTCTTTCTCCGGCAGGTCTTTGTTGAACCTGTTGCATACCAGGGTGTAGAGCACGATGGCTTTATCCTCGTTGCCGGCGTTTTCCAACTTTGCCGCTGCCGCCATGATCTTCTCGCTTGGCATCTTGTCGTGCTGTTTGGCAAATGCCGAATACTTGGTGATGGCAGCCGACGAGGCGTTCGCACTCATGGGTGCAGACACGGCGATGATGATGACAGATAATACACGTAGTAAAAGATTTTTCATTTTGTTTCCGATTATAGTCTCAGAAGTCTAAGGTCATGATTGTATTCGCTTCTTCGACATTTTTAGTGTTTCCTTTTGCAAAGATACAAATTTATATCATGTCTTCAAATAAAAAATGACATTCGGATGAATGAATAATGAAGATTTCATTACCTTTGCAGACGGAAACAAAATAACAAACAAATATATTTATATGGGAGGTATCTTCGGAACAATTTCAAAGAAAAGCTGTGTGGCAGACCTGTTTTATGGCACCGACTACAACTCTCACCTCGGTACACGCCGTGGTGGTATGGCAACATTTTGCAAGGAAAAGGGCTTCGTGCGCTCTATCCATAATCTCGAGAGCTCTTATTTCCGCACAAAGTTTGAGCCTACTCTCGACCGCTTTGAGGGGGCTACATCGGGAATCGGCGTAATCAGCGACACCGACGCACAGCCGTTGATAATGAATTCTCACTTGGGAAAATTTGCCATCTGCACGGTGGCGAAGATACTCAACAAGGATGAGCTGACAAACGAGATGCTGGAGAAGAACATGCATTTCGCCGAGATGTCGTCGGGCAGCACAAACCCTACGGAGCTCGTGGCGCTGCTCATCATCCAGGGCAAGACCTTCAAGGAGGGTATAGAGAACGTGTATCGACACATCAAGGGGTCGTGCACGATGCTCCTGCTCACCGACCACGGCATCATCTGCGCCCGCGACAGCTGGGGACGCACTCCGATAATCATCGGAAAGAAGGATGGGGCATATGCGGTGTCGAGCGAATCAACCTCGTTCCCTAACCTTGATTTCGATACAGTATATAATGTAGGACCGGGAGAGATAGTGAAGCTCACCGCCGACGGAATGGAGCAGATAAGGAAACCGAACAAGAAGATGCAGGTGTGCTCGTTTCTGTGGGTGTATTACGGATTCCCCACATCTACATACGAGGGAAAGAACGTGGAGCAGGCGCGTTTCGACAATGGCTTCAACATGGCGAAGACAGACCCTGTGGAGGTGGACTGCTGCAGCGGTATTCCAGACTCTGGAACGGGAATGGCGATGGGATATGCGGCTGGCAAGAATGTGCCTTATCAGCGCTGCATAGCAAAATACACTCCTACATGGCCACGCTCCTTCACTCCGTCAAACCAAAGCATGCGTTCTCTCGTGGCAAAGATGAAGCTTATCCCGAACAAGGCGATGCTGCAGGGCAAGAAGGTGCTCTTCTGCGACGACTCCATCGTGCGCGGCACCCAGCTTCGTGATAACGTGAAGGTGCTCTTCGATCAGGCTGGTCTGAAGGAATGCCACATGCGCATTGCCTGTCCGCCGCTCGTATACGGATGTCCGTTCATCAACTTCACGTCATCGAAGAGCGATATGGAGCTTATCACCCGTCGTATGATCCAGAAGTTTGAGGGCGACCCGAACAAGAATCTCGACAAGTATGCCACCACCGACTCTCCGGAGTATAAGCGCATGGTGGACGAGATAGCAAAGGAACTGGGACTCACCACTCTGAAGTTCAATACCATCGAACAGCTCATCGAGGCTATCGGTCTGCCGAAGTGTCAGGTGTGTACCCACTGTTTCGATGGCAGCAGCCAGTTCTCGCTCGAGACATTTGCCGACGAGGATTGATTGCAGCCTCCTTCATGAATTTGATCAGACAAACGATTGTTTATAACAGCAGAAAAGCGACTCTCTTTCGGAAGTCGCTTTTTTGCTGATTATATATTATTCCCAAACGGTAATCCATAGGGATTTCAGGATTGTAGAAGTACAGCTGTTATAGATACTGTAATACAATACGTTGGAGAAAGAATAAGAAGGATGGAAGTGTGGGGAATGCTATGATGACAAGAGCGATAAACGGGGCTCGAACCCGCGACCCCCAGCTTGGGAAGCTAGTGCTCTACCAACTGAGCTATTATCGCAAATCTTTTCCCATGAGTTTATCTTCTGTTTAATCGCTATGGAGCCGATACCGGGACTCGAACCCGGGACCTACGCATTACGAATGCGTTGCTCTACCAACTGAGCCATATCGGCTGATTAAACACCCGGAACAGGGCACTGTTCCGAACAAGTGGTGCAAAGGTAACAATTATTTTCTGACGAGCAAAATCTTTTGTCGCTTTTCTATTCTTTTTTTGAGTTGTCAAGAACTTTTTTCAGATATTTTCCCGTTATGCTGTTTTCGCATGCAGCCACCTCTTCGGGAGTGCCGCAGCATACGATCTGTCCGCCCTTGTTTCCGCCGTCGGGACCGAGGTCTATCACGTGGTCGGCATATTTTATCACATCCATGTTGTGTTCTATCACAATGATGCTGTGTCCACGCTTTATCAGCTGGTCAAACGAATTGAGCAGTTTCTTGATGTCGTGGAAGTGCAGACCTGTCGTCGGCTCGTCGAAGATGAACAGTGTGGGGTCAGCCTTTTCCTGTCCGATGAAATAAGCCAGTTTCACTCTCTGGTTCTCTCCGCCGGATAGGGTAGAGGAGTTCTGTCCGAGTTTGATATATCCCAGTCCGACGCTCTCCAGCGGCTTCAGTCTCTTCACGATGTCCTTCTGGTTGTTTTCCGTGAAGAATTCTATTGCTTCATTGACTGTCATGTTGAGGATGTCGTCGATGTTTTTCCCGGCAAATCTCACTTCCAGAATTTCCTTTTTGAAGCGTTTGCCGTGGCAGGCCTCACATTCCAGTTCCAGGTCGGCCATAAACTGCATCTCCACCGTGAGCACTCCCGTTCCCTTGCATTCCTCGCATCTGCCGCCCTCGGCGTTGAACGAGAAGTATTTTGAAGAGAATCCCATCTGCTCAGCCAGCGGCTGTTCGGCGAAGAGCTGGCGGATGGCGTCGTAAGCCTTGGTGTATGTCACGGGGTTCGACCTCGTGCTCTTGCCGATAGGGTTCTGGTCCACCATCTCCACGTGTTTTATCGTCTTTATGTCGCCGAATATCGATGAGTATTCACCCGGCATGTCTGCCACTTCGTCGAGCTGTCGTTTCAGGGCAGGGAAGAGTATGCCCTTGACGAGCGAGGATTTTCCCGATCCGCTCACTCCCGTCACCACCGTCATCACGTTGAGCGGGAATTTCACTTCTATGCCCTGCAGGTTGTTCATTCTCGCTCCCTTTATGCCTATGAAGAGGTTCCAGCTGCGTCGGTTGGCAGGCACTGGTATGCGCTCCTCGCCGAGCAGATATCTGATGGTGTGGCTTTCGGGATATTTCTTTATTGTGTCGCTTGTTATCTTCTGCGGGTCGCCTTCGAACACCACTCTGCCTCCGAGTCGTCCGGCGTCAGGACCGATGTCGATTAGATGGTCGGCAGAACGTATGATGTCTTCGTCGTGTTCCACCACCACCACCGTGTTTCCCAGAGCCTGCAGGTCTTTCAGCACGCTTATCAGTCTGAAGGTGTCGCGGCTGTGCAGTCCGATGCTTGGTTCGTCGAGGATATACAGCGATCCCACCAGACTGCTTCCGAGCGATGTGGTGAGGTTGATGCGCTGGCTCTCTCCGCCGCTCAGCGTGTTAGACTGTCTGTTCAGCGTGAGGTATCCCAATCCCACTTCCACAAGGAATCCCAGTCTGTTTTTTATCTCTGTGAGCAGTCGTTTGCCCACGGCGGCATCGTGGTCGTTGAGGCTCAGTTCGTCAAACCATTTCTTCAGGTTCTCCACAGGCATGTCCACGAGGTCAGAGATGCTCATTCCCTGTATCCTGACGTAGTTTGCCTCCTTTTTCAGTCTTCTGCCGTGGCATTCCGGACATACCGTTCTGCCGCGGTATCTGCTGAGCATCACGCGGTATTGTATCTTGTACTGGTTTTCTTTCAGCATCTGGAAGAAGTCGTCGATGCTCACCCTGTCGTATTTGTCTCTGCTTTTGTCGGATGGCAGACCGTGCCACAGCCAGTCTTTGTGCTTCTGCGACAGTTTGTAGTATGGTTCGAAGATCGGGAACTTGTCTGTTGCCGCTCTTCTGATGAATTCCTTTTTCCATTCGCCCATTTTCTCTCCGTGCCAGCATTGCACGCATCCGTCGTATACGCTGAGCGATGAGTCTGGAATCACGAGTTTTTCGTCGATGCCGATCACCATTCCGAACCCCTCACACATAGGGCAAGCTCCGATGGGGGAGTGGAAAGAGAACATGCCGTCGCTCGGCTCTTCGAATGTCATGCCGTCGGCTTCGAAGCGAGTTGAGAAATCATATACTATGTTTGCCGGCATGATGGCGATTCGGCATGCCCCGTCGCCCTCGTAGAAAGCCGTCTCCACTGAGTCGGTGAGTCTCGACAGCGTGTCGTTGTCGCTTTCCCACGCTATGCGGTCTACCACTGTCCAGATGTTCTCGTCCTTTATGTTCTCGTCCAGTTTGTCGTCGTTGAGCAGGTCGTCGATACGCTGGAAGTCGCCTTTCACGAACACTCGTGTGTATCCCTGCTGCATGATCATCGTGAGTTGCTGCGAGAGAGTGCGGTCGGCGATTCTCACCACCGGTGAGAGCACCACGAAGCGCGTGCCTTCAGAGAAGGTCTTCACCTTGTTTATCACGTCCTCCACGGTGTGTCGTTTCACCTCGTTGCCGCTTATCGGCGAGAAGGTGTGTCCGATGCGTGCGAAGAGCAGCCGCAGGTATTCATAAATCTCCGTGCTTGTGCCCACTGTGGAACGAGAGTTTTTGGAAATCACTTTCTGTTCTATGGCTATTGCCGGTGGCAGTCCCTTTATGTAGTCGCATTTCGGTTTGCTCATCCTTCCGAGAAACTGTCTGGCGTATGCCGAGAGGCTCTCCACATATCGTCTGTGGCCTTCGGCATACAGTGTGTCGAAAGCCAGTGATGACTTGCCGGAGCCGGAGACACCGGAAATCACGATAAACTTGTTTCTTGGGATTTCCAATGATACATTCTTCAGGTTGTTCACCTGTGCGTTCTTTATATAGATGTTGCCACTCATTATCCTTGTTGTGTATAGTAAGATTGTGATTTCCTGCAAAAATAACTCTATTTCTTGATATGACAAAGTGTTTGCGTGTTTTAACTCCAATTTTCAGCAAGAGGGAGTGCAGGCTGCCGTTTGGTAGGATTGATGGCTTTGCGGATGATGGATGTTGTTTGGAATGGACAAAAGCATAAAAAGAGGGCGATCAATTGACCGCCCTCAACCAACACAAAAACTAAACTAGACTTAATTAGACAATCGGTACTTTCACAAGCACCCGCTTGTCGATTGCAAATATACTGCAAATATTTGAATGCCAAAACAATAATGGCTGTTTTTTTAATCAGAATAGTTAAAAATTATAATTTTGTTGTTTTATTATACAAAAATTGGTCTAAAATCACCATTGCCGCCATTGATTCCACTATCGGAACCGCTCTTGGCAACACGCAAGCGTCGTGTCTGCCGCTTGCCTTGAAGGTGGTGGAATTGCCGTCTTTGTCGATGGTTTCCTGTTTCTGAAGCAGTGTGGCTACAGGTTTGAACGCCACCCGGAAGAATATGTCGTTGCCGTTGGAAATTCCGCCTTGTATACCTCCGCTGTTGTTAGACCGCGTCTTTATCTTTTCGTCTTCGGGATAGAAGATGTCGTTCATCTCGCTGCCGCGATGCGTCACTCCCTCGAATCCCGATCCGAACTCTATTCCCTTCACGGCGTTGATGCCGAGCATGGCATATCCGAGCATGGCGTTGAGCTTGTCGAACTCCGGTTCGCCGATGCCTATCGGACAATTCTTTATCACACACGTCACTGTGCCTCCGATGGTGTCGCCACTGCTCTTCACTTCGGCGATGAGGCTCTCCATGAGTTTCGCCTTCTCTGCGTCGGGACATCTCACGATGTTGCTCTCCACCTGTGTCAGGTCATACCTGGTGTAGTCGTTGTCGAGGGCAATGCTGCCCACCTGCGATGTGTATGCCACTACTTCCACTCCGATCTTCTTCAGGGCCAGTTTTGCCAATGCTCCTCCCACACATCTGCTTATGGTGATGCGTGCCGATGATCTGCCGCCGCCGCGATAGTCTCTTATGCCATACTTGTTATAATATGTGAAGTCAGCATGTGATGGTCTGAACAGGTCGCGCATGTTGTCGTAGTCGGCGGAATGCTGGTTGGTGTTTCTCACGATGAAACCAATAGGGCATCCCGTAGACTTTCCCTCGAACGTGCCGCTCAGAATTTCCACTCTGTCGGCTTCGTTCCTGCTTGTTGTCACGCTGCTCTGTCCGGGCCGGCGCCTGTCGAGCTCGCTTTGGATGAAGTCGATGTCGATGTCGATGCCGGCAGGCAGACCGTCTACCACTCCTCCCACGGCTTCTCCATGGCTCTCCCCGAAAGTCGTAAGTGTGAATATGTTGCCGAAAGTGTTACGCATGTGTCTGGTGATTTGTTTCCAAACGGTCATCAAGGTGTCATCCCAAAACGATGTGATATTCTACAACTGTTTATAGTATTCCTGATGACCGTCTGAGGGTATTGTCAAATCCTTATGATTAGTGGCAGCC
>ENA-OPCM01001676-OPCM01001676.1-human-gut-metagenome-genome-assembly--contig:-NODE-1676-length-13978-cov-2.542125_pt1 | contig 13978 bp, 16 predicted proteins | sample MGYA00241252_ERZ501484 | MGnify/ENA primary metagenome ERZ501484 (study PRJEB25962, sample SAMEA2042583) | human gut metagenome | biome: human gut; feature: human-associated habitat; material: faeces...
CAGCCGGAGCCTGCAAACAATTTTGCGCATAAATCTTGACGGCATCTTTAACTCTTTTAGCTTATCCAATATACGGTTGTGTTTAGCACCATACGATGGCATTTCATATTGCCTTTTGCTTCAAGTTGTCAGTAAGGTCCAAGTTCGCTCCATCACACTATTCACGTCGCGTAAGAATCAGGCTTTAGGTTCTTCTTATATTATCTACCTCATTTTACAACGTACCATCCATCTATTGCTCTGCCATGGTCATTGGTAAATCATTCCTTCAAGTTCTATTTGAAAGACATTTTGGCCGCATGCAGAGCCTCTTGATATGTTAGGCCAAAGCTTTCAGGAAAATCTTCATCCTCAAAAAAGGCTTCAAGCACAGCATCAAGTCCATGCTGCTCAACTAGATAGTCAACGACGAGCATCGCCTGATAATAGGATAGTTCATTGCCGTTCTCTTCGGTGAAGTTTCCTCCGGAAAGTTCATTCCGCCGCTCGCCACAAGAGACAACGATGGGGCGGAAATCCTCCGCTCCAGCCTCCTCCGCCGCCTCGCGGAATAATCCCAGCGCGCGGTAATATGTCAACGGATTATAGCTCTCCTGAAGCCAGTGCGTGTGATAATACTCGACCAACTGGAGTGCGATGGTCTTACTCGGACTATCCGCTATTTTGCTGTAGTCCAGCGTTAGCAGCGCGTAATAATTGTCGCCATCAAATGTCTGTCCAGTCAAGCTAGAAAGATATGTTGTCATTCCCTCCTGCGTCCATGCAGGGTCCTTTCCCATCTCGCGCTCCAGAAGAAAATGTATAGTTTCGTGCAACCAGTCCATTGGGCGGGCAACCGTCACAATGCCGCCATGCTTTTCCTGACTTTCCCCTACAGCGGTAAAACTCGTCGTCATCGGCAGCGCCCATTGTGTGCGAATGCGTTCACAAGTGGACGGTGCATATTCAGCAAGATGATCCCACAATGTTTGCATTCCCTCCGCATACTGTGACAATGCTTTCCAGACTTCCACAGGCGTTGCAAAGCTGCGCAGGGGGAGAAAGTTATACTGATGAACGCCGTGACGCATAATTAGCGGATACCGATAGTTTTCCCGATAAATCGCATCTTCGAGGAATTCCGTACCGTAGAGGTTACGGTATTCGGCTGCAACATCGATCGTACGTAGCCATTCATTGCGGTCACTCTCGGAAAACGGCGAAGCAATCACACGATCTAAACCGCCGTTTTCCAGCAAATATCCGACAAACTCCCCTGCTGTGCACTCTGCCATTTCCACAGTTTCTCTATTGGTGAAGTCGTCTATAAAATATGCCGCAAACAGAGAAAGCACAGATAGGTGGTCCTCATCTGCGTAGTACGCTTTGAAATCGGCACCCGTGCTTTCAGGATCATAAACAGCACGGGCCAGTCCGACAAGCGTGCCGTAATCATGCAAATCGTAAAGCTCTTCCAAAAGCCTCTTGCGGTAAGCGCCGCTTTGTATCTGCTGAGCAGAACAATACCACTCGTCCGCATCCGCGTAATAGCTTGCGGTCGCTGAATCCGCAATGCAGAGCAAGACATCTGCTCCACCGCAGCCAGTCCGCTGCACGGCAGTTTCCACATCGGTGTCAAACTGCTGAAGAATCTCTTTGCCAATCTCCTCGGAGTATGAGGACGCTTGTATATACAGCGTACCATATTTTGACGCAAGCTGGACTGTTTCAAACGGAAAAACTTCCTTGACACCCTCCTCAGCCTTTTCTGCACAACCTGCGGCAAAAAATATCAGGCAGATCATCTCCACAATCACAAGACAACGTATCCTCACATTATCAATCTTTAAGTTCACCCTGATCCTCCATATCATTAATGTCAATAATTTGTGTTGCTATTTCACCCCCTATGCTATCATGCGTTGCTATCAAAACTACATTTTCGTTCGCATACTCCTTGAGTACGTCTGCAACTTGTTTCTTACTTGTCACATCCAGATTAGCAAATGGCTCGTCCAGCATAATGATAGGCTTATTTCTAAGTATGCATCTAACTATTTGAAGTTTGGATTTTTGCCCAGCAGATAGTTTTATGCTTGGTGATAAATACGTATCAAATCCCATCGGCAATCTAATTATATCATCATACACTCCGACTTTCTTGCACAGATTTTTTATCTGTTTATCTCCGCATTCTTTTCCCTCTTCCGATAGTCTGAGGTTTTCTATTACGGTGGCTCGATAGATAGTAGGAATCTGCTGGGCAACTGAAATATATTGTGATCTATCCTCTTCGTCTATTGTCAGTGCATTTTCTTCTTCATAAAACGTTATTTTACCAGAGCTTATTTGCATTTCTCCTGTGATAATTCTAAATAAGCTGGTTTTCCCTCTTCCGTTTTCTCCTATTACGGCGGTTATTCCGTGCTTTTTAGTCCGAAAACTCGCATTTTTAAAGATTGTACGTTCACCATATTTCAGCGTTATCTCATCGCCCGCAATCCCGTCCGGTCTCATTTTGATACTTGCGCAAGTGTTCTCTTTCTTTTTGCAGCAAAGTCCATTTATCACTTGATATAACCGCATTATATGGACAGTCTGTGGCTCCATCGCCGCAGGAGCTGATGCCACAGTAATAGCAACCGCCATCAATTGCCCAGCCAGTGACGCAGTCTGAATAAACTGTGCTACCGAAATATGTTTCGTTAGAATAAGGGCATATCCCGCAATAACAAAAGTAATATTCCCAATGCAGCGTACTAATGATACTACAGAACTCGACTTTATTTGCACCCAATCTCTTTCCATTGCCGCTTGCAATACTCTTTTGGATTCTAATTCGAACTGCGAATATAAGCTCCCAGATAACCGATTAATTCTTATATCTTCTAAAGACGATATAAGAATTTTGATTTTTCCCAAAAGGTCATCTGAAAGTAAAAGTATTTCTCTATCTCTCTCTTTTAATTTTATCGATGCTCTTTCACTGATTACCAGTATTGTAGGTGTCCATAACAGTGTAGCCAAAAGTAACCATATGCTGCTTTTAGCTATTAGAGCGCAAAGTACAACCAAAGCTATTGCTCCAATTAAGTATTCACACCCCATAAAGCAGAAACTTGACAGATACATTGAATCTTCTACAATAGTGTTATGCAAATATTCCTCTGAAAAAATCCGTCTCTCTGCAGCACCTGCTTGCAACACTTTCTTAACAATAAACTGTTTTATATGTACATTGACTCTCCGACACGTTAGACTCTTTACTTTGGCAAGAAGAAAGGCATTTGCTACTCCACATATCAGACACAATGCAAGTAGCGCAGCTGAATAAATGAATCTTTTCATTGAGTATGAATACAACGTATCTATTAGTAATGCTACTACTACCACCTCCACAATCTTGAATAGACGAGACAACGAGAGCAGCAAGCAATATAGCCATAACTTTTTTCTATCGGATCCGAACTGTCTGACACTAAACATCCAAGCATCATAAATTCTTTTCAATTTTCTCACCGTCTTTTTTTTGCATTCTTGTATATATCTTTGGTATCACTACTCTCAACTCCTTATAGATATTTGAGCAATTAGGATGATTGACCGAACCATCATCTGCTGCAACTGCATAGCCACATCCTCCACCGCATATCAAAGCTAAGTTACAATCTCTGCATTCGGGTATTGTAACTATGCTACGTGTAAGAAGACTCGCATCCTTTTCCGTTACTTTAGGAAAGTAGGTTCCTACAGAAAACCTTTTATCCCCAACGCTCCGCACGCAACTATATATATCACCATATGAGTCAAAGAAGAACATATCACAGTTTTTGTGACACCCATCTGTAACTGGGGTTAGTCTTTCTTTCATACCAGCAGATAGTTTCATCAGTGGAGAGAAGGTTGTGCAAATGCTATTATGCATTAGCTTTGATTTATTTTCACTATTAAGGTACTCACTATCAAAAAAAAGTTGATCCTCGAGGAAATCCGCCTTGTCATCACGAATTTGAAATAGAGGTTGCATTTCGAATGATAATAGATTTCTATAGTCGTTCAGTTCTTGTATAATATTTTTTTTGAGTTCCAAGCATTGCCGGATATTGTGCAGCCCGATGTTCATTCTAATTCTTATAGGAATGCTCGCTTGCAAAGCCTTTGTTATGTTTTCTAAAATGATTTCAAATGTTCCTTTACCACTCTTTTGTATTCTTGTCTTATCGTGTATATCTTTCGGGCCATCCAACGTGACCTGGACATAATCAACTTTTCTATGTAAAAGAAGAGGAATAAATCGATCAAGGTGAAATCCATTTGTTATTACAAAAACACGCATCTCCTTAGCTCTATCTAAGATATATCTTACAATATCATAAGTCTCAGGCAAAAACGGCTCTCCTCCGAATAATCCAACAATTTGAAGATTATCTCCATATTTTGAAAATATCGTATCAACCATTTGTCGAGTCATTAGTTCACTCTTTCCAGTCTTATTTTCAAAACAATATGGGCATGCAAAGTTACATTTATACGTTGGTAAAAAAACAGCCGTCTTCACACTGTTTAATCTCTTTCTACGATTTTGTACACAGGCCTCAACTATTTGATTTTTTAATCTAGTTTCTTCATCACGATCACTCACAAAGAAGTGATGCTCATAAAGCGCTTCAAAAAGTTTAACTTCCTCAGGTGGCAATTGCTCACCGAGTTCTCTCTCTATCCAGATTGCAACAATCTTAGCCTCTTCCTCATCCAATATCTCCACCGTTCCAAAGAGTGTATTGATGAGCATATATTCCACCGGATTATTATTAATCTGAAAAAGAGCCACATTTTTCAATATTTGCATTTTTTAATGTTCCTTTCTCATCTTAACTATCGGTTGTTGCTTGTCTCCGTGTTATCAATACCATCCCGTTCCCGCTTTTGGGTTAATGCCTTGTCCAATTCCTTAATAGCTAAAAGCAAGTCTTCTTTAGTAATCCTATTAATATCTTTTTGAAACACTTCTTTTGCTATGTTCTCTACATTCACGCCATTAGAAATTGCTATTCTTGACAGCTTCCTTATTCCAGATAATAGCCACCTACAACGAATCAGATACACCTGTGAGAAGAAATTCTCCGCAGCACACATAAAATCGCTAGGTGACTCAAATTCTATAGTCGCAGGCGACACAATGCGATATCCACATCTGCTTAACTCATCATCATAAAATTCTCCTCGCAAAATTACATATATTTTTTTAGTAAAGTTATTATTTCCCCAAATCATCCCAGCATCATAGCTACCATCCTGCAAAGTTCTTTCAAATAGCATCGTCCCTCTGCGCAAGCACTCTTCTATCGTGTAAATCCCATCGTTTTCTACTTCATTTGCATGAAATGTACATCCAATTCTTTCAGCTTCTTCTTGAGCTTCCCTCCTTCCACTCAAAAAAGCCACAGGAATTCTATACTTCCCCAGCCACAACGCAATTATCTCTATTTCACCCGCGCTCTCACCCCCTATCCGCAAATCCAATACTTCATCTGTAAATGTATGAGATAGTACTCCGTCGCTTCCAGCTTTTGCGTGAAAACCTATCATCGCTGCACAATTAAAGCAAGTCTGAGAAAGTTCACATTTCAATTTTTCTTTAGCGATAATTCTAAAAGGACTTTCTTTATCATTCCATCCCACCATTGTGCCGTTGCCATGCATATCACAGTAAAACACTTCGTATCCAAGTTTGCTGGCTACCTGTAAATACGCACTTACTTCTCGCTGATATTTAGAAACATTCGATTTTGTGTTAAAAATCGAGTCCACCCCTAATATACCTTCCAGATCCGACAATATTAATATTTTTCTATTATTCATTGTTATCTTCTATTTGAAAAAATTCCGCAATAGTTGTAATGCACTTCTCATTTGCATCTATATAAAATCCAATCGCGTTTGGCATCTCTGGATATGCCCTAATTCTGTAGCATTCACATTTGTCTAAAGCCTCAAAATAATCCTCATGCGTCACAACTACGTTTCCCAGCAAGGAAAGAGTCAGATATGCAGTCGGATAATATATATGGGAAAAGGTATTGATTAGGATAATCGTTTGCTTGGCCTCCATCATTTTCAAACACCTGTTAATCGGTATTCCCTCTAAATAAAGGTTTTCCGTTTTCAAGTCCATCGCATGCTTACCCGTTAAAAAGAATTTTGTGTCGGTTGGGCACTCAGCTACCATTTTTGATACAAATTTTTGCTCTCGAATTGAATCCGCCCAGCCCAAGGCATAGGTTTCTGAAGGAAACGCATGGCAGCATTCTTTTAGATGAGGCCCAAACGGATACACGCAAAACAACATAGGTGTTTCAAGTATTCTCTTCAACACTTGGTATGCTTCTGGATAACACAGGACAGCGGTAAGACTTCTAAGCATTTGCAGAAAGCATGCTTTTCCATAGGGTTCAAATAGAGACGTAAACCACGATGAAGCCCCCAAATACAAATATACTTTTAACGTAGGAAATTCATCCTTCAGAAGCGTTGACATATAGCCATATGGCAATAGATCCATTAACAGTACGGATGTTATGTTTTCACTACGAATTACCTCGCAACATAAACCATACAGCAAAATACCACGACTTGCTTTTTGTCCCATAACACTTTCTTGCAACGGATCTAAATAATATTTTCTATCAAAAACGCTTTCATCTCCCAGATCCTGCGCGTCCCCAATAAAGGCTTCTCTTTCTGTATTACACCAAGCATCACTCACGAGAATGATCCTATAGCCAGTTTTTTTCAAGTCCATAGCAAGATAATGTAATTGAACTGCTTCAACACTAAAGCTCGGAAAATACTTTCCAACCAAAAGAATCGTCTTCATTTTCTCACCACATTATAGTAATACATTTTCAAAAAGGTTCATAACTTCCTCATCATTCCAATATGCGCAATATGGCTCATTAACATCATCATAATGTGCTATCGAACTCACTGGGCAGCCACCACCGCAAACAAATCTAAATTTGCATCCTTGGCATTTCACCATATTCAATATATTCCGCTGTTTCAATTTCTCAATAGCGTCAAAATATACTCTAACTTCAGGAAAAAACTGGCCCACTATAGCATTCTTGCTCCTTGACGCATTACAAAAGTAAACATAACCATCCGGTGCAAATGTAAACGCTGGTGAAAAAAGTGCCTCGCACGCATACGCAGAAATTCTCTGCCCATTGCTTCTCATTTCTAGAGCTCTATACAATGATAACGCTCCGGGAACTAATTTCGTAATGAACACCTCTGATATTCTGCCATCTTTCTTTTTCAGTTTTTTCAATGCGTCATTGGTTGCCATAAGATAGTCTCTATTAATATCATCACACCCCGAGTCCATTTTTAATATAAATGCTAAATGCAAATTAGAGACAGATCTCCACCCCATTCTTTCCATCATGTCAAAATATTCTGAATAGCTGTCAACAAACTCCGGCTGAAAGATAGAAATAACCGTTGTATCTATCTTTTCTGAAATAGCCCACCTTAGTCCCTCGATCGTTCTATCGTATAGTTGTCTGGCTTCAGTTTTTCTCTTGTCAAAGTGAATTTCAGGTGTCCCATCAAGCGATACCTTAAGTTTCACAGATTTTGCTTTTTTCAAAATATCTGCATACTGCAAAATGTTAGTTCCATTCGTAGTATATTGAAAACGTTGGTCATGCCAATGTTCATGAATCGACATTATCGTTTTCCTATTTTCTGGAAGAAATGGCTCACCTCCAACTACCGCAATCCCTTCGTATTTCTTTTCGATCCCATAATGCAAAGCGTATTGGTCATTAAACACTTCAATATTGCTAATCTGTTCTGGGTTAATTCTCCCTGATTTTATATAATCACTTTCAAAGCAGTACGTACATCTGTAATTACAAGCATGACTTAGGACAATCGTCGGTGAGAAGATAGGTTTATAGGATTCTTTTAGTATTCCGGTTAAATCTGCATTTTCTAACTCAGCCATGATTTTGTTCATCCGCTTCATCTTATCGCCACAAGTTCCTACATATGTAGATTCAATAAGTTGGCGCAAATTCTCATTAGACAGTCTAACGCTTTTTAGTGTCTCTATATTAAATAATAAGCTATCCGTTTTCCCGCGAAGCACAAAAATTTTATCGGTCATTTTCTGCCCTCCTCTTCCGCATTTTTTATTGCTGAGGAATTTTTTTCCAACATCCAGGATCTCTTTCTGTCAAATTGTTTGACGCAGCATAACTTGCTGCAATGCACCCTCTACAGTAAGGAAATAGAGCGCACGTTTTACAACCTTTATATTTTTCATATAAAGGTCCAACTACGAATTGTTTTCCATTTTTCACAATTTTTTCAATTGGTTGTTCGGGATATTTTCCAACAGAAATAGGTATCCTCGGGCAGAGGAAAAACTCGCCATCTGGCATTATACAAATCGTTTTTCCTACAGGACAACCATTGCATATTTGAGCTTTGCTCTGAGGGATTGGCAATGTGAGTCCAAGTTCATACAGCATAAGTTTCCACAGGTTGTCTTTTATGTTTACAACTATCGCTGGCCGTTCTATTGCTACAAACTTGTATATCGAAAACAAGAAATCTCTATATTCCTCTGGCAGCAACAGCTCATCACTTTCATTACGCCCGTTGCCTATTGCCGTCATCCTATCTAACGCCAAGTTATCTACAATACCTAACTCATCGAGATACCTATACAGCGGAATAAAGTCTTTATAATTACGTCTCGATACCGTAAACATTACTGCAGCCACAAGTCCTTGTTCATGAATAATCGAAAGTGCTCTTATGCCATCCTCAAAGCTCCCTTTTTTCCGAATCATGTCGTGTGTTGATTCTAAACCGTCAAGACTTATTTGATATTGCAAAACGCCCCTTTTTTTCATCTCTCGAATTGAAGTCTCGGTCACGTGATATGAGTTTCCCATTATTGTAATTGGTATATTGTGATACTTCGCTTTGATAGCTTCTAAAACTTCCCAAAAGTTTTTTGACAATATCGGATCTCCGCCAGTAATATGAAATGAGGTTGTCATATTTTGACGTTTTGCATACAAAACTATATCATCTATCAAATTCAGAATTTTCTCTTTAGGCAGTTCATTCGTAACCAACGATTTATAATAGCTGTCCTCATGTAAATAGCAGTGCGTACAATTCTGATCACATTTTACCGTTAAATGTAGTTGTACCATCAATTCCCTGTTGCCCATAAGTCCTCTATTTAATCCATACAATATACTATTTTGCAGCTCTGCCATCTTAAGTCCCCTCAAATCTATCTAAAAGTCATTCTTCTTTTAATGGGCTTAATGTGGAGCATCCTAAACTTACAATATGTTATTATAAATTATTTACAAGTACGCTCAAACGATGCGACAGTACTCGGAACGCCGCCTCCGCCATTGCCGCTGCCGCAGCAAAAACCCATAGGAGTTGCGCAGTTGATAGGAATGAACTGAATCTCTGTTAGGCCTTCCTCTTGAGGGTTCACTAACTCATCACCATTCCACAAAATATCACTCAACGTTTTCATCTTTTCACCTTCTTTCTGTTATATATTAGAGTTTCTTTACGCCAATATCTATAGTTGTGGATAACCCCACATTAAGCCTTACAATAACCCTTTTGCGTTAATCTCAAACCTTACTAGACGCACCCAATAGCACTTACACATTTCAATAAATAGATGTAGAAAAGATATATTTTCTTACAATTTATTCTCATTTTTTTATTTTGGGTAAATTGCCCATTTTATTGATGTAGTCATATGGAAAGCAGCTTTTCAAAGGCGATGTCATTTCATTAAAAAAGTTTTCCCCGAGATATCCCTATCACCCTCCTCATCGTGCCAATCCTTCAAATGCTTCACATAATCTTTAAATTGATATAGCCATCGAAATATAACGGTCTTACACTCCCCATTAAAAGGAGCGCCTTGACAATATCTTGAAACCTTAAAGCCTCTGTTGCAAAATAACCTCACAAAGAATGTAGGGGCAAAAGGTCAGTGGAGTTCTTTCGCCCCGCGTTTATTCAAATGAGCCGCTATTCTGCAGAGGTTGTTCGTCATTTGGAAACAGCAAAGCTGGCCCTGACTCCAAGATTGACCCCCCATGTGGATAATCCAGCTATTTGGGCGACTACGCCACCATGATTTCGGGAAAATACATTTTCAGCTGTCCGTTTTCCCGCTTTATCCTTTGAGATCGAATTCCAACGCAAGAAAGGACATCTCAGTTTGAGTATCGGCTCTCCCTCTGTCCAAAAAAGCAGCGAAATCCAAAGTTGTTTTGGGCAACCCAATGCCCCTTCGACCTGAGTAGTCCGATACATCCGCAGCCTTGCAAGTGCTTCATTCCAATATTTTCTAATATTATCTCCCGCTCTCCTCATACGTTGCAGATTATTTATTGAAAATCCATCTGCAGGACTATCTCATAAAATATAGTCTCCATTCTATCTATACAGCAGAAAGCGGCAGAATGAATTATCTCATTCCGCCGCTCTTTCTGTCACTTTATTCACTTGCAGACAACAGTATACGAGGTAATATAGCCGGTATCTGATCCCTTACTGTTGCGCGCATATACGGTCAGCGTTACACGATAGCTGACACCTGGCGTTCCTTGAAAGTAGGTCGTTCCCACAAAGTCTCGCGAGTTATATTCGTAAAACTCAGGATGTTCTGAAGCAAACTGGGATTCATAATAGTGCCATACACCATTTGCCTTGTACTCGATTTCGACTTCCCGAACACCAATTTTCTCCATGACACCTGTGCCGTCAACGGTCATGGCCACTGCGATTTTTCCATTCCCACGTGCTTCAATTCCAACACTATACCCGTCGAGATACTGACTGGCTCGCGCAACGGCATATGTATTCATTGAATCATTCTCAATGGCATAAACTCGGCTAGACGCTCCGAATAAAAGGGCCGTTGCTAAAGCAAAGATCAAGAACTGTTTCTTCATTTTGCACCTCATGTAATTGAATCTATGATTTCTTTTGCTTCATTTTCTGAAATCTGTCCACCAATTACATAAGTGTTTAACCCCAACTGCCAAGCAACTTTTGATTGATCATAGTTAGAAATGATATAATAGTCTACGTTTCCCTTGGAGTAGCAAACGCTCGTCTCATCTCGTTCTTCAGTAGCAGATGTGTTTTCCATGGAGTAAGCCGTTACTCGCATAGTTAATTCTCCGCGTTCTGATTCGAATACCGCAACACATCTAGTAACTCCATCTGTTATTTTAGCAGTCACGCTACTAATTGAATAATCTTGGGGAATCCAAGTTGGTAATCCATCAGCATCGATACCGTTACATTTTAGCGCCTCAATTAAAGAGTGATACTCGCTCGGAGTATTATCAGGCAATTCCATTGTTCCTGATGGATTAATACATACTTGAACAATACCTTCCGCCCATTGCAGGATCGCATGAATCGGATGAAAACCAAGAGCATTTGCCGTAACTGTAGAAAGTACGATCACAGCTGCCGCAACTCCTGCGCCACGTGTTAGCATGTGGATATGGCGAACATGATGAAGTTTCTCTTTTCGCGCAGAAAATGAGGGCGTCATTTCTTCCAACTGTGAGCTATCTTCGAAGGCCAACGGATGCGCCTCCTCCAATTTCGCCCATTGAACCTCTGAATCGTATTCTTCTGTTACTGGTGCACGACTTTGTAATATGGACAGATATTCTTCAATCCTGTCGGTGTTCATTTCTTCTTCAGGTGCATCCATCATGATTTCGATTGCTTGAAGAATTTCTGCATTTGTCATCGTATCAGGATTTGAATTCTTTTTTACTGTCCCGATGGATGAATTATCAGGACGCTTATTAAACATTTTGTTACCTCCCTGATGGCTTATCCCGTAGCGACGCCATTCTGTGACGTTATTTCCAAATCATTTTGTGGTAGTATTTACTTTTCACAGTCAAGAAGCGACCTGCATTTGCGAATCGCTCTGGACAACCGTTGTCTGCAAGCATCATTGGTAATCCCATAGTATTCTGCAATCTTATCGAATGAAAGCTTTTTATCAATGCGAAGCAAAATCAATTCTTTGTCCTGTTCGCTCAAACCTGTCGGAAGGTAAAGATACATCGGAAGATTCATACTTTCTCTAGCTTCATTCCATTCATCCAACGCAACCTCTTTGTGATAGCTGCGGTGCAGCTCTCTCATTATCAAATTGTTCAATGTCTTGTATAGCCACGCAGTTGGATTTGAGTGAGAGCATATTTGATTTGCTTTCCAACAAGCAGTCAAAAAAGTCTCTTGTACAAGATCCTCTGCAAGATGCCAATCACCTATACGGCGGTATGCCGCTTGAACCATTGGCTTTGAGTGTTGATTCATCAATATGTGGATCATTTCTCGTTGCCGATTGTCCATATTTCCACATTCCCTCCCAATTATCCAGCGCAAAAAAATAACGCTGCCAAGTATTTGTGACCCGGCAGCAGTCTATATCGTTAGGCTCTCTTTCCCGTGCTCCATAATTGTACGGCAAACTGACAAGCAGAGGCTGAGTTGATCTGGCGTTGCATCTTTTAATATATTCTCAAGCTCTATCCCAAAGCTGGTCTTTGGCCTAGACTCTACAATTCCATCAAGAAGGGCATATAAGTCAACAGAGAGTGCCTGTGCGATTGAAATCAGTAGCGGCAAACTTACAGTAGTCCTTCCACATTCAATATGGCTGATATGCTGAGATGAAACGCCGACTATTTCTGCAAGCTGCGCCTGTTTGAGATTCTTGCGTATTCTGCAGACTTTGATGTTGCTGCCGATTTCCTTATAGTCTATTGCCATGTAGAATCTCCCATAACATCTTATCACTCAATATACTTTGTAAAGATATTATACCGTGATAATCGTTGACAATAAATCGACTATTATGGCATTCTAAGCCTAAATAAATACAAATAGAGCGTGATCTTACTTATTTATATTGAAGTATTAAAAACTTAGGCCGGCGTCTCGGGGTTTTTCCTAATGTATTTTGCCTTATTACCAAATGTCATTCTGCATTTTTTTGCAAGTTACTTTTGGGGGCACCATGTCATAGACAGGTAAGTAGCTAGCAATGATGCTGTCTATCGTTCCTCTTGTTAGAGGAATGGAATTGTCTACCTTGATTTTGAGATAATCCCGTCGAGATTGGGTTCTTGATTCGGCAGGAATTATCATTTACAATAATAGTCAATTCATGTGGGTTGGAGGGCTTGCGATGCTAAACCTCGTCTTTTTTGACTATCCTTTTATTCATATCGACCGATTTTGTATTACCCTGTCCAGCTTTTTTATTATGCTATTCTTTCTTCTCTCAAATGGAGCCCATTGGTACTTCTGGGGAAAAAAGTATCCCAAAAAGGGCTTATCTATACTTTGGAGCGGAGCAAAAATTATATGGAAGCCAAAGCTATTTTGGTTGCTTGGCGAATACATGTTTTGCTTTTTCTTATACTGGCTTCAAACATTTACAGGCAACCCCAAAAATACAGTCAGTATAATTACTTTGGCTGAAGATTACTTGCGATACGAAAGCCTGATATATTTACTTCTTCTGTTTTTTTCTCTTGGAACATTTTCCTTTCACCACGGGAAAGAACGATACCTATGTATGTTCGATCACATCGCCGACGTGTGTTTCGTCATTAGCGCAGCTTGTTTACAAATCAATCGTCTGGTTCCCGTAATCTGGTCTTTTTTTCAATAGTACCTTTGTTTGCTTTTTCCTTGAGTTTAAGACTGTGGGATTCTATTGCACCATCAGAAAGCATGTCTATCCTCAACATCGAAAATATCCATAGCGCAGGAAATTCTTCTGTTTTGACTTTTTCGCCTCAGCAAACTTATGGACAGTTGTTCGAGTCCCGTCAAAAAGCGGCAAATCAGTTGAAGAAGTTAATCGTCAATACTGACTCTTCAGCCG
>ENA-OPCM01001677-OPCM01001677.1-human-gut-metagenome-genome-assembly--contig:-NODE-1677-length-13977-cov-2.019753_pt1 | contig 13977 bp, 10 predicted proteins | sample MGYA00241252_ERZ501484 | MGnify/ENA primary metagenome ERZ501484 (study PRJEB25962, sample SAMEA2042583) | human gut metagenome | biome: human gut; feature: human-associated habitat; material: faeces...
GAGAAAGAATATAAGGTCACAGTTAATAAAGAAATCACACCGGAGTTCATAGAAAAAATGAGCCGCGGAGTACATATCAGAGACAGGGAGAAGAACCTGGATGCGGTGACCAGGCCGTGTAAAGTGAGAAAGATTGGAAAATACACATTTTCCATTATTCTGACGCAGGGTCTTAACAGACAGATCCGCAGGATGTGTGAGGCACTTGGCTATAAGGTGACAACACTGAAGAGAATCCGTATTATGAATGTAGAACTAGGTAATCTGAAACCGGGAGAGGTAAGAGAATTAACAGAACAGGAGTTAAAAGAATTATATGGGACAGTCAAAGAACGAGAGAATGAAAGAGCTGGTCAGCCTTCTGAATAAAGCTTCCAGAGCATACTATCAGGAAGCACAGGAGATCATGAGTAATTATGAATATGACAGATTGTATGATGAACTTAAGGATCTTGAGGATGAGCTTGGTATTACCTTGTCAAACAGTCCGACGGTAAATGTCGGATATGAAGTGGTAAGCGAACTGCCGAAAGAAAGACATGAAAGCCCGATGCTTTCTCTGGATAAGACGAAAGAAGTAGAAGAACTTAAGAACTTTGTGGGAGATCAGAAAGTTCTGATGTCATGGAAGATGGATGGTCTGACGGTTGTACTGACTTATCGTGATGGAAAGCTTTATAAGGCGGTCACCAGAGGTAACGGAGAAGTCGGAGAAGTGATCACGAACAATGCGAAAGTATTCAAAAATGTGCCGGTCCAGATTGCATATCAGGGAGAACTGATCTTAAGAGGAGAAGCAGTCATAGGATATAAGGATTTTGAAAAAATCAATCAGGAGATTGAAGATGTAGATGCCAGGTACAAGAATCCAAGAAATTTGTGCAGCGGTTCTGTCAGACAGCTGAATAACCAGATCACGGCTAAACGTAATGTAATGTTCTATGCATTTACACTGGTGCAGGCAGACGGAGTTGATTTTCAGAATTCCAGAGCCTGTCAGATGGAATGGCTGAAGTCACAGGGATTTACAACAGTGGAGTATTATATGGTGACCAGAGATACTGTTGAGGACGAAGTTGCTAAATTTTCGTCTAAGATCAGTGAAAATGATTTCCCGTCGGACGGACTTGTATTAACATATGATGATATAGCGTATGGAAGATCACTGGGGCGGACGTCTAAGTTTCCACGAGATTCATTTGCATTTAAATGGGCTGATGAGATTCGCCAGACAAAGCTTCTGGAGATTGAGTGGAGTCCATCTAGAACAGGACTCATCAATCCGGTCGCTATCTTTGAACCGGTGGAGCTGGAGGGAACGACAGTGAGCCGTGCTAGTGTCCACAACATCAGTATTATGGAAGAACTGGAACTTGGTGTGGGGGATGAGATTGAAGTTTATAAGGCCAATATGATCATTCCGCAGATTGCAGAGAATCTGACAAGAAGCGGTGTGAAAGATATTCCGGAAAGATGTCCGGTCTGTCAGGGTGAGACGAAGATCAGACAGGTAGGAAATGCGAAAGCATTATACTGTATGAATCCGGAATGTCAGGCGAAGCACGTCAAATCATTTGCACTGTTTGTCAGCAGGGATGCACTTAATATAGAAGGATTGTCGGAAGCAACACTGGAAAAATTTATTTCCAGAGGATATATCCATACATTTGCCGATATCTGCTTTCATGTTTTCCGGATCAGACCAGACATCCTCAAGCTTTGCATTCTTCCCGGCCGAATCCGCAAAATCAGTTACCCATTCCCGGAATGTATCTACATGGGAAGCTCCCGCGGTATCCAGTTCTTTGCAAATTTCTGTAATGGTATGGTTTCCTCCCATATAAGTTGCAGCCGGTATCTTCTGTTTCTGTGCACATGCCCCCAGCATCAGGCACAAGAGCATAACAACAGCTGATAATTTCATTGCCGTTTTGGTTTTATTCTGCCTGTTCCATAGATTAAACGCTCCGCCACAAAACATCCTGCCAATTATAACTGTGATCCGTTTCTTCCTCATCCATAAACCTCTTTCTTATGATCCGCATATTTTACATATTTTTTAAGATTACCTTACGGTTTCATTTATGTAAATAGTATGGTTTCAAAATTAAAGAAATATTTATTTTTATTGCTCTGTTTGTGGAACATTCAGCAACGCTTTCGGCAGATATCACATCTGTCCTGAAAAGCAAAGTAACCGGATGAATTGCTTCTTATGCCACATGGATTCAGGCTTTATTCGGAAATGTTTTGTTATTCTTTTTTACTCCGTCTCCCTCAGCCGCTCCACAATCGTCTGCTTTCCAACCACACAATAGACCACAAGCGGAACCCCCGCGCCGATCACGGTAAAGATCAGTGCCGCAAGCACGACCGGACCGATGGTATACTGAAACCGGAAAAACCAGAACATTTTTTCAATCATCTTTCCCATAAACGGCTCAGATGCCACAACAAGAATAAGCGAAATGACAATCGCCGCAAACGTATACAACAGTCCCTCATACACAAGCATCCGCTTCAACTGGCGTCTGGTCATGCCAACCGACTGCAGCACAGCAAACTCCCTGCGTCTTGCAATCATCCCCGTGAGGATGGCATTCAGGAAATTTAATGTTCCGACCACGGCAATCACACCGGAGAGAACACCTCCAAGCAGCAGAAACATCCCACGGAACGAATCAAACTCTTTTTCGTAGGAAAATTTCGATTCATAGCTGTACAGCGGCTCGACCTGTTCCGTATAATTTTTCAAAAACCTTTCCATTGCTCTTGCACTCTGATTGTTTTTCATATCAAACATCATATGCATGACATCTTTTGTCCCGGTATCTTTGATAAACGTATCGCTTCCAAGCACAAACTGCGGTGATCCATAATACCGGCAGCTCATCACGGAAGGCACCAGAATCTCCGCCACCACCGTATAGGTTTTTTGTGTATAATCATCTGCTTCCACGTCACATGCACCTTCGTAGCTGTCAATCTCTTCCTCCGGGATCTCTTTTCCAGTCTCTGCATTAAAATATTTCCAACTGTTTACATACCTGAGTGTCACCTGATCGCCCACCCCGGCCCAGTTACTGTGATCAACTTTTTTGTCATAATCATCCTGCATATAGACTGCTGCAATGGCATTCTCCTGATCCAGAGCTGTGACATCGCCTTTGAGCACCTTTACTTTCTGAAGCGGGAATGCATCCATTCCATACAACTGAATATCGTCATAATAACTGCCATCATCTGCCTGTTCCTTCCAATTGAAATAACCCTTTTCCTGCTCTTTTGTCATGGTATGTCCCATGGATGTAAAATACGCCAGCATATCTTTTTTCTTTATTTTTTCCAAAACCCGGGTTGTCTGTCCGTAGACACATCCACTCTCTTTAACACCATTTTGCGCGAGCACGGTCTGCATTGCAGAATCTTCCACCGCTTCATCGGAAGAATGAAATCGTTTCTGCACGTTAAAATAATCCGCATTGGCAAACATAAAATCGCTCACACAGAAGTGTTTCAAATACAGATCCATATCAAATCCGTTTGCAAACATAACGGTCAGATTTAAAAGAACAACCGCAAGGGAGAGGGAAATGACAACAAGAACCGTTTTCTTCCGGTTTCGTCCCACATTTGCCCATGCCATACGCCCCAAAGATGCCGGCTTTTTTGCCGCTTTTGCTTTTTTTCGGCCACAGTCTGCCTCCGTATAGCGCACCGCTTCGACCGGGGATACCTTTGCAGCGATCCGCCCCGGCTTATTGCAGGATAAAAATACGGTGACCAGTGAAAAAAGTGCTGCTCCCACAAATACCCACGCATGCAATTTTATAACCGCTGTCGTGTAACTCGTCTGTGCCATGACAGCCGGTGCCAGTCCCACGCCGATTCCAAATCCCAGAAGAAGTCCAGCCGGAATTCCAATGCCTGATAAAAGGACTGCCTGCAGCCGGATGATCCGCTTGAGCTGCCGCCCGGTCATGCCGATCGTTTTTAACAGTCCGTAGAAACGAATATCGTTGGCAACGGAAATCTGAAACACATTGTAAATAACCAGATAGCCGGTAAATACAATAAGCACAAGCAATGCCACAATGGCTGCAATGCTTTCCGCATTCAGATTGCTGCTCGACTGCGCACCGGTATAGCCCCAGTTTACACCAAATGCAATATAGCCCGGTCTGGAAGCATCTTCTGACTGAAATCCACAGTCTCTGATCACCTGCCGCATATCTTTTTCGATATGAAGTGCATTCCCAAACATAACGTCAAGTGACCATTTTCCACTCTCTTCATCCTCCCCGATATCCACATGCTGCAATGTCTTTTTCACATAACTTTCCGGCACGATCACATGGCTTGCCTGGGAAACTCCGTTGTAATCCCACCAGCCGGAGAGAACAAACTCCTGCGTCACCGTTTTCGGTTCTGACTGACCTCCTCCGATCTGATACGTCACGGTAAATTTGGTGCCGATTTTTGGCTGTACTCCTAACAGTTTTAACACCCGGGTATCTGTCATCGCCTCATTGCTTCCCTCTTTGGGACGGTGTCCGTGCGTTGGTGTGCAAAAATAATGTTTTACTTCATGCGCATCCATATAGCTGACTTCCACCTGTGTCTTGCGAAACGCATCCCCGGTTCCCATTCCTAAAAACAACCGCGCACCTGTCTCCCGAATGAGCGGATCTTTTTTTAAGGTTTCCATCTGTTCTTCCGTCAGTTTCTTAAAAGACCCGTGCGCATCGCCTCCGACCATAAGAAAGTTGGACTGCTGGAACGAATCATTGATGGAAATTGCAATCGTAAACAGCGCGGTAAACAGCATCGTGGTCAGCATAATTGCAATCACAGCGATCCGGTTTCTCATTCTCGAAGCCCGCAGACTGCGCACGGCAACGGTACGCACACAGGCACGGTTTTTTACCTGCATCATAATGCCTCACCTGCTTTCCCGGTCACAATCCGTCCATCCTCGATACGAATGATCCGGTCTGCGAGCTGTGCGATCTCCTCGTTGTGTGTGATCATCACAATGGTCTGCGCAAATTTGGTGCTGGTCGTTTTGAGCAGCCCCATCACATCCTGTGAAGTACAGCTGTCGAGATTTCCGGTCGGTTCATCTGCTAATAGAATCGCCGGTTTGGCTGCAAGTGCCCGCGCGATCGCCACGCGCTGCTGCTGTCCTCCCGAAAGCTGGTTTGGCAGCACGTTTAATTTTTCTTTCAATCCGAGTGCCTCTGCGATCTCCCCGATAAATGCATTGTCCACGGTTTTTCCGTCAAGCTGCAGCGGCAGCACAATGTTTTCATAGACAGACAGCACCGGAACTAAATTAAAGGACTGAAAGACAAATCCGATTTTTCTTCTGCGGAAAATCGTCAGTTCTTCATCCTTTAATGCAAAGATGTCTTTGCCGTCCACATAGACTTTGCCGGATGTTGCCCGGTCGAGTCCTCCAAGCATATGTAAAAGCGTCGATTTTCCCGATCCGGAGGTTCCTACCACCGCGACAAATTCTCCGTTTTCCACCGACAGGTTTACCCCCGCCAGCGCGTGCACGGCGGTCTCCCCCGTGCCATACTGTTTTTTCAAATCTCTGGTTTCCAAAATGACCATCCTGTAATCTCCTTTTGCTCCTGATTTGGCATTTCCTGCCTTCTTTTAAGATTGTCGCACAGAATTCTTTCGAGAATCTGTCCCGGAGACAAAAGATTCTTACAGTTTTGACACAATTGCCGTTGGAAAATACAGCCCAAACGTTGAGCCTGCCCCAGGCACGGACGAAAGCCGGATATATCCGCCCTGCTGTTGCATGATAGATCGTGCCAGATACAGTCCGATCCCCACACCGCTCTTTTCGGCAACCGCGTTTCCCCTGTAAAAACGCCCAAATACCGCCGCATGCTCCTCCTCACCGATGCCGATTCCTGTATCCGTCACTTCCACACAGGCAAACAGTTCATAGGAACAGAGTTTTATGGTAATCCCTCCTGTGTTCGTATATTTGATCGCATTATCGAGAATATTTCCCAGTGCTTCCATGGACCATTTCTTATCAAAGTACGCATAAACCGGTGCGTCTTCCTCTGCTTTTTTCGTCCCGGAAAACGCAATCGCAAGTCCTTTGGCGGCTGCTTTTTCCCGGTAACTTTCCATACCGTCTACGACCAGTTCTGTCAGCGGCTGTCGGTTTGGATGTAACACAAAAACGCCTGTCTCAAGCCTTGAAAGTTTGACAAGCGCATCCATTAAAAACTGTAATTTTTCACTCTGCTGCCGCAGCTTTTTTACGGAATCCTGTGCTGCTTCCCCCAGCGGTTCTTCCTCCAGCAGTTCCGTATACAATAAAATATTTGAAAGCGGCGTCCGCGTCTGATGGGAAATATCTGCGATCAGTTCTTTGATTCTTTCCCGCTCCGCATCTATGCTTCGCACTGAAAGTTCCGATGCCGCCAGATACTGCGCCAGACGGTTTTCCAGCGATGACTGCCGCGACTCATCAAATGTGGTCTCGGAAAAGGTGCCGTTTATCGCCGCCTCGAGCATATCGGAAAGTCCGTCCATCACCTGTTTCTGCCGGTGTCTGAAGAAAAATGCTGCTGCAAGCACACTCCCTGCCGCAAGCAATATAATTACAAAATATCCGATCATACTTCCCATACATATCCGATCCCATACACGGTCCGGATCTGCTCCTTTGCCTGTAATTTATCCCGCAGCCGCTTGATGGCAACCGAAAGCGCGTTTTCATCCACGTACACCGCGCCATCGGTCCAGATGCGATCCATCAAAGTTTCCCGCGGTACGGTCATCCCCACATGCTGCACAAGAAGCGCCAGAAGTTTCTGCTCGGTTTTACTTAACTCCACTTCCTGTCCGCTTACGGTAAAACGCATATTTGTAAAATCAAACTTCCAGATACTGCCCTCCCAGATCTGTGTGTTTTTTTCGCTTTCTTTCTGCATCTGCACCGTCCGGTTCCGAAGCTGGGTGTTTACCCGCGCCCGGAGTACCGCCAGACTGAACGGCTTTGTGATGTAATCATTTGCTCCCTGCTCCAGTCCGCTTACAATATCCATTTCCAGATCGTTTGCCGTAAGTAAGATCACCGGAAGATCCGAGGTTCTGCGGATCTCCTGCAGCAGATCAAAACCACTCCCGTCCGGCAGATTTACATCGAGAATCAGCAGATCTGTCTGGTTCTGATGCAGATGCTGTCTGGTCTCCTGTATATTTTTACAGCATAGCACCTGCCGGTTTTTCTCCTGTAATGCGCGCTGCAGTCCCTGTGCGAGTGCCATATCGTCTTCCGTGATCAGAAGATGCATGATTTTTTCTTCCATTGGTTTCTTCCTGTTCTGTTTAGTTTTGTTGCGGGATTTGTTTCAATCCTGCAAAAAGACGAAGCTTAACGCTTATTGCTTTTTATCATTTTCAATCACACAGGAATGTTCTTTCGTCTTCTTATCATAATTGATTCCTACGAGCAGAATATTTCCTGTATACTGCTCTAACGATTGCGGATACTTTCTTTCTTTTATCTGTTGTAAGGCGGTATCCGCAGTTTTATTCCATTTCAGTTCCACAACCAGTGCCGGATAATCAGCTTTATATTCCGGTTTTGGAATATAAACAAAATCCGCAAAACCACGGCCGGTCGGCAATTCCCGGACGGGTTTAAAATAATACTGCATGGAACTTAAGTATGCGATCGTAAGTACACTGCTGAGCGAATTTTCATCATGGTACATAATCGTTGAAGAATACCCGGTATGAATTTTCTCAATCCCCTTTGCAACCTCCATTCCATCTTTTTCCAGCGTTGCATCTAATAACGCTAACGATTCTTTTTGAAATGTCATCATCTCATTCCAACTGGTACGTTTCACTGCATGATTTAACTCGTGCCGGATTTCTTCATTCGGAATAAAAACATGCCGGCTGTCCTGATCATAAGCCAGATATCCCAAATGAATCAGGTACGTAAGCACATCATCCCGATTTGCAAAACTTACCGTGTCATTCTGAAAGGATGTCACATCCACTTCTACGGATGCGCCCGACAACATCTCGATAATTGCAGATTTCAAGCCATCAAAATCCATGTTGATCAGTGGCACAATTGCCTCATAGCTTCCGGTATTTGACCAATAACTTTTATACTTTCCATTTAACATGACACTGACAACGGCCTTCGGATTATATACCTGATAATCCTCTAATAAATAGCCATCATACCAGGATTTCACCTGTTCATAACTGCATCCGTATTGTTCACACAGTCCGTGGACTTCTTCTTCTGTAAACCCGACGTAAGGGGCCATCCGTCCTGCATCGAGCATGGTAAACTCTTCAAAATTATTAAGTGCTGACTGCGTTTTTAATTTCTTAATCGGTAAAATTCCCGTCAAATATGCTAACGCAATGTATCTGGAAGGTTCTGTGCCTTTAAACATTCCTCTGAGAAAATCAATATATGCCTCCTGCAATGTATGATTCTGTGCCTCATCTCGAATCAAAACATCCCACTCATCAATGATGACAACAAATTTATTGCCCGTAGCCGCTTTGATATAGGACATTGCCCCATAAGCAGTCCTGACCGCATCCGGAATGATCTGTCCGTATGCTTCCCTCAGTTCCTGTAAAATTCCCTCGTTGATATAATCTACAACATGATCTGTATCTTCGGCATCCATCATGCACCACTGTACATCAAAATGGATCACATCATATTTATTAAGATTCTTTTCATATGATGAAACTGTACTTATCTCATAATTTTTAAAGAGCTCTTTGGAATCACAGCCCCTGCTGTAATAAGCGGAAAGCATGTCTGCAGTCATGGACTTTCCAAAACGTCTCGGACGGCTGTTACAAATAAATTTTGATGTGGTATTTATCACCCGGTTGATGTATTCCAGCAAACGGGTTTTATCAATATAAATTTCTGAATTGACTGCCTCTGAAAAAGCCCCGTTATCTGGATTCAAAAATCTTCCCATAAGTACCTCCAAAAAATAATCCGCTATACTATGCATCTAGTATAACGGATTACGCTTAAAAAAACAATTATATTGCCGAGTCCCGATCCCCCATACCGTTTTACTCACACGCAATATAGATGTCCATGCTTTCCCCATTCGTCTCATAGCATGGAATCACTCCACTTTCGGTGTGAACCAGCCCATTCACTCTCATAAAAGAATCAAGTGTCTGGTATGCAGACGGTATTGTAACAAACGGATTCTCAAACCTTCCGGTTGTATTCCCACCGGAAGAACCCAGGCAGCCGTGCTCTTTTGCCACAAGCTGCATATTATAAATCAGGATTGAAATAAACTTTTGAGGCAATGACAACTATTACCGGTAATCCCCGGACACCTCCAGATAACTCCGCTTCCCGCTGATATAATCCGCATAGGCAAGTTCCGGATCTTTTCCGCGAAAACCCGTACAGAGTCCGCACATATCGCAGTCCGCGATACAGGGAAATGTATCTTTAATATACTGCCGTCTTTCCTCTTCTGTTGATGTTTTAATCTCCGGTGGTCTCATACACTCACCTACTTTACCAGTCCGGAGTTACTTCGGTACTCCTCGTTGATCTCGCGCAGTTCTTTCTCGCCGTTAATGTAGGGCTCATAAAAAGCATCCACAGAACCGCCACCGAGATTATCACAGCCATTGCAAAAATCACAGGCTCCGCCACACTGGTTTAAGCCTTCCTGTACGATACGGATTCTTTCTTCTCTTGTTGTATCTTTAATCAATATGCTCTTAATCTCCATGGCACGCTTCCTCCTTTGATATGATTCTTACCAGACCATATATAAAAGACAAATTTTTTAATATTTTACTGCTTTACAAATAGGTATCTTCAAACTGACCTACCGGAATCGGCTTTGAAAAATAATACCCCTGATAAATTCCGCATCCCATCCGGGTAAGCTCATCAATTTGTTCCTTTGTTTCGACTCCCTCCGTGATAACGGAAAGACCAAGTGTTTTGGTGAGTGAAATGATCGTATTTATAATGGACATACTTCTCTCTAAGCGTTCCGGCCGGGTTGTCCTTAAAAAGCCCATATCTATTTTCAGCACATCCACGTCCATATCCTTTAGCGTATTAAATGAAGAATAGCCGCTTCCGAAATCATCTATTTCCACCTGAAAGCCGGATTTCCTGAACCGTTCAATCATTTCAAGTTCCCCTGCGGTTCCGGTCATAATTGCGGTTTCCGTAATTTCCAGTTTCAGTGTGGAAGGAATGATTTTATAGGTTTCAACAAGACTGGTAATTGTTTCATATACATCCATATAGTAAAAGTCCTTGGTCGAAATATTTACGGATATATACAGATCGTCCCGCCCGTCTTTCTGCCATTGTGCAAGTTTTTGTACGGCAAGTTCCCACACAAACCGGTCAAGCCGGTAAATCAGACCTGTTTTTTCAAAAACTTCAATAAAATCCCCCGGAAAAATCAGACCGCGTTTTGGATGCTGCCATCGGACAAGAGCCTCTGCCCCCAGTAATTTTCCTTCCGATGTCACCTGTGGCTGTAAATACATGCAGAACTGTTTTTCGGCAAGTGCTTTATCAAAATCACCCACCAGCTGCTTTTCGGCAACGGTATCATGAAATATCGTGTCGCTATAGTATGCAATTGATTTATCATAGTTTTCCCCCAGTGTCTTTATTGCAAGATTGGCTTTATCACACATAATGGATACTTCTTCATTCCGGTCTGTGATTTCATAAACACCGACATAAATATGAAGATGATACAGGTCATTGTTAAATGCATGCCCCATGGTCTGTATCGCATCCATAAAATCCTGCTCTTTAAATTCTTCTTTTGGGATGCATATTGCAAATTTGTCACCACCGGTGCGTCCATAGACACTCCCTTCCCCACATTGTGCTTTAAGAAGATCTGCCTCCATTTTAAGGACTTCGTTTCCTTTTTCAAGACCAAAGAGATCATTGACCAGTTTAAAATCCTTGATATTGGAACAGATCAGCAGCCACTCTTTATCCGGATTCTCATTTAAAATTTCCGATGTTTTTTTGGCAAAATAATTCTTATTATACAATCCGGTAAGCGTATCATGTGTTGCAAGGTATTTTTCTTTCTCAAACGCAATATGTTTCTCCGTATTATCAATCAGATTCAGGAAAAAACCTATATATTCATTCTTTTTATCAAACAGTTTTCTGTATTCGATATCGAAATAATACGTTTTGTTGTCAATAATGGTTTGACCACTCCATTCAAGGGAGGCCGAATTGTTGGTGTCATGTTCTTTTATCCAGCCCTGTACATCCTCCGAAATCCCGGAAAGGGAATCCAGTGAACTGTTAAATATTTTCAATGCACGCTCATTAGCATACACACATTCGTTATTTATATCAAAACATATCACAGCGTTATTCATTTCATTTACAACGATGGACAGTGTTTTATCTACAAGTTCACGCGAAGAACGGTACAGCGTCAGGTAACAGATCAGTATTGCTGCGCATACAAAAAAAGGAAGCGACACATCAATCGGAAATTCTGAAATTCCACATATAAATTTTGATACCGTGATCACACATATTAACACAAGTATCGGCAAATATTTCTTACGGTAAAAATCCGGTATCTGTATAATTTTGATGATAAACGATGCAATAATACAAACTACCAGACCATATGCAAACACATAGTGAAAGTAAAAAATAATGGATTTGTCGGCTACATGATACATATCAAAATTCGGGAATCGCACGGTTTCTATCGTAAATACGTTATGAAAAATTATATTTAAAAACAGTAAAATTCCATCCAGATATGCAATTATGAAACACCCCTTTTTAAACGGTGAAACCTCGTGAAAAACACGTGTATACTGCTGGGAATACTGCAATACATATATCAGCATCAGATCAAAGGAAAACCGATAAAGTGCTTCCATTATATAAGAAAATGTTTCATTTCCTGAAAAGGCAGACAAACCATTGCTAAGGATCGTAACAATTGCAAAAATGAGGCATTTCACAATGGAAGATGCCACATCACTTTTTATTTTTCTGGAATATTTGATACAAATAAGAATTGGTACTATCATCAGGCATAATAAGATCATATAAAGTTTATCCATGAAGACGTTAAACCTCCATTTAATAATAATTTTTATAACACTCCTGTTTTAGGGTAACTCCCTTATTATTTATAATAACCTAATTTCACCAGATTGTCTAATATAATTCCATTTTCCCTATCCTGAAATATGGTAAAAAAGGACGATATGATTTCTCATATCGCCCCTTATCGCCCTCTGTATGGTTTTAGAAATCTGTTAACCAAGCGCCACCCTTTCTGCATCTATGCCGCTTACAATGATCTGCTCTGCTGTCTTACCATTTTTAAAACGGTTTACTACAGATCAGCTAGTCTTCGTCAACTACCAGATCCGGCGAAATATCTGCGATTACCAGAGCGTCTTCCTTTGAAAAACCTCTCTTCCGAAGATTACGGTATACCGCCAGCCCCTTTTCGTTCTGACCTTCCGCACGACCCTCTGCACGACCCTCTGCACGTATCCCGTCAACAAATGATTTTTCATTATACTCAGTGATACACACGTCTTTCACCTCCGCTCTGTGTTTAAGCAAAAATGTCTTTAAAACATCATGCTCAATACAATAAGTTACCGCTGCATCGACAGCACTCTCAAACTCCATGGTTTTACAATTTTTACGGATTTCATTGATCAACGTCATATAATCCTTTAACGGCCGACAGTTGTTAAGTAAGTCTTCATTTTTACCATCATTAAGATTCACCATATTGGCTGTCCATTCAAAATCTCCGCTGCAATCCGGATTGATAAAGGAATCCGAAAGCTTTAACTGCATAAACCCCGGCTGCTCCTCTACTCCATTATATAATACTGTATATCTTGGAGTCGGCAGTTTAATGAGCATCTTTCCGTAAATGTTGAGACTGTTCTCGGTAATATACCTGTCATACATTTTTCCAAAATACATGAATCCTCTGATGGGCATATTCGGATTAAATGTACTTTGCTGTTCCCAAAGGTACAAAAAGCTGTCAAGAAGAATAGAAACATCATTCTTCATCTTAATGTAAATAACATCATCAATCGTATAAATCTGAATGTCTTCTGTGTTTGTGTGTGAGGTATGACATAGTGCGTTGTATAAAGATAAAACATTGTCCTTATACTCCTCATTTCCAAACAACAAGCAAAATAACCGGTCTTTATACTTTTTATTGACCATACTACTTTTCCTCTCTTTCCCTATTTATAAAAGCAGATATTTGTATTTATATAAACAGGGAGAGCGATTACTGCATTCCCTGATAATTTTCCAGGGAATGTCCCTAACATGCAGCAATACGGAAGTATTGCTTAAAATTAAATAATATAATTTATATATTTATATTATAGCATACGCCGTGCATTTTACAATATGCATTTACCAGCTTAATTCTTCATTCTTCAGTTTCTTGCGTCAACTTCACTGTACTCACCTCCTGTGAAAAATTCCAAATTCTTTTAGATTCCCCGCACACATATACATTTGTTTCATTTTGGATGATATATTCAGCTTTATTAATTTCAGATCTCCCTTGCAATAAATTTATTTCAGATCTCCCTTTCATGCCAATAATAATTGCAATTCCCAGTATCAGAAATTTCTTATTTATGTTCCTGTTCGGACGTTTTCCATTGACCGGATCTACACCTTCTACCTTTACGAATAATGTAAAATCCAATTTTCCTTTTAATTTTAACATATTTTTAGTCCTTTGTTTTTATATTGTCTAATACATGTAATAAATTCGTAGATTCTGCCCGGAGTCGGGGTTTTCTTTTCCACCGGATCAGCATTCATGATGATCTTCCCATCAAATTCAAGGTAATCATTCATGACAATATACTGCCCGACCGTCCATCCGT
>ENA-OPCM01001690-OPCM01001690.1-human-gut-metagenome-genome-assembly--contig:-NODE-1690-length-13882-cov-1.781080_pt1 | contig 13882 bp, 9 predicted proteins | sample MGYA00241252_ERZ501484 | MGnify/ENA primary metagenome ERZ501484 (study PRJEB25962, sample SAMEA2042583) | human gut metagenome | biome: human gut; feature: human-associated habitat; material: faeces...
TAGACAGCGGCAAACCGATCGTATGGACGATGCACGACCAATGGCCGTTTACCGGCATCTGCCACTACAGCGGGGAGTGCACGAAATACCAAACCGAGTGCCACCACTGCCCCCTGCTTCTGCACGGAGGCGGCACGCATGACCTGTCGGCCAAGGTGTTCCGGCGAAAACAGCAAATGTTGCGCGGAGCACATATCATTTTCGTGGCTTGCAGCCGATGGTTGGAAGGCCTGGCACGCCAAAGCACTCTTCTGGTCGGGCAGGAAGTGACTTCTATCCCCAATACCATCAACGCTAACATTTTCCACCCGGCCGAACAGGTCAAGGTGCGCCTACAATGCAACCTGCCCATCGACAAGAAGCTGCTGCTTTTCGGTTCGCTCAAGGCCACCGACCCGCGTAAAGGCATAGATTATCTGATGGAAGCCTGCCGCATATTGAAAGAAAAGCATCCCGATTTGGCCACACGCATCGGCATCGTGGTAGTCGGCAACCGTGCCGACCAGATTCGTGCGCTCTTCCCATTCCCGGTCTATGCCATCGACTACGTAAGCGACGAAAAACAAATGGCACGCCTATATAATGCGGTGGACGCATACGTCACGCCTTCGCTGGAGGACAACCTGCCCAATACCATCGTGGAGGCCCTGTCCTGCGGGGTTCCTTGCGTAGGATTCAACGTCGGAGGCATACCGGAAATGATAGACCACCGTAAAAACGGTTATCTGGCCGAAGCACGGAACGCCGAAGACCTGGCCGAAGGCATACGTTTCATACTGGAAACCGCCTCGCAGGAGGAATTGTCCGCCCACGCCGTACACTCGGCCTTGGCGAACTACGGCGAGACCAACGTGGCCTCCAAATATATAGCCGTTTACAAACGTGCATCCGAGAAAAGATAAACCCAGCTCACACAAAAGACATGAACAAAGTTCCTTTCCCAACCGTCACCATTGCCACAGTCACCTACAATGCGGAAAAGACACTGCCATGCACCTTGGAAAGCGTGGCATCCCAGACTTTCCCCCATGTCGAACATCTGATTATCGACGGATGTTCCAAAGACCAGACCATGGAATTGATTCATCGGTACGTGGATGCCAATACGGGCAAAACATGCCCGCATGACATCCGGGTCGTCCGCGAACCGGACAAAGGACTTTACGACGCGATGAACAAGGCTCTGGAACATGCCACCGGAGACTATATCGTCTTCCTGAATGCCGGCGACCGGTTACACAGCCCTGACACCTTACAACAGGTTTTCGGCCATATAGACATGAACGCTTCTCTCCCCGCCATCCTCTACGGCGAAACGGATTGGGTGGACGGACAAGGACGCTTCATCCGCCACCGCCGTCTGCAAGCACCGAAACAACTGACCTGGAAAAAGTTCCGACACGGCATGTTGGTTTGCCACCAATCGTTTTATGTACGAACGGATTTGGCCCGACAGGAACTTTACGACCTGAACTTTCGCTTTTCTGCCGACTACGACTGGTGCATACGTTTGTTGAAACGGGCGGAACGTCTCAAACAACCGATATATAACACAAGGCTTATCCTTACCGATTACCTGAGTGAAGGACTGACCACACAGCACCATCAGGAATCACTGCGGGAACGTTTCCGCATCATGGCCTCACACTTCGGTTGGACGACTACCCTCATCCAACACGGTTGGTTCGTTATCCGAGCCGCTCTGAAAAGATAAGGATAGATGCCAACCTTACATTTTATGACGTATTTGTAATAGTACGCCCCGGCTCTTGATTGTATTTTTGTGCATTCATTCATAAATTATTATCAACGCATGAAAAATACAATCGCATTTTCTTTATTGTGCTGCAACTTGGCTTTCATGCCGCTCACGGCACAGCAAATGACAGCGTTTGAGAAAGTAGGACAAGGGGAAGAATCCGTACAAGAGTTTTTCCCGGGGGAACACCGGGCACGCCCTGTCATGGGAGCTTACACGGACAGCGAACGCATGGGGCTGTTCTCGGGAGGACAGGATTTAGGCGGCTCCTCGGGATGGTACACAGACACACGTTGGGGCGACTTGGGAGACGGGACGTTTGCCAACCCGATACTGAACGGCGACTATTCAGACCCTGATGTCATCCGCGTGGGCCGCAAATACTACATGACATGTTCGGAGTTCCACTTCATGGGCATGAACATCCTGGAATCCGACGACATGGTGAACTGGAAAATCATAGGCCGTATCTTCGACCGGATGGATTTGGACGGCTATTCGGGCATGGACAAATACGGCAATGGAAGTTGGGCACCGGCCTTACGTTATCACGACGGCAAATTCTGGATGTACGTATGTACGCCGAACGAAGGGCTGTTCATGTCCACGGCCACCGACCCGGCAGGCCCGTGGAGTCCGCTCTACCAAGTAAAGAATGTATCGGGCTGGGAAGACCCGTGCCCATTATGGGACGAAGACGGGCAAGCCTACATCGGACGAAGCCAGTTGGGCGGAGGCCCCATCATCATCCATAAAATGAGCGCGGACGGCAAGACATTGCTCGACGATGGCCGGAAAGTGTACGAAGGCCCGACAGCCGAAGGTACGAAACTGTTCCTCAAAGACGGATATTACTATATCAGCATCCCGGAAGGCGGAGTGGGTACGGGATGGCAGACTGTAATGCGTTCCAAAAATATCTATGGTCCTTACGAACAGAAACGCGTACTGGAAATGGGCTCGACCAAAGTAAACGGCCCGCATCAAGGTGCCTTGGTCGACACGCCCGAGGGGGAATGGTGGTTCTACCACTTCCAGTCCACCGAACCGCAGGGACGCGTAGTACACCTCCAACCCGTCACTTGGAAAGACGGATTCCCTGAAATGGGTACGGACTACGACAAGAACGGCATCGGCGAGCCCATGAAAGTCTGCCGCAAGCCTTCCACCGGTGTGGAAACGAAAGCCTATGCTCCGCAAGCCAGCGACGACTTCGAAGCTAAGGAGTTGGGATTGCAATGGCAGTTCAACCATAACCCGCACGATGAATACTGGTCGCTGACGGAAAAACCGGGCTGGCTGGCCATCAAATCGCAAAAGGCGGAGAAGCTGCGCACGGCCTTCAACCAGTTTACGCAAAAGACCATGGGATACAAAGGCGTGGTCACCGTAAAAATAGACTTCGCGCAACTAACGCCCGGCGGACGGGCCGGTATAGAATGTATCGGCAACAAATTCGTGGGCGGCGGTGTCATCATGGAAGACAAGGACGGAACGGCTACTCCCCGGCTTTACATGGAAACGGACGGGACTGTCCAAACCACCTCTTTCAATATATCCTCAGTCATGAACAAGGGCATCTATATCCGTCTGGAAATCGATGCGGTGAACAACAAACATAAATTCTATTACAGCGTGAACAACGAAACATTCATTGAGTTCGGCGACACGTTCGAATCCGGTTCAGGCGACTGGAAAGGCAGCCGTATCGGCCTGTACAGCTACAATACGCAGGAGACCTCCGGCACGGCTTATTTCGATGAGTTTACTTATTTGTTCGACGGCCCCGGCGGGCTTACGTCCACCCAGACAAAATAAAAAGACATGAAAAAGCAATGGTTTATCGGAATGATGGCATGGGTAATGGGATTACCCGCCATAGCCTACGTATGGGATGAACTGGCTATTCTGGCACGTCCCAACAACGAAGGCACATTCACGTTGGAAAAATATAGTTTCCTGCAACCCACGACTTACACGAATGCCGTGTTCTTCGACTTCGACAATGACGAGAACCTCGACTTGCTGATTATGGGGCAAGGAGGAGACTGGAATATCAGCGGAGACATCAAGTTCGTCACGCTCTACCGCAACTTGGGCGCCGATGAAGACTTCCGTTTTGAACGTGTACCGGACGCCGGTTTCCTGCAACGCCGCGACGAAGGTTTCTACAATCCGATTTCCACAGGGGATTTCAATCACGACGGCTACACGGACGTGCTCATCATGAGCAACCAAAACGGACGGCACATCGATTTGTATCTCAACGACAAGGGCACGGGGCGCTTCATCCGTCAGGAAATCGACTTTGAAGCCGCCACCAACGGTTCGGTCATGTTCGGAGATTTGAATAACGACGGTTGGCTGGATATCGAGTACTCCGGCTACAGTGACAAGACTTCCACGGCCTTGAAGACCTACATCAACCAACAAAACGGGAGTTTTGCCGACCTCACGCCCGACAATCTCACCGGAGCATTCCAAGGACAATCCACCTTGGCAGACATCAACGGAGACGGGACACTGGACATCATCAGCACCGGAAACGGCGACAACTGGGTCTGTCTGGCTCCCATCTATTATAATACGACAGACGGTTCCGGACATCTGTCTTTCCGCCACGTCCCGGAAACGGAAAGCGGCATTCTCGGCGTAAGCCGTGCCAATCCTCTCGTGGCGGATTTCAATGCAGACGGACGGATGGACATGATTATCAATGGTGAACCGAGCGACGGCAGCGGATTCCGTAACCGGATTTATTACCAAAACGAGGAAGGAAAGTTCACCATGGACACCTCCTACCCCATCGTTCCCGTGAACAAAGACGGCGGTATCAATATGGGGGATTGGAACGGAGACGGCAATATGGATATCATCGTAGGCGGCTACATCGGAACACGCGACGCCAACGCACCGGCCTGTTACTCCTCTCCGTTGCGCGTCTACGAGAACAAACCGGAAAAGAACGGGTTGAAAGGTAATACATTCCCGGATGCCCCGGGCGATGTGTCGGCAGAAATGCAAGGTACTGAACTGGTTATCCGCTGGGAAGACGGTTCGGACAACGAATCGCCAACCTCGGCCTTGCGTTATAACTTGTTCGTCCGGAACGAAACGACCGAAGAAACGTACAGCCTCATCCCCGCAAACCGGAAAACCGGAAAGCTCAAAGTAGGCACGGACTTGCAAACTTCACTGTCCTCCCGGGTCAAGACCTACCGCATCAAGCCCTTCGGAGACGGGAAATATACCGTAGGCGTACAAACCCTGGACCAGTCGTATGCCGGAAGCACTTTCCGGACATGCACCTTGGAAGTCAACACCAGGGTAGCATCCGCATCCCTTTCCGGGCAGTTTAAAATTATCAAGAACGGACACAATATAGAAGTGAAAAGCCCGTTACACGAACAAGTGAAAGTCTACGGCACGGACGGATGCCTCGTCGCACACGGAACCACAAACGAGACGATAGTGCTTCCGGCACACGGCACTTTTCTGGTTTCGGCAGGGACGTACAAAGAAAAAGTCTTATTCTAAGAAACAAACATTATGAACACGGTCCGTATCCGTTCATTCCGGACGGGTACGGGCTTCATTGTCACATTAAAAGCCATAAATCATGAACCACAATGCCACAAGAGCGGAAACCACCCGCATCGTTTTCCTCGATTATCTGCGTGTCCTAGCCTGTCTGATGGTCATTGCCACGCACAGTTGCGACTCTTTCTACATCGGCCCGGGCGGCGTATGGCAATGCGCTTCGGAGAGCGACCGTTTGTGGATCAGTATCATCGACAGCATCATGCGTGCCGCTGTGCCATTATTCGTGATGACCTCTTCCTACTTGCTGTTGCCCCTGAAGGATGACAACACCACTTTCTTCAAACGGCGTTTCATCCGTGTGCTCGTCCCTTTTGCCGTATGGTCGTGCATCTACGCCTTCTGGCCTGTCCTGATGGGAGACCTGCCTGCATCCGAGCTTCCCATGCGCCTGCTCCATCCCATCTGGAACTTTAATGACGACAGCGGACATCTATGGTACATTTACATGCTCATCGGCCTATATCTGTTCATGCCCGTCCTGTCTCCTTGGCTCAAGCAAACCGGAAAAAAGGCTGAGCTTGCTTTCCTTGCCGTATGGTTCGTATCGTCCTTCCTTGCATATTTAAAAGAAATCGGGGCAGGCGACATGTTCGGTGAATGCTACTGGAACGAGTTCCACAGCTTTTGGTATTTCTCCGGTTTCATCGGCTATCTGGTATTGGCGCATTACATCCGCCGCCACCTGCACTGGAATGCCTCGCGAAGCCTCGGCATCGGCCTGCTCTGTTTTCTGGTGGGCTATGCCGTTACCGCAATCCCGTTCTACTACCGCTCGTTCTCCCATGAACTCGTGCAGGAAGTGGAACTGACGTGGCTGTACTGTTCCCCTAACGTCATACTGATGACCTTCGGCGTTTTCATGATGTGCAAAGCCATCCCTGGGCAGAAAGCCCCGTGCTACGGTTTCGTCAACCGGTTGTCACGCCTGAGCTATGGCGTTTACCTGCTGCACATCATCGTGCTCTACTCCGTCTTTTTCGACATGCTGAAGGCCATGGAACTGGGCACACCTTGGTTCATCCTGACGCTGACCCTCTGTACCTTCGCATTAAGCAACCTCATCACATGGCTGCTGTCCAAGCTTCCTTTTGGGAAATACCTTGTAGGATAAATATTCTCTCCATAAGAGAATCAAAGGAGATACGGCATAATGCCGCATCTCCTTTTTTAATTCTTTCAATGCCATTCAATAGGGTCTTACTAAAATATTGTTTATAAAATCCTGAAAACAATCTTCCCCTTAAATCAAATACCTATTAAACCAATCATTAACCTAATCTCAATATTAACTAACTGCAATGCAAAGAAAGGAAAGATTTAGGAGATTACATAGAAAAAATGGCGCAAAAAATAGCAAAAACACGTATTTTAGCATAAGGTGATGCATATTAAACATTTATACGCCTCTCTTCCCTCAATGAACCATAGCTTTGGCCAACAGCACCTGCCCTTCTTGCAGACAGGCACGCAACAACAGCAGACCTTTCACCGGAGATAATGCCACGCAAGCATTATATAATCCCCGTACATTCTGAGACTTCAGCAACCGTCCCTGAAGATCGAAAACATCTATTTTTCTCAATGGAGCCGAAGAATCTATATTCATTTCCAATCCACCGTTACTTCCAGGCAGAATATGCACGTCCAACCGGGCATCTTTACCTCCCTCCGACATGGCATCCGCAATCCCGGTTCCGGGTTTCTTATGAAAACGGAACACTTTCACATCTTTTGCCGGCACCTTGTAAGAAAGTTCCTCACCGTCCACAACCACAGTTTCACCACTCCACAGTTCCTTCACCGTATCGAAGTCTCCAAGAGCGATATCGAGGCCGGACAAAGGAATACTTCCGGACGACTCCCCGTCGGTATAATTAAATACGGCCACATACAGGTATTCCTCCGTATGATGCATAAAGCAGGTTTCCGCCGCATCCGCATTCCCGTTATGCTCCTTATGTCCATACACAGGCATGAACGAGCGTCCTAAATCGGCCATCTCATTGATATCCTTATTCATCATGATTTCTTGCGCACGGGCACGCGACAAGGCTGCATCTCCATTTCCCGAATCATCATTCAAGGCGAAATTGTCCGCCACCATCATCATTCCGGTTACTGCCCCGCTCGTGAAACGGGCACGGTTCTCTCCCAACGTACAGTTTTTAGGACTTCCCCAGCCCCCGCTACCGACCATGACCAAGTGATCCGGGTCATTATACTGATAAAGCAAGTCGGTCCACCAACCGCCGGAAATGGCATTCATACAGTACTCCGTCTGACCGATATCAGCCCATGTGTCACACCCTACACGGCGGGAATTCCCGTAATGATAAGGGAAAAGAGGCGAAATGGAGAAAGAAAGGAACATCGGCTCGTCTCCCTCATCGACCACCTTCGTCAGATAGCTCAACCCATTATTATAGGCTTCCATGGCCGTCGTCACGCCTTTTGCATAATAAGAATCAGCCTGCACCATACCGTGACTGGTAAAATCCAGTTTCAGGAACCGGAATCCTTGCTTCTTCATTTCCTGAATACGGGTAGAAATCCATGCTTTCGTGCCCGGATGGGTCGGGTCCAGACACATGGCTCCTCCCAGACTATAAGGTTCACCGTTCACTTTCAGGAAACAGTCTTCTGCCGTGTACTGGGTGCTTCCCATTTTGTCGCTCCATCCCCACCACCAAGAAAACGGAGTGAAATACAATCCCACCGTCTGACCGTTTTCTCCGCCTTCCTTGCACAACTTTATCCTCTCATCGGTTGACAGATTGTCCCAAGAGTCTATACCGATTATTTGTATGCCTTGACTGTTCACGAAACCATTAGGTTTCAAGACCTCATGATAATAATCCGCTATTTCCACATCCGCGTCGAAAGAATTCTTTTTTTCCAGTACGCCCCAACTTTGCCAACCGAAAGGCGTTCCCTTATCCCACGTATCACGCATCGGCTGGACCATCGTATTGGCACGGGCAAAAGTCTCCATGCCCGTACGCCAATCGTCTGCAAAACCGACAAACATACGGGCTGATGATATTTTAGGCCCTTTCAGCTTACCGTGAGGCAAGACGTCCCGCGTCTCCGACGTAGAAGCACCGGAATAGACTTTCAAGACATTGACCCGCCCATTGTCCGAAGCTTCTACCGATATGGCGTTCTTCCAATGGTCATGGTCTACTGCACCGATTACCATCCCCTCCTTGGTTTCTCCATTGAACCAGGCCGCCACTTCGTAGGAAGTCATCGAAGTGTTCATCTTATACTTATTATAACGTGTCCAGCCGTCATTGTCGAAAGGCACTTTAAGCATACGGTTGTCTTCACTTTCGGAGAAGAGGACATACATCTGACTGACCGATACCGGAGCCAGATAATTGGAACGTATAGCCTCGTCCCCCTCTATGGACAAGTCTGTAATTAAAAAGTCGTTTTCTTCATATACACAAAACCGCTGCACCATCTGCACGTCGTCCCCATTGTCCGGACGGGTAAAGGTAAACGTATAACTGGTCCCTGCCCCGAACTCGTCACTTACCTGTTCCTCGGTCTGTTTTATGTCGGCAAAAGATGCAGGCGTCACAGTACGCGACTCTCCCGCCACATTGTCGTAGGCCACCTCTGAAGCGGAACGTGTGAAAAGACATTTTCGGGCCGAGCCGTCCTCGTTTAAAACATTCACCCGAAAAGCGTGGTCGTTTTCGATATATGAAATTTTCCACAAACCGTCCACAATCACAATATCCTCCGCATATCCTTGCGTGAAGCATCCACCAGCTCCCATCAATACCGATAAGCTAAGAATCGGCTTTAATAAAGTATTTCTCATATTTACAAAGTTTAATAATTACATTCAACCGGTCTCTTCTATTTAAATCGGAATAGAGAGAAAAAACGTCCCGGCTATTTTCACAAACGACCGGAACGCACAATCTAAACTAATCTAATGTTAATCAAAAGAAACTATTTTTATTACTTCACGATCTTAACCGCTTTATGGTTTGTCTTTACAACAAACACCCCTCTGCCATTTAATATAATAGGAGTATTCGTCATTCCCGTAGCCACCTCGGCACCTTGCATATTGTAGATGGCTACCGCAGCAGACTCTGAACTATTCACCGTGATTACATTGCCTTCGATGGCAACCTTCACATCTGTCTGCTTCTCCGGAGCTTGGATAGTGGTCTCATACCCGTCTGTCACGGTCACTTCCGTCGTCGTGAAACCACTGGCCAAATAAGCATAGTTCACGGCTTGAACCCCCACGGTATAGCTACCGGCCGGCAGTTTCTCGAATACATAGAAGCATAAACCTTCATCCATGGAATAGTTTACGGCATACGCACCGAACATGCTATAAGCCAACTGTTTGCCGGTTTCCGTATTGGCCGGAACCAGCATCCGGACGGCACCCGTCTCGTTGTTGCGGATATACACATTGTGGACTGCCACATTGCCATTGCTCAAATAAGAAGCAGGCCATTTTACCGTCACTTGGCCGTTTTCTGCAGCCTCAGCCGTCACTTCAGCAGGCGCATCCGGATAAACCGGCTCATAATCGGTCTCATTGTAACTGATGATAAAGTTATCCGTGCCGCCTTCATAACCTCCAGCCATGATATCTAGCTTGCCATCATTGTCCACATCGCCGAAGTTACCCGGAACAGGATCCGAATCATCCCAAATCCATGTGAAGCCTCCGAAAATGTCGTTACTCCAATAACCTAAATCATACGATGTATAAAGACCTACGCTTCCACCTTCACTCACTTCAAAGACTCGACACCAATCCCATTTGTTGCCATCGGGTTTTAATGCGTCGGAATGTCCGCGGTGATATAAGTCCGGCACATCATCACCATTGAAATCCGCATAGAAGAATCCCCGGTTTCCGGCATCCGTCATGCCCACCATAGGCACTGTCTCTTCAACGAAACTGAACACACTGCCCTCAGTCGGAGTATTGATAAGGCAGAAAGTCTCATGAATGTCGCCTCTTTTCTTCCCACTGATCCAAAGGTCCAACAAACCGTCCTGATTGTAGTCCGTAGCCATCATCACCGTATTGTTCGACCCCCAAGCCGTAAATACATCTGCCAATGTCCCCGTAGTCTCGAGACCCAAATTGGTCAAAACGTCCTGGGCAACCGGAATCAACTGATCCGTCACATCCTTAAACGTACCGTCTTTCTGGTTGCGATAGAAACGGATTTCATCTCCATCTGGTTCTACCCCGACATCCCCCATGGCTGTGCCATCCGCATATCCGGAAACCACGATGTCCAACCAACCGTCATTGTCCATATCGAAAAAGACCACGGAACCATGACTCAAAGGTTTGGCTTTCATGGTAGGCTGATCCTGGAAATACACGCTCTCGATAGGATCGCCTGTTTCCGGATCTTCGCCGGCACCGCTTTCTTCCCACAGCCCGTGACGGTTCACTTCTACATCAAAAGGCAATGGTTCGAACACGTTCATTTCTTCAAAACGTTCGCCGTTTACGTTACGAAGCAACTTCACAAAACGTCCGTCGTATGCATTGCCGGTTATCAAAAGGTCCACATATCCGTCTTTGTCATAATCACCCGTTACGACCGAAGTATAAGCGTTGTCTTCATTAAACCGGTTGTAATCACCTTTTTTCGGGCTCTCGGAAAACTTAATGGAACTAAGCACTTCGTCTTCCACCGCTTCAAATTTACCGTTCCCTAAATTCTTCACCAATATATACCCCTGAAGGTCACCTACTTTTCCAGGATGGAGAATCAGGTAGTCCACTAAACCGTCGGCATTGAAATCAATGGGTTGCGACCCAACGCTCCAAGCCGTCTGCGGCAGACCGTTCTGTGTGCCGACATAGACCTCATTTTTCGTCACAATCGTATCATTCACCGGCTTCCCTTCATCATCTACCACCGGTATGATTTCTTCTACAATCTTATTGCCTTCGCCGTCCAATACGAAATCACCGTATCAGCCGTTTTCCATATCGTATCGGTCTTCTGTACGATAGTAGAATCCAGCTCGGTTTCCATTATAGGTTCAAAGTCGGCTTGGAACGTCCGTTCTCCCAATCCTTTGGCAAACACGGTACGGGTTTGCCAACTATACGATTGACGCTGGCCGTCCAACCATAAATCATTGACTCCGTCATTATCGAAATCGCCGATTTTGGGAGTACACATACTATTCGCCCAACCATAGTTTTCCCTAAACGTCATATCACGTGTAAATGTGATCGGGTTGTCTTGGGCCTGCACTTCAAAAACTGAAGTCAACAAAGCCGCACTGAACAACATTTGTTTGAAAGTCTCCTTTTTCATAATTACATTTTTTAATTAAACACTGATTATTCTTACATACACTATTTCATGTACCAACGCTCTTCTTCCATCAAGGCCTGCTCCATTCTTTCCGCATTTTCTCCGAAACGTTTGGAAACCTTTTTAGCCATATAAGCCGGATATTGGTTACGATGACGAGCCACCCTCAGCAAATCAAAGAACCTGTTGCCTTCAAAACATGTCTCCGCCGCCATTTCATCCACGATACAGTCTTCCACAAACAAGATGGAATCTTCCAACGTTCCAGTTGAAGTTTCCGTATTGAAATCCGGGATGATATAAAATTCATTATCGTATGGAATACCGTTTCCCCGTCCACGAGTAGCCGTACCTACGTTGTCTGCAAAGATGTCTTCCGTGAAATCCGTGTATATTTCCCCTTTGCGTTCACTCTGTTTAACCCGATTAGGATTTTCAAGCGTCGTGGCATTCAATCCATATTTTAAAACCGCAAAAGCCATCGTCGGTTTTTCCAAACGGTTCAAGGCTTCAGCCAAACGGAGGTAAACATGAGAAACCCGATATAAAGGCAAAGTCCGCTGCAGGTACAATCCCCCCAAAGCCTCATTTTCGGGGTCGCTTCCCGACACTGAAGTATTGTCCATGTTGAAAAATTTACATATATATGTAGCTGCAACATTGTTCAGTGTCATTGAACCATAGGCTGAAGGATAAACCTGCCCTCCGGCAAGAATAGCTTGCCCCCGCATGTCTCCATCACAATATCCGGACACCGTCGGCTTTCCTTCTACGCCTACCACATATAAAGCGTTTGACATTTCGTCCACAAAAGATTGCGCCGGAGCAATAAAAGCCTTGTCGTTGTAAGACATGCGGAGCAACAAAGGATGGTAAGCCTTTGCGTCCGAACTGTAAACAAAGGATGATATCACCTCGCTACTGGCATAAGACAGCCCAGATGTATGTGTAAAATACGAAAAGCCCTTACGGGATATGTCAAGCCATGAATTACGATACATCGATGTCACCATCAGTTCCCGTTCCTTTATCAGCCTGTAATATGCGGTGGCCGCATTCGCATATTGGTTCAAGAACAGGTATAAATCGCCCAAAAGCATGTCCACCGGAATAAATACCTTATCAAGGTTCAAACCATCCACGGAACCGTAGTTCAAATCCCTGACTCCGATATATGGTTTCAAGTCTTCTATCAGAAGCTCTGCCAACTGCTCCTGGTTTTTCTGTGGATAATCCTTCAGGCTGGCTTCCAAATCCAGAATCGGACTCTCAATCCAACTGACTTCGCCACAAAGCAACGCCAATTGCCAATACGTCCATGCCCTTAACACTTTGATTTGTGCAAATTCGGGTATCATGACTTTGTCCTCGTAATCGACCAAACTCGTATCCATGCGGGTTATGGCATAATTACAATTATTGATGACCTGATAATAATCATTCATCATCTTATACTGGTTAGAAGCAGAAACCTCAAATTTGGATATTTCCTGAAGGTCTACATCTGCATTGACCGTGGTCTCCATTAAATCGCCACGTAATTCCCCCATCAGTACATACCTGTCTCCTAACTTCTGAATTTGGGCCAGTATCCCCATGATGGAATACAGCGAATCATTGGGAGAATCCAAGCGATTCCCCGACTCAAAAACGACCGAAGTCGAATCTGTCTCAAACATGTCGGAACAAGCCGTAGGTACTAATAACCCTAAGCAAATCCATGCTCCCCAAACCGTCTTCATGTTCTTTATATTCATCTTCATAACCGACATTTTTACATTATAAATTGATATTCACACCCAACTGAAACGATCTGGACTGGGGGGTCAACCCTCCATCAATGCCCTGTTCCAATACAGATGTACTATAAGAAAACTCCGGGTCGACACCCAAATACTTCGTCAACGTACAAACATTGTTCACGGCAGCCCAAACAGAAAGGCTTTGAATAAAATTCTGCCTCATCGGAACATGATAAGTAAGCATCAAACGTTTGAACTTCAGGTAAGAAGCATCTTCGATCCAACGATCTGAGAAACGTGAATTTCCCATAGGGTCATCATACGTGGCACGAGGAATATCCGTTTGCTGCCCGTTGCCCATCCATCTGTTTTCCATGGAGGAAGACTGGTTATACAATACCTGAATCTTGGGCGCATCGGACAGCCTGAAGAGCTGCTCTCGCTCA
>ENA-OPCM01001692-OPCM01001692.1-human-gut-metagenome-genome-assembly--contig:-NODE-1692-length-13870-cov-6.537025_pt1 | contig 13870 bp, 11 predicted proteins | sample MGYA00241252_ERZ501484 | MGnify/ENA primary metagenome ERZ501484 (study PRJEB25962, sample SAMEA2042583) | human gut metagenome | biome: human gut; feature: human-associated habitat; material: faeces...
GCAAATGCTGTCAGTGCCGAGATCACCCCGCCTAATACTCCATTTTCATATCCGATATACTCCGGCATCAGACCTTCTACATTATTACGGATCTTGTGCCAGCGGATGATCGAATCATAATACTCTTCCACCGGACTGAAATATCCATATGCCGGATGTTTCGCACGTTCAATGATCGCCTCAGGAATCGTCGGTACTGTAAGGAAATTCATATCTGCTACCCACATTGGAATAACGTCAAATCCTTCTTTCGGTTTCGCAGGACTCATTTCTCCAACCCCTAAACCGTCTACTGCTATGGCATCCATATTGTGTCTGTCTATGATTGATATAAAATCATATTTCATGTCTTATCTCCTCCTCATATAGTCAAATATTTTGTATTAAATTGAGTTTGTTAATGGAATATTTTCAATTGGCTTTACTACTTGTATTATTCCATTAAGTCCCGTATATCTTTATAAAAAAATTACCTGGGGTACAAAACCCCAGGCACTATTATAACATCATATCCATATCGATTCTACCAAACCATTCTCTGATCCGATAAGTATTTTTTATCAGAAAATTTTTATTTTAATTTAGCTCCGTCTTTAAACGCATTACCGACACGTTCACCCAAAACATAATAGCCATGCTCTGAAGGATCATATGTGATCGGGAAAAACTTGCTTAATGTAATTTTTCTTTCATCAGAAAGAACACTTTCATCTGCAACAATATTTACAATCTTGCCAGGTACATAGATTTCCTTAATTATATTACCTGTAATCTTGCCTTCTACTGCTTTCTTAGCCTTTTCAAGAACTGACTCCTTAGCCTCATCTACAGCTATAGAAATAGTTCCCTTAACCTTACCATTTACCTGAACACCAATCTCTACAGTGTCTTCCTTGCAGGCTTCCTCATCGTATGTTGGCCAGCTTTCATAAGCTATTGTATCATTATGGCCAAGGCGGCTCCACATTTCCTCACCTGCGTGTGGGCAGATACAAGAGAACATCTTTATAAAGCCTTCTGCGTATTCTCTTGAACACTTGCCAAGCTTAGTTGCAGCATTCATAAATATCATCATCTGGCTGATAGCTGTGTTAAAGCCAAGCTTTTCAAAGTCATCTGTAACCTTCTTAACTGTCTGGTTATATACCTTTTCAAGTTCCTTAACTTCCTCATCGACAACATTGCCTTCAGTTGTAAAGAAGTTCCATACCTTACCGATAAATCTTCTTGCACCTTCAACACCCTGCTGGCTCCAAGGCTTAGAAGCTTCAAGAGGACCCATGAACATTTCGTAAAGTCTTAAAGTATCAGCACCATATTCTCTTACGATATCACTTGGGTTGATAACGAACTCTGGAAATCTCTTACCCATCTTGATACCGTTAGAACCAAGAATCATACCCTGATGAACTAACTTCTGGAATGGCTCTGCAACTGGTGATATACCCTTGTCGTAAAGGTATCTGTTCCATATTCTTGAGTACATAAGATGTCCAACTGCGTGCTCTGGTCCACCTATATAAAGGTCAACTGGAAGCCAGTGCTTAAGAAGTTCCGGATCACAGAGTTCCTTATCATTATCTGGGTCGATATATCTCATATAATACCAGCTTGAACCTGCTGAACCAGGCATTGTTGAAGTTTCTCTCTTACCCTTAAGTCCATTATGTTCATACTGCTTCCATTCTGCTGCATTTTCAAGTGGAGCCTGTCCATTTTTGCCCTTGTAATCTTCAAGTTCTGGTAAGATAAGTGGAAGCTCATCATCATCAAGAACGTGAATCTGTCCGTCTTCAAGATATACGATAGGCACTGGTTCACCCCAGTATCTCTGTCTTGCAAATATCCACTCTCTGAAATGGTAGTTAGCCTTTCTTCTTGCTACGCCCATTTTTTCAAGTTTCTGAGTAATAGCTTCCTTAGCTTCTTCTACTGTAAGGCCTGTGAATTCCTCTGAGTTGATAAGCTTGCAGCCCTTGCCAAGGTAATCATACTTTTCAAATGCCTTTTCTGATACATCAGCGCCATCAATAACCTGTATTCTAGGAATATTGTGTGCCTCTGAGTACTCAAAATCTCTCTGGTCGTGGCTTGGAACTGCCATAACAGCACCAGTACCATAGTTGGCAAGAACGAAATCACCTATGTATATAGGAACTTTCTTGCCATTTACCGGGTTAATTGCATATATTCCTTCAAGAACGCAGCCTGACTTAGTCTTGTTAAGCTCTGTTCTATCCATATCATTCTTCTTAATAGTCTCTGCTATATAAGCTTCTACCTCTTCCTTGTTCTGAATTCTTGGCATAAGCTCCTTAACGATATCTCCATCTGGTGCAAGTACCATAAATGTAATACCATATATAGTTTCAATACAAGTAGTAAAGATAGAGAAATCTCCACCACCGTCAATCTTAAAGTCAACCTCTACACCTTCTGACTTGCCTATCCAGTGTCTCTGCATTTCCTTAGTAGACTCTGGCCAGTCGATATGTTCAAGTCCCTCAAGTAATTTATCTGCAAATGCTACCTGATCGATAACCCACTGCTTCATATTCTTTCTTACAACAGGATATCCGCCACGTTCTGACTTACCATCAATAACTTCATCATTAGAAAGAACTGTACCAAGCTCCTCACACCAGTTAACTGGCATATCTATATATTTAGCATAGCCATCCAAATATAACTGCTTAAATATCCACTGTGTCCATTTGTAGAACTTAGGATCACTTGTTGCTAAAGTCTTGCTCCAGTCATAATCAAAACCCAATTCCTTTAACTGCTTAGTAAATGTTTCTATATTCTTTTCTGTAAATCCATTAGGATTGTTACCTGTCTTTACAGCATACTGTTCTGCTGGAAGTCCAAATGAATCATATCCCATTGGATGAAGTACATTATATCCCTGCATTCTCTTCATACGTGAAGTGATATCTGTAGCTGTATATCCCTCTGGATGACCTGCGTGAAGACCTACTCCTGATGGATAAGGAAACATATCAAGTGCATAGTACTTTGGCTTTGAAAAGTCCCATACATCTGTTTTAAATGTTCCGTGTTCTTCCCAATACTTCTGCCACTTTGGCTCGATAGACTTGGGATTATAAGTTGTTGTATTAGCCATCTTAAAACCTCATTCCTGCACCGGTTATACCAATCCGGTGCTTTCAATCACATATTTACTCACTTTCAAATATTATCACAATGAAAGTATTTGTCAATAACCGGCCACTTTTTTACGGAAATCCTTTGACATTGACATTATATCTTTGTATTTCTGTCATTTTTCTCATTGCTATTTTACATTAATCATTTTGCTTTAATCTTTTTGCTTTAATCTTTTTACTTTGGTTATTTTACCTTAGTATAGAAATTTTCCAGTACTATTTTTTTAAGTGCCGTACTATCCGTATGGTATTCCTCAAACTCTTCTCCCATCTTAACCTCACCGGGGATTGTTGTCACATCTTCCATAGAAAAATGGGTTCTTCCTGCAAGCTGTGCAATATACATAAGCTCTGAAGCTGATATATCAGTATATATGCAGTCATTTTCTTTAAGCTTATTAAGAATAGATAATGCTATCATCGGGTTACGCTTAAGCTTTGATTTGGCTGTGCTTACAAGACTGCTTATATATTGCTCCTGCCTTTCCACCCTGTCCATTGCACTCTTAAATATACTGCAATCTCTTTCTCTTATAAATGTAACTGCCTGCTCTCCATTAAGCTTTAATGTGTTACCCTTGTAGAACTCCGGTTCGAGAACTTCTCCACTCTCATCTGTAAAATCGTTCTCTATGGTAACCTCAACGCCTCCCACAGCATCATTAATCACACCTATAGCTTCACAGTTAAATACACACACGCGGTCTATAGGGATATTATACATCAGCCTTGATACTGCCTCCGCGTTACAAGAAGATTGCTGTCTATGCCAAGCACAAGTATATTTACAATATCAGCATTATATATACACTGTCCACCATTATATTCAACGCTATCAGAAATAACTTAATTTATACGTATTATTTTATGAACATTTTTGACAAATTTTATCAAAAGCCGTTTAATTACTTTAAATATATTTAGTTTCAGCCTTTACACTGTCGCTTTAAAGTGCTAAAATCTATAACAACCATTATATTTTAATGATTTTAATTACACACAAACATCATATTTATTATTAAATTATAAGAAACGAGGTTAAGTATATTATGGATTGTAAAGTTGGTTTTATAGGCTTCGGACTTATCGCTGGCTCTATAGCACACGCACTCAGGGAATCGGGCAATAATTATAATATAATTGCAACAAGCAGAAGACTTGAGCCTGTGTATAAAGCAAAGGAAGACGGAGTTGTTGATGAAGTACTTGACTGCGTTGATGATAGATTTGCTAATTGTGATTTTATAATTCTGTGCACACCGGTAATAACGATGAATGACTACCTTAAGCAGTTAAAAGCTATCGTTAAAAGCGGCTGTATTATAACTGATGTCGGAAGTGTTAAGACTTCTATACATAACACTGTTAAAGAGCTTGATATGGAAGATGTATTTATAGGCGGCCACCCTATGGCAGGCTCTGAACTTACAGGCTATGCTAATTCTTCATCAGCAATTATGAAAAATGCACGCTATGTAATCACTCCAACATCAAAGACTACTAATGAACAGCTTGAACGCTTCAAAGCACTTGTGTATGATATGAAAGCCAATCCTATTGTTATGGGCTACACAATTCACGACAAAAGCGTAGCCGCAATAAGCCACCTTCCACACCTCATATCTACAGCACTTGTAAAGCTCGTATCTGAGCAGGATGACAACGACAAGCATATGCAGATGTTAGCGGCTGGAAGCTTTCGCGATATGACAAGGGTAGCCGCTTCATCTCCTGAAATGTGGGATCAGATATGTGCTTCTAACTCAGAAGATATAAGCGTACTGCTTGGCGATTATATCGACATATTAAGTGAAATTAAGAAGAATATTGATAACAAAACTCCAAGGTATGTTAATGAACTTTTTGAAATGTCCAGGGAGTATAAGAATTCGTTTAGGAAATAGTATATGTTATATATAGCTATATAACAATTTCTATTGTTTTCATTACAAGTTAATTTCAAAAGAATACTCGGTCACAACCGAGTCGATTGTGACCGAGTATTCTTTTACTCCATATTTTCTACTTATCCCTATAGTGCGTTCCACATTGTATGATTTCAATATTATTATTTTCTATTCTGAAAACAATCCTATTCTTCTCATCAATTCTAACACTCCAATATCCTTGTAAATTGCCACTAAGAGGCTCTGGCTTTCCTATACATTGATATCCATTTCTGTCAATATCCATCAATAATCTATTTATCTTTTTTAGCATCTTCTTATCCTGTGTCTGCCAATTAAGATATTCTTCCCAAGCCTCATCTCCCCATAATTTTCTCACTCATCCTCCTCTATTAATTCGTGCTCCTTTAAAGTACTTTTACCTGAACGTATATTTGCCACACGTCTTTCCAATTCTTCTATATTATACTTACTATAGAATGGGTCAGCTGTAAGTTCAAAAGGAATACGGTTTTCCCTGACAACTGTTTTTAAGAATATATTAATTGCTGTTGACATACTTAGTCCTATTTCGTCTAATGTTTTCTCTGCTTTATGCTTTATCTCATCATCTACACGTAAACTAATCTGTGCCATAATATTCACTCCCTTCTGTATAATAATTATAATATTTTCCGCCACACTATGCAAGCATTTGTATATACATTTGCTATTTTTTTCTAAACTCTGAAGCACCCTCCACCAATAAATTCTCTCATTATAGAATTAATTGGAACATTGTCTGCCTGACAAGGAAGGAAATACGCCAGAAACTTGAGTAATCTCTTGGCTTCCTGATATTCTGGGTCATCTTCTGTTATTGAGAAAAGAAGTGGCTCTACTATTGGCTTTAATATACATAGCTCATATGCCATAGCCGAATTAAACATAGCATCTGCTTCTTCCTGAAATGGAAAGATATTCTTTTCTTCACCTTTTCTAACCGACTCCCACATTGAAAGTGTTCTCTTGGCAGAAGCTCCTCTTGTTCTGTAATCCCTTGCCATACGTCTTATAAGACGTCCATCTGTTGTAGCAACTCTGTTATGCTCGTCAACATTAAGCTGTGTAAGTGCACTTATATAGATTTTAAACTTGCTTTCAACTGGAAGTGCGTAGGATAATTCATCATTAAGGCAGTGTATACCCTCAATAACAAGAATATCTTCTTCCCCAAGCTGTATATAATCACCATTGTATTCTTTCCTTCCTGTAAGGAAATTAAACTGAGGTATCTCAACCTTTTCACCTCTTAGCAATGCATTCATATGGTCATTAAAAAGCTTTATGTCTATTGCATGTAAATCCTCAAAATTGTACTCTCCATTTTCATCAACAGGTGTCTGCTCTCTCTCCACGAAATAATTATCAACCCCAATTGCGTGTGGCTTAAATCCACTTGCTCTTAACTGTATAGATAATCTGTGTGAAAATGTTGTCTTTCCAGATGAAGATGGTCCGGCTATCATAATGAATTTAACGCCTTCCCTTTCTTTTATCTGATTAACAATCTCAACAATCTTCTGCTCCTGTAACGCTTCCTGAACAAGAATAAGTGAATTAATATCCCCGCTTATTATATGCTTATTCAATGATGCAACTGTATCAACACCAAGCATATCTGCCCACTCGCTTCTTTCCATAAGTACATTAAAAAGCTTAGCCTGTGGTGCAAATTCCGGCACTGTTTCCGGATTTTCTTTAGTTGGCAACTGAAGAACAAAGCCCTTATCATACTGGAATATGTCAAATGTCTTTAATATTCCTGTATTAGCTGCCATATAACCATAGAAGTAATCGTAATAACCCTCTATGCTGTATACATTAACATAAGAACTAATTCTATATTTGAATAACTGTGTCTTATCTTCCATTCCGAACTTCTTGAACAGCTTAATAGCCTCTGATGTCTTCATTCCCTGCTTCTTAATAGGCAGGTTTTTCTTAACATCAGCTCTCATAACTTCTTTTACTTTATTAAGAAATTCTTCTGTAATCTCAAAATCACCCTTTATATCGCAATAAAGACCTTTGCTAAGAGAGAATTCAACTGTAACTCTCTTGATTTTATTATCTGTATCAAGCTTATGTATTGCATTGAGCATTAAAAGAAGTACGCTTCTTTTATACGCCTCATTACCCATAGTTTCTCCTACAGTAATAAATTCCACCTTTTCATCCGTTATATCCATATCTGATATCTCTGTAAGCTTGCCGTTGACATTAGCAAGAATAATATCATATTTGTAATCTTTTGCGGCTTCTGCTGCCATCTGTGATAAAAGCATTTATTGCTCCTTCCATCTTCCTAACGCCTTATTAATAACAGCAATATCTTCATCAATAGCCTTGATTCTATTCTTCACAGACACTGACTGTTCTTTATTAAGAAGATTATCTCTAATATTATTACAACTCATAAGTTCTTTATTAAGATACTCATAAAGCACTTCTGACTTATTATCAAGAAGGTATTTTCCATATCTTAATTCTTCCTCAGTGTAAGCTGTAATCTTTTTTTCATTATTATTCTTTTCATTATTATTCTGATTATCATTTTTATAAATGTCATCTGCATTAACAACATTTTTATTAAAATGCTGTTCATATGGCGTGTTGTATACACAGTCAAATATAAAGTAATATTTTCCGTCTTCTAATAGAATATGTTCTGACTTAATATCTATGCCAGCTTCTAAAAGATATGCACGGAAATCCCTTAATTCTGACTGTGCAGATAAGACAAGCTGGGTATTATACCCAAGCTTGTCTATACCTGCCTGTAATATACTCTTCATAAGCTTTCCGCCCATACCGCATATAGTTACTGTATCAACGTCACCTTTATTAATACCTTTAAGCCCGTCACAAAGCTGTGTAGTTATCTTATCTGAAAGTCCATATTCATCAATGTGCAGCTGTGCACGTCTTAATGGTTCTTTTCTTACATCACATGCATATACTTTATTACTTATTCCATTCTGGACAAGATATATTGGAAGATATGCATGATCTGTGCCGATATCTGCTACTCTTGCACCTTTATTAACAAGGCTTGCAGCACATTTTAATCTATTAGATATATTAATAATATCGTTCATAAGCTTTCCTTAGTAACACCATTTAATAGTCTTGCCAATTAATCAAGGTAATCCTTAAGCTTGCGGCTTCTGCTTGGGTGTCTTAACTTTCTTAATGCCTTAGCTTCAATCTGTCTTATACGCTCTCTTGTAACATTGAATTCTTTACCAACTTCTTCAAGAGTTCTTGCTCTTCCATCGTCCATTCCAAAACGAAGTCTTAATACCTTCTGCTCTCTATCTGTAAGTGTTCCAAGAACTTCTACAAGCTGTTCCTTAAGAAGTGTTGAAGCTGCTGCCTCTGCTGGTACTGGAACATTATCATCCTGAATAAAGTCACCAAGGTGGCTGTCTTCCTCTTCACCGATAGGTGTTTCAAGTGAAACCGGCTCTTGTGAAATCTTCTGGATTTCCCTCACTCTCTCAACCGGGATATCCATAGTCTCTGCTATTTCTTCAGGAGATGGTTCTCTTCCTAATTCCTGTAAAAGCTGTCTTTGTACTCTTACAAGCTTGTTGATAGTTTCTACCATATGAACAGGAATACGGATTGTTCTTGCCTGGTCAGCAATAGCTCTTGTAATAGCCTGTCTTATCCACCATGTAGCATATGTTGAGAACTTATATCCCTTACGGTAATCGAACTTTTCAACAGCCTTAATAAGACCGAGGTTACCTTCCTGAATAAGGTCAAGGAACTGCATTCCTCTTCCAACATAACGTTTTGCAATACTTACAACAAGACGTAAGTTAGCCTCGGCAAGTCTTTTCTTAGCTTCCTCATCACCCTGTTCCATTCTCTTAGCGTACTCAATCTCTTCCTCTGCACTTAAAAGTGGGACTTTACCAATCTCTTTTAAGTACATTCTTACAGGATCTTCAAGGCCAATACCATCTGGTACAGATAAATCAATCTTTTCAATATCTATATCATCTTCATCATCAAGAAGGATATCGTCCTCCTCAACTTCATCATCATTCATCTTAACATCTACATTACAAGCTTCAAGGAATTCAAATACCTTTTCCATTTTATCTGCTTCAAAATCAGTATCCTGAAAATAGTTCATAATCTCCTTATAATCAAGGACATTCTTTTTCTTCTTGGCTATTGCAAGTATTCCCCTGCATTTTTCCATAAACTTTTCCTGAATAGCCTGTGCTTTTTCTTCTTCTGTAAGTTCAGCTTCTGCACCTTCCTTGCCTTTTCTTGGCTTCTTGGCTGTGCTTTTAGCACCTTCTTCGTCTGATTTCTTCTTTCTTGTTGCTTTTTTAGTTTCTTTTACTTCTTCTTCGATTAAGTTTTCTTTCTTATCTGCCATTACAATGGTCCACCTTTCGCATATATTACAAATTAATATGAATATTATTAAGCTTCATCTGCTGATTGATAATGTCCTGCATAGCTCTTGCATCTGTAGCATTATCAAGCTTAGTATCAAGACTATTCTTCTTGACCTTTATAACTGTATCATTAAGCGTCTTCTCCCTCTCAAGCTTATTAAGGGAGTCACTTAATTCTGCACTAAACATAGCCGCTATTTCATTGTGCATACTTGTATCCATATATGAACTGATAATCGCCGCAGGATTAATCTGCCCACTCTCGTATTGTTCATATATCTTAGCTGCTACATCTTTAAATACCGGATCTACAAAATCATCAGGACTTATAAACTTACTGACCTTCTCATAAATGTCACCATCTTCAATCATCCACGTCAGCAAAATCTTCTCTGCCTGTCTTACGCCATTTTCGCGTTTCTTCCTTATAGGAGTATTCTCCTTAGCCGTATATGTGTCGTGCTTTGCCATAATGCCTTCATTGCTTCCAAGCCTTATGACCATATCCCTCATTCCGTCTTCCGGAATCATATACTGCCTGCACACCGCCTTAAGATAATTCTCCCTCTCAAGCTTTTCCTTAAATACAACAAGCCTGGAAGCTACTTCTTTCTCAAATGACGTTTCGCCCTCAGGATCACTTCTGTTATAATTCTTCTCTATTATTCCAATTTCATACATAAAGCTGTTCTGTGCCTTATCTATTCTGTCCTGAAAGCTTTCTGTACCTAATGCCTTGATGAATTCATCAGGGTCTTTATATGGCCGCATATTAATAACTCTTGTGGACAAACCTGCCTCTTTAAGTATCGGAATTGCCCTTAACGCAGCTTTCACACCTGCCTCATCACTATCATAGGTTATAAGAACATTGTCAGTATACCTTTTCATAAGTCGTGCGTGTCCCGGTGTCAGTGCCGTTCCAAGCGATGCCACTGCCTGCGTAAATCCAGCCTGATGAAGGGATATTACATCCATATAGCCCTCACATATTATAAGGTTATTCTTTCTTGCTGTTCTTGCCGCATTCAGCCCATACAAATTCCTGCTTTTATCAAACAGCTTGGTCTCTGGCGAATTAAGATACTTAGGTTTCGCATCTCCCATTACTCTTCCGCCAAAGCCTATAACCTTATTATTAATATCCATTATAGGGAATATTACCCTGTTCCAGAACTTATCCCTCACACCTTTTTCGTATGTAAAAAGACCCGATTCTTTTAGAATCCCATCATCATAACCTTTATCCTTTAACATACGATACAGCTCACCCGTTGACTGCGGTGCATATCCCAGTCCAAAGCTGTTGATAGTCTTATCCGACAGACCTCTCTTTACAAGGTAATCAAGCCCTGACTTTCCAGCTTCTGACTTTAACTGATGATAATAATAAGTCGCCGCTATTTTATTAATCTCTAAAAGCCTTGTCTTTATATCCCTGTCTTTTCTGTCCTCTGCGGAATAATCTGTCTCAGGAAGTTCCATTCCTGCACGTTCTCCAAGCATTTTTACTGCTTCTGGAAATGTATAATTCTCATATTCCATTACAAATGTTATTACATTTCCTCCAACTCCACAACCAAAGCAGTGATACATCTGTTTCGTGCCAGACACAGAAAATGATGGCGACTTCTCATTATGGAATGGACAAAGCCCAACATATGAACTTCCATTTTTCTTAAGTTTTATATATCCTGAAATAACATCAACTATATCATTTCTTGATATTACCTCTTCTATTACTTCACTTGAATACATTATTAACTCTTCTTTCCAGCCTTTCCAAGATATGAAAGCAAATATATTATTATGCCCGAAAGCACTTGTTATTACTTGCAGATACATTTTCTGCACATCAGCCTTTCCAGGCCTTAGGAACAAATATATTCTCAAACTTGCTTATAGAATACTGGTCACTCATTCCTGCTATATAATCGCATACAACACGCTCTGGCTTCTCGCCTCTTTCATATATGAAGCGTTTGTAATTGTCAGGAAGTTCCTCAATATTAGCAATATAATAATTATAAAGTTCTGTTATGAGCTTGCACACCTTAATCTCCTCGCTCTTTGCAGCTGGATTGGTATACAATCTGTCAAACATAAACTGTCTTAAATCTGTCATCGCCTTATGTACTGTATCAGACATTATAATATCATCCTTGTCAATACTGCACTTTATTATATCGCTTATAAGCGTATTAAGCCTGCTCTTGGTAGTTGTTCCCAACACATCCGTATATTCCTTAGGTATATAGTCCTCGGAAAATATTCTTGCCCTTATTGCATCATCAATATCGTGATTAATGTATGCAATCTTATCTGAAAGCCTTACTACCTTACCTTCAAGCGTTGATGGGTGTCCTGCTGTTCTATGATTAACAATACCATCTCTTACTTCCCACGTAAGATTAAGCCCTGCTCCATCTTTTTCCAGGAATTCAACAACTCTTATGCTCTGCCTGTAATGGCTGAACCCTAACGGACATATCTTATCAAGCGTTCTCTCGCCTGCATGTCCAAATGGCGTATGCCCCAGATCGTGTCCCAGTGCGATAGCTTCTGTCAAATCCTCGTTAAGTCTTAACGCTCTTGAGATGCTTCTTGCTATCTGGGCAACCTCCAGCGTATGTGTAAGTCTTGTCCTGTAATGATCTCCCTCTGGTGCAAGAAATACCTGTGTCTTATGCTTCAGTCTCCTAAATGACTTACTATGTAATATTCTATCCCTGTCCCTCTGATAAATCGTACGCATATCACACTGTGGCTCTGGCTTATCCCTGCCCCTTGATTCATCACTGAAACTGGCATATGGACTCATATACTCGTGTTCTCTGCTCTCCTGCTGTTCTCTGATATTCATACTTCACCCTCATTTCTATGCAATACATAATTGCACATACAAACGCCAAAAAACTGCCTACTTTTTAAGTATTCAACAAAATCAGATAATTTCCTTTTTTTATTTTTCATCTTTTTTATATTGCATTTATATTGTATATATGGTATATATAATATATATTACGCGTAATATTTTATTACAATGGTATATCATTAATCTTAATTATCTAGTGCATAGCCAGCACGAATAACAATATTATTCTTCTTGTCATAACTTTTTCCCAATGATAGAATATAGACATAATGACACGAATTACACTAATGTAGACGATTTAACTGTTACCACCCTTAAAGGTGGCGTGTATATGAAGTATAAAAACGATGCTTCATTTGTGTTCGGGCAGGATTTGTATATGTTTGAACAGCAGTCAAGCCGTAATCCTAATATGCCGTTGCGATTTCTGCACTATTTATCTGATGTATACAGACAGATGTATAACAATAGTGATTTGCACAGGAGTACAACGCTTAAAATTCCAGTACCACATTTTGTTACATTTTATAACGGTAAACAGCCGCTTGAAGCAGAGAGTATTCTTCGATTATCTGATATGTATGAGAAGAACATAGATTGTCCGGAGTTGGAGCTTATGGTAAGGGTTATTAATATTAACACGGGAGCTATTATTAATAAAAAATTATTGGACACTGAAAAGAACCATATTATTAATGGTACTAATCAATCAGATGAGTTTCATAATTCTAATAATAAAGTCAGTTCAGATAACACTAATTCATTTACATACAGCTCTGAATTTCTTTCTAAATGCGAAACTCTTAAGGACTATATGACCTTTGTTAATAAAGTGCGTGTTAAGACTGATGTTGAGAAAATCGATATCCGTACCGCTGTTACTGAGGCGGTTGATGAGTGCATTGCTGAAAATGTATTGTCGGATTTTTTTAAAAATCACAGGGAGGAAGTGATTACTGTGAGTATTTATGAATATGACGAGGAAGGACATCTTGAAATTGTTAAGGAAGAAGGTAGGCAGTTGGGTATTGCCGAAGGTAGACAGCTCGGATTGGCTGAGGGCAAACAAATTGGATTTAATGAGGGCAAGCAACTCGAACTTACCAAAGGTATCAATGCTTTTATAAAACTATGCAAAGATATGAACCTATCAGATGATGACACTGTTAATAAACTCATTGAAAATTACCAGCTATCCAAAGATGAAGCTGTCAACGCTGTAAAGAATTATTAATACAAAAACAACCCCAACATATGTGCATGGAACATATTGCGGGGTTGTTTTTATGTAATTTTTAATAATCTAATTTTGATTATTCAGGCTTTTTTATTTTGCTTGATTAACCTAGTAGTAATACGCTAATTGATTACTGAAGAAGTGTAAGAACACCCTGGTTAGACTGATTAGCCTGTGCAAGCATAGACTGTCCAGCCTGTGCAAGAATGTTGTTCTTG
>ENA-OPCM01001704-OPCM01001704.1-human-gut-metagenome-genome-assembly--contig:-NODE-1704-length-13818-cov-2.171256_pt1 | contig 13818 bp, 10 predicted proteins | sample MGYA00241252_ERZ501484 | MGnify/ENA primary metagenome ERZ501484 (study PRJEB25962, sample SAMEA2042583) | human gut metagenome | biome: human gut; feature: human-associated habitat; material: faeces...
CGCGACGAGGAACTCCTTGGTCACAAGCCATTCCTCGTGATAGCCGACTATCTCGCCCGTCGCGGCATAGCCACGCTGCGCTATGACGACCGTGGAGTGGGCAAGTCGACAGGCGATCCTACGAAGGTCACCATCCAGAGTAACATGCTCGACGCCCAGGCAGGAATAGACTATCTGAGGAGCACGAAGAAATTCGGCAAGATAGGTGTGCTCGGCCATAGCGAGGGAGGCATTATCGGCTATATGCTTGCCGCCAAAGGCAAGGCAGACTTCGTGGTGTCACTCGCCGGTCCCGTGTTGCGTGGCGACAGTGTGCTGCTGATACAAAACAGAGATCTGCTTCCCTTTTCCGGTCTCGATGAGGCAAGTATCGAGAAATACGTTACGGCAATGGACAGAGTGTTCAAATACAAGATGTCGGGACAGCAGAGCAAGTTTGCACAAACTCCCGAAGCACTCGTTCCGATGCTGACGGCAGATATCGACCTCCTGCCCGAACTCCGTGCCAACCTCGTTAGCGTGGTGAAGCAGATAGACTCACCGTGGCTCATTTCCTATCTGAAATACGACCCGGCAGCGGATATCCGCAAAGTGGAATGTCCGGTGATGCTTCTCATTGGCGACAACGACAAGCAGGTGAACTCAGCAATAAACTTCCAGGCAGCGGAGACTCTTTTCAGCAAGACCGTAAGGGCAAAGAGCCTTTTCAAGACGTATTCCAAGCTCAACCATTTCTTCCAGCCGTCAGAAAGCGGTTCTCCGCTCGACTATGCCAAGATAGAGACCACTATTTCAGAAGAAGTGCTCTCCGACATCGGCGACTGGATTTCTGAAGTCGCCAAATAGGATGCAAAGCCGTGTAGAAGTGTCCTTGTGGAGTATTTTTTAGAACCTCTATACAATAAATATTATAAAGCCTCGTTATGTAAACGTGTTTAAACGTTTATACATAACAATTACGCTTGCGCTGCTCCTTTCTGTAGGGGCAAAGGCGCAGTATGACGCATCGTTCAGCCACTACTGGGACATGGAACCTTATTTCAACCCGGCAGCGGTGGGAAAGCAGCCAAAACTCAATGTCGTGGCGGCATACGCCCTCGACATGGCAGGTTTTGAAAACAATCCCCGCACGATGTATCTCGGTGCTGATATGCCCTTCTTCCTGCTCGGCGCATATCACGGAGCCGGCGTGTCTCTCATCAACGACCAGATAGGTCTTTTCACCCACCAGCGCATAGCCCTGCAGTATGCTTATAAGCACAAGCTCTTTGGCGGCAATATAAGCGTGGGCGCACAATTCGGATTCCTCAACGAACAGTTTGATGGCTCGAAAGTGGATTTGGGCGAGTCAAACGACCCGGCATTCGCCACTTCCGACGTGAAGGGAAACGCCATGGACCTGGCGGCAGGTATCTACTACACACATGGCCGATGGTATGCCGGAGTCTCGGCGCAGCACCTCACTTCTCCGCTCGTGGAGCTCGGTGAGACCAACGAACTGCAGATAGATCCTACATATTATTTGACGGGCGGATACAATATAAAGCTACGAAATCCGTTTGTTACAATACCTACGTCGGTGCTCGTGCGCACAGACACCAAGGCATACCGTGCCGACATATCCGCAAGGATAGTGTATACTAACGAGAAAAAACTCATGTATGCCGGAGTGTCATACAGTCCGACGAATTCCGTCACGGCGCTAATCGGAGGATCGTTCCACGGCATCAACCTGAGCTACAGCTACGAGATGTACACCTCAGCGATAAGCTTGGGCAACGGCAGCCATGAACTGATGGTCAGTTATCAGACCGACCTCAACCTCTTCAAGAAAGGCAAGAACAAGCACAAGAGCGTGAGAATCCTGTGATGCGAAACGGCTGGCGAAACGCTGGCGGCAATAAGAGGGGACGCTCTTGCTGAATAGATACATATAATAAAGAATATAGGAAAAAGAAATATGAAAATGAAGAATAGCATTGTAATCGCAGCCCTGATCTGCGTGGCAACCCTGCTTACGGGCTGCTTCGGCGGAAAGATGGCCACAACCGGCAGGGGAGGCGAGCTGACAGGAACAGGAGGCGGCAGAGGCTTCTCCGAGCCGACGCCGTTCGGAATGACCCTTGTGAAGAAAGGCTTCCTGAAGATGGGACTCGAGAGGCAGGACAGCCTCTGGGGAAAGCAGACCCCTGTGAAGGAAATATCAGTGGACGGATTCTGGATGGACGACACGGAGATAACCAATTCTGAGTATCGACAGTTTGTATACTGGGTGCGCGACTCAATCCTCAGAACACGTCTCGCCGACCCTTCATACGGCGGCGACGAGTCGTATATGATTACCGAAGACAAGAACGGTGACCCCGTGACCCCACACCTCAACTGGAAAAAGGCTCTTCCGCGCAAGCCGAACGAAGACGAGCAGCGTGCCATAGAGAGCCTTTATGTCACCAATCCCGTGACCGGTGAGAAGATGCTCGACGCCAGCCAGATGAACTACCGCTACGAGATTTACGACTACGTTACGGCGGCAAAGCGCCGTAACCGTCTGAATCCATCAGAGCGCAATCTCAACACCGACGTACAGGTGAACCCGGACGAGGTGGTGATGATTTCAAAGGATACGGCATATATCGACGATGAGGGAAGGATAGTGAGACAGACCATCAACAGACAGCTCACCGGTCCGTGGGACTTCCTCAACACTTACATCGTGAACGTATATCCCGACACTACATGCTGGGTGAACGATTTTCAGAACTCAGACAACGAGACATACATGCGCCTCTATTTCAGCAGTCCTACCTACAACGAATATCCTGTGGTGGGAGTGACCTGGGAGCAGGCAAACGCCTTCTGTGCATGGCGTACCGACTATCTGCTCAAAGGACTCGGAGGCGTGGCGAAATACATCCAGCGCTACCGTCTGCCTACAGAGGCAGAATGGGAGTATGCGGCGCGCGGAAAAGACGGAAACGAATTCCCATGGGAGAACCGCGACGTGAAGAACGACCGCGGATGCTTCTATGCCAACTTCAAACCAGACCGCGGCAACTACACCCAGGACGGCAACCTGATAACGAGCCGCGTGGGGATATACTCCGCCAATTCAAACGGACTGTATGACATGGCGGGAAATGTGGCAGAATGGACAAGCACGATATATACCGAAGCCGGAGTGACCGCCATGAACGACCTCAATCCGCAGCTTTCCTACAATGCGGCGATAGAAGACCCGTACAAGATGAAGAAGAAGAGCGTGAGAGGCGGTTCGTGGAAAGACCCTGAGTCGTATATCCGTTCGGCATGGCGCACATGGGAATACCAGAACCAGCCAAGAAGCTATATCGGTTTCCGTTGCGTGAGAAGTCTGGCAAGTACAACAAGTTCTAAACAAAAAGGGAGTAAGAAGAAAAAATGACAGTATACAGCAATTTTAACGTGATATACCGCTTGCAGAAGTGGTTGGATAGCGTACCGGGACAGACGTTCATGAACTACGCTTACAGTTGGGGTGCGTCTATCGTTATCCTCGGTACTCTGTTCAAACTCACCCACCTGCCGGGAGCAAACTTCATGCTTTTCCTCGGAATGGGAACAGAGGTTATAGTGTTCTTCATCTCAGCCTTCGACCGTCCGTTCGACAAGACCGCCGACGGTAAGGACCTGCCGACACACATCACCAAAGAAGAGATAGAAGAAGAGTATGAGGAGGATATGGAAGCCCGCGAGGCAGCAGAGAATGCCGACTCACAACCATTCTCAACACAACCGGCAATGGCACAGCCTGCTGCCATGGCAGGCGTGAACGGCGGCGGAACGATAATCATCGGCGGCGGAATGCCAGCCGGAGCAGCTGCAGCGCAGCCAACGCCATCATCGGAAGCCGACGGCGAGGGACAGGATGCGGCGACAGTTGCCGGAGCAGCTGCAATGGCAGCATCGCAGACTGTGAACATGCAGCAGTGGGTGGCACAGCAGGCACAAGTGTCTCCGGAAATGGCAGAGGCAACGACAAACTATGTGGAGTCGCTCAACAACCTCACCGAAATCATACAGAAGGTGTCGGAGCAGAGCATGCACCTCACCCGCGATTCCGAGGAGATGGAAAACCTCAACCGCACGCTCACCGGAATCTGCAAGATATACGAGATGCAGCTTAAGGCAGCAAGCGCCCAAATCGGTACGGGTGACCAGATTAACGACAAGCTGCAGAAGATGGCACAGCAGATAGAGCAGCTCAACGCCATCTATGCCCGCATGATAGAGGCAATGACCGTCAACATGCGTGTCGCAGCCCCCGGTGCCCCACAGCAATAAAGACAAATCCTTGATTATTAAACAGCATAAAAGTGGCAATAAAGAAAAGACCAATATCTCCTCGCCAGAAGATGATCAACCTCATGTATGTCGTCTTGATGGCAATGCTCGCGATGAACGTCTCGACACAGGTGCTCGACGGTTTCTCCATCGTGGAGGAGAGCCTGCAGCGCTCAACCGACAACTCGGCGAAGGAGAACCAAAGCATCTACGGCAATTTTGCCGAGCAGATGAAGAGCAACCCTGAGAAGGTGCGTGAGTGGTTTGAAAAGGCCACGGCAGTGAAGCGCATGAGCGACTCTCTGTATAACTTCGCTCAGGAACTGAAGGTGGAGATCGTGCGCGAGGCAGACGGTGCAGACGGTGACATCCATAACATAGAAAGAAAGGACGACCTCGAGGCAGCCAGTCATGTGATGCTCGCTCCCGGTACGGGAAAAGGCAAGAAACTCTTCGATGCCATCAATTCCTTCCGTGAACGCATCCTGAAGATGGTGCCAGATGCCGCACAGCATAAGATCATCGCCGGCAACCTGTCGACCACACTCCCCAAGAAAGCCAAGACAATGGGCAAGAACTGGCAGGAGTATATGTTTGAAGACATGCCGGTGGCTGCTGCCGTAACGCTTCTCACCAAACTGCAGAACGACGTGCGTTATGCCGAAGGTGAAGTGTTGCACACTCTCGTGGCAAACATCGACATGAAGGATATCAGAGTGAACAAACTCAGTGCATTCGTAATTCCCAACGCACAGACCATCGTGCGTGGCGACAAGTTCTCTGCCCAGATAGTGATGGCTGCCGTAGACACCACACAGCAACCGAAGATCTACATCGGCGGACGACAGATGAACCTGCGCAACAACACTTATGAGATAGTGACAGGACGGACTGGCGAGTTCAATCTCGCCGGATACATCACGATGCAGAACGGACAGGGCGACGTGATTCGTCGTGACTTCACACAGAAGTATACTGTAGTGGATCCGAGCGCCACGGTGTCTGCCGACCTCATGAACGTGCTCTATGCCGGATATACAAACCCTATAAGCATAAGCATCCCAGGAGTGCCTCTCAACAAAGTGACGGCATCAATGAGCGGCGGTACGCTGCAGCCGGTAGGACCGGGCAAGTATATCGCCCGTCCGGCAGCAGTAGGCAAGGACGTCACCATCACAGTGATGTCGACCACCACCGGTCATCCGCGCCAGATGGGACAGTTCACGTTCCACGTGCGCAAACTGCCGGATCCGACGGCATATCTCGCCATCGGCACCAACCGCTATCGTGGCGGCGGACTCGCCAAGGCATCGCTTATGGGTTCTCACGAAGTGAAGGCAGCAATCGACGACGGACTCCTCGATATTCAGTTCAAGGTGCTCAGCTTCGAGACAGTATTCTTCGACAATATGGGAAATGCCGTTCCTATGGCTTCTGCCGGAGCTTCATTCTCGGAACGCCAGAAGAATGCCTTCCGCGGACTCTCCCGCAACCGCCGCTTCTATATCAGCCGTGTCACGGCAGTAGGTCCTGACGGCATCAAGCGAACGTTGCCTTCGTCGATGGAGGTCATCGTGAAATAACAATATGAGAAAAACTATATACGATATATGAAGAAGATATTTCTAATAATATTGGCAGCTTGCCTCACTGGAATGGCGAACGCACAGCCTGCCGCACGCCGCAAACAGCAGCAACAGACCACCTCAAACGCCCAGAACATCACGACGAGGGCTCAGATATCGTTCCCCGTCGCTGCTACTATGGACGAGGACGTGGTTTGGCGTCGCGACATCTATCGCATCATCGACCTCAACGAAGATGCCAATGCCGGACTCTACTATCCTGTTGAGGCAGTGGGTTCACAGATGAACCTCTTCACCTATATGTTCAAGCTCATGATGCGCCAGCGCATCAATGCTTACGAATACAGGCTCGACGGCAACGAGGTGTTCAACGACGCATCGAAGATAAAGCCATTGGCATTCCTCGACAATTATCATATATATTATGAAAAGAAGGGCAACGGCATCAACATCGACAACAGCGACATACCGTCGAAGGAAGTGAAGTCGTATTACATCAAGGAGAGTGCCTACTACGACCAGCGTTCAGCCACTTTCCACACCAAGGTGATAGCGCTCTGTCCTATCATGTCGAGAGAAGACGACTTCGGCGATGCTCCTCAGACCTATCCGCTCTTCTGGGTGAAGTATGACGACATCGCCCCATATCTGAGCAAGCAGATAATAATGACGAGCGACTTGAACAATGCCGCCACGATGACTCTTGATGATTATTTCACCAAGAACATGTATCGCGGCAAGATATACAAGACCACCAATATGCTCGGCAAGACGCTCGCACAGTATTGCAAGTCTGACTCTGCCATGACCAAGGAGCAGAAACGTATAGAGGGAGAGCTCATCGCCTTTGAGAAGAATATCTGGGGCGACCAGCAGCTCAAGGATTCTCTCGACAGCATCGCCAAGGCTCAGCAGACCGTGAAGGGAAAGAAGGTGCGCAAGAAGAACCGCCGTGCCGGTGGATCGGCTACGGAAGACAAACAGACCACTGTAAAGAAGAAATCACGTCGCAGCTCTTCTTCATCCTCTGGCGGAGGCTCATCGTCAGCAAGGGTGTCGGTGCGCCGTCAGCGCCACTAAGAAACATATATACAAGGGGACAAGCGAGGAGCCGTCAGGGTGAGACTTGCTTGTCCTTTCTGCTTATAAAATACCAAAATCCAAGCAAGCGCTAATGGCCGATTGGGGGATAAGATGAACTGGTGTTTTATTATTCAGACATTAGTTTTATTATAACAACTATATTAACCATAAAACAAAATTAAGCTTATGAAAAAGATTTTCGCTCTTGCCCTCGTGGCATTAGGTATGATGACTGCAAATCCGGCTCAGGCTCAGATCAAGTTCGGTCTCAAGGGTGGTCTCAACATCACTGATATGTCTATGGACAGCAAGGTGCTCGATGCCTCTAACCGCGCAGGATTCTTCATCGGTCCGTCTGTAAAGTTCACTCTTCCTGTAGTGGGTTTGGGAATCGACGCTTCTGCTCTCTACGACCAGCGTGAGGCAAAACTGAAGGGAGAGGTAAGTGGATATGAGGCAGATCTCAACACCAAGGTTAAGCAGCAGGCTATCAACATCCCTGTGAACCTTCGCTATACCTTTGGTCTTGGCGACATCGCCGGAGTTTATCTTGCTGCCGGTCCACAGTTCGGTTTCAACGTCGGTGACAAGAACTTCGACATGCTGAAGGCTGCCAACTATAAGTTGAAGTCAACAAACTTCAGCGTTAACGTTGGTGCCGGCGTTACTCTCATCAATCATCTGGAGATTGGTTTCAACTACAACATCGCTTGTGGCAAGACCGGTGAGGTGACAGGAAAGAGCGTTGCTACAGAGACTATCAAGAATCTGCTCGACAGCGAAGGCAAGTCTAACGCTTGGCAGATTTCAGCAGCATATTATTTCTGATAAGTGCTGAACGGTTAATTCCCCATTGCCTTATGGGTAAGGGATAAAAAAAGAAGGTCGGTGGACATGATGTTCCTCCGGCCTTTTTTGTTCAGAGTATGTTTCCTCTCCGTCTGGGGTTTATCCCCAATCGGTCATCAGGCTGTTTAGTGTGTTATCACATTTTGTGTGATGGCGTGTTATTGCCGTACCATGGATTATCCTTTGTCATCTCATCATTATCACCCTTTTGATGATAAGTCTTTTGTATTCCCGTTTCATGTCGTTTGGCAGGAAAGAGTTGTCTATGAGGTCGATCCATTTTGATATTGCCTTGCCGAACTTGTTAGCCATGTTCTGTATCACCTTCTCGTTAAGTCCCGATGCAGTCATTGCCTTCTCGAAGTCAGACCTCTTTATCTTCCTTTTCTTTCCGTTCAGTGTCAACGCCAGTTCTTCAGTGTCTTGTGGCATCACTATCAAAGTAGACAACAGGTCGTAGGCAGGAGTGAGACAGTATCCCAGAGGGGTCTTGTATAGCGAGAAATTCTTCAGATGCATATCGGAGTTTCCCGTTATCCATGAGAAGACCACCACCTCCCAGAAATTCACAAGATCGAGCTGTGGCACCGCCGAATACTTCTTTATCAGCTTCGCAATCTGCTCATACGACCCCTTGTATTTGTATTCCGTCAGTCGCTCCGACAACTGGCACATATCCTCCATTGCCGTTTTGCTGCCGTCGGGTTGGCGGTCAATCCTCCGCGTTATGTAACACAGTTCACCGTCGTCGAATCTTATCAGCCCGTGAGGCACTACTGCGATTTTCGCTGCCTCTGCCATATGCATGGTCAGGTCTTCCAGTTCGGGTAGCGAACGGTAGGTATCGGTCTGGGGCTTCAGTATGAAGCGTCCCCACAGACCTACGATGGTGAAGCGGTCAGGTTCGTTCTTCTGGCCATGGTTCACGTCGAGCGACAGTTTCGCCTGCACTCCGGTCAGCGTGGTCTGTGCTCTCACCACTCTCTTTGCCAGTTCTCCAATCTGGCTCCTGTTGTATGGCAGCACCGGTGCCGTCTTTACCCCATACAGTTTTTTTGCGCATGAGGGATGATAGTCAGTCTGTCCCTCTTTCAGCTCTTTGTAGCAATATAGACATTTTGCCATCCTTATTCCCTTTCTTCTTCAATAGGTACCACACTCACTGCTCCGATGCAGTCTTTGCAGCATGCCATGAGCAGCGACATCCTGTCGCGCTGGTTTATCTTCCAGCTCTTTTCCGCTATGTCGAGCAGCCACCCCTCAGGAATCAGTCCGTCGAAAAACGGAAACAACACCGTGTCGTGGTATTCCTTGTTTGTCAGCGGCATAGTGAGACTTATCGCTTCCGCATTGTCAGAATCGAGATAAGCGCTGTCGTATCTGAATGTGAATCCCGTCTCGTCTTCCGTCAGTGTGCCGGCAAGACGGTCATGCATATAGACTTTTCCTGTTTTCATGCTTTATCCTCCTCATTTCCTATTCTGACCGCTCCCACCTGTCTGCCGAACAGGGCAAGCACCTGGTTCACCTTGTCCAGACGGAGCGTTGTCTTTCCCTGTTCCAGTTCGCGCACGAATCTCAGTCCAACACCCGATTTCTCTGCAAGGTCAACCTGTGTCAGTCCGAACTGCTTTCGCATTTCCTTTACAAATCCCGATAAACTGTTCTCCATATAATTATACCCTTTAGGGTGCAAATATAGTAATTATTATATTTATTTACACCCTTTCGGGTATAAAATTAATATTTAAGATTTATATTGCACCCTTTCGGGTATAAATGAAGCCGCTCTTCTATTGTGATTTCCTATTATTCCAGGTGGGTTTTAACCTATGGAATGTCCCATAATATAGTTTGGGAAGAGTGTATTTAAGCTTACCTCACCCCAAAGGGACTACTTGCTGTTTGGGGATAAACGTACTACTTGCAGATTGGAGTTAAATGGTCTATTGGCTGAACGGAATCAAAAAAATGAGGGTATGTCAAAAACGACACACCCTCATCAATATTACAGGTTATTAAGATTTAGTAGTTTGTGTTCTGCGGGTCGAAGTTAGTCCAGTTTGCAGTCCAGTCGGTTCCTCCGAATGCTCCCACGTATGCCACTTTCTCGAATCCTGCGAGCAGAGCGTCTGTGAATGAAGCTCCAGTAAGCAGCGGACTGCCGGCGAGAGGACGGTAGCCAGTCATGTCAAACCATCCTGTTGCAGTCTGAGAGTATACGTTGCCCGGCTGTGCGAGGAAGAACTTCGCTGAGAAAGAATCGTTTTCAGGATTGCTGAGCACCTTGTTCTTGTCAGTTCCGATGGCGTCAACGTTAGTCATATAGATGTTCTGCAGTTTTAGCAAAGCTGATGTCGCTGCACCCTGGGTGTCACCCAGGTCGTTGTCGAGGATAAGACCTACAGGCCAGCCTACTATCACTGAGTTGAAGCAGCTCAGATGAGAGTCGCGGCGGATTTGCATACCGCTCTGGAAGCGTCCGAGACCAGAACCGTTGTTAGGGTTCATGCTGCCGGCTGTGATATATGAAGCGTCGTTTACGAAGTCAGCTGCACCAGCCTTAGGACCCACGAAGGTGATGTTCGAGAATACGGCAGAGGTGTGAGGGTCAGCGTTTGTTCCCTTTGCGTTGTTGTCGCTTTCGAATCCGTTGCTCATAGACTTGTCGGCAATCTTCGGGTCGCGGATGGAGAGACCATACTGCACATGGCCGCTGAATCCGTTGTCGGTATCGAAGTCGTCGTCCCATCCTTTGTAGGCGATGAGGTATTTGCAGTCAACAGTACCGCCGAACCACTCGTAGGAGTCATCGTTAGAGTAAGACACCTGTACGTGGTCGATTTTTGTCTGCTTTCCCACGGAGCCGAGAGTGAGTCCGTTGATTTCCTGGTCCGTTGCGAACGGATAGCCGGCGAACTCGATGCGCACGTAGCTCAGCACACCAGAGTTGTCGTTGTCGTCGTTGCCACCGTGCTTTGTGCGCGGACCGCCTTCAATCTGCTGTTCAGTGGCGTTTGTGCGAGCCTTGCCGCAGATGATGATGCCACCCCAGTCGCCAGGACGGCGGCTGCCGGGAGCCTGCTCAGAAGTGAATACGATAGGCTGTGTCTCAGAACCCTGGGCTATTAGCTTTCCGCCACGCTCTGCTATGAGGGCGGCCTTGGTGTCTTTGTCGCCCTTGATAACGGTTCCCGGTTCGATAGTCAGTTCAGCGCCGTCGGCGATGTACACCCAACCTTTCAGAATATATGTACCTTTCTTCAGAGTCTGCTTTCCTGTGAACACGAACTCTTGGTCGCCGTTTCCAATCTGGGTTCCGTTGTCGTTAACGTCTTTGCTGCCTGCTTTGTCACTCTCCGTGAAGAGCACGTGGTCGCAGGCGTTGATGCCGCCGTTTACTGTCCATACGGCAGTGGAGGCATTGTTCTTTCCGTTGTTGTCATCATCATCGCTGCACGCAGTAAACATTGTTCCTGCAAGTGCGAGGATGCCAAGGCATCCGTAAAATTTTGTCTTGTTCATAATTTATTATTTAGAATAATAGTTTTTTTTGTTGAGGCTAGGCTTTCTAGATATTCTAGCCTATTATAGACTTTCAAGATATTCTAGGCTTTCTATGTCTTCTGGGAATTCTGGATTATATAGAAGGGGTATGTTCTTAGAGTTTATAGGTGATGCTCAGACCGATGTTGCGGCCAGGCTTGAAACTTCTCGTTATCTGCTCCACCTTCTTTGTGGTGCCGTCGTTGAGAGTTGCCGTCACGAATTCCTTGTAGTAAACCCTCTGGGCGAGGATGTCGCGTATGTTTGTCTTCACCTCCCAATGTGTTCCGAATTTCTTCGATACTGACAGGTCGAGCACGTCGCGAGGCATCTCGTAGCTGTCGGGCACACGGAGTGCCTCGTTGCCGCTCGTTGTTCCTTCGCTGCGTCCCACGCCGATGATTCGCTTTCCGATGCGGTTGTAGAGCAGGGCGGCATCGAGTTGCAGCTTTTCGTTCTTGTAGAAGATTCCCGTGTTCACGAGATATGGCGACTGCCCTTGCATAGGACGGTTTTCCATCAGCGTAGTGCCGCTGAAGTTCACTCTGCTCTTTATCAGTGCTCCGTTGAACGACCAACTGAAGTTCGGCAGTCCGATAAACGAGAGGTCTTTCTTTATGTCCACCTCTATGCCGTAGTTGCTGGCGTGGTCGGCATTTGTGTAAGAGTATATCAGTCTGTTGCCGCCAGAGAGGGTATATGTCCATTCTATCGGAGCGTCGAAATATTTGTAGAACAGTGCCACAGAGATCAGTTCGCCTCTTGATGGGTAGAACTCGTAGCGCAGGTCGAGGTTCTGCACGTAGCATGGTGTCAGTTCCGTATTTCCCTTCACGTCGGCGGCGAGGTCGAAGTCGTAGAACACCGACGGCGACACTTCGCGGAACTCCGGGCGGTTCACCGTCTTGCCGTATGAGAGGCGCAGCTGGTGTTTGTCGGAGAATTTGTATGTGGTGTTGAGCGACGGGAAGAGGTCGTTGTATTTATAGAAGTGGCTCAGCGGACTCGGACGGTCGTCGCGAGTGTTTGTCACCAGTTCCATCTTGTCGTATTCATAGCGCACGCCGGCATATACGTTCAGTTTGCCAAGGGGTAGGGTGGCAGCAAGATATCCGGCCCCCATAGTGTTGTGTCCCTTATAGTTGTCTCTCATGTTCGGCTCTTCCAGTAGATACAGCTTGTCCTGTCCGAAGTTGTCACTGTTGCTCAGCAGTGTAGGTAAATCGCTTTTGCGGAAGTCCGCAGGCAGGGTGTTGTTCTCCGGCTCCCAGTTGTATATGAACTCGCGAGTCTTGTATTCGCGTGTGCGGTATTCACCGTATACACCAACCTTGACAGATGGTTTCCATCCGTTCAGGTCGAAGTCGTGTTTGTCGTTTACGGCAGCTGATAGGATATGCTCGTCGAGCTTTGTCCACTCCCTCGAAATGTCGTTTCCAGTGGTCAGCTGTATCGTTCCCGTTTCCAGTGCGTCGTTCTGCAGATAGCGTCGGCGGTCAGGCACGTTGCGGTTGGCATAAGAGTAGCTGAGACTCCAGTCCAGTTCATCGTCGTTCAGCGTATGCTTGCCCGTGAACTGTCCGTTGTATGTAGTCCGGCTACGGTAGTAATATTCCGCCGAGCGAGTGTCGTTGTTCTGTTCGTCCACTCCCTGTCTGAACGTGTAGCGGTCATTGCCCAGTTGGTTGAAGATGTTTTTCATCTGGAACTTGCTGTTGCCTCCGGCAGTGAGTAGCGTCAGGTTGAGCATCGCTCCGAGGCGCGTGTTGTTGTTATACTGGTTGTCGAGAGAGTTGCTGAGATAAATCGACCTGTCGTTGCGCTCGTCGAACACTCCAAACTGGTTGTTCTGCATATTGTCGAAAGTGCGGTATTCGTTGGTGTAGTTCAATGCGGCAATCATTCCAAGCTGGTTTCTGCCCAGTTTCCATCGTCTGCCGATGTTAGCCGACAGTTTCAGGTCGCCAAATGGTTTTATGGCCTTTGTCGTCCAGTCGTTGTTCAGTCCGTTGCCCGTCAGGTCCGTTCCTCCGTTGCCGATAGTACGGAGTGAGGCATTGAATCCCCCGTTGAGGCTCCTCATGCCGTTGTCGAAACCGAGGAAATCAGTTGCCGAACCTTTGGCATGGGTGAAATTGCGGAACACCGAATTAGTGTTCCAGTTGCCGCCCACCTGCACCTGCGTGATGCTTTCTGCCGGTATGTCTTTTGTGTTCACCACGATGAATCCACCGGTGTAGTCGGCTGGATATTCCGGTGACGGCGTTTTCACGATCTGCATGTTGTCGATCTGTGCGCTCGGTATGAGGTCGAACGAGAAAGCCCTCGAATCGGCCTCAGAGCTTGGTGCCGCTCCACCGTTTATCCACACATTGTTGTATCTCTGCGACAAGCCGCGCACCATCACGAACTTGTCATCTATCAGGCTTACGCC